>Ga0315284_10004855_pt1 | contig 19110 bp, 27 predicted proteins | sample YL17G09_16_MG_FD_203696 | JGI IMG/M metagenome (GOLD analysis project Ga0315284, IMG submission 203696) | Sediment microbial communities from Yellowstone Lake, YNP, Wyoming, USA - YL17G09_16 | ecosystem: Environmental > Aquatic > Freshwater > Lake > Sediment | place: USA: Wyoming | collected... | reverse complement strand
ACGATGATTGACCTGGCCAATGAGATTCTGGTCCTCAATGTTGGCGGCCACATTGGCGAGAGCAGCCGCAACGAGATCGAATATGCCCGCAAACAGGGCAAGGCGGTTCGATATCTGGAGCCGCCGAAAGCGCGCACGGAGCGCATTCCGATTCAATACCCGGACGGTCAAGAGGACTGAGCCGCCGTCCGCGCCCCCGGAATCCAGCGAGGCGGGGACGAAGCTCGAGCGAGTCGAACGCCGCGAACCCGCAGAGGGTATGTGGCTGGAGGTGCGGGATATCCTGACGACAGAGACAGAGACAGAGACGGAGACGGAGCCCGTGCCGTGCACGGAGGACCGCCGCAAACCGAGGCGGCTCGATCCGCCGGAGAGGGTTGACAGATGAAACCGCGCTACAAACGTAAATGGTCGCCCGTGTCGGCAATTCAGGGGCGACCAAAAGCGAAAAGCGGGGTTTTATGCGGTTTCCGGCTTTTCACTTGCATGGTCGGTCATACGCCAAAACGCCACCTGCGCCTATACCCCCCCGGGGGGGACCCTACCCCTCAGGTGGCGTTTTCGCTTTTCTTTTTCTTTTTTACTACTACATATAATAATAATAATATACACTTATTGCGTAACCTAAACACAACCCAACCTTAAAGTGGCATTTATTCTTGAAAACGCCACCTGACGGGTAGGGTCCCCTATACGGGGGGGTACGCGGCCGAGTGGCGTTTTCAGGCATTGAAAGGGGGATAACATGAGGCGGAAAATCCTGGTTAGCATCAACCCGCGTGAAAAACTGGCGATATGGGAGTCTCGCGGACGCCTGTGCGTAGGGTGCAGACGGGCGTCATACGAACTTGCAGAAGGGATACTAATGGAGGAAAGGCCGAGGTCGTCAAAATCGGTTACCATCCGCAAGAACGGACAGGTCTGGATCATAGACGCCAGCTTTCCACCAGAAAAGGGCGCGTGGGAAAAATTCGTGAAACGCTTGGAGGAGAGGTTTGAGATTCGGGAAGTCCGGGGGTTCGAACGACTTTTAAGGTGACGTGAAAGGAGCAAGGACATGCTTTTGAGCAGGCCCAGTTTGATCATCGTGGAAGCCGCGGGCAGCGACCGCGTGAGAACGGAATGCAACTATTTAAGGGTGGATGAGGATGGGACCACGGTTGCGACGGACGGGCACATCGCCGTGGCGGTTTCACCCGTTCCGCGCAAGACGTATTTTCCCGTGCCGGAGAACGGTAGGAGAACTCCCGCGCGCGGGATATGCCTGCGGCCAGGCTTGGTGGAAGAGGCGATTCGGAATATGCCCAAAGGTGAGAAGAACGCCGCGATGCAATACGCGGCTTTCACTAAAATCACGCAGGATTCCGCGAGCGTGGCAACGGTGTGCCACGACTCGCAGCATACGGCGCAAGGGGCCGTGGGAAGAGAGCCGTACCCCAAGTGGAGGGGGTTGTTCCGAAACGTGTGGAAGAAAATCGCGGGCATGGCGAACGCAACGGGGGGAAGAATCTGCTTCAAGAGGAGCCGTCTGCTCAACGCGCTCAGGATTTTGGACAACGCCGCAGGGGAGGACGGGCTTGTGTTCATAGAGTTCGGCGATGGCGGTACGCCCATGCTTCTCAGGTCGGTGAACCCCCGCACGAAGCAGACGGTTATGATGATAGTCCGGCCCGCGACGCTCGCGGAGGGCGAATGGATGGAACACGGCGCGTGGGAGCATGGGATTTTGGAATCCTTCTCCTCAGAAAACATGCGGAAGAAAAAACCTGCGGTGAGGGTGGAAGGGGGGAAATGACCATGTGCGCAGCGGAGAATGTTTCCTGCCATCCGTGTCCGAAGTGCGGAGGGTCCTTTGTGAAGTTCGCCCATGAATATGAAGAGTTGGGGTCCGCCGCCAGCTCCACCTTGGCATTCCTGAAGTGCGTAACGTGTGGATTCAACGGTGTGTCCGTGCGCGTGGAGCATGGGAGTCTTGAATCCCGTAGTAGCATAGAGGAGCGGGCGAGGATTCTTTGGAACTCCGAACGCGAAAGAACGTTCGTGGCTATGCCCGTGCGGTTTGCCACTCGCATCCAGGAGCAGGAGCACCAGAAGGAACTGGAGGATTTGTGGGAGAGGTGCCTGAAGTACGCGGACACGGGCAAGCCGTTTCTTCCAGGGGATGTTTGTTTTATCGCTTTCGGTGGTGAAGTTGTCCAGGCGCATGTGTATTCTTTTTACAAGGACGTCTTCGTGTTTGAGCGGGAGGAAAGAGGAATGTCCGGTGAACAGGTTACAGACAGATTCGCCATCAAACAGGCTCGCGTGTTTTTCTCCAAGGAAGCCGCGGAAGCTGCCAGCGCGCATGAACGGTAAAACCGCGCTTTTCGAGCGGGTATGGTTTCCTCGGCATGACGAGGTTGCCCGCATGTATCATGTTCAGGGGTGGAACACAAGGGAACTTGCGGGATTTTATGGTGTGAATCGCTCGTGCATCTGCCGCGTGATGAAGAAAATGGGCATACCCCGCAGGCCGAGGGCGCGGTTTGGAAAATGGAATGGGATGTACAAGCATGGGAAACGGTCGAGGCTTTACCTGAAAATAGTTTGCCGGGAGCGTTGCGCGGAGTGTGAGAGCAGGAATAAGGACGAGCTTGTCGTGCACCACAAGGATGGGGATCGTGATAATAACAGGCGCGAGAATCTGCTCGTCGTGTGCCGAGGCTGCCATAACAGAATACACAAGGGGATTGGGGTTGACAGGCGGTATCCCGATCCACCGCTACGGCTGTGGTTTATTCAAGAGGGGAGGAACATTCCGAATGAGCAAGAATAAACGATTCAAGACAAGCGCGCTGGATTTCGATTTCTTCCGGAGGGAGGCCGGGTACTGGGTCGGCCGTTTGGGGCTGGTGAACTGGGATGTGAGTATTCTTCACGAGGGCCACCCCGATTTCAAGAATGACGCTTTTGCGTGGTTTAGACTCAGGAGCGCCGCGCGCCAGGCGGATATCGGGCTGGCATTGCGCGTTAACGCGGAACCTACGCAGCGCATGTTGAGTTTCGCGGCGTTCCATGAGGCTGGCCACATACTCCTCGGCAACATATATTTTATCTCAGCGGTGTTGGAAACGTTGTATTCAGGACACAAAGCGGAGATGGAAACCGCCGAGCATGAGGCAATTCACCGGCTGGCGCGCGCGTTGTGGGAACCGCATTGGAGGGGGATCAAGAAGGATGAAAAATGAGAGCGCCGGTGACACCGCGGTAAAGCTTGCCAGGGGGCCTCTGTTGCGGCGGATTGCATATTTGGAAAGGAGGATAAGCTGGAGGGTTCCCGTGGTCATATTGACACGGGCGGACGCCGCGGAAATGTGGAGGGTGCTCGACGCCGCGAGGTTTCCCGTGGAGGAACGAAGTTGGAGAAAGCGCAAGGGCGGGATCGCTCGCGGCGGCCGTTTTGAAGGAGTTGCTTGTATCAGGGTTTGATAGTAAAACATGTGGGAAACGTGGAAAGAAAGGAAAACGAACATGAGTCAAGTAATGGCGCACATGCGGCACAGCACCGTGATTGAGAATATGGAGAATCTCAGGAAGATTCCCACGCCCAGGCCGACCGAGACCTGGACGCCGATTCCCCACGAGGCGCTGTTCACGATGATCAAGAGGGAGGTCACGGCGGGAGGGTTGAAGGTCGAGGGTGAAAGCCTTGTCATATCGCAGGCGGGAAAGGGGCGTTTCGGCGACCGGTTCTTCGGGCTTATGGATATCCGGGCCGGAAACGGCGAGGGCGCGTTGAACGATGTGTACCGCTTGGTTGTGGGGGTGAGAAACTCGCATGACAAGACGTTCCCCGCGGGGTTGTGCGTGGGATCGCGAGTTTTCGTGTGCGACAATCTGGCGTTTTCGGCGGAGATTGTGATCTCGCGGAAGCACACCCTTAACATCAGGAGGGATTTGCCGGGGCTGGTGCACGAGGCCGTGGGAAGGCTTGGGGGGCTGCGGGACGGACAGGCCCGGCGCATTGCGGCGTATCAAAACGCGGGTTTGCGCGACGAGCAGTTTCACGATATGCTCATCCGGGGGATGGATGCCCGCGTGATCTGCGCGAGCAAGCTGCCGCAGGTGCTGGAGGCATACCGGGAGCCGTCCTGCCCGGAGCTCGCGCCGCGCAACGTTTGGTCGGGCTTCAACGCGTTCACGCAGGTGCTGAAGGAGTACGATCTTCAGGATTTACCCAAGCGGACCCAGGCGCTGCACGGGCTGTGCGACCAGATGAGCCGCATGTCCCTATCGTAGCGCAGCTGGTAACTTGCAAGAAAGGAGAAGTGTATTATGAAGATGAAGATGATGCTGTATCTGTTGACACTGTTGTTTGGAACGAGCGCGGCGCAGGCGGGAACCGGCATTGGACTCTCGTGGAGCGCCGCAACGGACCTGAAAACCTGCGGGTATCTGGTGACGCGCAGCGACAACGGCACAACCTATACGCGGGTTCTGGACGTGGGGACCTCGCCGACGGTCGCGGTCAGGTTCATTGAGCCGGCGGATGTTGTGAAAAAGGACAGCGGCGGGCGCGTCACCGGCCTGGACGACTGGCGGCTGGAGCCCGCGACGCTGTATCTGTACCAGGTCTATGCCTACGACAAGCGCGGGCGAATGAGCGCGGCTGCGCAGACCGCGAATTTCACAATGAGACGCCGGTGGCTGCGCCGGCCAGCCTAACGGCGACGGCCAAACCATAGGACCGCAAATGAGAGGAGCGCGGGATGGGCGGGAGCGGGACGGTCACTCCCTCCCGCCCAAAAATCATGAAAGGAGAATGAGAACAATGGCGCACTACATCCTGGACAAAGCGTACAAGATCACCAATAAAGGGGGCGTTCCCGAGGGCCGGGTGGTTGTGCAAGGGGATCTGGACGGCGAGTGCATGCTGCCCGCCGCGGCAAACGCCGGAGCGATTCTCGGCGTGACCGTCTACAGCGCGAGCGTTCAGAACCAGAACGCCGCCGTGCGCAAGGCGGGCATCGCGCACGTGGAGGCCGCGGGGCCGATCTTGGCTGGCGAGCCGGTCAACATCGCGGATTGGGAGGGCAGGGTCAAAAGGGTTGACGAACTCGGCAAGACCAAGATCAACTGCCTCGGATTCGCGGAGACATCCGCGGCGGAGAAGGGGGATGCCGTGGAGGTCTTCATCAGCCTTCACGAAAGAACCGCGTAGCGCGCGTTTTTTTCCTTGACAAGGCGGGGGGAAATGTGAAACGCTTTGTCTGTGAAGAGGTTTCCGGGAGGAAACACGCCGTGGTGAAAATGATGAAAAAGCCTTTCCTTCAGAAAAACGCGGGCCATGAAAAAATCCGCAATCGCGTCAAGGAACTGCGGATGGTGCTGGCGAAGGATTTGATCTCCAACAAGAAGAACTGGAGGCGGCATCCCGACGCGCAGAGGAACGCGCTGCGTGGCGTGCTCAACGAGATTGGGTACGCGGGCGCGCTGATTTGCCGCGAAGACGGCGATGGAAAGTTGGTGTTGATAGACGGGCACTTGAGGGCCGGGACGACTCCCGACCAGCAAGTGCCCGTTCTTGTTTTAGACGTTGACGAGAAAGAAGCGGATACGCTGCTGGCGGTGCTTGATCCATTAGGTGGGATGGCACGATCCGACACAAACGTGTTACGCGATTTGGTGTCTGGAATAGGCGATCATGATATTTGCCATCGGCAAGATGCTGAAGGCTTTGCTGGAGGAGACGACCCCGGATGCTGGAGGCTTTCCACGCGACTTGAACGCGAAGCCTTACTGCTGCGCCTGCAACCCCAAGCTGGGGTACGACGCCCGCGCGCTCGTGCCGCAATGGCACAAGGACAAGTGGAAAGGATACAAGTGTCCGCTCGTTGAGTTCGGCGATCCTGGAACCCTGGGAACCGCGCGGATTTGGCGGGCGTAGTATGAGCAACCCGTTCCTGGAACGGGAGAAGGCTGCGTTGTTGACAACGACCTGCCAACCTGAAGGTGGAGGTAAGTATCATGGCTAAGAAGGCGGTAGGGAAAGCAAAGAAGCGGGCCCCCAAGAAGGTTAAGGGGGTTAAGGGCGGGGGTGGAGGCGGCGGAGGCGGGGGGCACTAACCCCAACTTCTACAGTGGGATGCGCATACTCAACCACGCATGGACTGAAAACATATGGCTATCGCGCTCAAAAAGGACAAGACCTCCCCCAAGCGCATAGACGATCTGAAGCGCCGCCAGGAGGCTTTCGCGCTTCGCAAGGGGGGAGCTAACTACCATCAAATCGCCAAGCAACTTGGATTCAACTCCCCGCAGTCGGCGCATCAGTACGTCATGGAAGCGATTAAGGAACTCAACGAAACTCTCCAAGAAGAAATCGCGCAGGTTAGAAGAATGGAACTGGAACGCTTGGATGGAATGCAGGTTCCCTTCATGCTCGCGGCCAAAACCGGAAGTCCGGAAGCCGCGGGCGTGGTGCTTCGCATACAGGACATGAGGGCAAGGCTCTTAGGCTTGTTCGCCCCCACGAAGATAGACGCGTCGGTCAAACCCGTCGGGTCTTTTTTCGATCTCATCCGCATGAAGGCTTCGGAACGCAATGGCGTTGTTAATAGAGACTGAAGTTTCTTCTCAGAAAATGAGCCGGTACGCCCTGCGGCAGCGCGAGTATGACCTCATTGACGAATATCAAAACGACTGGTGCAAGTTCACGCGGGACGTGCTGCTCGTGCGGCTCGATCCGAAACAAGATGAAATCCTCCAGTCCATACAGAACAAGCGCAGAACGGTGGTTCGTTCCGGGCACGCCCGCGGCAAGGATTTCGTCTCAGCGGTCGCGGCGTTGTGCCATTTGTTTCTCGTTTTCCCCTCCAAGACGATTCTAACCGCGCCCACGCAGAGGCAGGTGGGCGTCATTATGATGTCCGAGATTTCCGCGATATACAACAAGGCCGAGGCGCGGATGCAGGAGAACGGTCTAACCCTCGGCGCGAACTTCACAGCGTTTCGCGTGACCTTCTCCGGGGTCGCCGAGCACTTCCTGATAGGATTCAAGGCGCACGACAAGCGCGTGGAGGCATGGTCTGGCATTCACAGCGAAAACATCATGGTGATAATTACGGAGGCAAGCGGGCTGTCGGATTTGGTGTTCAACGCGATTGAGGGCGTGCTGACTGGCAACTCGCGCCTGGTCGTTGTTGGAAACCACAACAACACGACGGGGGAGTTCGACCGCGCGTTCAAGACGGAGGAGTACGCCAAGTTCACGCTCAACTGCCTCGACGCGCCGAACGTACTCGCGAAAAGGGTTATCTTCCCCGGCCAGGTGGATTATACCTGGGTGAACGAGCGCGTCAAGAAGCTGGGATGGACAACGCAGATTCCCAAAACCGCCGTGGACAAAAGCCGCGGCGATTTCGAGTGGGAGGGAAAATGGTATAGGCCGAGCGACTTGTGCCGTGTGAGGGTGCTTGGGCTCCCCCCTGAGCAGGATGAACGATGCCTCGTGCCGATGGCGTGGATCGCCGCAGCGGTGAACCGCTGGCACGACCGCGTGGGGAAGATGCGGGACATCAAGGCGCGCGAGAGGCTTGTTTTGGGCGTGGACGTCGCGGGGATGGGCCGCGACCTGACCGTGTTCGCCGAGCGGTACGGAACATTTGTGCCGCCTTTTACTGTCCGGGCGAAGCAGGATCACATGGTGACCGTCGGCGAAACGATGAATTTTCTGAAGGGCGGCCAGGGCTCACACGCGTACGTGGACGCGTTGGGGGAAGGTGCCGCGGTGGTGAGCCGCCTGAAGGAACTCACCAAGCAGGTTACGGGATTCAAGGGTTCGGAGTCCGGCAAATACTTCACGGATTCCGCGACGCGCGAGAGGCAGTTCGCCAACCTTCGCGCGTATTGTTTCTGGGCGCTGCGCGACGCGCTCGATCCCGCGCTGGGCGCGGATTTGGCGATTCCCCCGGACGACGCGCTTATCCAGGAACTTACTGAAACAAAATGGGAGCCGCGTGGAAGCGGCGCGATTATCATCGAGCCGAAGGAGGCGCTGCAGGAGCGCATAGGCCGCTCGCCCGACCGCGCGGACGCGTTGTCCATGACGTTCGCGCCGTCGTTCAAAATGGAAACCGCCGAGGTTGGAGGATTCGGGCCGTATTAGAAAGGAGGAGAAAATGATGGGAAAGAAAACGGGAGAAAAGATGGTTGCCAGTTTGACGTTTCACGATTTGGAGAATACGAACGCCTGCGTGCGCAGGCAACTTCTCACGTGGTTGGATGACGCGAAGGAAACCGTGCGATTGGATTACGAGCGCGTGGCCAAGCGGTGCACGAAGCGGTTTACTCTTCCCGCTTTTTCCCTTGACAAAGACGCTGGAGTCAAGTTATAACCTTGTTTCGAGGAGCGCGAACCGTGGCAGACCAGACATCAGACAGGCAGTTTACACACCAGAACGCGGAATTCATAGCGACCCAGCCGCTTCGACAAATGAGCCGGGACTTCTTCGAGTGCGAGGATGAAACGGCCACCAGGCGGGTATCCGGCGACGCGTTTGAAGTCAAGACGCACACGCTGGCGGACGGGTCTTACGCCCAGGGAACCGTCACGCAAAACATCAGGACCGCGCGGTATCTCATCAAAGGCAAGTACGAGTCGGATGAGGACTTCAACCGCAGGCTGGAGCGCGCGGTCATTCCCCCCTACGTGGAGAAGGTGGTCAACGCCCGCGTGGGGATCATGTTCGAGAAGACCCCGGACAGAACGCTGCCTGGACAAATCCCGGAGGACATCGTCAGAGACGTGGATAAAATCGGGACGGGCGTTGACGCTTTCTTTCAGGAAATCACCAAGAACGCGATGGTGGACGGCATCCGATGGGTATTGGTCAATTCGCCTCGCGTTCCCGAAGGCGGGTACAAGACCAAGGAAGAGGAACTGCGAGCGGGGCACCGCCCCTTCTTCGAGTCCGTTCCCGGCGAGAACGTCATTGACTGGCTGGTTGACCCGGTGACGAGGAAGCTCGTGTTCGCGGTCATCGCAAGCAGTTCCGGGGATTTACGAACGAAGGACGACTATGGGCGTGAGCCGAAGTTCTACCCGCAATGGCGCGTGTGGACGCAGACCGAATGGTTCATCTTCCGGCATGACGCCAAGGAGACGGGAAAGTATATCGTGGAAGCCCAGGGCGTGCATCCTGTGGGCGAGGTGCCTCTCGTTCCATTCTTCGGGATCAAGAAAACGGAGCAGTCGGGATGGCCCGTGTGCCGTTCCATCCTGCAATACATCAAACTCCTTTACAACAAAATGAGCGATAAAGACCATTGGGAATATCTCCTTTGCCATCCCATCCCGACGTTCTACGGCCCTGAGAAGCCCGAAATCCTGGACACCGCGAAGGGTTTGTGGATGAAGACGTTTCCGGGAGGGCCTCTCGTATCCGCGCTGTACCTGGAACCTTCTGGATCATCCTCTATCACAATGCAGGCGGCCATTGACGACTTGCGGTACACCATAGTTTCCGTTGCCCTGTCGCAGGCGACGATGGCTACCGCGCAGGTGCAATCCGCCGATACGATCCGCGAGGACCGCAAGGCTTTCACCACGACGATCCGCTCGGCGTCCGAGGTGTGCGAGAACTCGGAATTACAATGCTGGAAGTACCTGCTCGCGTACCTGGGCGCGGGTGCCGGGGGGCAAAGGGTCGAGGTCGAGTACAACAAGGACTTCGAGGACAAGGCAATCGAAGTTTCAATGCTATCCATCTTGAGCGGCCTTGTCCCCGCGAACGAACTCACGCTGCGGACGTTCCTCGAAATCCTGAGCAAAGGCGAGGTGCTGCCCGCGTGGGTAGACGTGGAGGAGGAGCTCGCGCAACTTGAAGGACAGCAAAAAGATCAAGAGGCGGCGCTAATGGCGCAGAACGCCGCGTACATGGCGGAGCAGGAGGCTCTGGCAAAAAATCAGTGAGGAGGAGGTGACATAACATGGGAGGACCGGGGAGTGGAATCAAGGGGCATAGAACGGCGAGGAAATCTCCGTATGGGCCGTATTGGGTGGGTTCCAGGAAGCCTAAATGGGACCCCCCCAGCATCAAGTCTGTCAGGAGGAGCACCAGGAAACTGCTGAGTTCACCCCTTGTCAGGAGGGGCATTAAGAAACTACTGCGCAGCGGAAAATAATTTGTGAAAGGTGGATTATCATGTGCAACACGGGCAGAAAGAAACGCAACTGTAGTTGACGGAGAACGACCTTTTCGTTACACTATCGAGGCCGGAGGAAGAAAAGATGATTCGCAAGGTCAAAGGCGGACATCGGGTTTACGGGAAGTCCGGGCGGAACATGGGAACTTACAGAAGCAAGGCGAAGGCCAAAGCCCGCTTGAAGCAGGTGGAAATGTTTTCCCACATGAGCAAGACTGGAGTGAAACTTCGGAGGAAACGGTAGCAACAACCAGACAGGACGGGCAGTCCTGGGGTTTCAACATACAAAACGGCGGGAAGCCGGAAGTCCACGCGGACTCTAAACGCGGGAAAGGGAGGATCGGATCATGTTGAAAGAACTGAGCATGGACAAGGATGGAAACCTTCTCGACGCGGAGGGGAAACCCTTTAAGGTAGGAGAGGACACCATCAAGGTGACGAACGCGCTGACGCAGGCGACGTTCGACGCGGCGGTCATCGAGCGCGTGAAGGGCAAGGAGCGGCAGATCGCGGAGCTCAAGGCCCAGGTTGAGAAGGCCCCGGAACTCCAAGGCACGATCAACACGCTTCAGACGGAGCTCGCGGAGCTGAAGACGCAGGCCGAGAACGCACAGAGAAAAGCGCAGGACGACGTGGCGACTACCCTCTCCGTTCTTCAGAAAAAGGTGGAGGCTGCGGAAACGCTGCTCGCAACCGAACGCGCCGCGCACTTGCAAACGCAGTTGACCAACACCATCCTTTCTTTCGCGGGGGACAAGTTCATCAATACCCTGAAAGACGTTGTGCCCGAAATGCTGAAGGGGCACAAGCGGGAGCCCGTCGCGGGTTCGGACGGCAAGCCGGTAAAAGGCGAGTTCAAGGACACCTTCAAAGTCTCCGTCGCTGCCGAGGACGGTTCGGAGAAAGAGGAGGATTTGCCTTTGGACAAGGCCCTCGCCGCGTTCGCCGAGAACAAGAAAAATTCGCACTACGTCAAGGGGGCGCAGTCCGGAGGATCGGGCGGCTCCTCCTACGTGAACTTCGCAAACCTCCAGAGGGGGAAGATGACCGACGCGGAAAAGACCGACTTCATCTCGAAGCAAGGCCACGCCGCGTACCTGAAACTTCCTGTGTGAGGCGCGCGGGAATCTTAATCGAAAGGAATGACTCACATGGTAGCTATAACGAAGGACACCTTCGTGCTGTATAACGAACAGTACACGGCTGGCTCCGTCGAGGCGATTGAGCAGAACATCAACGCCTTCAACGCGGCCTCCGCCAACGCGATCACGCTTGGGTCGCAGTTGCTCATAGGCGAATTCCGCCACGGGCGCACGTATGACATCCTGGGGGCGGGGGCCATTGTGCGGCGCGATCCCTCCAGCCTGGCCGCGGCGACCCCGGTTGACCTGACGCAGGATGAGATCATCTCCGTGATTCTCAACCGGACCATCGGCCCGGTTGAGAAGACGCTGGACGCCTGGCGCAAGATCGCACTGACCCCGGAGGCCCTATCCTTTATGATTGGAAGGGACGCGGGGAACCGGAAGGCGCAGGAGATGCTCAACACCATCATCCGCTGCCTCGACGCCGCAATCTACGTGGGAGGGGCTTCTGTGAGATACGACCCCACGTCCGCGGGGAACACCGGCGACACACACACGATGATCTCCACACACCTGGTGAAGGGCCTCGCGAAATTCAGCGACGCCGCTTCCAGAATCGTCGCGTGGGTCATGCACGGAAAGCCGTTCTGGGATCTGGTGCAGTCGCAAGTCACCGACAAGATCACCGGAGTGGCGAACGTGGTGATTTACGGGGGGACGCCCGCTACGATGGGCAAGCCCGTAATCGTCACGGATTCCGACGCGCTGAAAACCTCCGCCTCCGGACAATCCGACGTGTACCACACGCTCGGACTCACGGTCGGAGCCGGGGAGGTGCTGGAGAACTCCGTTGGGGATACGTACATGGGCGTGGTTCCACTGCTGAAGAACCTCGTCGGTGTGTTCCAGTCGGAGTACACCTTCAGCGTTGGGGTCAAGGGTGCCAAGTGGGACGTCACCAACGGCGGGGCGAACCCCACGGACGCGGCCCTTGCCACGGGAAGCAACTGGGATAACGTGGTCGCCAGCATCAAGGACGGCCCCGGCGTCGTGATCGTCACGAACTAAGCGCGGGGGCGGGAGCGGGTTCTTCCTTTCCACGGGAAGAGAAGGGGTGGGCGCATCGGTGTAGGGAATCCCTCCACTGCCCAGGATGCGCCCACCTCACCAAAATTCAAGAAGAGGAGAATCACGAACATGGCGAAGAAAACATCAAAGACGCAGATTGCCGAAAGGCCCACTTGCGCTCCGGGGCCGGACGCTCCGAATCCAAAAGAACCCCCCGCGGGAAACCCTCCAGATCTTACCGCAAAAGCCACACTCCCCGGCCCCGGAACGCAATGGGATAAGCCTCTCCCTCAGAAAATCGCGGGGCCGGAAAACGAAATCGAGCTTCGCGGGAAGATCGGCGCTTTTCTGGACGCGCGGATTCCCCGGGTTGCGGAGGTCATCATCAATCTGAGTTCAAGGATCGTGCTGGGCGCGAGGCTGATCCTGCGCAACCCCGACGCCTTCTCGGACAGGCCCGACCAGTACGAGCCGTTTGACATGGTGCTTGTGGATTCCCAGAGCCGCAACGCGGATCGGATCGCGGCGGTGTATGAGGGGCAGAACATCCCGGTATTGGAGGTGTGACATGCTCTGGGCAACTACGGATGACGCGGATGAATACTTCTCCACGAGATTGAACGCCTCCACGTATTGGGCTTCAGGCGTGGAGAAGCTCGCGGCGCTCACCACCGCGCAAAACCAGATCGAGGCGGACTCCCGATTCCGGGTGGGCAATACCACCATCACGTATGACGAATATGGGAACCCGTGCGAGACGTTCGCGGAGTTCGCTTCGGGGGATACAATCCCCATTCTGGTCATCAAGGCCGTGTGCGAGCAGGCGCTGTTCCTTCTCATGCACGGGCGGGACATGGACCGGCGCCTGGGGCTTCAGGCCCAGGGCGTCATGTCCGCGGGCGTGGTAAACGAATCCTACTCACCAAGAATGGACGTTCCAATTTGCGTGCAAACCGTCGCTTTTCTGACGGGGTATCGAAACAAGGGCGCGGGAGCTGTGGACATCACGAGGTAAAGGAGGTGTGACATGGGCGGACCAGGAAGCGGAATCAAGGGGCATAGGACTCCAAAGGGCGCAAGCGCAGGATGGTTAATGAAAAAACCACCAATTCGGTCGGAAGGCCCCACGGTCTCGGACGTGTACAAGGCGCTTTTGAAGCCAATGCGGAAGGCGCTTATGAAGACAATTCCAATGAAGCCAATTCCAAAACGCATGGGGCGGTGGGGTGCGCAAAGTGTCCCGATCAGGCACGACAAACAGAACTATATAAGGTTTATGTCAAGCAATCGGATGGTCGGAATCCCAAGAAATGTCCGAAGAAAGGGCAGGAGTTAAATGCTCTATGCAACCGTTGATGACGCAGACGAGTATTTCGCCACGAGACTGATACGATGTCGTGAATAGAAAGCTCGTTCAGAAACGCGGATACTAAGCGGGAAGGACGACCTGGAAAATGACCAGCGCGGTTGAGACGGCCCGTAGAACTCTCGGACTTCCCCCCCTCATTCCACGGAAGGGCTCGCCTACATACGCCTCCGCGTCGTACCAGAAACCCGCGGCAAGAAACTCGCATTTATACACAGTTCTTCCGAATGGCGCATGGACGGGATCGCGGTGCTTCATCGTGGCGGGTGGGCCGAGCCTCAAAGGATTCGATTTTGACAGGCTTCGAGGCGAGCGTGTCATCACAATCAACCGCGCCTTCGAGTCCTGCCCGCATTGCACAATCAACCTTTCGATGGACAACCGCTTTTGGGGATGGTTGGAGACGGGGCAGCTCGGCGGGGAAGCCAAGCGGATTTGGGATAGCTCCGATTTCCTGAAGGTGAAGATGGTCCTCGCGCATGATCCCATCGCGATCATGCCCGAAGACGTTTACGTCGTGGGGCAGTATGGGAAGGCCCCCTGCCTGAGCCCATCCCTGGTGGATGGGCTGTCCAACGGACGTTCGGATGGTGACGGAGCGGTGTACCACACCGGCCACGCCGCGCTCAATCTCGCGCTGTGTCTTGGGGCGAATCCCATCTACCTGCTCGGATACGACATGGTGGAGCCCGCGGGCGGGGATGCGACGCAGGTCTGGTTTCACGGGGGGTATCCCGTTCACAATGACACGTGTCCATACGCGAAATTCCGGGAGACGGTGGTAAAGATTGCGGAACTCGCCCTTCAGAAGGCAAACGTGGTGAACTTGAACCCCGCGAGTGGCTTGAAGTGCTTTCCCTTCGACACCTTCGACAATCTGCCGAAGATCTCGCGGCCCATGTTCGTTTCCTTCTACACGCCCGGCGCTTATGAGAAAGCGGCTCAGCGCCTCGAAAAATCCCTGCACGCCCTGGGGCTTGAACACGACGTGCAATGCGTCAGGGGTTTGGACACGTGGCAGAAGGCGTGCCAGCACAAAGCGGATTTCATGCTCGAAATGTCCAGCAAATACCCCGGCCGCGCCCTGGTGTGGGTGGACGCCGACGCTGTGGTGAACAAGTACCCCGCGTTGTTTGACCGGTACATTCATGACGGCGTACATTTCGCCGCGAATCACGTGGCGGAGGACAACACGCGGCATCTTCTCAGCGGCACGCTGTTTTTCGGCGCGCATCCTGAGCGCGACCGCGTGCTTTCCTCATGGATTGGGATGTGCCGTGAAAACCCCTGGGCATACGACCAAACAGTTCTGCAATCGCTTCTGGAGCCCGCGTATCATCGGAAGCCGAACGGGGGAAATGAGGAGGCGTGCAACATCGTTGGAGAGTCACTCGATCTGCCGGGGTTCAACATCGCGGAGCTCCCCGCGGCTTACTGCTTCATATTCGACAACAGAAAACAGATCGAGGAGCTGGAGCGCACACACGAGCCTTCCGTGATCGAGCATTTTCAGGCCAGCAGGCAGAACAAAGAACGGCGGGGGACAGTGGGGATGGGAGTGGCGGTTCCGTGGTGCAACTCCCCTACAAGGTTTGACGCGGCGGTGGTGATTAAAGACCTGGAAGACCCCGTTCTCGCGTCTATGGTTTCCATAATGATCCCCGCGTACAACGCGGAAAAAACGCTGGCGCGCGCCATTGAATCCTGCCTCGCGCAAACGTACCGGAACATCGAAGTGATTGTGGTGGACGACGCCAGCTCGGACAATACGCATCGCGTCGCGGAGCAGTATGCGGAGAGAGACAGCCGCATCCGCGTTTTCAGGCATGAAAAGAACTTGGGAGAACCGTCCGCCCGCAACACGGCGCTTCTGCATTCGCGCGGGGGGTATATCGCACGGCTTGACGCGGACGACTTCGATTCCCCCAAGCGCATTGAAAAGTCCGTCGCTCGCCTTCAGAAAACCCCCGCGTGTGACTGTGTTTCCTGCGGGTTTGCTATGGGAACAAACCCCGACACGATGGAAGTGCAAAGGGATTCTCCACGAGGAATGATACCAAACCTCTGGATACGCGGCTTTCCTGGTGGCGCGCCCTGCAACGCATCCATCGTTGCCAAGCGGGAGATATACAATCTGACGGGGTGGGAAAAATCATTTGACCCAAAGATACTCGCCGGCTGCGACAGCGATTGGAACGCCCGCGCCATTCTCCGGGGCGCGAGATTCGCCCATGTGCCGGACGCGATGTATTTTTACTGGAGGCACAGCGGGCAGATTACACGAAACCTGAGCGCGGCTCAGCACCGGCTCATCATTCAAGACCGCATACACAAGTACCTGCCATCATACGACGCATACCACAACGGGCCCCGGATACTTGGCGTTTACCCGACCGGGGCTTGCAATTTGAATTGCGACTATTGCGGGCAGGTGTTCATGCGGAAGGAACTCGGCGGCTTCTTCATGTCTATGGAGGATGTGGAGAGGATGATCCAGCGGTGCAAGGACGTGAACACGGATTACTCATGGCTGGAGTGGAGCGGCGGGGAGCCGACCATGTGGCCGCTTCTCGCGGAGGCCTGCGGGAAGGTTCGCGCATCCGGCATCACGCGGAACATTCGTGTGTTCACCAACGTCATCAAGGAGGATTTGGTGTGTAGTCTGCTTGATCAAGGCCTGGTGCAGCAGGTTTACACCACCAGAATGTCCACGAACGCCGCGATACACACGAGGCTGTTGAAGAGATATCCCAAGGAGCATACCATTCATATTGACCAGGTTCAATTCAAGATATTTCCAATGAAGCCCGTCGCAAACGTGCTCCCGGCCCTTTGTAACTGCGACCGCTTCTACATAGTGAACAACCAATTCATGCGGTGCGGGAACGCATACGATCTTATCAGGCGTTTCGCTCCCGCGCTCGCCGAGCCCGCGGGGTGGACATGCGCCATGAATGAGGATTGGATTTCGCATTTCAGGCGCGTGGATTTATACAACGCTCCACACTGCTCGCAGTGCCTTGCGAATCGCCCCGTATGGGACGCGACACTATATCCGGATGGGAGGCGTGGAAGATGACAGCATACGTGACCGAGAAGCAGTGCGAGGAAAACAGGACAGCCCGCAATGGAACGCGAAACCGTCACGAGGAGAGCGCGCGCAAGATTTCCTGGGGATGGCTGACTCTCATTGTAGGAGTCATTGCGCCGCTCGCGTACTTCGCAGTCTCATGGGCGTATGCAGAGGGTTCCGTCAATAAGACCCAAGACGTGAGAATCGAGAATCTGGAGAAGCAGCTCGGCAAGATGGACGATAAGCTCGACCAGATTCTCCAGCGCGTGAGTAAAGGACCATGAAATTTTCCGCCAAGCAACTTTCCCTTTCCCGCTCCTTCGAGTCCGAGAAGTACGTGGACGCGAAGATCGCGCAGCTCGTCACGCTGTATAAGGGGCGGGCGCGGGCGATCTCAGCGCGGCTGCGCGGCGTGGACATTTCTGATTTCGAGCAGAACCGGCTCACGGTCCTGCTGTCTCAGGTGAACCGGGAAATCGCTTTTCTCACCAAACAGTCCACTCCCATCCTCAGAGATATCGCGAAGAGGTCGTACCTTCGCGGGGAGAACCTGACGTCGGACGCGCTGGCCGGCGCCTTACGCGCGAGAACGGCGTTTGGCGCGACGATTCACAAGAGCGCCGTGAACGTCGTGGCGGATCAGCTCGTCATGGATTTCACGCACTTGAACCAGAACGCGCAGAGGACCATTCACAGGTTCCTGATGCAGTCCAGGCAGACCGCGATTGAGGATACCGCCATAACAGAAGCGGTGGGAAAAGGTCTCATTGAAGGCTCCACGCGGCGGCAAGTCTCAGGGCAGATTTACAAGGCTTTCTCTCAGAAAATCGGCGACGGAAAATTCATAGAGATCAACGGGCGGCAGTACAACCTCGCGGACTACAGCGAGCTTCTCGCCCGGACACGCACGCGGGAAGCCGTCACGCAGGGGCAGATCAACACGTGCCTGCAATTCGGGGTTGACTTGATTCAGGTTTCCGTGCATGATACGGATTGCGAGGTATGCCTTCCCTTCCAGGGAAAGGTCTATTCGATCTCCGGATCGAGCGGGAGGTTTCCCAAATTGACCATGCGACCGCCATATCATCCCAATTGCAAGCACGTGCTGCTGCCCGTGCCGGAGGGCGCGCTTTCAGAGGATGAAGAGGATGCGCTCTCGAAGTTCAGCAGAGGAAAGGGCGCGGTGGGAAACATATCCGAATATGTGGAGATGGTCGGGTAAAGGAGGTGTTTCATGGGTGGACCTGGATCAGGCATCAAAGGGCATAGGACCCCGAGAACGTTATTGAAAGCGAGGTTTGGCCCTGGTCACATGAAGGCATACCGAGGAAAGGCGTCTTATGTAAGTGTCAAGGTTCTTCGTGCCGCGGGGGCTACGCATGTTCAGGTTGGGTTGCATAGAAAAAACTGGCATAAGATAAGATAAGGAGATGGTTGCATGATCGAAGCGTACCTCACAGATTCTATTGTCATCGTCAAGCCGGCCACAAAGGACCAGTGGTTCGAGCCGACCGCCACGAGTGTGGAAACCACCGTGGCCGCAAGGGTAGATGAGAGAAACCGGATCACGCGGACGCAATCCGGGCAGGAAGTAACCAGCACGTCGCAGGTTATCGTCGTGCCGGGCACGGACATTGCTGTGGGGTATAAAGTGCGTTACGCAGGCCGCGACCGGAGGATTCTTTCTCTTCAGAAAAACAAGGGATTTTCTGAAGTGGAAAGCATCACGGTTTTTCTGGAGTGAAGGAGGCATATCATGGGAGGATCTGAAATGACTCTCGATGTGTCACAGGTGCTTAAGGGATTGAAACTCGCCACGGCGTCCGTTCGTGAGGGAATGCGAACCGGGCTCGCCCAAGCGGGTATGGCCCTGCTCCGGGATTGCGTTATGGACGAACCCACCGTGCCCTTGAAGGAGGGAACGCTCCGGGGGTCGGGGTCGGTTTTCGTCAACAACGAACTGGTGCAGACAAGCGTGGGATTCCCTGGGGCGGAGGCGGGGACGCCGTGCACGGACCACCAGGAGAGAATCCCGCAGGAAAACATGGTTGCGGTGGTGGGCTTTAACACTCCATACGCGGAATATATCCATGAGGGAGTGCGGCTGGATGGCACGCACAAGATCGTGAACTGGTCAGAGCCTGGGAGCGGAAAGAAGTTTATGGAAAGCAAACTGCTTAAGTATGGGAAGAAGTACATCGGGATTGTGCAAAGGTGCATACAGGAAGCTTTGGAGGCGGGGTGGTGACTTTGACGCAACGGCCATAAGAGAGAGGACTGAGTGCTGAGGAAGAGGGCATCGAGAAGACAGACGGGAAAAAGGAGAGACTAAC
>Ga0315284_10004851_pt1 | contig 19120 bp, 16 predicted proteins | sample YL17G09_16_MG_FD_203696 | JGI IMG/M metagenome (GOLD analysis project Ga0315284, IMG submission 203696) | Sediment microbial communities from Yellowstone Lake, YNP, Wyoming, USA - YL17G09_16 | ecosystem: Environmental > Aquatic > Freshwater > Lake > Sediment | place: USA: Wyoming | collected... | reverse complement strand
CACCGCGCGACGCCGCGGGCCACCGGCCGGGCGTCCGGCGTCGCGGTCCACGGCGTCGCGGTCCACAGCGGCGTCGCGGTCCCTGCTTGACACTCCCCGCCCCGCGACTACGCTCTGCCAACCGCGGACCGAGCGTGTCCCATCGGATGCCCCGCGGCAGGAGGGGTCGCCATGTCCAAGTACCTGGTCACCGGCAGCTACACCGCGGAGGGCGCCCGGGGGGTCCTCGCGGAGGGCGGCAGCGCTCGCCGCGCTGCAACCGCGCAGCTCATCGCGTCGCTCGGCGGAACCATGGAGGCGTACTACTTCGCCTTCGGGAGCGACGACTTCTACATCATCGCGGACATGCCCGGCAATGCCGCCGTCGCCGCCGCCGCGTTGACCGCGGGGGCGTCCGGCGCCGTCAACACCCGGACGATCGTGCTCCTCACGCCCGAGGAGATCGACGCCGTCTCGAAGCTCTCGCCGACCTACCGCGCGCCCGGGGCCTGAGAGGCCGCACAACCTTGGCGGGGCGCCCCGGGCGGGCGCCCCGCCCGCCCGGCACGAGCCTAGCCGAGGACGACCCGGACCCGGTGCGTGGCGCCGTCGTCGGCGAGCGGGATCGCGGCGCCGCTACCCGTCAGCGCCTGTCCGTCGAGCTCCGCCGATGCCACTCCGCGACTGACCCCCTGCGGGTTCTCCACGACGATCTCGTACCTGGCGGTGTGATAGCGGAAGTCGATCTCGTAGCTCGGCCAGGCGCGGGGGATGCAGGGATCGAGCAGGAGCGTCGTTCCGCGCAAACGGAATCCCAGGATCCCCTCGACACCGGCCTGGTACATCCAGCCCGCCGATGCCGTGTACCAGGTCCAACCGCCGCGGCCGACGTGGGGCGGTTCGGTGTAGACGTCGGCCGCCATGACGTACGGCTCCACCTTGTAGCGATGGACTCCGGCCCGGGTGCTGGCATGGTTGATGGGGTTCAGGATGGAGAACAGCTCGCCCGCCTTGTCGCCGTCGCCCAGCGCCGCGAAGGCGAGGACCGACCAGATCGCCCCGTGCGTGTACTGGCCGCCGTTCTCCCGGATGCCCGGCAGATACCCCTTGATGTAGCCCGGGTCGACGTCGGAGTGGTCGAACGGGGGGGTGAACAGCAGGACGAGACCGTCACCGCGTCGGACGAGGTACTCCTCCACCGCGGCCATCGCCCGTTCCGCGTGGGGAGGATTGGCGGCTCCCGACAGGACGGCCCACGATTGGGCGATCGAGTCGATCCGGCACTCGGCGTTGATGGCGGAGCCGAGCGGGGTGCCATCGTCGAAGAAGGCCCGGCGATACCAGTCGCCGTCCCAGCCGTCGCGCTCGAGCGCCCGCCGGAGTGCCTTCATGTGAGCCCGCCAGCGCTCTGCGCGAGGACGCTCCCTGCGGGCCTCCGCGATCGGTGCGAAGGCGGCCAGGACCGTGTGCAGGAACCAGCCCAGCCAGACGCTCTCGCCCCGGCCCTCATGACCAACCCGGTTCATGCCGTCGTTCCAGTCGCCCGACCCGATGAGCGGCAGCCCGTGCGCGCCGACCGCGAGGCTCCGGTCGAGAGCCGCCGCACAGTGCTCGAACAGCGAAGCCGAATCCGGTGAGCGTTCCGGCTGGAAGTAGGCATCCGCCTGGTCCGGCCGCAGGGCGGGTCCCTCGAGGTAGGGGACGGTCTCGTCGAGGACCGCCGTGTCGCCCGTGACCGCGAGGTAGCGATCGACCGCGTACGGCAGCCAGAGGCGATCGTCCGAGATCCGGGTTCGGACGCCCCGACCCGACGGCGGATGCCACCAGTGCTGGACGTCTCCCTCGGCGAACTGACGTGCCGCGGCCCTCAGGAGATGTTCCCGGGCGAGCTCGCGCCTCGAGGTCACCAGGGCGATGACGTCCTGGAGCTGGTCGCGGAACCCGTAGGCGCCGCCGGCCTGGTAGAACGCCGTCCTCGCCCAGAGCCGGCACGCGAGCGTCTGGTAGATGAGCCAGCGGTTGAGCAGGATGTCCATCGAGCGGTCGGGCGTCCGCACCTGGATCGTGCCCTGGGTGTCGTCCCAGTGGCTGGCCACGCCGCGCAGCGTCGCCTCGTGGTCGGCCATGCGCCCGCGCCGGATGAGGTCGGCCGCCGCGCTGGCCTCGTCTGCCTCGCCGAGAAGCACGAGGACCTGGGTCCGCGCTCCGTTGGCGAGCGCGAAGCTCGTCTGCAGGGCGGCGCACGGATCCATGCCGGCGCCGGCGGCTCCCTGCAGGCGGTGTCCGCGGTCCAGGCCGGCGGGCCGGTCCGGAGCGCCGTTGCGGCCGAGGAACTCGGTCCGATCGGCCGTCCACGCCGTCTGCCGCCCGCCGAGGTCGAGGAAGGCGACCCGGCCGCCGAATTCCGTATTCCACGGGTTGCGCACCAGGAGCGCCCGCGTCTCCGGCTCCAGGGCCGTGACGATCCGGGGGGCGCTGGCCCCGCGCGAGGTGCCCAGCGCCCACTCGGCATAGGCGGTCACGGACAGGCGCCTGGAGCGCCCGGATCGGTTCTCGATGGTCAGCACCGAGACCTTCAGGGGGTTGTCGAGCGGCACGAACTGGACGAGGTTGAGCGCGATGCCGTCGTGCAGGTGCTCGAACCGGCTGTAGCCGGCACCGTGACGGGCGACGTACGTCGATTCCTCGCAGCGGATCGGCTGGGCCGTCGGACCCCACAGCTCGCCGCTGTCGTCATCCCGGACGTAGATCGCCTCGCTCACCGGGTCGCAGACAGGGTCGTTGGACCAGGGAGTGAGCTGGTTCTCGCGGGCGTTCCCGGACCAGGTATAGCCCGACCCGGACTCGGAGACCTGGAACCCGAACGACGCGTTGGCGATCACGTTCAACCAGGGCGCCGGGGTGGCTTGCCCCGGGCCAAGGATGGCGACGTATTCACGCCCGCCATCGGCAAAGCCACCGAGCCCGTTGAAGAACTCCAGCTCCGGACGCGGCGCGGCCGCCGCGCTCCTGGTCCGCCTCGAAGCGGGCTGCACCGTGGGCGGAGCGATCCTCTCGGGACGCTCCAGGCGGATGACCTGGTCGGCAAGACTGCCCCGGCGGCTCAGCAGGACGGCCCGGGCGGCCGCCTGGAGGAGCGTCCGGTCCTCGGTGGAGAGCTGGTCGCCGCGCAGGATGTGCACCCCGCCGTGGCCCGGATGGCCCTCGTGGGCCAGGGTGGACTGGCTCGTCCGCACGAGGGCCTCGAGCGAATCGTGGAGGTCCTGGGCGTAGGTGGGGCCATGCTCGTTGAGGATCACGAGGTCAACGTCGAGGAGCTTCAGCCGCCAGTACTCGTGCGCGCGGAGCAGCTGCCGCACGATGTCAAGGTCCTCGGCTTCGTCGATCCGCACCATGACGATGGGCAGGTCGCCCGAGATGCCGTACGCCCACAGGCCGGGTGCCCCGCGCTCGTTGCGAGCCAGCAGGCCCGCCGACGGCCGCAGCGACGGGTCCGAGTAGACGATCCGGTTGGCCAGGCGCTGGAAGAGGTGGGCCTCGTCGGCCTCGATCCCCAGGTGATGGAGCTGGACCTGGGCCTGCGTCCAGGCCAGGGTCGCCGCCCGTTCGAAGGTGGCCGACTCACGGTACTTGTCGGCCAGGTCCAGGACCTGCTCGCGCGACTCGGCGACGACCGTGGAGAAGATCGCGTGGGCGGTTGCGCCGGGGGCGAGCTTGACCCGGCAGCGGAGGCTGAAGATCGGATCCAGCACCGCGCCGACCGTGTTCGAGAGGGGTCGCCCATCGATGACCGAGACCGGCGAGCGGACCGACCGACCCCGGCCGAGGAAGCGCGCGCGATCCGTTTCGTACTGGATGACCCCGCCGGTCTCGTCCTCGACCGCCGCAACATGGGCGGCCCAGATCGGCTTCTCGTCGCCGGATCGTGGACGGCGGGTTGCGAGGAGGGCGCCGATCTCGGGGGCGAACTCGGTCTGCACGAACAGGTTCTGGAAGGCCGGGTGAGCGGCATCGGCCGCCTGCGGCGCGAGAGCGATCTCCGCGTATGACGTCAGCTCGATCTGGCGCTCGTGCGAGCCGAGATTGGTCAGCGTCACGCGGCGGATCTCCGCGTCGTGCTCCGCCGACACGACGATGGTCAAGCCGGTCGCGATCGAGCCGTCGCGACGGGCGAACTCGGCGTGATCCTCCGCGTAGGTGACCTCGTAGCTGTCTGCTTCCGTGCCGCTGGGCTGGTGACCCGCCGACCACACCGCGCCGCTGTGCATGTCGCGCAGGAAGAGATAGCTGCCCCACGAGTCGCGCGTCACGTCCTCGCGCCAGCGGGTCACCGCCACGTCGCCCCAGCGGCTGTAGCCGGATCCCGCGGCCGTCACCATGACCGCGTACCGCCCGTTCGAGAGCAGGTGGGTCCGCGGGATCGCGTCGTGGGGCGAGGTGAAACGACGGAGGACCGGCGGCACGAGATCGCGCACGTCGGCGGCGCTCTTCACCTCTTCGGCACGTGGCCGGGCCACCAGCACGTCGCGCGGCACTCGCTCCTGGAGCAGCAGCTCCGTGGCCTCGACGAGCGGGTCGGCATGGAAGCGCTCCACCATCGCGCCGTCGTTGAGGACGTTCCCGAGGGCCACCAACGCCATTCCCTGGTGATGGGCCATGTAGCTCTTCACGATCGCGACCGACGCCCCTTCGGGGAGCCGGCGGGCCGTGTAGTCGAGCGCCTCCCGGAAGCCGTACCGCCCGCCCGCCCCGGCCGTGCGCAACCGCGCGAAGTTCCGGACCGCGGCCTCGGGCTGGACCATTGCTCCGAGGGCGGTCGCGTAGGGGGCCACGACGACGTCCTCGCTCAGGCCCCGCTTCAGGCCCAGGCCGGGCACGCCGAAGCTCGAGTACTGGTACGTCTGCTCGAGGTCGCGCGCGTTGAATGCCGATTCGGAGATGCCCCAGGGCACGCCGAGCTCTGCTGCATAGCTCATCTGGCGGGCCACGACCAGCCGATACGTGTGGTCGAGCAGGCTGAGGGCGGGAGCGCGCATCACGAGGGCCGGCATCAGGTACTCGAACATGGACCCGGACCACGAGATCAGGGCGGAGCCTCGACCGACGGGCGTGAGCGCGCGTCCAAGCCGGAACCAGTGGTCCGGGGCGACGTCCCCCTTGGCGATCGCGAGGAAGCTGGCGAGGCGGGCCTCGGAGGCGAGGAGGTCGTAGTAGCTGGGATCCAGCGTGCCGTCGCGGACCCGAAACCCGATCGAGAAGAGCTTGCGGGTCGGGTCGAACAGGAAGCCGAAGTCCATCTCCCGGAAGAGCCGCTGGGCCTGGTCGGCGATCGCCTGGAGTCGTCGAACGAGCATCGCCGCGGCCGCCGACCCATCGCCCGCTTCGCGGACCGGCGGATCGGACAGCTCGGCGATCGTCGGGAAGGCGGTCCCCTGGTGGGGGGGTTGGAGCAGCGCGAGGTCTCGAACATGGCTGCTCACGGCCAGCCGAGCCGCCTCGGCCCAGGTCACCAGCTCGCCGTCCGCACCCTCGCCACGCTCTGCGGTGAGGGCCGCGGCAACGTCCGACAACGTCCGGCCGTGCGCGGAGAGCTCGCCCAGGCGGGCCGCCCAGGCCCCGGGCGTCGCGGGGACGGCGCCGGCCCCTGCGGGCAGCTCGAGGGCCTGGTCGAGGTGCCGCCGGGTGAGCGTCTGGCTTCTTCGGTCGTCGGAGATCGCAGCGGCGGCCTCGCGGGTCAACGCGATCCCGTCACCGATCCCGGCCAGCGCGGCCGCGACCGGAAGCGGCTGGTCGATCATCTGGCGGCAGGCGTTGGACAGGGCCAGCAGGTGGCCGGCGAGATTGCCACTGTCGACCGACGACACGTAGGCCGGCTCGAGCCGGTGCAGGTCGCGCGTGTCGTACCAGTTGAACAGGTGCCCGCGGAAACGTTCGAGGCTACCGATGGTCGCGAGCGTCGCCTCCAGGCGCTCCACCATCTCGAGCGTCCCGATCCACCCGAAGTCGCGAGCCGTCACCGTCGCCAGCAGGTAGATCCCGATGTTCGTCGGCGAGGTGCGATGCGCGACGAGCGGCCGGGGATCGTCCTGGAAGTTGTCGGGCGGCAGCGCATGGTCCTCGGGGCCCACGAAGGTCTCGAAGTACCGCCAGGTCCGGCGGGCCGTCAGGCGAAGTGCCCCGACGTCTGCGGCCGAAAGCTGCCCCGCGGCCGATTCGGGGGGTGGCAGGCTGACCCATCGGGCGACCAGGGGCGAGAGCAGCCACAGGACGACGAACGGCGCGGCGATCCAGCCCGCGCCCGGCTTGGCGGCGAGGACGAGGACCGCGGTGGCGGCCGCGATCGCGACGCCGCCCGCCATCTGCCGGTAGAACCCCGCCAGGTCGAGGTCCCCGCTGGCCTTGGCCTGCGCGGCGGTCGTCCATTCGAGGAGGTTCCGCCGGGTGGCATACAGGCGGGCCAGCGTTCGCACGATCGCGTCGACCATCAGCCACGCCTGGTGGGCGAGGAACGCGAGGCCCAGGCCCACCTGCGCCGCGGCGAGGGCGACGTCCGCGCCCACGGCTCGCAGGTGGCTGCGCTTGGAGATGCCCTGACGTCGCGGCAGCAGTCCCGCCAGGACGGGCAGCGCCGCGGGGATGATCGCCGAAGCCAGGACGCACGCGGTCCACAGGCCGGCCGAGGCCGACGGGAGCGTCCAGGCCGCGACGAGGGTGGCCAGCGTGAGCGGGGCGGACATCGTCCGGCGCAGGTTGTCGACCATCTTCCAGCGGGCGATGCCGGGGATGGAGCCGCGGCTCCGCCGGCCCGTGGCGTCGCGGGCCCGGCCAAGGATCCAGGGCAGGAGCTGCCAGTCGCCCCGCGCCCAGCGGTGCTGGCGGGCCGCCGACACCAGGTAGTTCGAAGGGAATTCATCGAAGAGCTCGACGTCGGTCACCAGCCCCGCCCGGGCGAAGACGCCCTCGAACAGGTCGTGGCTCAGGAGCGCGTTCTCGGGTACCCGGTCCGCCATGGCCGCGTCGAACGCGTCGAGGTCGTAGATCCCCTTGCCGGTGAAGCTCCCCTCCCCGAACAGGTCCTGGTAGACGTCGGAGACGGCGGACGCGTACGGGTCGATCCCGGCCGATCCGGAGTAGATCCCCTGGAAGATCGATGCCTCGTGCTGGGCCGGGAGCGTCGAGGTGATCCGTGGCTGGAGCACGCCATAGCCCTGGGTTACCCGGCCGGCCCGCGAATCGAAGGTCGCCTGGTTGAGCGGATGGGCAATCGTCCCCACGAGGCGCCCCACCGCGCCCCGGGGCAGCCGCGTGTCGGCGTCCAGCGTGACCACGTAGCGCACGTCCATCGGCGGGGTCGACGCGGCCCGCCCGGTGGTCAGGATGCCGGTCGTCGCCGAGCCCCGCAGGAGGGCATTCAGCTCGTGGAGCTTGCCGCGCTTGCGCTCCCAGCCCATCCAGCAGCCCTCGACCTCGTTCCAGCTTCGCCTCCGGTGGAAGAGCAGGAACCGGGCGCCTCCCCCGGGGGCCTCGCCGTGGCGCTCGTTGAGCCGGTCGATGGCTGCCGCCGCGGCCGAGAGGAGCTCGTCGTCGCCGGGGACACTCTCGGTCGGGGCGTCGAGCCAGTCCGACAGCAGCGCGAACCGAAGATCGCCCTCCCGGTTCCCCAGGTAATGGACCTCCAGGCCGCCGACCTGGGCCTCGACATCCGCCTCGCTGGTGAGGAGCATCGGCACCACGACCAGCGTCCGCAGCCGGGACGGCACGCCGTCGTCCAGGTCGAGCCGGGGCAGCGCTCTCGGGCCCAGCGCGTTGGTGACCGCCCGGTTGACGAGGGCGATCGCGAGGTCGGAGGCCGGGGCGAGCGCGAGGATCGCCATGACGAGGATGGCGGCACCCGCGGCGCCTCCGGCCGCGGATAGCAGGAGTGGCACGGCGAGGATGAGCGCCGTGACCAGCGCGAGCGTCCCGAGGTAGCCGCTCGCGCCGGCCCGGACATCGGCGCGCCGCAGCCGGCCCGCCAGCGGCACCCGAACGTGGAGGGCGCGCTCGAACGCCGAGCGGCCGTCGGCGATCAGGTAGTAGCCGGGGTCGCGGCGTCGAGCTGCCAGGGACGATTCGACCTCGCCACCCGACGGCGCGGCGGCGGCCATCGCCGCGGCCCTCTGGGCGACCTCGACCTCGGTCAGGCCCGCCCCCCTGGCCAGCTCTTCGACGGCGTGCCGGTAGCGATCTCGCGTCGCGAAGTCCATCTCCCCGAACGAGCTTCGAGCACCAAGGACCTCGTCGACGAGGCTCACGCTTTCGACGAACTCGGCCCAGTCGAACCACGAGATGAGGCGCATGCTCGTGATCACGTTGCGGACCGTCACGTTCATCGTCGCCTGGCGCTGGTGCTCGAGGCGAACCATCTCCTCGGTGGTGGTCCCCTGGGCCGCCAGGAGCTCCTCCAGCCAGCCGAGGGCGGGGGTGGCCGCAGGGTCCTGGTCGCGCAGGCGCTGGAAGAGCTGGACGCGGGCCGCCGTCGGGAGCGCCGCACGCGAGAGCCGACGCAGGGATGCCGCCGCGACCTCTGGGCTGTCCGCGCCGAGGCCGAGCAGGCCGTCGGCGAGCTCGTCCGCCGTCTGCCGCGCTGCCCGGCCGCGCACGATCTGCTCCGCGAGGCGGCGGAGGTTGTCGACGAGGAGGATCCGGAGGCTGATCGCAGTCGCCCACAGCTCACCGATCGTCAGCGGCTCCACCGCCTGGTAGGCGCGCACCATGCGCCGCAGGCTCTCCGGGTCGAAGCGGCTGTCCGTGTGCGCGATATAGGCCCAGGCGAGACCCAGGACCCGCGGGTAGCCCGCGAGATGGCCCTCGGCCAGCTTGGGGAGCTCGCGGTAGTAGTCCGGGGGCAGGTCGTCGCGGATCTCGCGGAGCTGCTCGTCGACGATGGGGAAGTTGTCGACGAGCCATTCGGCGGCCGGCGTGATCGAACGTTCGTCCTTGATCGCACGGGCCAGGACGCGGTACGACTCCACCAGGACGCGGCCATTCTCGGCGATGCGGGGCGCGACGGCGTGTCCCCGTCGGGGCGCGTCGGTGACCGTCTGGGCGGCGGCAAGGGTCTGCGCATGCTGCTCCAGCCGCTCCACGCTGAAGAGCTCCGCGAGGATCGGCTCTTCGAGCTCCGGCTGGGGGCGAACCCGCCGGCGATCGCGACCGGGCGGGTCTCGGAGGGACGGGTTCGTTGTCATCTTCCGCTCTCAGCGCGCTCCGGCGCCGCGGGAAGCCCGTGGGTGAGCGCGGACCTCAGCATGGAGCGTGCCGACCAGCGCATGACGCCTGCTGCCTCCTCGCGAGAGAGCCCGGCGACATCCGTGAGCCAGACGAGCGCCTCGATGCCGACGGCCGATCGGATCGCCAGGGCGAGCCGGTGCACGTCCGCTTCGGGCATCTTCTCACGGAGCGGCGAAAGGGCGTCCGCGGTCGCGAGCGCGGGGCGTTTCGCACCCGCGAGACGCCGGAGTCCAGCTAGGTCTGCCGGTCGAGCGCGATCGGCGGCGGGGCGTCGTCCGGCTCGATGCCCCGCAGGCGCTGCAGGCGTCCGATCCGGGCGCCGATCGACGGGTGGGTCGAGAGGATGCCGGGCCGCCGATCGCTGCCGGCCTTGACCGGGTTGCGGAACCAGAGGTGCTGCGTCCCCCGGTTCGCGGCCTCCAGCTCGTCCCGGTCGCCGGCCATGTCGGCCAGGGCCCGCTCGAGGCCCCGGGGATTCCGGGTCAGCTCCACCGAGGTGGCGTCGGCGAGGAACTCCCGCTGACGGCTCACGGCGGCCTGCACCAGGAGCGAGAAGAGCGGCGCCGCCACCCGCAGGATCGCGGCCACGGCGAGGAGGAAAAGCCCCACCAGGATGCCGCTCACGAACGCGCCGATCGCGCCCTTGATGTCGTCGCCGCCGGTCCAGAAGAACCCGCCCCGCCGCCAGGTCTCGACGATCGCGCGCAGGAAGCCGTCGGTGACGAGCGCGACCAGCCCCACCAGGACCGCGACGTACAGGGCGTACCGGGTGTCGAGGTTCCGCACGTGGCCCATCTCGTGGCCGATCACCCCCTGGAGCTCCTCGCGGTCGAGCCGTTGCAGCAGCCCGCGCGTCACCGCGATCGAGGCGTTCGCCGGGTCTCTCCCGGTGGCGAAGGCGTTCTGGCTGCCGTCCTCGATCACGTGGACGCGCGGCTGGGGGAGCCCCGCCGCAAGCGAGACCTCCCGCACGACGTCCAGGAGAACGATCTCCCGGGCGGGATCCGCGAGATGCGCCCCCGCCGACTCGAGGATCACTTGCGACCCGAAGCGATCGGCCCCCAACGCCGCCCCGAGGCCCACGACGGCGGCGATCCCGGCTGCCGCGAGAGCGGGAACTGGACCGAAGGTGAGGGTCGCGGCGATGATCTCGGCCGTCGCCGCGACCACCCCCACCAGCGTGACGAGGAGGAGGAGGCTGTTCCGGCGGTTCGCGGCGGCCTGCGCCTGGAACGTCGCGCCGGCCCCGCGTCGCGTGCCGAACGTCGCGATCGCGAAGCTCACGGCGGGGAGCAGGAGGACGACCACCACCGCGCCCCAAGGCAGTCGCTCGGAGACCGTGCCGAGGACGATGGCGCGCCACACTGCGAGGGCCACGGCCACGACGACGACCACGGCGATCGAGGCCGCGACGACGGCGACGGTGAAGACCACCACGGCGCCCAGCCGGCCCAGCGGCCCTGGCAGCTCATCGGGCGACACCCCGGGTGTCGTGGCCGCGAGGGCCAGCAGCGCAGCGGCATCGACGATGGCCAGGACCACCAGGGCGACGACGATGGCGTCGATCCCGACCTCGCTCGCGCGGAGGAGAGCGCTTGGCGCCAGGACCAGGAGCCACGCCAGCGCCGTCCCGGCCAGGGCCCGACGGACCGTGAGGGGCCGCGGGTCGACCGTGACGGCCGCGCCGAGGGTGGCGAGCGCCACGGCCGGAACGAGCAGGAGGACGTAGGTCCACCACGGCGCCGCATCCGGCGCGCCGAGGTCGCGGAGCCCCACGATGATGGCGACGGCGATGAACGCGCCGACGGCGAACAGGACCAGCGGCGGCACCCGCGCCAGGATCCCGACTGCCGGCCCGACCGGTTTCGCCATCGCCCTCACCCTCCGCTCGCCGGTAGCGTACCCCCGTGCGGGAGCGGCGCCCGCGTCATCCCGGCACGGCGCCGGTGGTCGCACACTGCCGCCCGGGCCCGGCTCATACTCGCGGTGCGGCCGACGGGCACGCAGGACGCGGAGCGGCCGCCCGGCGCCGATGGCGGCCACGCGGCCGACCACCGGACGAGGAGGCAGCGCATGAACGGGCGGGAGCGCATCCTCGCGGCGCTCGACGGCCGGGCGCCCGACCGGATCCCGCTCGCGCTCAGCTTCTATCACGTGGACGGCGCTGCGCTGGCACCGCCCGGCGCCTGGCGGGACGACCTCCTCGACGTCGCCTTCGTGGAGTTCCCCGTCTCCGCCGAAGAGGAGGAGCTCCGGCGGCGAGCCCTGCCGCACCCCGGGGACACCCGTCTCGGCAGCCCGTCCCAGGCGGCGCGGTACGCGCGCTGGCGCTACCACCCGGAAGCGGACCGGGGCGCCAACCCGTTGGAGGGCGCTCTCACGCTGGATGACCTCGAGCGCTTCCCGTTCCCCGATGTGAGCGGCCCTTACGTGGTCGACGGGCTGGCCCGCCAGGTTGCCGGCCTCCACGCCCGCGGCCTGGCGGCGGGCGGCAACACGCCTCACCTCGGCGGCGAGCTCTTCGAGGCGGCCTGGCGCCTGCGGGGCCTGGAGAACTTTCTCGTCGACCTCATCTCCCGCAAGGACATGGCGCATTTCCTGCTGGACCGGCTCGCCGAGCTCGCCCGCCGCAACGCCACGGCCCTGGCGGGGGCCGGCGTGGATGTCCTCGCCCTCGACGACGACGTCGGGATGCCGGGCACGATGATGATCAGCCCGGTGTTGTGGCGGGAGTTCTTCCGGCCCCGCCTGGCGGGGATCGTCGACGCGGCGCGCGCGGTGAAGCCGGACCTGCGTGTCATCTACCACAGCGACGGTCACGTGGAACCGATCCTGGACGACCTGGTCGAGCTCGGGATCCAGGGGGTCAACCCGGTCCAGCCCGAGCACATGGACGCGGTCCGCATCCGGCGTCGCTTCGGCCCGCGACTTGCCCTGTGGGGCACCGTGGGCCGCCAGACGACCTTCGCCTTCGCCGACCCCGCCGAGATCCGCCGGGAGGTTCGAGAGCGAATCGAGGCGCTGGGACCCGCTGGGCTCGTCCTCTGCCCGGCGTACGACATCGACGAGCCCGACGTGCCGTGGGTCAACGTCGCCGCGTTCCTGGAGGCGGGCGCGGAGTGGGGAGCCACCGGCCGCACCTGACACGTCCGAGGCCGGGCGACCGTGCCCGTCGGCGGGTCGTCAGCGGCCCCTCACAGGCGAGAAGCCGGCCCGAGGGCCGGCTTCCGCATACAGGTCCGGCGCTGCGCCGCCGGTAGGTGCGTCGTTACGAGCGCTGGGTGAACCAGATCGTCGGTGCGCCCACGACGCCGGCGTCGTGCATCGCGGCCCGCAGCTCCGCGCTTCCGACGAATGCCTGGGCCGCTTCCAGCGTGGCGAAATCGTGGATCACGGTGATGTCATTGGGGTTGTCCGCGGCCTGGTAGACCGTGTTCGCCTGGACGCCGAGCGCCTCCTGGGTCGGCGCGAACCCGTCGTAGACCCGACGCCACGCCGCGTAGTCGGCCACCTGGTGTCGAACGAAGAGAGTCGTCATGGTGCTGTCTCCTTGCCACCCAGGCCCGCGGCTCGGACGTCTCGCCGTCGGGTCCCATGCGAATAGTGTAGGGACAGTGACTGCTGTGTCAACTACTGATAAAGAAGTGGTTGGCACTACAGCTGCTATCGGGTATGCTTGGGCCATGGAGCCAGACGAGGACCCCACCCGCCCCGCGGGTCTCTGGAACGACGCGTGGCGCGGCGTGCTCTTCGCGAGCGCGCGGGTGCTGCGCATCGCGGAGCTCGATCTGATCGAGCGCGAAGGGTTCCCGCTCACCTGGCTCGATGTCCTCGCCCAGCTCTACGATGCCCCCGGCAACGGGCTCCGGATGCAGGAGCTCGAGGAGCGCTCGCTCTTCACGCGGAGCGGCCTGACCCGCCTCGTGGATCGAATCGAGGCGGCCGGGCTGGTGCGGCGCGAGCCGGTCCCCGGCGATCGGCGTGGGGTCTTCGTCGTCCTGACGCTCGAGGGACGCCGCCGCCATGACGAAGCGTTCCAGGATCACATGCGACTCATCGAGCGCGAGTTCGGCCGCCGGCTGACGCCGGATCAGCAGAAGGCGGTGGCCGACGCCCTGGCCGGCTTCTGGCACGACGACGGGACTGCGCCAACGGAATAGGCCGGGACGTCCTCTCGAGAGGCGTCAGGCGCCATCCTCCGGGGACGATCCGGCACCTGCGAGCCAGCTGCGCGCCGCCGCCACGAGCGCCGCGATGCCGACGGCCAGCGTGGGCGCGATGACCGGCGCGTAGAGCGGCGAGTGGTTCGATGTCGATCGGCGGGGTCGGCCGCCGCTCCGGTTCCGCCTGGGCGGCTGCCGCCGGTTCGGTCAGCCCGGGGACGCACTCGCGAGGAGCTGCTCGCGGAGGATGCGGCCCAGCCACGTCTGGTACCGGGCATCCGACCATCCCCGGCCCCGCAGCTCGCGGTAAACCTCCAGCATGCTCAGCGCGAGCAGGACGTCGTGGGCCGTTTCCGCCGTGAGCGGCTCGCGCAGGTGCGGGGCGAGAGGTGCCACGACCGCCTTCAGCCGCTCGGCGCGCTCCGCCAGGACAGCGGCGATCTCGGCTGCGACCTCCGGGTCGGCGCGCATCGCGTCCTGCTGGATCGCGAGCGCCTCCGCGCCGGTCGCCCACTGGTTGCCCATGAAGCGGGCGTAGGCGTCGAGCCGCGCGCCGGGTTCGTCGGTCGTCACGACCTCCCGGAGGCGGGCCTGCGTCTGCGCGGCGGCGAACCACGCCTGGCGGATCTCGCCGACGATCGCACGCTTGGAGCCGAAGGCCCAGTAGATCGTGGGCACCGCCACCCCCGCCGCGGCGGCGATCTGGGGGATCGTCGTTCCCGCGTAGCCCCGCTCGAGGAAGAGACGGCGGGCGGCGTCGAGCATGCGGGCCCGCGTCTCGGCCCGGTCGCGTCGACGGGGGCCGCCGGGGGATGGGTCAGAAGGGGGCTTGACAGCTCTCACTGAACTAGAGTATCACTCCAGTTCCAACTATAGCGATAGTGTAGTAAGGAGCCGATCCCATGACCGCATCGAGCGTTTCCGTTACCGGGGCGAACATCGCGACCTTCCGCCGTGCCATCGAGGAGGGCTGGAACAAGGGCAACCTCGAGGCGATCGACGAGATATTCGCGCCCGACTTCGTCGAGCACCAGCCGGGGATCGGCCCCGGCCGCGACGGCGTGAAGGGCTCCATCCAGGTGCTCCGAACTGCCTTTCCCGACCTCCACTTGGCGTTCGAGGAGGTCACCGCCACCGGCGACCTCGTCTGGACGCGCCTCAACGCCACCGCCACGCACGAAGGACCCTTCATGGGCGTGCCGGGGACCGGACGCCGGATCGACATCACCGTCATCGACGTCGTCCGCGTCGTCGATGGCCGGCTCGTCGAGCACTGGGGCGTCGCGGATCGTTTCAGCCTCGCCCAGCAGATCGGGCTCGTCCCCGGCGGGCCGCGCTGATCATCGACCGAGGCGACCCAAACCGTCAAAGTCAACGGATGGATTGACGGGTCAATGACAGGCCTGGCAGACGCACATCGCTCTGAAGCGATTCGCTCAGCTGGGCCCCTCGCGGCGGATCGTCGCGCCACGTTCGATGGTGCGATCGAACCGCGGCGACCAGGGGCACCAGCTCTTCGAGCTCTCGACGGGGCGGGCTACCATCGTCTGGAGGACTTGGCCACCATCACCGAGGCGGAGCTCCTCCGCCTCCACGGCATCGGGCCCAAAGCGCTGCGCACGCTTCGGGCTTTGCTAGCCGATCGCGGCCTGTCCTTTGCCGAGCGGTCTACGTCGGGACCTACCACCACGAGGCAACGCGATCATGAAGAACACTGAGTGCGTGATCTACATCACGACCAAACGCGGCTGGACACAGACCTACCTCAAAGAGAAGGACGGCTGGACACAAACCGGTCCAAACGGCATCGTCCGCCGGATGAGCGCAGAGCAGCTGTTGTCGCACCTCTTGCCGCCACTCGCAGCCGGTTCGGACCGCCTCAGCGTCAGGGTGGAACGGAGGGCCATCGTCGCCACCGACCCCGAGGTTGACAGCGGACATGCCGATCTCCCCGTAGGCGGACACGGACTTCCTCGCTGACGGACAGCTGATCTCCCAGTCGGCGGACAGCTGATCTCCACGGCGCAGTCCAGTCCAGCCCGGCGATCCCCCGGTGGGCGACCCTTGCGGTGTTCTCAACACCCAAGTCGTCACCCGCACCGGAGGGACCGTGAAGAAGTCTGACAGGGAGATCATGGGACGACTCGACCGGCAACGGGTAGGGCCGAGGCCCCGGGAAGCGGACCTTCGCGCCGCGAGGGCGGTTGGTGCGCGGAAGGTGGCCCGGTCAGTCCCGGAGCCACCCCGCGGCCGACTCGTGGCCCGGCAGCCCGGCCAGCAGGCGCAGGAGGGGCACGGCGTGCCCCAGGGTCTCGGCGAGCCTGACTGGCAGGTCGGGCGCCAGGACGTCCTCGTCCGAAAGCGGACGCCCGAAGGTCACGTCCTTGAGCTTGAGCAGCCCGAGGTCCGGGTCGTCGGGCGGGTAGCCGGTCGGGGCGCGCTTGAGGCGGTCGCCATCCACCGCCCCGAACGCCGCCTGGAACGCGGGGTCCTCGAGCACGGCATGCACGCGGGTCCGATGCGAGATCACGGCGTTTCGCCACGCCGCCAGGCGGGCCGGCGCCGGGTGCCACATGCCGCCACCGGCGAAGGCGTTCCCGGGCTCGAGGTGGAAGTACCCGCCGACGCCGCCGCCCTCGCCGATCCAGGGGAAGCTCGCGCCAACGTTGGTCTTGTAGGGCGACTTGTCCTTCGCGAAGCGGACGTCACGGTAGATGCGGAACGGGGATCGGGCTGGGTCGGCGGAGAGCGGGATGCCGCCCGCTCGGAGCTCCGCGTCGAGCGCCGTGCAAAGCTGCTCGAGCGGCTCCTTGAGCAGGACCTCGTAGTCGGCCTTGCGCGGCTGGAACCAGGACCGGTCGTTGTTGAGGGCCAGCTCGACGAGGAAGCCGAGCGCCTCGGGGCGGAAGCCCGTGAACCCGGTGCTCATGACGTCGACCCTCCTGGCCGTTCGGTGGGCGCGACCGCCTCGGGCCGCAGGTGGACTCTGCCAGCGCGCGGGATCGGGGTCAACTCCACGCGGCGCCTCACTTGCACTCGGATCGAGTCGCCGCCGGCAACCGTGGGCACGTGTCGGCGGGATTGCCGAATGGATCGGCCGGGCGCTACGCTGCGTGCCCACGGTGATCTGCCACTCGGCGGCCGGAACCTCGGCGTGCTCACCGTCATCGTGATCATCACGGGGCGGCGGACCCGCAGGAGGCCGGCGGTCGCGCGGTACGCGCTCGAGGACGGAGATCGGGTGTTCGTGATCGGGTCAAACGGAGGCGACCACCGCGAGGGGTTCGCGCTCCGTGCGCTGCACACGTACCGCCGTATCCCGGTCGTCGCCCTCCTGCCCGCCCTCGCGCCGGCCCCCGGGGCCTGATCGATGCCGGCTCCGCTCGGCAAGACGCCGACCAGGAAGATGCCGAACATCCAGGTCTTCGGCCTCGAGGACTCGCAGGCGACGCGCGCCGCGCTCCGGTTCTTCCGGGAGCGACGGATCGTCGTCCACTTCGTGGACCTGCGCAAGAAGCCGATCGCTCCCGGGGAGCTCCGCCGGTTCGTCGATCGGCTGGGTGCGACCGCGCTTCTGGACGTCGAGGGCCGCGCGTACAAGGACGGCGGCCTGGCGTACCTCACCACGGACACGAGCGGCGTCGTCGCGCGGCTGCTGGCCGACGTGCGCCTGCTCCGGCTCCCGCTGGCTCGCTACGGGGACGACGTCACCGCGGGCAAGGACGAGACGACCTGGTCGGCCTGGCTGGCACGTCCGAAGTAGCCCGGCGCGGGTAGGGCCCTGTCCGCGCAGGAGATCACAAACAAGGCGCCAGTATTGAGACAGTCCGCGTGGAGCTGGCGCGAATGTCAGGACGCCTGCCGAAGGTCCAGGTGTGGCGGATCTGTGTCGTCGACGATTGACATTCTACGTTCTAAACGTAGAGTGATCACATGGCATCCATCTTCTCCTCGCAGCGCGCCCTCGAAGCCCTCGCGGCGCTCGAGCAGCGCGACGGCGGGCTCCGCCTGACCGAGATCGCGAAGGCACTGGCCGCGCCCGTGTCGAGCACCCAAGTCGCCCTGGGGGTGCTGATCGATGACGGCCTGGCCTCGATCGGACCCGCTCGCCCTCCGCTGTATCGGATCGCACCCGGGGCGCGCGATGACGCCGCGAAGCTCCTTGATGTTGCCTCTCGGCGCGTCGGTGGCGTGCGCCTGCTGGCCGCCGCGCTTCGCGCCAATCGGTCGGTCGAGTTCGCCGCGCAGGACGAGGCGGGGTTGCTCCTCGTGATCCGATGGGACGCCGAGCCATCCGACGAGGTCGTCCTCGGCCGGATGCTCGAGCGTGCCGATCTCGAAGTTACGCACTTCGGTCATGACCAGGTCCGCGAGCGGCTGCGCGATGACCGCTCCCTGCCCGAGCGCGCGAGACGGAGCCGGGTGATCGTCGGCTCGGTGGACCGCTCGTTCCCCGAACCGTTTCGACACGGGGCACCGGACTCGCCTCCACTCGGTCGCCTCCACCCGGCGATCAGCCGCCCGTCCCGCAGCGCCCTGGCGCGCATCGCCCGGCGTTTCGGGCTCTCCGAGATGCGCGTCTTTGGCTCGGCTGTCCATGCCGACTTCCGGCCGGACTCGGACATCGACGTGATGGTCCGGCGGAAGCAAGGCGTCCGGCGAACCCTCGAAGACGAGCTGTCGCTGCGGCGCGACCTCGAGGCTCTCGTGGGCCGCGACGTCGATGTGGTCGACGCGAGCGTGCTCTGCGCGGCTATCCGCGAGAAGGCCGAGTCCGAAGGGGTGGTCCTCTATGGATGATCGAGACCGACAGCACCTCGGCAACCTCATCAGCCACGCGCAGGCTGCCATCGGGTACGCTCGGGCACACGGGCGCCACTGGTGGAAGAACCCCGAGACCTTCGACGCCGTGCTGATGCGGATCTCGCAGGTCGGTGAAGCTGCGAGCAGGACCTCACCGGGGGCGTTGGCCGACGTGCCCGGTGTCACCTGGCGGGACGTCAAGGGTATCCGCGCCAGGGTCGTCCACGACTACCAGGCCATCGACGTGCTCGTCGTCCGAGGCGTCGTGAGTCGTCAGCTCCCGCGCTTGGTCACCAGCGTGAGGAAGGCACTGGCCGAAGACGAGAAACGGAGACGGCAGAGCGACACCGGACCGCCCACCACCCCGCCGCCGACCGGCGGGCCGCGGCGAAGCGGGTCGTCTCCATAGGATTCGACTCGCCGTCGACGCGCTCCCTCGCCTCGGATGTCGGACACATGCCTGCTGCTCAGATCAGGCGGTGCCTGCCGGCGCGGCGGCCTCGTCCATCACGGTGACGGCCTTGAGGTGGCGACCTTCGAGCGCCCTCCGGACGGACAGCAGGGCTGCGATGCCCTCACCCGCCGCGCTGCCGACCTGCTTGGTGGCACCGGCCCGCACGTCGCCCGCGGCGAAGACGCCGTCGAGGGACGTGGCGTACCGATCGTCGGTCACGATGAACCCCCGCTCGTCGAGGTCGACGACGCCGCGCAGGAACTGCGTGTTCGGGTCGAGGCCCACGAAGACGAAGGCGGCCGCCTATCTCCTTCGCCCCCCGGTAGAACGGGCCATCGCACGTTGCGCAGTAGTGGACGCCGAGCCCGATGAGCCCGTCTTCGCCCGGGACGCCGAGACGGCGGTACCGGGAGCCGGTGGCCACGATCACGGCATCGGCGCCGTACGT
>Ga0315284_10004850_pt1 | contig 19122 bp, 24 predicted proteins | sample YL17G09_16_MG_FD_203696 | JGI IMG/M metagenome (GOLD analysis project Ga0315284, IMG submission 203696) | Sediment microbial communities from Yellowstone Lake, YNP, Wyoming, USA - YL17G09_16 | ecosystem: Environmental > Aquatic > Freshwater > Lake > Sediment | place: USA: Wyoming | collected... | reverse complement strand
TTCCAAGGGAATTGGAGCGTGAGAAGACAGCCAGGGGTCGGGGGTTCGATCCCCTCCAGGGGCGCAGGAGGCTTCCCGCAGGTCTCTGACCTGCTGCAGTCTTTCGGGGCTATGGTGTAGCGGCAGCATTGGCGCATGGGGGCACCCTTTTATGGGTTCGCTTGCTGAAAAAGCGTGCACGGAAAAGGTGACATAATGCGTCCGACCCCGGTTCGAATCCGGGTAGCCTCATATGGAAGTTGGAAAGGACATCGGAGTCCAATTCCTAGAGCATGAATGTAAGCCAAGTGAAGTGCCAAAGCTGAAAAGAATTGGTTTTACGATAACATACAATTGCGATGGCAACTGCACATACTGTTTTACAAAGCCCGATAAAACGCCAGCAAACGCTGGGAAGGAAATTTCAGCAGAGGAGTTCAAGGAAGTTCTGAAGCAGGCAATTCCGCTGGGTCTTGAAGAAATACAGCTCAGCGGCGGCGAGCCGCTTATGCACAAGGATGTTTTTGAGTTTGTAAGAACTGCCAAGCATGCGGGGCTGAGGGTTGGGTTATTCACGAACGGAAGCATGCTGGACAAAGAAACGCTTAGAAAATTAAAGTCCCACAAATTGGACTGGATAAGAGTTGGTTTGGGCGGCTCTGACTATAAAATGAGCATGGCATCGGGGCGGCTCAACGACACGAAGGAACGATTTGAAAAAAATTTGGAAAACATAAGGTCAAGCGTCCAAGCTGGCTTTGTCACTGGGGCTTTCACACCTGTCACAAAAAACGATTATAAGGACGTCAGGAGAACGGCAGCGCTGGCGAGGGGCTTGGGTGTAAAATACATAATTTTCTGCAACTACATACCGCTTGGCAACGAGCAGGACAAGCTGAACAGGATGAACAGCGAAGAGCACCGCAAAGCCGTAGAGGAACTGCTCAGGGCGAGGGAAGACCAACGAGGCAAGGTTGATGTCTTTGCTTACTATGGTTTTTTTGAGTACCTTAGTTCTAATTGGAAAGAATCCGATGTTGTGCTGAAGGGGCCGTGCGGCAGGGAGCGTCTGGCTTTCATCGCCAATGGCGATGTGAGGACATGCCTATGCACTACACATAAGCTAGACAACTTCAGAAGAGATGGATTTGATTTGAGGAAGCTTTGGGAGACCCATTCATTCCTGCTCGAGATAAGGAAAAACAGGATTTTTGAGCCATGCAACAACTGCAAAAGGAATGGTATTTGTAAACCATGCCTGACGCCAGCGATAAACATTAACGGAAGAATAGACACGGCTCCGCCGCAATGTCCGAGGGTTAGGGACTATAACATGAATCTTAGCACTTAGAGCTTCTCCAGCAGCTTGATGACCTTGGACTTGCCTGCTGCCATGATGAACGGCGCCAGCTTCGGGCCCTGCTCCTTGCCTATCAGCGCGAGGTATGCTGACCTGAAGAAATCTTTTGCATTGCCCGTGGCCTTTGCTGCAGCCCAGATGGAGTCGGAAACATCCTGCTCTGTCTTGGCTTCCGCCAGCTCATAGACAAGCGTCCTCAGCGCTGAGCGCATCGGGTCTGTTATCCCTTCTGTTTTCGGGCTGTCTAACAGCCTCACGATGCTTTCAGGGCTGTGTTTTTCCATCCACGTCTTTGCATATTTCGTGACCTTCCCCACAGCAGGCTGGCTGTTGTTGAGCGCATTGACTGCCTGCTCGAATGTTGCTTCAGGCGGCTTGGGCTTGCCGAATTGCGAGATTTCGAAGAGCCTCTTAATGTGCGCCTGCTCCTTCTCGTTCTCGACATTGAGCTTGCCGAAGTACACGTCCGCGTGTTTTTCATAGTCAGCATAAAGCAGTGGCAGGTCTTTCCAAGAGAAGCTGCGCGTCTTCATCAGCCTCTTGTTGTAGAAGAACCTGAGAAGCTCTGCCGGAGCGCACTGCAGCCAGTCCTTGGGATACACGACGTTGCCCAGGCTTGCGCTCATCTTCCTGCCGTCAATCATGATATGCTCGTAAAAGATTGGCACCGGCGCAGGGAAGCCAAGAACCCTCTCGCATATCTCAGTGTTCAGCCAGAACGCGCTGTTCGGCACCTGATACTCCTTGCCCGCGCCTTCCGAAACAACCTGCCAGAGCGCCCACTGGCTCGCCCATTCGGACTTCCACATCATCTTGCCGTCGTCCTTCAGCGGGTCGGCGTCGCCCTTGTGGCCGCAGCCAGCTGCCTTGCTCTTCTCAAACTGGTAGTCGCTGCACACGTAGCTCACGATGCCTTCCCTGAAGCCTGTTACTTTCGGCGTGATTATCTTGCCGCAATTCCCGCATATCGGTGTCCACGGGCTCCAGTCAGGAGGCAGCGGGTTCGTCCTGTACTTGTTCTGTATTTTCTTTATCTCGTCGATGTTATCGATGATTTTTTTGATTAACGGCTTGAAGCTGCCTTTCTTGTATTCCCTGCGCATGGAAAACTTCAGCATCTTGGTCGAAACGAAGAGGTCGATGACTTTGAAGTATTCCGCGACATGGTGGGCTGCATATGAAGCGTGGCAGCCGTTCGGGTCTGGTATGTCCGTCACAGGCATGCCGATGTATTTCTCGTAGCTGGCGGGCACGCCTGAAGGCACCTTCCTCATCGGGTCCATGTCCTCGGCTACCCATATAAGCTCAGCCCGTTTGCCCGCGTCCTTCAGCGCCCTGTAGACAGACTCCCCTCTTATGGTGTCGCTCAGCCTGCCGATGTGCAGCACGCCTGAGAGAGAGGCGGATGTCTTGACCGTGAACTTCTTGAAAGGCAGCATGGGCTTGTCGATGTAGCGGAAGCTCTTGCGATTTATTATCTCCTGCGCCAGCTGGTCCGCCCAGAACAAAGAGTGTTCGGGTGGGTGCTCGGATTTTTCGTCTTTGGCTTTCGCGGCTTTCATAGGAATTTATTCGCGGCGCGATTATTAAAAAGAATTCAGGATTCTTCCAGCTCGATGTCCATCTTCTTCAGCTCGGCCTTGACGTCAACCTTCCTCTTTGGCTGGCTTGGCTGCTGCGCGACGTGCCTTGAAGACTCAATCTCCTCGGCAAGCCTCTGCTTTATGGCATCTTTCTCCTCGCCGAAGTAGCGCTCGAACTCCTTTGTGAGCGTGAGCTTCTTTGTCCTGCCCAACGGCTCGCGCCTTATCATGCCCATCCTCTCAAGGACTTTCAGGTACTCGTAAACCTTGTTGCCCTGCATTTTGATGAGGTCAGACTGCCTGAGCGGCTCCTTGAAAAGTATGAGTGCCAGCGCGCGTTTGGGCCCCTCCGAGATGTTCGCGTATGGCGCGAGGTGCGCGACGCTGCCAAGATACTGCGGCCTGACCTGCATCTCCCAGCCTGCGGCGGAACTGACGACCTCTATGCCGCTGCCCTCGTAATCCTTGGAGAGCCTGTCCAGCGACTCCTTGACGTAGCCGAGCGAGTTCACGCCCATTATCCTCGCCAGCTCGTCGAGCATGAGCGGCTTCGGCGAAAGGAACAGCGCGGCCTCGGCCAGAGCCGATTTGCTCTCGCTCAATGGTGCGGGTGATGAAGAAAAAATATGCTTTGGTTCAGGGCTGCCCACAAGAGTGTGCTTTTCCTTTTTTTGTATCTGTTTCACTTCAGGTGCGCTCTCTTTCTGGAGTTCTGCCTTCGGCTTCCTTGTCGGGATTATGGACTCGGATTTCTTGGGCAGCCTGAACTTCTTTTCCGCGGGCTGTTCAGGCCTGGCTCCGGCATTGGGCTCGTCCCTCATCACAGCTTCATCTTCTGTCTTCCTGAGCTCAAGCCTCGGCTTCCCGCTGTCCCTTGAGATTGTTATTATTTCGTCTATGCTGGACGCGGGCTGGGCCTCCGGCTTATGCTTTTTTGCGGCGGCCTGTTTTTGCTTCGATTTTGATTTGTTTTTCGATTTCATGTGCAATCACTGCTTTTTCCTCCACACTTGAACTTCTGTCGAGCTTGCCTATAAAAATGTCCTTGAAATATTCCTCCTGCCTGCAGTGCAGCTTCCTCGAGTTGTCAAGGTACATCAGCGGCAGGAACGTGTCTATGATATGGCCCCTCTCCCATTTCGGCACAACCTCCGAGAACTTCAGCTCGCCGCCGTTGCTCATCCGGCCCATCAGCGAGCTTATTTTCGCGTAGAGGCCGTTTATCCTTTCCTCGATGTCGAAGTCGCTTATCTCTATGCTGGGCCTTATGCGGGCGCGGACTTCCCTGCGCTCTTGCGTCGCCAGCACGCGCCTCAGTGCCGCTATCAGCTCGGCGACGACAATCTTCCTGTGAACAGACCTGCGCGGCGGCAGAGTGAGCGGGCTGACAGTTACCCTCTCTATGCCGTTCATTACAATTTCCGTTCCGTCCAGTTCAGGCTCAGGCTCCCTGCCAAAGTTAAGCAGCTGCAGGTCGTCTGACTTCATGCGCAGCATCACTGCCGATATTATCACATACTTGGCAGGCACCTTGAAGTCCATGGTCTCCAGCTTGCAGATATGGGCCGCGAAGCTGTCCGAGAGCTTGCAGAGGTCCAGATCCCATGGGTCAAGCGCCTCAGCCGTTATTATCTCGCCTATTATCTGCTCCCAGCTCTGGTCAGAGATTATCATTTGCATGATGTCGCTTTCCTTCATGAGAATACCTCCCAGACCGCCAGAATACTAGATTATAATATATCCGCAAACGCTTATAAGCAGGTATTTTCCTGTAAAAATATCTTCATTCAGGCTGCCGTTTCTGCGCAAGAGTGGCTGCCGCTGCTTCCCATGCCGGTGCAGATGCAGCCAAGGATTTCGGAGCAGCTGACGGCCATTCCGTTGACATTCTGGGTCGGCATGTCCCAGGTCGTGGGGGCCTTGCCTGTATTGTAGCAGCTGCCTGCGTAGGCTGATTCGCAGATGCTGCGGGCGCTGGTGAACGACTGCACCTGGCCTGCGCCGCCATAAAAAATGAACAATATCATTGCTGCTGCAATGAGCAGCGCAAGCATCACTACAACAACAAGCCTGTCAAAAACGACCATGAAAATGAATTATTTGCATTTTTGATTATTTGTTTATTTGATATGCAAGATATCCTAAGTTTCATATGTTGGTGTGGTGGTTCCGCCGGGAGCGGTCGCTGGCTAGGTTGCTAACCTGGGGGCGTGCTCACGCCATAGGCATCGCAATTTTGTCCTTTCACCCCGGGTACTTCGCTGCACGCCTTAGGTGCTGAAGAGCCGTCAGCGTTCCTTATGCTCACGGTCGGTATCTTCCAGGTTATGGGCATGCTTTTGGTAGACATGCAGGATGATGCAGCCTGCGTGTCGCAGATGGACTGTGCGTTGGTCAGCGTTCCGACCTGTCCTATGCCCCCGCTGAATATGGTTATGACCACCAGCGCCGTGATGAGAATCACGATTGCAGAAACAACTACCGCCAGTGTCGTGTTCATCTAATCACTCAATTCTAGGTGCATGTACCTACATAAGGCTGTGCTGGAGAGCACTTACATGATGCAGCAGTGGCGCATGACACTATTTCGCCGTTGACGTTCATGTTCTTTATGTCCCAAGTAACAGGTCTCTGGCCCGTGCTCTGGCACATTGTTATGAACTGCGTTGAGCAGAGCGTCTTAGCCTGCGACAGCGTGCCCACCTGCGTTATGCCTCCCGAGAATATGGTTATGACCACCAGCGCGGTTATCAGGATTACTATGGCTGAAACCACCACTGCCAATGTCGTATTCATGCTATTGTATTGGCTTAGGGCGTTTATAAATAAAGGCTGAGGGACAATTGTGTATATGGTCAGGATAGACAAGGTTGATTTCGGGGAAATCATCATCAACGGCAAATCCTTCTATTCGGACGTCTCCATAAGCGCAAAGGGAGAGGTGGAGCATCTGGCGAAGAGCCGCATAGTCGAAGCCAGCGACATAATGCCGCTTCTCAAGGGAAACCCTGAGTGCATAGTCATAGGCGCAGGCATGGATGGCTCAGCAAGCATCAGGGCTGAGGTGAAGCAGATTCTTGAGAACAAAGGCATCAGGCTTTTCAGGGAACGGACGCGCAACGCTGTTGATGTCTTCAACGGCCTTGTCGCCGATGGGAAGAAGGTCGCGGGAATATTCCACGTGACTGCCTGACCTGCCTTCTCAGGACCTTTTTGCCGCGCTCCTGCGGCACAACGACAAGCTTTGCCTTTGCGAACATCTTTTCCAGCTCCCTTCCGCCAAAAATCCTGTCCAGCGTTATGGCAAGGGCGGCCACCTCGCTGTGGGGTTGTCCTGTCACTGCCACGTTCCAGTCGGCAGCCTGATAGACTTCTGGGGGGACTTTCTCGCCACCCACAACTACCAGCAACGGTTGTCTTATCTTCTTGAGTTTAGGAGCAACCTTCCGGACAGGCAGGCCGTAAACAGTAAGATGAACAACTACACCCCTCCATTTCCTTATATATTTCATTGAATTATCAACATACTCGCAGCTGAAGCGGCCTCCCCAGTTCTCTGAGACCTTCTTCAGGGTGGCCTCGAGCTTCAGGTCGCGCTCACCAGAATAAACAAACCCCTCCGCGCCAAACGCGCGGGAGACCAGCGCGCAGTGTGTTGTAACCCTCTGGTCGCGGAATGCCCTGTGCGACAGCCTTAGAACCTTGATTCTCATCTTTCACCTTTTTACTTCACTTCTTCAAAAGCACAACTCTGCTTGCTCTTTGTTCTCCTGACAGCTTATAATCAAGCTCGCTGGCCAGCTTTTCGCCGAAAGCCTTCACCTCATCATGTGACGGCATGGCTTCGCGCGGTAGCCGCTTCTGCGCCTCACCTATGTGCATGAACGCTTTCACCTCCACGAAATCAGGATTCGCTAACTTGATGAGTTTGGCATAGCCTTCGGGGTTCAGCATGTTCAGGCCTTTGACCAGCGTGAGCCTGATGACCTTTTTGCATTTGAATGAGTTCATCAGCTCAAGCGACTTCTGCAGGCGCTGCCAGTAATCCCTAAACGACGGCCTGTCAGTTTTCAGAAGCGTGTTCCTGTCCGGCGCATCCAGCGAGATGTAAAGCTGCGTCGGCTCGGTCATTCCCTGCATTTCTTTCGGGTGCTGGCCGTTGGTCACAAGGAACGTTGTGGTTTTTCTTCTCTTGAATTCTTCAACCAATTCAGATATTTTCGGATACATCATTGGCTCGCCCAGCAGCGAGATTGCTGCATTGGTTGGGCTCTGCGCCTCCTTCCAGAGCTTCCTGTCCGTCATCTCTGTGCCGAGGAAGCCTGAGATGTTGCGTCTGTGCTCGCGGATGCACTCATCTATTATGAACTCAGGTTCGTCAAACTGCTTCAGTTTAGCGAGTGCTGTCCTTTCAATTATACGCCAGCATATGAGGCACTTCTGGTCGCAGGTGATGTTGGGCGTCATCTGCATGCAGCGGTGCGACTGGATACCGTACCATAGCTGCTTGTAGCAGACGCCCTTGCCTTCGATGGCCTGGCGGGTCCAGTGGCACGTCTTGACTGCCGAATGGCTGCCGACTACCTTGTAATGCTGCTGCTCCAGCTCAGCTCTGAGTTTCTCCGGTATCATGCCCAACCATTGGTTTTAATTATAAAAAGCATAGTTCTTGGATGAAACCAGCAAAGCTCTACAACAAGGTTGCAGGCATCTACGACCGGCGCCACGAGAACCCTTTCACTGCATGGCTGCGGGTCCATGAGGACCCGATTGTCAGAAAGCTGGGCGGCAGGACAATAGACATCGGCTGCGGGACAGGCCATCATCTTTCGCTGCTGGGTGACGTCATTGGTGTTGACCCCAGCAAAGAGATGCTGGATGCCGCGAAGAAAACAGGCAGGAAGGTCGTGCTCGGCAGGGCTGAAAAGCTGCCTTTTCCCGATGCATCGTTTGACAACGCGCTCTGCCTTTTCTGCGTGCTGAATATCTGCGATTATAAGAAAGCAGTCGCCGAGATGTCGCGCGTGTTGAAACCAGGAGGCACCGCAGTCATTTCAGTTGCATCTGTCTGGGACCGCGGCTATGGGTTCTGGCAGAGGTTTGGAATCAGGCATCCTGCAAAGGACAAGCTCATCTCCATAAACGGGAACAAGATGCATCTCCAGCTGTTTGACAGGAAGGAGTTTATTGATTTGTTCGAAAGCAGCGGGATGGAGTTGGCAAAATCCTGCACGCTTTTCAAGTTCCAGAATCCCCGCTGGGGTGACTGGACGAAGCTGACATTGGCGGAGAAGCTGAGGCTCAGGCTTGATGCTCTGCCTGTCCTCGGCAGCTACGGCGCAATGTATATCATGGTGTTTAAGAAAGTTGGAGCCAAATGATTATATGAAAGTTTTTGCGGTGTTCGTGTTCGCATTTCTGTTGATAGCCTGTTCAGCCTTTGCTGCGGAGCTTCCAAGCTACACGGACAGTTATGTCAATGACTTCGCCGGCATACTCAGCGCAGACCAGATATCAGGCCTCCACCTTCTTCTCTCGGAGCTGGAGCAGAACACGACTGCGGAGGTCGTGGTCGTCACCATGGAGAACTTATCAGGCATGGCTCCATCCGACTACGCAACGCAGCTTTTCAATGCCTGGCATATAGGCAAGGCTGATGTGGACAACGGTTTGCTGATATTATATGCCAAACAGGAAAACAAGATATGGGTCACGACCGGCTACGGCATGGAAGGCATCCTTCCTGACTCAAAAATAGGCCGTCTTCTCGATGAATATTATGTTCCGCAGAGGGACGCGGGCAACGCGGCCAAGGGGATTGCTGATTTCACGCAGGCTGCCGCAAATGTGATAAGCTCAGGTGGCGGCTCTGAATGGGGTTCGGCGGGCAGCCAGTCTGATGTGCCGCCATTTTTTGTAATCGTAATTTTCGTTTTAATAGTTTTTGTTTTTCTGGCCATCGCAGCGCTCTCCATAAGGGTCATGTCGGTCAAGTGCGACAAGTGCGGCGCAAAGATGAAGCTCATCAGGACAGAACCGCCAGCATGGGGTTCGACCGGCTACACCTACGTCTACCGATGCCCGAAGGGTCATGAGAAGAGAGTTAAGAGGTCTTACCTTGTTGCAGGCGCCGCAGGCGGCTTTGCAGGCGGGGGGTTTGGAGGCGGCTTTGGCGGCGGCGGAGGGGGTTTCGGAGGCGGGGGTTCAGGCGGCGGCGGAGCAGGCAGATAGAAATGTTTTTAAGTAGGGGTTTGCAATAGTGCTCATGGTTTCAACAGCAGCCAAGGCCGGCATCGCAGTCGTTGTTGTTCTTGCAGTTATATGTCTGATTGTCGTTGGTATGTTCAACAGCTTCGTTGGCCTTGACCAGAATGTCCAGAGCAAATGGAGCGAGGTCGGCAACCAGTACCAGCGGCAGGCTGACCTGATACCTAACCTTGTTTCTACGATTTCAAGCTCGGTCAGCGTTGAGACCAAGTTCGTGAAGGATGTTGTTGCAGCAAGGACGAGCTGGCAGTCAGCCGCGACGGAGCTGGACAAGGACAAGGCGGGCGTTGACATGACCAACGGCTTGGTTGCTTTCGTTAATGCTGTTGCAGAGAATTATCCTGTGCTGCAGGCAAATAAGCAATACGTAGCGCTTACTGACGAGCTTTCAGGTACGCAGAACAGGATTGCAGTCGCGCGCGGAAACTACATAACAGCCATACAGGGCTTCAACACTGCAGTGAAGATGTTCCCGGGCAATGTTTTCGCGGGCATGTTCGGGTTCTCGGAGAAACAGTACTATCAGGCCACTCTTAGCTCGATGACTACACCGGTGCTTGGAAATGGCACGCTTCCGACATAAGTCAGGTTTTTCTGAATTCAGCGTCAATCACCACGTGCTGCATCCTCGGCGCATACTGCTTGACTATGTGTTTGTCAAGCACATTCATCTTCATGCCATACTTGCACCCATAATGTTTCAGTACTTCGACTGGCTTGTCCCAGAGCTCGCTGTCCCTGTAGACGTCATGGAAGTGGATAATGCCTCCCGAAGGCTTGAGGAACCAGAATGCTGCATCGAGGAACTTGTCGGTGCTGGGCAGGTAGCCCATGAGTACCCTGTCGGCGATGCCTTTGAGCTGCGGTGGCGCTTTCCTGTTGTCGCAGTTGAATGCTTCGATGTTCTTCAGCTTGTTCAGCCTGATGTTCTGCTCAAGGTACTCGAATGCATTCGGGTTGATTTCGATGGCATGAATTATCTTCGCCTTACTCGCCTTCGCAATCGGGATGCTGAAATACCCTATGCCGGCGAACATATCAACGACAACCTCGCCTTTCCTGACCACACCCGCGAGTCTTCCGCGCTCTTTCGTGTTGCCCTTTGCGAACATTACTTTGGTTACATCCAGTTTGTAAAGGCAGCCGTTTTCGCTATGCACTGCCTCTGTGCCGTTGCCTGCAACCTTTTCTATTGAAGGAAGCCTCTCTTCGCCTTTGACGGCGTCAATTTTGATGCAAACCGTTTTGAATCTTGGATATAATTTAAGGAAAGCTGGACAGATTTTTTTCTTTTGTTTTATGATTTTCTGGTTAAGATTTAGTACTGCAACATCACCAACTGCTTGGAATCCCGAAGGCAGCAGTTTTATTTCATCTTCGGTCAGCTCTTCTTCCAGAGCTTCAGCCATAGCCTGCCTGAATGGCCTCATAAGAATAAATGTTTTGGGTTTATTTCTTCTTTTCTGGTTTTTGCTCTTCTTTGGCTAGAGCAGCCTCAGCTGCAGGGCTTTCTTTGGAAACACTGGCTGCTGGCTCTTTTGCCGCGATTTCCGGTTTCCTGCCTCCGCCCATGATTTTGTCCCTGATTGATGAAGCAGCCCCCTTCTTCTCTTCCTTCTTCTCTTCAATCTCATCAGGCATCATTACCTTTGCTGCGCCTTTGGAAACAATCAGCTTGACTTTTATCTTGGCTGGCGGCTTCTGTATCCCGCGCTTCCACAGCAGCTCATTGACCAGCTTGGAGACCTTGACATCATCGGCCTTGGTGTGCCTGAAAACATACTGCCTTATCTCATATACAGCTCTTTTGGTCCTGTTGTCCCTGGCCGCCTTCTGGAGACCCTTCCTGAGCGGTATTGTTACAATCTTCTCGACGGAATCATGCTTCTCTGCCATAGAATTCACCGCGGCTTACAACTTCAGCTTGCTGCGCCTCCAGTTCCTGAGGCCGTCTACGCCTATCCTTCTTGTCCTCGCCCTCTTGAGGCCGAACTTCCTGATGTCAGCCCAGCGCGGCGCAGACCTTCTCTTGCCTGCGGCAGCAATCCTTATCTTCCTTCCCGAATGTTTTATTGATGTCATGCCTTCACCATGTGTTTGGCTTAACCTGACGAGAATATATTGCTCATTGTTCTTTTCGAAATTCTCGTCGTGCACTCAAATTCCCATGCAATCTCATTTTCTCTTTATGCTTATGCTCCTTTTCTCTGCGAGGACGCGCAGCACATCCTTCATCTGGATGTCGGTCACAGGACCCTTCAGCTTGCCCTGCTGGGATATCTGGAGTATGTACAGCTCCGCCTGCCCCGCAAGGTCGGGGTTCACTGTCCTCACGCGGCCGAGCCTTTCAATCGCATCCTTTGTCAGTGCCTTGCCCAGCAGCTGTTTCTTCAGCACTTCCATCTGCTGGGCCTGTTGAAGCTGCCTGATTTCGTTGGCGTCCATAACAATTACTGCCTGAGCGACTTCGCGATTCCGTTAAGGAATTTCTGGCCCTTGGGTGTTATCATCCTGCCTTTGCCTTTCTCCGTCCTGACAAAGCCTGTCTTCTCAAGCTGCTGGTAGGATTTCCTTATGATTGAACCTGATGCCGGGAAGCTGTGCTCGGGCTTATGGCCGCGGTTCTTCCTGCTTCCATAAATCTTTCTCATCCTTGAAACACCCGTGCCCTTCTGGCTTATGTAGAGCTTCCTGAGCATTGACGCCTGCCTTATGTTCCACCAGTTCCCCTGTGCGGGCGGCCTCTGCCTGCTCATACCGGTCTTTACAAATGGCGACCATGCGGGCGGCTTCAGCTCGTCCATCTTGCCCAGCTCCTCGGCTGCCTTCAGTATGAGCTTCTCCGCCTCAACGTCCCTTACCGTCATAGTACGTCTCCTGAATGTTCTTTATCATATGATAAAAGGTTTATAAATGCGCAATCCGCATGCTCCCGCCCATACATCAACCGAAGTAGCCGTATTGCGTCTTCTTTGTTTTGGTTATGGCGCTTATGAGGAAGTAAACTGAACCCGTTGAAACTATGAACAGCATGCCAAGAATAATCATGCCCGCGCTCAGATTTTGCCCGAGCTCCACCATGTTGCACTGGGGGGTTTCCGAGAACATGTGTCCCTTGCAATCGTTGTATTTTTCCAGTATGTTGGTTACTATAGAAAGGCTTGCAAAGACCGATATGGCTATTATCACAATTGTTGTTAGCGTAAGGACTTTCATTTTACAACCTGCCTGATGGCGCTGCTGCCGAAGCAAATGGAGCGTTTGGATGTCACGGTGGAGATCAGCACATAGGCCACTATTATGCTTATCAGGGAAAACATGCCTATGAGGAGCATGCCTGTCAATGCAAATGAAGTGTCGGTTATGGTGCAAACATTCTTCTCTGAGACTATGTCAAACGTGCAGTTGGCTGATGAGATAAACACCCTGTCGATTATGAACAGCATGAAGAATACGGATATGAAGACTATCATCATCCCTGTGGTTATGAGGACCTTCGTTCCCTTCATTTGTTGCGCCTCCCGATGGGGTACCTTGTTTTGCTGCCGCAGAAAGAGCATGTGATTATGTTGTTGCCCTTTGAAAATCTCACCATACAGCTCACGCCGGGCACCATGTACATATAACATTCTTTGCAGAACTTTCTCTTAAGACTTTGGGGCAGGCGCACGTTGTAGCGCATGGCGAGCCTGGCTGCCAGCTCCATGTACCTCCTTGACCGGTCGGGCCTCTGCCTGAATTCGCGCTCTGCCGAGCCGAAGAGCAGCATTATGCGCTCCATTGCAGTCTCCTGCTGCCACCTAGGCTTGGCTGACGCTGTCCTTTTTCTCGCTTTTATTGCCGCCATTATTGTCCCCTTCCTTACTTTCTTCCCTTTTCTCCTTCTCCTTTCCGGACGCCAGCAGTATCCTGTTTTCCCTGCCTGAAACAGGTTCTACCTTGATCACCCCGCGGCCGCCAAGGGACTTGACGAGCCTTGACACCTTCGCCTTGGAGAAGCCTGACTCCCTGACTATGTGCTTCTGCAGGGCGCCGCTTCCGCCTGCAGTGACGATGTCGACAACGCGCTTCTCGTCAGCATTCAGCACGGACGCTATGGCACTGCTCTTGTTGAATCTGGACGCGCGCCTAGTGTACAGGAAGGCTATGGCTATGACGATAAGTATTATGGCACCTGCTCCTATGAGTATGTATCTTGTCACGGCTCCCCTTATCGGCGGCAGGTTGTACTCTATCCTGAAATCAAGCTGCTGCCCCGTAGTAATGTTGCTGCTGTCCCAGAAAACCATTATGCGCAAGCCATCCGTTATCGTTGTCCCGTAGGACGGGTTATATGATGTATTGGCGGGGTAACCGGCAAGCGTGGCGCTCTCCGGCAGCTTCACCATGTAGAAGAACTTCTCGGAGTTCAGCGGCGGCACAAAACCGGCATCGAAATGATACCTCCCATAGCTATAGTTTACCATATCTTTCGACTCAAATTCAAGGTAGAGGGTGTTTTTATCCTTCGTGATGCCTGAGAGCTGGCACAATATCTTCGATCCATCCCCTGAGAGGGAGTCTGAACAGGACACAGGGCCAAAGTTGCCGCCAACCTTAAGTTTTGACAGCGGAAAGGCTGTTATATATTCCAATTCGCTCACTGACCCCGAAAACTTAAGCGTAATCTTGGAGGAAACAGACATGTCATCGTTTATGGTTGACTCTATGCCATGATAGCTCAGCTGAGCCTGCGCCGGAGCTGCCATTGCAGCCATCACCATAAGGGAGATGGATATTATTAATGCTAGGGGGTTCCTCATGTGAAACAATTGTGGAGTGCTGGCTTAAAAAGGTGAAACAATTCATTCGGTATGTGAAACAATCAATCCCAGAGGGAAGCGCGTGGCTTCGCCTAGGGGGAATAAAAAAGAAAAGAAAAAAAGTTTTCTTTCTTTGGACTTAAACTGCGTAGACAAGCGTTCCCTGCATCACCTTCGCAGCAAGAGCCCTTGTGTCCGCTGCAGCTGTTCCTGCAACGATAAGCGCTCTTGAACCGTCGGTGAAACCGTCGGTTACCTGCTTGATGATACCGGTTGTGTAGTTCCAGCTGCTGCAAGAGTCTGCGCCCAGAAGTTTCTTCACGAGGCTGTTGACGCACGGGCCGCCGACCAGTATAAGGTCTGCGCCGGGTGCTGTCGCCGATACCTCGCTTGCTATCTTAGCTACCGGGCTTGTGATTTTAACTGCAGCTTGCACTGTGCCTGCTCCGCCAGCTCCGAACGTTGGGTCAGCTCCTATAGCAACTGTCGCAACGGCCTGCTCGTCAGGGTATGTTATTTCAACAAGACCCTGTCCGTCAGTGTCGAGCTTGACAGTTGTGCCGTACCTGTCGTAGTACTGGGTGACGCTGTTGTCGCTCTGCAGTGTCGCACTGTCCTGTGTAGCTGCTGTGAGATAAGGCGTGTCTATTGTAAGGTCAACACCGCTTCCGGTTCCATCCTTGGTTGTCACCATGACGAAATCCTGGACGTCAGTGTTGGCCAGGTTCTTGCCCTTCTCCTCACGTAGCAGAACTGCAGGATATGGGACCTTCACCAGGTTCATTGTAAACTCGATGTCGGTTTTGTTTGTTGCGTTCACGACTGTCACGTTGATTGGCAATCTTCCTGAGTTCACATAACAAGGCCGTGTGGTGCCTGTGTCGTTGGAACTGGTTGTTGTATATGTCGTTCCACCATCGCAGCTTATCCGGATCTCAGTTGTGTTGGCATATATCTTAAGATCGCCCGTTGGAAGCTCGTATGTGGTTAATGCGCCAGTGACAGCAGGTGGTGTTATGGATGTTATGTTGTTAGGCACGAATGTTATCCATGCGCCCTTGCTTGTCTTCACAAGGGGTGACAAGGTTATCTTGTCTCCGTATGTGTTGACGCCTGCGTTGGTTCCCCAAGTGAATGCCATTGAACCCGTGGATGTGTCGTCAACCAGCGATGCATAGTATGCCTGTCCGTCTATGTAGATTGTTCCTGTCTTGTAGCCTGCGTTAGTCAGGTATACCCTTGACGTCGCGTCTGACATCACGTCCTTGAGCTCGATGTAAGCCCCGCTGGAGCCTAGGCTGCTTGCTGTGGTATACTGCGCCATGTGGCTGAACTCAGACTCGAACGAAGGTGACAGAAGAATGTAATTGTTCTTGTTGACCGTTGCATTCTCTTTGATCACATATGTTTGAGTGCTTGTTGAGTTCAGGCTCGGAAGGAAACCAGTGGATCCGGTGTATTGCCAAAGCAGCGTCCTCTCGTTACCCCTGTAGTCAGTGAACTTCAGGCTTGCTCCGCTGTTCCCAGAGTTGTCGACTGTTATTTTTTCAGTCGTGCCTCCGCTGAGACCGCCGAATGCCAGCTTGAAAGAACCGAATACAGAATCAACGAAAGCGTTCGCCACTCCCTGTTTTATATAGTCATGGCTGCTGTCCTTTGCAGCTATGCTGATTTCAATCTTTGATATGCCGCTGCTCTCAGTACCAGTCAGCTTGACGTATGTGCCGTCCACGGTGTCGTCGCCTGTGCCCCTTTTGACTGTTGTGCCGTTCTCAAGCGTAAGCTTGTTGGTTCCGAAGCTCAACTTCACGCTGTTCTGCGACTGGTCGGTTGTTGAGAGGTGGAATACATCTTCCACGTAAACCGGAAGTCCGGATATCGTGGTAGACTGACCTTTCGTCACTGTCCATGAGTCGCCGCCGACAGAGACTACAGCAGTGGTTGCGCTGGATGTTCCAACGACCTTCACTAAGTAGTCAACTCCGCCAACGTTTACCGTCTTCTCGTCGCCGCCCGTCATAGTCTGAACAAGAGAGCTTCCGTACAAGACAAGCTTGTAAGTATCTTTAACATATGCGCTTGTTGCACCAATTGTGTAGTCAACTCCAAGTATCTTCAGCTTCTTGTTCTGGACATTCGCACTCGATATGTTAAGCAGTTTGTTGAATGTCATCGTGTAGTTGATTGCTCCGTTTGTGGTTGTAGTCAGGTTCAAGATAAGATCTGGATCAGTGAGATCGCCTCCACTGGTTCCGAACGTTACAGCTGAGCCTCCGCCCAGAGTAATGTACTGATCAGTGTTGTAAACCGTACCAGCTGTGTCTGTCAACGTCCCGGAAGCCAGAATTGTGGGCAAATCGCTCTTTGTGAGCGTTGTCTTCACGCCTGACTTTGTAAGTACGTCTTCGAGATAAAGCTTGGTGTTGGTTGTTCCAATCTCAGCTCCACCAGATACGCCCAAACCAGCAGCCCCTGTTGATACGGTGGTTGTGGCATAACCTGCTACTGCCGCTGCAATGTCCGCTGCGCCGATAACGTCCAGGTTGTAACCCGGGTTTATCGTCTCTCCAACCACGATGACGGGTGAGTTAAGTGCGCTTCCGCTTACCTTAACAAAGTCGCCAAGGGTGGTTGCAGGTACAGCGAATATGCCTAAGGCCAGTGTTGCTCCTGCAGTTATGGCAGCTAAACTACCTGCCAAAACTTTTATTGTTTTCATACCTTTTTTACCCTCCTATGTTATATGCCCAGACGCGGGAGCTTTCGCTCCGCGCCTGAAACAATACAACTCTCTTCTCGCGGGTCGTATATAAGACTATAATGAAACAGTTTCTGGAACATAGGTACATAGTATTAAAATGATTATTATCTTATAAAAATTCATTTTTTATACTTAAAATCGTTCCAAAGACAAAAATATTGTTAATTTCTTGTTAAAAACCAATTTTGACAAGATGCACCATAGGTGCATAGGGCACTTTAATAATGCTGCCCAAATATTGCCTATGTGCGGCATAATAGGTTGCATTTCTGAAGGCGAAGCCGCAAAACTTGGTTTTGAAGGGCTGAGCAGGCTTGAATATAGGGGTTATGATTCGGCGGGAGCGGCCTTAATACAGGACGGCACAATCAATGTTCTGAAGGACAGCGGACGGATAGCGGATATTGACAACAGGCTGAAAATCAGCAGCCATCGGAGCGACATAGCCATAATGCACACGAGGTGGGCCACCCATGGCGCGCCGAACAGGCAGAACGCACACCCCCACACGGATTGCGGGGGCAGGATAGCCATAGTGCACAACGGCATAATAGAGAACCACGCCGCGTTGAGGGTGGTGCTGGAATCCGAGGGTCATGTCTTCCAATCTGAGACTGACTCAGAGGTCATAGCGCATCTTATAGAGAAGTTCTATTCAGGCGGCTCTGGCCGCACCGAGCCTAAACCCAGAGGGTCTCTGAGGGCAGCCATGCGAAAGGCGACAGCCCTGCTGGAGGGCGCCTACGCAATAGCAGCCATATGCAGCGGCGAGAGGTGCATAGTGGCAGCAAGGAGGGGCTCGCCGCTTGTCATAGGGATTGGGGAGGGGAAGACGTTCGTGGCCTCAGACCCTGCAGCCTTCGTGGGCCAGGCCGGCAAGATGGTCTTTCTGGATGACAATGAGATAGCTGAGATAACAAAAGGTTCTTACAGCATCACAGATGCTAAGGACGAGGTAGTCGAGAAGGTCACTGAAACACTTTCCCTTACGCTTGAAGAGGTGGAGAAGGGCGGGTTCAAGCATTTCATGCTCAAGGAGATATTCGAGCAGCCTGAAGCCATAAGGAACGTGCTGAGGGGAAGGATATCCGAGGCAGGCATAAAGATAAGCGTAGCCGATGTTCTGGACGCAAAACGGGTGATAATAACAGCATGCGGCACAAGCTGGCACTCGGCTCTCATAGGCAAATACCTGCTTGAGGGCATAGCAGGCGTGCCTGTTGAAGTGGATTATGCATCCGAGCTGAGGTACAGGAATCCCCTCATCGGGCCTGACGACCTGATTATAGCCATATCCCAGTCAGGGGAGACAGCAGACACGCTTGCAGCCGTAAGGGAAGCCAAAACCAGAGGGGCCAGGACGCTGGGTATAATCAATGTGGTTGGCTCAACCATATCGCGCGAGGTAGGCAGCGGCATCTACCTGCACGCAGGCCCTGAGATAGGTGTTGCCAGCACAAAGGCCTTCACGGCGCAGGTGGCGGCCCTTTGCCTGCTGGCCCTGTTCATCAAGCATGCCAAGAGCGGGGTGGTTGACCGCAGGATTGCCGAAGGGCTTCTTGGGCTGCCTGACAAGATAGCAGGCGTGCTGGAAGGCTCAGGGGGGATAGAGGCTGTTGCAAGGGAATTCGCAAGCCATAGGAATTTCCTGTACCTTGGCAGGGGGATAAACTTCCCTGTTGCGCTGGAGGGCGCGCTCAAGCTCAAGGAGATTTCCTACATACACGCAGAGGGCTATCCTGCTGCTGAGATGAAGCACGGCCCCATAGCGCTGATAGACAGGGACATGCCTGTGCTATTCCTTGCCACAGAGGACGGCTCGTTCAGCAAGATACTCAGCAACATGGAGGAAGTCCGTGCCCGTGGCGGCAGGATAATAGCTGTTGCCAACGAGCCGGCACCCGAAACCCTGAAGCGCCTTGCCGAGCATATAATCTATGTGCCTAAAACAATAGATGAGCTGTCGCCGATAATCAACGTCGTGCCGCTGCAGCTGCTGGCGTACCATATCGCAAACCTGAAGGGGCTGGACATTGACAAGCCTCGCAACCTCTCGAAGGTAGTGACCGTTGAGTGAAGGAGCTAATGCATGAAAGCCATCCTCATGTGCGCAGGGAAGTCGACAAGGACATACCCGCTTACGCTTACGAGGCCGAAGCCGCTGCTGAAGGTCGCGAATAGGACGCTGCTGGAGCACAACCTCGAACAGCTTGAAGGGCTCGTGGACGAGGCAGTGATTATAATCGGCTTCATGGGCGAAAAAATAAAGGAAAGGTTCGGCTCGTCTTTCTCAGGCATAAAGCTTTCATACGTCGAGCAGAAGGAGCAGCTGGGCACAGGCCACGCACTGCTGCAGGCCGAGCCGCATGT
>Ga0315284_10004849_pt1 | contig 19122 bp, 14 predicted proteins | sample YL17G09_16_MG_FD_203696 | JGI IMG/M metagenome (GOLD analysis project Ga0315284, IMG submission 203696) | Sediment microbial communities from Yellowstone Lake, YNP, Wyoming, USA - YL17G09_16 | ecosystem: Environmental > Aquatic > Freshwater > Lake > Sediment | place: USA: Wyoming | collected... | reverse complement strand
CCACCGTCAAGCAGTTGAAGCCCTTGGAGATTCTTTCGGTACGGCGTACCAAGCACGAACAACTCCATGACGGACTCATCGCGCAACACCACTATCTGGGTTACTGACGCGTCCAGAACCCCATCAGACCAACTCGGAACAAAGAAACGGATCTGTTGTCATTCAACCTCGATGTGTAATATTAGTTCCGCCCAGGTCCTAAGCTGCGGAACAACGGTGGAGGCAGGTGCTCAGGTGGCCCGGTTCCTGCAGAACCTCGGTCACTCGGCAATCGCCTACTTCTCGCCGTACCGCTCCTCGCCCTGATCGCTGAATCGGTACAAAGGACTGTGCGACGCATACGCTCAGGCCGACATGCCGGGCGCCGTTGTGCCGCACGACGTAGAGTTGGCGGCGTGGTACCCGCTTGATGGAAGCGATGAGGCGTCATCGGCGGATGTCGCAGCCCTGCGCGGTCCGCAACTCACTCTGAAATGACCCGAGGAGTCCACATCGGTCGCATTGGAGAAGGAAGCGAAGCGCACGGAACTCCTGTTGCGTCAGAAGCTCTACAACAGATTGTCTTTCGTAGGGTACTGAGCACGGAGTTCACCCGAGCGTTGGCCGACCCGACGATCACCGCCTGGGTTGCGGCAAACGACGATGTTGCGGTGCCAGCCTTGGAATTCCTGCGTGAGCGAGGCGTGAATGTGCCGCAGCAAATCTCGGTGGTGGGGTTTGACGATTCGGTTAATGCGCTTGCCAACCAATTGACATCGTACAACATCAATCTGCCGGCAATTCTCTCCGCGTCTCTGCGGCACATTCTGCGAACAGCGCCCCGCCAGACAGCCACCCGTGCGAAGATCGTCCGGATTGACGGCACTGCAGTCGAACGAGCGGCCACCGGCCCGGCAAGGCGCAGGAAGTGAACTACCGACCGCCGAGCGAAGCGTCCCACGTGTCGGTGCGGAATGGGATTGCGGGCAGACCGTCTTTGTTGAACAGATTGCACCCGGCAGGATTGTCGCTCCACGCGTAGCGCACGGCCACGGGAGAGGGCACCCGGCTGCTCTTGACCACAACAGTGGCGCCGTCGATCCGCGCATCGGCCCAGTAGAACCGACGATCCGCCCCGGACAGCGCGAACTGACGAAGCGTGTCGCCCCGAACCACCAGTCCCCCACCCACGTCGGCCCATGAAACGCGGGCCTCATCTGCCTTAAATTCGACCGAGGAGAAACGGGGCCCCAATGCCACAACGCTCTCTTTGTAAACAATGGCGCGAGCGGCCAATGCAAGACGCCGTCCCACCTCCTGCTTGTTCTTCGGGTGGATGTCCCAGGCATCCCCGATGTCAACGGCACTCGCCAGTCCGCAGTCGGGGACAATCGCCGCCACGGCAGCCTGCGCCGCACGCACCGATGCCCACCCGCTTTCGGTGGGGACGGTCGGCGGCGCCATGTAATTGGCCAACTGGACAATCAGGAATGGGAACCGTAACCCCCACGCCGTGCGCCACGACCCGATGAGCGTCGTCAGTAACGTCTCGTAGTCTTCCGGTCGGTTGGTGTTGGATTCTCCCTGGTACCAGATAGTCCCGCGAATCGGCATCCGTGTGAGTGGGGCAATCATCCCGTTGTAGAGCCCCGAGGGCAGCGCCAGACCGTCGGGCGAGACCGGGGCATCGGGACGCTGGTGAGGATTCCGCACCAACGGGTCTACCCCGCGCTCGATCCGGTACCGCCACGCTCCCGCAAGCGGGATCGATCGCCCAGACGGCGGTGACAGAAACATCTGCCGTGCGGTGCCACCGAATCCACCTGCACCAAATTGGTCGAACAGACGCACCGCAATAACGGCACGTCCTTTCCTGACGATATTCGCAGGAATGGAGTAGCACCGGGATACTGTCCAGAAATTCGGCGTCTCAATCCCTGTTGCGCCGATTTTCTCACCGTTGAAGTAGGTGACATCCATATCGTCGATAACGCCCAACGAGAGGATCAGTTCCTTCCCCGCTGCTGTTGCCGGAATCTCCACCACTCTTCGAAACCACACTGCGCCGTCAATGGGCAGCAGCGGCTCGATGTAGCGGGGTAGATCCATGGTCGGCCACTTCGCATCTGTGAAGCTCGCACTCGCCCACCCGCTGTCGACGCCCCGGTTGCCGGAATCGGCGAGCATGGTCGGGCTCACCCTGGCGGCGGCCACAGAATCCCATGCCGCCATCTGCTCCCGGTACCGCTTCTCAAGGGAGGGATACTCAGCGATGATCTTCTTGTATGTGCCAACGTACGGATTGAGCCGTGGATCGCTCTTCAGCGACGAAAGTGGAATCCACGACTCAGCAGGTGACCCGCCCCACGAAGCATGCACCAGTCCGATGGGAATGTGCTGCGTCTGGTAGATGCTCCGACCAAAGAAGTACGCCGTGGCCGAGAATCCGTTCCAGGCGCCCAGCCGGATGTTCGCGGGCGTGCAGGTGAGCCAGGTTCCGGCCACCGTGTCTGCCGGTTTCTCACGCGATACCTTGCCAACAGTGAAGAGCCGGATATCCGGGTAGTTTGCGCTGTCGATCACGTTCTGTGCATCGGTGAGATTGCCAACGCCCATCTCCATGTTCGACTGTCCCGAGCAGAACCACACATCGCCGATCATCACGTTGCGGAATGTCGTGGTATCGGAGAAGGCAATGATCGTCAGAACGAAGGGGCCCCCTGCTGTCCGAGCGGGAAGACGGGCAGTCCACGATCCACGCGCATTGGCCTTGACCGAGGAGACCGCAGAGTCAAGATGAACCGTCACTGTCGCGCCGGGCGCGGCTGTTCCCCACACGGGCACCGGGCGATCTCTCTGCAGGACCATGTTGTGGGAGAAGATCCCGGGGACTCGCAGAGAGCCCGCGCTACACGCCACGCACGACATCACAACCACAATGCTCAGTGTCCGCAAGAACATGCGCATGCCTTTCTGAGGGAGTCGTTGACTCTACGAATGTCCGATCCGTGCTCCTGATCCGCTCTTTCCGTGTCCCTGTCATCGCCCTTTCTTCGCTCTCCTCCACCAGACCGTCACCAGGCAGCCTTGGAGGGTGAACCCGAAAACGAACATCCCCGCGCACCCTCACACCACCCGATTCGCCTTCATCACCTCCCGGTACCAGTGTGCCGAGAGTTTGGGCACTCTTTCCAGCGACCCATCGCGCACCGCCACCAGCCCGAACTTCTTGCTGTATCCGTCCATCCATTCGTAGTTGTCAAACATCGTCCAATGGAAGCAGGCGTGCACGGGCAGCCCATCGCCAACCGCACGGTGCAACATGCGCAGATTCTCACGCAGAAACGCGATGCGGTCGAGATCCTGCACCTGTCCTTGCGCGTCGAACTCCTGCTTGCACGCAAGCCCATTCTCGGCAATGTGGATCTGCCCGGGGTCGTAGAGTTCGTGCGTGAACCGTGTGGCCCAGTACACGGCGTCCGGGCGCGCCCAGGAGATTGACAATCGATAGTTCTTGACACCGAACTCGTGCATCAAACGGAAATCGTCGGCGTAGCGGTGATAGTGATCGACGGAGGCATCGAGTGTGTCGCCGCCCGCGACAGTGCCGGGCTTGCGGCAGTAGACGTCCCATATTGAGAGGCCTTTGCCGTCGAGGTCGAAGGCGCCCTCAATTTGCGGGGCGCTGGCGGCAACGCCCCAGATGAAGTCTTTGGGGAAACGGAAGTCGGTCATGGGATGTCCTCGTTCTTCGGAGTGCCGACCGCGATGCGACAATTGGTGCGCACCACGCCCGTGCGGTTGGTTGAGGATCGGATCAACAAAGAAGATGGCGTGCGTTCCGCGATGATCCCTGAGAAGCCCCATGGCAGATCATCGAGACACGCAACGCCATCGGTTGCCCCGGTCCATTGCCAGAGGGAACCGGCAGCCAGTCACTTCCCCACGATCACGCGGTACTCCTGCGCATATCCGCCTGCAACCGCGCGCAGCAGGTAGGCGCCTGCGGGCAGGTTGGCGGTGGATATCGCATGTGTCATTGACACGGAGCGAACTTGTTTGCCCTTGACATCGAAGAGGCCCATGCGGGAGACGTTCTGGGCGCCCAGGCTCAACCAGCCATCGTGTGCGCTCAGGGAGGCTGCGCCCGCCACAACGCCACTGCGCATGTGTCTGTCACGGATACCGGTGTTCGGGCCAACCACAAGTGTGCCGCCGCCGCTCAAAGTGAAGTTGCGAGCCAAACCAGCCTTGACGGAAAGCGATGTATACTCACCTGCGGAAAGAGCGCCCTGGACAAGAGCATTGCTGATGGTATCGGCACTTCCGGTGAGAATCACAAATCCGGGAGGCAATTGCAGGTGCCCAAGTTGAAGAACCATAGAACCGACCTGGAGCGTGTCGATTCCCAGGTGCTGAAGGGAATCGAAGCGAACCACCACGTTGCGTCCCGAATTGAGATTGAGGTGCGCCAGAGTGATGTTGAGATCCCACTGGACGGTGTCTTTGGGGTTAGGGGTTGTTGATCCGGAGAAATCAACGCTGTCGCCAGACACCGGGACCCCTGCGGGGCTCCAATTGTTTGGGCGGTCTGCTTCGGGGGGCCAAGTGGTAGAAAATTCGTTATACCAGAAGGTACCCGATCCACCAAACCTGACCCAGAGGCTTTGGATACCACGGACTGTAGTGTCGCTCGTGGAGGCTGAGAACAGTACTTTGCCCGTATCGCCGGCACCGGTAGCTCTTGGAATAGTCAGCGTACACAAAGGCTTTGTGGCAAGACTATCCAGAGCAATCTTGATAGTCATGCCGTCGTTTCTTCTTTCCCCCCTGATATTGAAGCCAGTCAGGCCGCCGCGCAAGTCAACGGAATCGTGGCGAGCCCGACAACCGCCATTCACATAGGTGGCGATGGCCGGCCCATCCATGTAGCCTCCATTCCAACCGAAGTTACCGACTGTAAGCGCGGAATCCTCCGTGATCCCTCTTCTGACGATCGTCGTACCTCCGAGAAACGCCCACTTGTAGTTGACCGATGCCCAAGAGTCTCCGCTCATCGGCAGAAGCGCGGCTGCAACGGCCAGTGTGGTGTTGAGTAGAGGACGCCGGCTGAAACACTTCATACACTCTCCTTTGTAAATATGCCCGCCGCGATTGGCGAGTTTCTACTATTATCAAAATTGACCGCGATGATCGAAGACCGCCGTGTAAAGCAACTCGTTATGGATAAATAGTATCAACCGAGCAATTTGCAGTACTCCCGAATCTGAGAGTCGACCCGCGAAATTCGCTCAATTTCGCCGCTTTTCAGTCGGAACGGCCGAGTTTTGCAGTTGCCTCAAACAAAGAAAATACTATTTGCGAGTCAGGTCAGCGACCGGTTGTGATCGGACAGTTCCCAGTCCCGCTTCTTTCCACAATGCCCCAGGTGTTGGTTCTGCCCCCTACTCTCACCGCCGGCTCTCCCGCCCGCGCTGTCGACATCCCATGCGGGGTTGCCATTGGTCTACACCTCCCACACCTTGCGCGCATTGCCCGCGCCACCTCACACGATTTTGCCGGGCACATGCGTATGGCTTGTATCCGATTTCCACCCCGGCGTATCGGCAAGTTTGCTGACATCGTCGATTCCAATGGGAAGCTGAACCCCACCAATGACCGATGCCGCTGGAATGTCGGTGAGTCCGCTTCCACTATCGGTGAATTTCTTTGCTGTAAGTTCGCCCTGCTTGACAGTCACACTGGAGCCGCTGTCGCCCGGAGTGCAGATGAAGTAGCGGCCGTCGACGTCGTTGCCCTGCCAGCCGGTCTTTGCCGTCTTCGTCTGGCCGGTGCTGTCGTGGTACTGAATCGCCGACTTCGTCTGCGCAAACGCGAGTCCGGGTATAATCACCAGAGCCGCAATAGCGGCAATGTGTTTCATGGTGGACTACTCTGTGTTTGAGTATGTCAAGCAACGCTATTGATGACGCGCAACCAAAATAGCTCTCCACATTGAGGGAACCAATTGTGCCGGCAAATCCTCGGCGTCGGTCGGATTCTCGCCGATCGTACCCCGCAAGCTGCCCCGTAGAGCGATTCCGACGAACACGGGTCTCATCCCGGGAATCTGTATGGCTTGAATGGCCACTGAATTCCCACTTTTCAGGAAACCTGTTTGACACCTTTTAGTCAAAAACTGCTTTACCACCGTACTCGCCGTCCATCGTGCGGATATTATTTTAGCTAGTGGAACTATAGTTCGGCTAAATTAGCTGCGACGGTCAGTACCAAGGGAGTTGAGCGATGACACTTTCCGACATTACGCAAAAGATTCGCGCGTGCTTCGCCAAGATTACGATATGCGTCGGCGTGGCGATCCTGCTGCACGCTGGCCAATCATCATCCGCAACTACCGAGCGCGTCGCATGCGTGGGCACCAGCATCACGGCGGGTGCCGGGCTTGATGTTGGCCAATCCTATCCCGACCAGCTCAAAGCAATGCTCCCCACCACCTACGACGTCCGCAACTTCGGCGTAGTCGGTGCGGCTGTTATCCGCCATTCGAGCATGCCTTACTGCACCACATCGGCATTTCGCTCCGTCTTTGCCTACGCCCCCACCCAGATAGTGATCGAACTCGGCACCAACGACTCACCCACGCTTTCGTGGAATGCCGACACCTTCGCAACAGACTATCGGTGGCTGGTCGACACATTCAAGACAATTGCGTCCGTCAAGACCATATCCGTCTGCACGCCAACGCCCGTGTGGGCCGACTACCACGACGTCAACGAAGCAATCATCAGTGGCCAGATCGCCCCGTTCATCCGAGCCTTTGCCGGCAGCAACGGCGTACGACTGGTGGAGCTTCACGACCAGTTCCTCGAGTCCAACCTCGCCGACTGCTTCCCCGACGGCGTGCACCCCAATAAGGAGGGCGCGGGGTACATTGCGCTGGCCGTCTACAATGCGATCACCACAACGCCACAGGTCTCCCTCACGCCGTACGCATCACGGCAACATCTCGGGGGATCGCGGATTCTCGATGTGCGAGTGAGCGGCGTCTCAAGTGGCATCGCAGGTTCCGCTCCACTCTTCGACATGCGCGGGCGACGCCTCGCGGGCAGCGCAGGCGTCGCTTGGGGAATGGGCATTGAGGCGGTCGAGCCTCGGCGATAGGCTGGTCCTCCCTGCAACTGCCACTTGCTGCAACAGGCCGGGAGTTACGAACCACCACAGTGCGCATCTCGGATTCCCCACTCTTCAGGGACCGCCGCACCACGTAGATCCCTTCGGGCAAGCTGCGATCCAGGTGTCCCGACCAGACTCCAATGCGCACTTCCACGCGACTTTGGGGCGGAACCCGGCGGTCGCTCCGACCTGCAATTCGCACGCGTGGGAGACCGGCCTATTTGACGAGGAATTCCCACATGGGCCCGGCAACACCGCGTTGGCGAAGCTGCTCCATCACACGCAGCATTTCGGGCGGAGGCTCGCCGACGATCCAGTTGCCGGCGTTTGCCCGAAACTCATCGAGCACCTCGTAGATCCGGGCGCGTGCAATACCTGGCGACAGGTAGAAATAGGGTGGAAAGAGATCGAAATCGCCGGAGACAACGCCCTCACCAACCGCCCGGTCGTGCAGGGGTGTACGCGGAAAGAGACGCATGCCGACAAAGGGGAATGCCACGGTCTTCTTCAGCCGCTGGGAGTTGGCATACCCCTCGCGCATGGTCGCCTCGGTCTCACCCGGGCCGCCCACAATGAGGAAATGGGCGTGGCGCACCCGGTTCCTGCGCATGGTCTCACTCGCTTCGAAGATGTCGCCGAATGAGAAGCCCTTCCCGTACGCATCGAGCACCGAATCGCAGAATGAGTCGGTGCCAAACTCCACGTGCTTGAGGCCCGCACGGGCCATGAGCGCCACCAGCTCATCGGTGAGTCCGGTGGGCCGCAAGAAGCACCCCCACGGAATGCCGATGTTGCGGCGGATCATCTCTTCGCACACAGCTGCTACGTGGTCGGCAGTCGAGTTGAACACCGAATCGACCACGAAGAAGTACTGCACGCCGGTGGCCTTGACACGATCGAGATCCTCCCCCACCTCCTGCGCAGACCAGGGGCGGAATGTGCGTCCCTCGATCACCGGATACGAGCAGTAGCAGCACCGGAACGCGCACCCACGCTGTGTCTGCACAGAGAGCATCGAGGACTCGCGCACGTAGTACTCGGACAGAGCCGCAGGCCGGAGAGCCGGGACATGGGCAGCAGGCGCACCGGCATTCTCGTTGACTCGAATCACACCCTCACTGCGGTACACGAGTCCGGGAATCCGCGCAAAACCCCGCGACTGCTCCAATGCGTCAACCAGCGAGGCCATGGCCCGTTCTCCCTCTCCCTGCACCCCGAAGTCGGCGCCGCTCAACTCAAGGATCCGTTGGGGGAAGATCGAGAAGCCGCTCCCACCCAGCACGAGTGGAACGGAGCTCATGCGCTTGATGCTCTGCGCCAACTGGATGTCGTGCTGCACGAGGAACCGGGGATTTTCGAGGTGGCAATCGTCAACATTGCGGATGGTCAGGCCAATGATGCTCGGGACGAACCGGGCAATGCCTTCCGCGAGATCGGCCCCGGGCACGTTGAGGTCGAGGAACTCGACCGTGTGCCCGGCCTGGATGAGCGCGGATGCGACGTGGGAGAGCCCGAGGGGATACACCGGGTACGGCGTAGCGCAGGAGTTGCTGTTTATGAGAAGGATGCGGCTTGACATGGTCTGCCTCCGTGCGCGCTTCTCCGACCATGGCCTGATGCGCCGTCGGGGCTAGGCGCGCTCAATCACCATCACGCAATCCACGCCATTAGCCGAACTCGCCACCGCAAGCACGACGTCACCGGGAGTGCTTGCGCTACCCAGAACAGCGGCCACGTTGAGCAGGGGCCACGCAGCCTCAGGCCGACCAACGCACGGACCTGCATCAACCACACGCGCCGGCACTGCGCCCAACGCCACCGTGACAGCATCCACCTCGTGGCCGCTATCCGACGCACAGCACACCGCACGAACCTCGCCGGGAGCGCTTCCTGCCAACTGCAGCGCTCGTTTGATCGCGTCACCCAGCACGCTCGAATCGGCGTCAGGGCGCATGTGGTGCGAGGTCTCGGTTGCATGCGCCACCGACCTGACGTACGCGAGAGGTCGCGCTCTGCGGCCATCCGCATGCTCCTGCGTCTCCACCATGAACGCAGCAGCCCCCTCGCCCGGTGCAGCCCGCCCTTCGACGATGTTCCCGGCGCTATGGCAGTCGGCCACAATCCGCTCCGACAGTTCGTCAACAGCGGCACTGACGATCGCCTGCACATGGCCGGCCTGCACGGCCGCAACAGCCATACCAAGGCCCGCAAGTCCGCCGCCCCCACCCGGGCACAGGGTGGTGTTGTGACCGGTGAGCATGAGAGACTTGGCCACATTGCCGGTTACCGAGTTAGGCACAATGAAGGGAAATGCCAACACTTTGTCAAGATGGAAGCCATCGCGCAGACACGCGGACACGTGCTCGCTCTCCCCCCACGACGGCCCTGTGGCCAGGTGCAGGAAGAATCCGAGCCTGGCAAGCGCGGCAGGCTTCTCGGGAAATCCCGACTCACGCAACGCAAGCTTGACCGCCACCAGCGCCAGCACGCTCGACCGATCCATGCCGCGAATGTCGAGCCGCCGATCTATCGCGCGCACATCGAACTCGGGCACAGCGCCCAGCGTGAGTGCCGGCAGCCCCGGATAGGAGACCGCTGAAGTGCAGACTGCACCACCGGCCATTGCCTGGGTGAGTGCCGAAGCCCCGACTCCCGCCGCCGACACGATGCCGCACGCCGTGATACACACTCTCCCCCGATACACGTGATCGGGCGCGCTGGGGCCTGCACCCGGAGATGCGCTGAGTGCGATGCTGGCATTGTTGCCGCCGAATGCGAAATTGTCGCTCAGGAAGACACGGGGCGCGTCCCACGCCCGTCCCGGCGTTCCCACGTAGTCAAGTGTGCACCCTTCGCGCGCTTCGGTGAAGCTGGCAGTTGGCGGGAGCACCCCGCGTTGTGCGCAGAGCAGCGACGCAATCGCCTCAACAGATCCGGCAGCCCCCAGACAGTGGCCAACCATGGACTTGGTTGAGCTGACCGGCACGCTCTCGGCCCGATCCGCAAACACCCGTTTGAGAGCGCGCGTCTCGGCCTTGTCGTTGGCCTCGGTACCGGTGCCGTGCGCGTTGACATAGGTGATATCGCCGGGACTGAGCCCTGCGTCGGCCAGCGCATCGAGCATGGCCTGCGCCTGCCCTTTGCCCGACGGGTCGGGGGCGGTGCAGTGATGCGCGTCGTTGGTGAGGCCGAAGCCCAGCACCTCGGCAACAGGCGTTGCACCCCGGTGCTCCGCCATGGATGCTCCCTCGAGCACGAAGAATCCGGCTCCCTCACCCAGATTGAGACCCGACGGCTTGGAGAAGGGCGCACACCTGCCGTCGGTTGTTGCACGGAGGCCGTCAAAGCCCGTGAGCGTGGTGCGGCTGAATGTGTCAACGCCGCCCACCAGCGCGGCATCCACTATCCCCAGACGAATGAGGTCTGCGGCGAGGCCCAAAGCGGCGGTGCTGGCAGAACACGCGGTCACCACCGTGGTAGCGATACCGCCGATTCCGAACACGTGCGCAAGCACCTTGGCAGCGGAGTAGTACTTCTTGGCAAAGAGCCCCTCTGCCGAAATCCCGGGGGCTCCTCCGAGAATGCGAGCAAAGTGCTGCTCAATCGACACCATGGGCCCCGAACAGGTAGCGAGCACCAGCCCCATGCGTGGACCCATGGCCGCAGGATCGATGACCGCGCGACTCACCGCTTCACGCGCCGCCTTGGCCGCAAGGTGGACAAAGCGGTCGTACATACCCAAGGCCGGGTCAGCAGGTGCGCCGTCCCACGCATGGGCCAGTCCCGCATATCGAGCCGTGAGATGCGACACCAGTGGATCGTTGATCGGAGAGAAACACTGGGTTCCCGACGCGAACTTCTCCGCGCATGCGTCAATGCCCACGCCGGCGGCTGAGACTATGCCCATGCCGGTGATCACAACGCGGACGCGAGGTTGGCCGGAAGTATGTAGACTCAGTGCTCGCCTCCGCTCCGCAACGTGACCGCGTAGTTGTAGCCAAGATCGGTGCTGGCGATGACCAGGATGGTCCGGACGTTGCCCGCGAGCCTGCGCGAGTCGATGCCCGCATCCCCGGTTCGCTGCGGCCACAGTTCCGTACCGCTCTTCAGTGCTTCAAGCGTTGCAGCAACGCCCACCAGAATGGAGGCAGACTCGATGTAGCCGGTGTTGAAGACCGTGGTCACCATGGGCACGTCATCGGTGCGCACACCCAGCACTCGACGGGCTGCTTCGAGCGTCTTCCGGTCTTGCGCATTGCCCTGCGGAGCCCACACAATCAGGTCAATCTCCGACGCCGAGAGTTCCGAGCGTGTGAGTGCGAGTTGGATGGCGTGGACAAGGCCCTCGGGATCCATGTTCTGCTCGGAGAACGGGCCCGCATCCATGCTCATGCCGTAGCCTTGCACCTCGGCGAGAACGCGTGCGCCTCGCTCGGTGGCAGAGGCGAGCGTTTCCATGACGAGTGTCGCTGCACCCTCGCCAAGCACTTTGCGTTTGGCATCGGTGGTGCAAAGACGGTAGTTGCGCTCGTTGTCACCCTGATGCAGAAACCCGATGAGGTCGTAGTTGAAGTACGTCTGCGGATACACCTCATCAGACGCCGAGGCAAGCATGGCCTTGACACGACGCTCACCCAGTACATCGAATGCGTAGGCCAGACTCTGCAGACCGGCATGCGGCCCGGACGCCAGCGAGGTGTTCACGCCCTTGAGTGTCAGGCTGTTGGCTACCCATCCGGCCGTGGAGTTCGCAACAATGTTCGTGAAGCTGCCCACATCGCCCTGGGGCGCGTTGCCGGCAAACACGCTGTCCATGTGTCCCATCTCGTTGGGACCATTGCACACACCCATGGCAATGCCCACGTCCTCGGCGTTCTTCTGCATCACCTTGAGGCCCGCATCGTCCAGCGCAAGTTTGGATGCGGCCACCGCACACGCGCTGATCTGGTTGAGCGGCTGGAAATCGATGCGTTTGTCAACGTCGGCCGATTTGATCGGGGGCACCAGTCCGGCCAGTGTCGAGCGCATCCCCGAAAGACCAAGACGCTCGATGCCGCCGAGTCCGACAGTGCCCGCTCGAAGCGCAGAGAGCGTGGCAGCGCTGCCCAATCCCAGTGCCGTTGCAACGCCTGTGCCGGTAATGACAACGCGCTCGGGATCGACGGTTCGGGGCGGAAGCTCCCGGTCCCACGCTGCAATGGCAACGGCTGCATTGTTGCCGCCGAATGCGTAGTTGGCAGAGAGGAACGCCCTGTAGTCCGAATCGCGCGCCACATTCGGTACATAGTCAAGCGTGCACCCGGGGCGCGGTTCCGAGAAATTGACAGTGGGCGGGATGAAGCCCTTGTTCATGGCCACGAGGTTGCACGTGGCTTCGAGGATCCCGGTGGTACCCATGCAGTGACCGAAGAAGGACTTCGTGGATACCGCCGGGATCGGATGCGTGCCGATGAGTTTTGCAATGCCCTTGCTCTCGGCCTTGTCATTAGCGTCGGTGCCCGTGCCGTGAGCATTGACACAGCCAATGTCGGTGATGTCAAGCCCCGAGTCGGCCAGTGCATTGCGCAGTGTGCGGAAGACGCCGTCGCCTCGAGGGTCGGGCGATGTCGGATGATACGCGTCGCAGGTTGTCGCATGGCCCGCGATCTTTCCAAGGCAGTGCGCGTGGCGCAACATGGCCTTTTCCATCTCCTCGACTACCCAGAAGACCGATGCCTCGCCGACATTGAGTCCGATGGGCATGGAGAACGGTGCGGTCTGCCCGGAACTGGTGGCCTTGAGTCCGTCAAAGCCGGCCACGTTGGCCATGCAGAGGGTGTCGGAGCCGCCCACAATGACCGTGCTGTAATAGCCGCGCGAAATCAGGAGCCGAGCCAGCCCGAGCGCACCCGTGGTTGACGAGCAGGCAGTGGTGACGAGCCACACCTCGCCGCCAATGCCCAGCGCACGAGCCATGGCCTTGCCGAACCCGTAGTACTGAGCCTGCAAATTCATCTTCTCGTCAAACGCCTCGGGAGACTTGCCGTGCTTCCATGCATACTCACGCTCGGCAGAGAGCAGGCCGCCGTTGCATGTGCCGAGCACCAGGGCAACGTCGCGCCGCACCACCGCGTTGTTCCACGGCAGCCCCGCATGCGCAATGGCCTTGCGTGCAGAGGAGATCGCGTACTGCAGGTAGAGGTCGTCGTACTCGCGGATCTCTTCTTCGCGGAGCATCTCGAGGGGATCGAAATCGTTGATCTGCCCGCCCAGGTGCATGCGGAAGTGCGATGTATCAAACTTCGTGATGGGCTTGAGCCCGTGCCGACCGGTACGCAGGGATTCGGCGATCGTCTCCACATCGCTGCCAATGGCGCTGACGGCGCCAATGCCCGTTACCACGGCCTGACCGCGCACGCCCTTGCGCTGCAGCGGCTTGCCCACAATCTGCACGCCGTCCTGATACGTTGACGGCTCTAAAGCTGCGGCATGCGCCTTCTTCTGCGAGCGGAAGAACTCATTCCATATCTTGATGAACTGCTCGTACAACTGATCGGGTGTCATTTTCTCGGGCCGACTCACCACATGCGCACCATTGTAGTGCGACCAGGTGCGATCGATGATACGCCCCTGTCCCACGAGCCGATCCCAGTGCACCGATCCCGGATATGGCGTGAAGACAAAAAACTCCGACGTATGGATATCCGCCTCGTGGAACAGCTCCAGCACCCGGTCGGCAATGCTCGTGTCATCCCAGTCGCGCCCCACGGCGCAGGATCCGAAAAACCGGATTCCGCGATCTGTCAACGTCTTGACAAGATCGACCAGCATCTGCCGCTCTTTCTTTTCGCCCTGCAGCGCTCTGATCGACACAGGGTCGACGTTCATGGTGCAGTAGAAATTGGCCACACCGGCTCGGGCTGCCAGATCCATGAAGTCTTTGTCGATATTGAGCGCAAGGGTTGACGCAACGAAGTACTTCTTCTTGAGCGGAACAAGCGCCTTGAAGAGTTCGGTGGAGTACTCGATGATCTTCTTGTGCGGAAAGAAGAGCGTATCGTCGGCCAGGTACACATTCTCGTACTTGAGGGTTTTGATCTCCTCGACCACGTGCTCCACGGGCCGGAATCGAATGCGGTTTCCCATGTGTGCGGGGATGGCGCACATGCCGCACGTGTACGAGCATCCGCGCGTGGTCTGCACCAGATCCTCGTCCCAATCGTATGACGTCTTCTTGTAGAAGATGTCGCGTCGGGGGATCTTCATCTTCGACACGTCGAACCGCGATCCGCCCACGTACGTGCGCTTGAGTTGACCGGCGCGCACATCGGCCAGGATCTGATCCCATGTGGGCTCTACCTCGCCTACATTGACAGAATCGCAATGCTTGAGGCACTCCTCGACCATGAACGACGGGAAGAACCCGCCCATGATGACTTTCTTGCCGTGCGCGCGATAGTTGTCGGCAATCTCGAATGCGCGAGTGGCCTGCGGGGTGAAGCAGTTGATGCCTACCAGGTCTGTCGGCACATCGTAGTCTATCGGATCACCACTGTTATCATCGACGAGTTCCACGTCGAGCTCGGGCGGCGTGAGAGATGCGATGATGGGGATGCCCAGCGAAGGGGGGGTGGTGAAGTCGCCCAGAAAGTAGTCGACAAGCCCGCGCTCAAGTTCCGGATTGTTCCAAAGAAACTTCTCGAATCGGGGGTACACGAGCGTAATTTTCATCGAGTCAAACCGAGTCCTGGTGGTTGTGGATATCGGGTCGGGCCAATGTGGGAAAATACATGCTTGAGGCCGGCACCATGGCGTCTCTGCGACCGAGCTCAGATCAAGGAACGTCTGCCCTTGTCGGTCAGTCGGTACCGCTGAGTCGGGCTCTTGGGAGAGTCTGGCTGAGTCATCTCAATCAGCCCGGCCTCCAGCGCTGGAACAAGGTAGGCGAGTCTGAAATGGTCATCGTTCTTCAAGCCAACCGCTCGCTGGACTTCCTTGCGCTTCATTTCCCCCTTGATGGACCGGAGGAGTCGTTTTACTTCCATGGTTACTTCCATGGTTACTTCCATGGTTACTTCCATGGTTACTTCCATGGTTACTTCCATGGCCGAGGAAGCCGTGAGCGCATCCTTCAGAGCATCGACCATGAACTCAACGAATGGCGTGGCATCGCCGCTGGCGTCAGACCGTCCGAGAAGAGCGTAGTACTGCTGCTGGCGTTCGCTCACAATGGTCTCGACGGGCACATACGCCATGAGAGGCTTCCACTTACTCAGTATAAGAGTCTGCCACAGACGCCCGAGCCGTCCATTGCCGTCGGAAAATGGATGGATGAACTCGAACTCGTAGTGAAACACGCAACTGGACACAATCGGATGCGCGGAGGTGGATGCAAGCCAGGCAAGAAGATCACCCACGAGCTGCGGCACGCGGTCGGCAGGAGGCGCAAGATGGACCAACTGTTTGTCCCGAAAAACACCCACCCCGCTGCTTCGAAAGCTCCCCGATTCGTCAACCAGACCAGCAGTCAGCACCCCGTGTGCCTTCAACAAGTCGTTTCGAGATGCCGGATCCCACGTGTCGATCATGTCGTACGCAGCAAAGGCGTTGCGTACCTCCTGGATCTCCCGCGGCAGCCCCAGCACCCTCTTCCCATCGATCACCGCAGTAACCTGATCGAGAGTCAGGCTGTTGTTCTCAATTGCCAGTGAAGACTGGATAGTGCGGATTCGGTTCCCCCGACGCAGGCTTGGACTGAGGACTCTCTCGGTTGCGGCTGCATATCGCCCGACTAACTCTCCAATCTCCGCGACCCGGCTGAGAATTGTCGGTGTTATGGTATAGGGCGGTTTGTATGAGCTCTCCATGGAGTCGAAAATAGTTGCTGCATCGTGGGCTGGGATCGACTACGACCGGGAGGCGGATGTTCTGTACATGAGCCTCCGCAAGCCACAGCATGCCACAAAGACAATCGATGCCGGCGATGACATTCTTGTGCGCAAAGACGGCAGAACCGTCGTCGGTATCACTGTGATGAACGCGAGTACCCGCTGACTCCTGCCTCGCCCGGTCGGTCCTGACGGTTCCGAGACGCGGTGGCAATTCGAACATCGGCAACAGCCCCGATGAAGCCCGCATGCACGGGTCGCGTGCCCTGCATAGCGTAGAATCCCCCGCCCAGCAGCCCGCACATGAACGCGCGATCCAGTCGCGTCACCTGCAATGCAGATTCTGCATTCCCATGCGTAATCATGACAAACGAGCATTGAGAATCGCCTGCCCGCATCCCCGACAGATAGGGAATCCCCGCAATGTACGTCTCGCACCTCCTGGCCGTTCTCGTCTCCGCCGCCCCCAACTCCCGACACCGCGATCCAAACGCTGGACAGCATGCACGTGAGCGCGCCCCGTGCGCCGCGACAGGAGCACCTCCAGATTGCCGCAGAGGAGAAGATCTCCGGCCTCACCGACAACATCAACGAACGTGCTGGGAAACATTCTTGGATGGGTCAATGCCCGCGAATTCTACTGGGACGACTCCATGCAGCAACACCCGATTCTGCTACAGCCACGGCTGGTGTCGCTGGGATTGAGGATGGGATTCCGATTGTAGAGCGTTTCATGCGGTTCCGGCGCCATCACGATGGCTGCGCGCCGGAGTCGGACCTTCGAAGCAACTCCTGCCACTCCTCCCGGAGCCCCAGTTGGAGCACCCAGGTCTGCAAGTAGCGTTGGTCAAGTGCCTCGAAGTTCGTCTGGTACACCCGGAGCGCATCGGTGAGCTGCTTTTCACTGCCTCCCGACGCCTTCGCCCATTTCAGCTTGGCCAGGATCGTGTCCTCGGGTGTCGAAATCTGCGCATTCTCTCCGAAGAACTCCACCGAAATCCGACGCGAGAACCTGCACTCGTCAAAGCGGGATTCTGTCAGCATCCAGAAGTCAACCTTGTCGCCGGATGGCGTTTCGATGAGATCGAACATGGTCTGGGTACTGATGGCGAGGCGCACAGACTCCGCGTCCCAGTAGTATTTCGGTGCCGGAAAAGCAGCCGACAGTGCGGGGATGATTGCAGGCGAGCCGACTACCACAAGATCGATGTCGTGGGTAAGACGCGGTTCGCCCTGAATGCTGGACACCACCGATCCTGTCAACATGAATGGCATGTCCGACCGGTTCAGAAAGCGCAGAACGCTGGTCAATAGTTCCTGTTGTGACATTTGAGAAGGTCCTGCACCACAAGTCGTTCGACTTCGGCCTCGGTAGCCTGAGGGTTGCGTTGACGAACACCAATGCGCATGAGCGATCTGCCCAACTCGCCGAGTTCGAAGACCTTCTCCAGCTTCTGCTGAGGAGACCTCGAGCGGAGGAGAGCGGTGTACCGCTCGCTGTTCGGCCGTGGCTTGGGGTCGTGCATGGGGTGGCTCCCTGAAGGAGAAAATACAACCGTCGAGCAGTCGCGCGCGCTTCACACTCACCCCGCCGGAGACCGTGTATGCACCGGGGGTGCTTGCCGATGCCGAATCAACAGGCTTGGAGAACGTCACCAGTATCTCCCCGCGCACAGAACTTGCTGCCGCGCACACCACTCTCGGAGCAATTGTGTCGTACGCCACAACAAAGCGTCGGGTCACAGGGCGGCTGCGGGCCTTTCCATCGCGCGAGAATGCGCATGCAGTCATGGTAAGAGACGTGTCACCGCGCACACGGATCGGTCCGCTGTACGCCACCGAGGTCAGAGTGGGCGCAGACGTATCGAATGTGCAGCGGACCACGGTTGTGGAATCGAATGACTCGATACCAATCGCAGAAAAGTCGATCTCCAACGGGGCAGATTGACGGTCAGGGAACTACTCGGGAGCCTGCACATTTGTCACAACACCGGCGGAGAAGGCTCCATACTCCGCCGGTTCTCCCTCACAAGGTTCTCAATGACTCTCGGACGTATCTTTCTGAGTCTGTTCGTTGCAGTGTTCAGTGGATGTGACGAGCACTATCGCGAAGACGCTCGCCGTCCAGTACTACGCGGACAATGGTCACTGGTCGCAAGTCAAACAACAGGGTCGCTGAACGATACTATCAGCAACCCGATCCCACCCAATGAACGATATCTACTCACTTCCGTCGATGATAGTACCTTTCGCGCATTTGATAACTGTCGCAACGATCTCTGGACCGTCTCATTCGGTCCAGAGCGTGTCAATCTGCTTTGGAAATCGATGACACGGCTTGCCTGTCGCAGCAAGGGCAGTTCGTCATTCTGGATGAATTCGCGGAGTGGTCTTGCCGGTAGCACGAGAAGCAACTCACCCGCGACCCGCCAACTCCCCCGGGTGTCGCACCAGATACTCAATGCTGGCCTCGCACACTGCTCTGCGTTGCGGCGTGAATCATGTCCCATCCCGCAGCTTGGGCGGAGTGGTGCGAGCGCCGAGCCACAGTGCGTAGCTGAGCGCATGAAAGAGGCGAAGCGCAGTCTTTGGCGGCGGGCAACCCTCGATCTGACACGAGCGTTCGAGACTCTTGCGCGAGGCCCTAAGAGCGGTTCCCCACTCCTCCACGCTGGCCACCTCGTGTTTCGTGAGTGCGAGAAAGTGCGGGAAGACCGCAGATCCACGATTGCGCGCAAGGCAACCCAAGGCTGACAGAACACAGGTGGTCTCGAAGAACGGCGCGATCTCAACGCCATTTTTGTCAAGGACCCGGGTCGCCCCGGCATCCCTGGCCCTGTCGCTGAGTTTCATGGACGTCTGGCCCGAATACACGAGCACCAGCGGACCGTTGAGACCTCGACCGACGACACCATGGTCTTGCGGAAGAGCGGCGAGTTGAGCATGCCATCCACCATCTCTCGGACTGAGTTATGATCCTCAACGACGAGGACGTGAACCTGTTGACGGAAGAGATCGACCAGTTTGGCGGCGGGTGCGAAGCCGACAGTGGCATCAACAATGGGTAGGCTGGTGGTTGTCGGAGGCATGGCTGATGCTGCTG
>Ga0315284_10004848_pt1 | contig 19127 bp, 19 predicted proteins | sample YL17G09_16_MG_FD_203696 | JGI IMG/M metagenome (GOLD analysis project Ga0315284, IMG submission 203696) | Sediment microbial communities from Yellowstone Lake, YNP, Wyoming, USA - YL17G09_16 | ecosystem: Environmental > Aquatic > Freshwater > Lake > Sediment | place: USA: Wyoming | collected... | reverse complement strand
CGCCAATCGTCAGCATCGGCAGGACATGGAGCATGCCGTAAGTTGCGGTGCCATCGAGCACCTCGGCGGTAAAGGGATCAGCGCTATCCGGCGGCGATGTGGCGATGGCTTCGTCGGTGACTCCCAGCAGAATATCAGTAATCATGCCGAAGAAGCGCCGTTTCCTGCCTTCGATGGTCACGTACCGCCCCACTACCATATCCTCCACGGACGCATGCGCATCCAGACGGATTTCGACGCCTTTTTCAACCGAGCCGGAGACTACAGAACCAAGCACCGGATTCACATTTTCAGCCATGGTCAGCGTATCCTCGCCAGAATCGATTTCAACCGGCTGTACTCGCCGCTGAGAAGTGGCGCCAGCGCCTTACCGCCAGCCACCAGGAAAGCACGCGGGTCATCCTGCACACGGCTCATCTCCCGCAGGACGGCGGCTACAAGTTCTTCAGGCGGCACGGGCAGGTTTGGCGCCAACAGCATGTTCAGAAAATCGAACGACCTGCCGAATTTCTTAACCTCTTCCGGTGAGCACGGGTACACGAACGCGTGGATACGCGCCGGTTTTGAAGGCAGATACTGGAACACCTTTCCATCGGATTCATACCCCAGCACCAGCACGCGGAACTCACTGCGGAGGAGCTTGAGGAGTTGCGGATTGGCGGTGTAAATTTCCGCCTCCGATGCCTCATCTTTGCCGCGGGCAATGGGGTGCCGCCCCGGTTCGATGCTGGCTGTGCCCGCCTGGCAGACGATGCCGTAAATTTCCACCGGTGGGTCATCGGTTTTCACCAGCGAGCCAAACGGCGGCAGGCAATAGAGCTCATAGCATTCGGCGACAAAGCCAGTGGTGGTAGATTCGGTAATTTCAGCAATCTTATCCATAAAACATCAAATACCAGACTTCTTTATCCTTTGGCGCCCGCCAGTTCAACATCCAGAATTCTCTTTTTCAAGGAGCTTCCCTTGAGAATAGAAAACCCGATGACATTACCATCCATATCTAACTTTTCCTTTACCTGGTTCGAGCCTGTCTCTTTGAAGTAGCCCTTCTTGCGCTTGAAAATGACTTCAATATCACATATGCAAAATAGTAAACCGCCTTTTAGCCTCAAGTTCTTTGAACCAGCTTGTTAAATTCCTCTAGACTGATTTCCCCTCTAGCTAGTCTTTTTTGCAGAATTACCATAGCATTGTCTTTGTTAGCTTCCTCAATGATAATCTTTTTCGCTTCGATTATGCTTGCTTCTACATAGTTGTTTTTGCATTGAATTATCCTTTGGGCAACATCCTCAACGCCGTCACAAGAGAGAATATGGGTCACAATTCCATTTTCTCTTTGCACACTAAGGTTCAATTTCTTGGAAATTAAGCCCGTGGTAGATACACTCACAATGTCTCCCCAGGAGGAAGACAGCACCACATTAAAACCCTTCGCGAATAATCCTGGCGGCTTTCGTAAGAAAATGAACCTCCTGTTGGTAAAAACTGTAAATCCACCCACCATCTCCTTGCCTATAAAGCATTTCCCCCCGAAACACTGTGTAATCTCCTCTCCTTTGTTCAGGACTCCGGATGAGTAAATCTCTGAAGTTTTCATATTGCCTACCCCCACCATTTCACCTTCAATCTGGATGAATCATTGGGCTGACTGTCCACGCATTTCCGGGTGTTCAAGAATGTGCGCCAAACGCCGTTCGGTCAAGATGACTGTGTTTCCCCACGGGTCTTCCAATCTTTGACTCATTTGATTTTGTTCAGGATTTGGTGTTTTGCATATAAGTTTTACAGATGAGCCTCTGCCGTATTATAGGCCGCCCTCAGTCTCTCCCCCAGCATGCCGGCCAGCTTATCCATGACCTTGAAACCGATGACCGGGTTGCTTTCGAGCGCCGCCCGCAGTCTGGCGCCATCGATGGCAATGACCTGCGCCGCCTTTTGACAGACCGCCGAAGCGGTGGAGTAGCGCGAGCCGTAAAGCATTGCCGACCATCCCATCGCTCGCCCCCGCCCCAGCAGACCCAGTGGCCAGGCGCCCGTCTTGTTACCCATGTTGACCGACCGCGCCAGGCTCACCTGCCCGCTGACAATAACATACAGTTTACTGCTCATTTCGCCCTGGTCGAAGATATGGTCGCCGGGTTTGTACTCGGACAGCTCGCAGGCGGGGCCGAGCGTCTCCAGCATTAATTTCATCTCTTTTTCATCGAGCGAAACGAAGAGTTCGCAGACCCGTAAACCTTCGACGATCTTCTGTGAAACCATCACTCACCTGCCCATGTTTCCTTTCCGTCCCTGTGAGCGTATTCTATACCGCAATTCCATTCTGGTCAATTGCCCTGTGCTGACAAGACACGCCCGTTCACACTGTTACCCTGAGACCCGCGGTCCCTCCGGAATTTACTGCGTAAAGGGTCTCCCTGCCTGACCACAAGGAGATTCTTCGGGTGCTTCGCAACCTCAGAATGACAGGATGGCTCCGGACACCACATATCAACTGGCCGCGGATGCCTGCTACACCCACCTCGTTCTCTTGCTCCGGTTCTTTTCCGATTCCGTCACCGGCAGGTGCTCTTCCACCAGCGATTCCTCCACCATCCGCCAGAAGGTATCACGGTCCACGCCGGTGACCACGGCCTTTTCGTGGGCTTCACTGAGGGCGACCGGGTAGCCCTGACCCCGGCGGCACTGATCGACCAGAACCGAATGGACGAGTTCGAGCCGCGTGCGGTCTTCAACCACCCAGCGTGGCACTTCTACCCGGGCGATTTCGCCATCGACACGCAGGTAAAAGAAGTGCACAAGTTGCCTGCCGTACCGCTTCTGAATTCTGGACGGGCTAATGAACAACCCAGAGCGTTCTCCATGAGCCAGCAATCCGGCAAAAAGGTCACGGTCAAGCACGCCTGAAATTGCCCGGCATTCCCTTGTATTGCAGTCCGTACACCGGTCGCTATCCACAAATTCCCGGGGGCACAGCGCCACGCGCATGGCATTCACCACGTCCGTGCTCCTCGGGTGGCTGATATAAGCGGCAATGGCGATTTTCCGATCGCCGTTCAATTTTCTGATGTCCTCCAGGTGCGCCAGGTAGCCTTTGTCCAGGACTCTCTCGGTAACAAATTCAGGGTAGGCTTCCAGGTTCCACATGATAAGTGTGCCATCCATCAACCCCACCGCCGTACTGCCCGCCGGAAGCTCACCGGCTACCTCCGCCATAATCCGTGCTTCCTCGGCGCTGCGCTTCATGCCCAGGAGATTACCTTCCACGGGCACCTCCCGCAGTCCGTCCGGAGAGGCAATCACCAGGTCGGCGCTGTCCGAATACACCACAGGGTGGCTTTCCAGAAGCGCGTCAGGATGAGCGCCGTAGGTAAGCACCACCGAACCGATGTTGATGAGATAGCAGTGCACAGCGTGGTGCCGGTCGACATCGATATGCGAGCCATCCGTGGCAATGACCGTGAAATCATGCGGCACGGGCGGAAGTGCATGCCGGGCATCGAGCTTTTCCACCGGCTCAGCCACCAGCCAGGTAGTCTTGCTCAAACCAATCTTTTTTCTGAGCGGGTCGAGTCTGTCCGCCTGACCGCGCAGGACGGATATGGCTTTGCTGACCCGCTCCAACCGGTCGTTCCGCGCCGTTTTAAGGCGGACTGCCATTTCGCTAACCTGATTAATCACGCGGGCGAAGTCAAGCGCCATTCTTTACACCTCCGGGAATTCGCAACAGGGCAAGGAGGCGGTCATTTTCCGACGGGATATTTTCTCCCAGCCTGGCGGCTATCGTTATCTGCCGCCACTCCTCAAGCTGTTTCAGGTCCACAGGCCGCAACCGCCGGTACCGCTGGAAGTAGGCGGCGTAGAACATTCTGCGCATCGGGGTAATTACGATGTTGTAGGGAAAGCCGAATGGCCACGCGGCTCGGGTCAGGACCAGCCATGTCCGGGAAATGTCCAGCAGGGGGTTACCCGCGGAAGCCGCCATCCAGTCGATAATTACCGGTCCGCGTAGAGACATGATGACGTTCATGGGATGAAAATCGTAGTGGCAGACCGCATCGCCGTCCGGAAGACTTACCAGGCGTGCCATCAGCCATTGTTTGGAGGAACCGGGGATTGATGGGGCACGCGCAATCATACCCCACAGCTTGGCGCCGGCTTTCTCCAGTCCCGTAACGTGGCAATTATGCACTGCCGCATGCAGTTCGGCCTGTATGCCCGCGAACTCTGAAAGCCGCCAGGGCTGTTTCTCCAGCACCTCCAGCATTGTAGGGCCGGTAATCCGCTCCATGACCACCCCGTGCCTGCCTTCGATGTGTATGATTTCATCTACCCTTGGGGAAGGTATTCCAGCCGCGTGCACGGCTTGCTGTACCGTAGCTTCGTATTGCGCCCAATCGGCAAGGCACCAATTATAGTACAGCTTGAGCACCCGGTCATTGCCCCAGGCGTATATTTCCGCCGTCCTACCCTTGCCGATTAGTTCGCCTTTTTCCATCCGCTGTTCTGCCACTCTGAAATTGTTTTCATTATAACACCCCGCCTGTCATGCGGACATGCCACCAGACAGGAAATCCAGGCGCCATGTTAGAATGTGTGAAAGGACCAGACATGCTTGCGGTTATTCTGAGCGTGGTTGTTGCTTCACTGTCCGGGGTAATGACGCCCGGTCCTATGTTCGCGGTCACCGTGGCAAAAAGCTACCGCAGTCCCTGGGCGGGCGCCAAAATGTCTATCGGGCACGCCATTATCGAGGTGCCGCTGATTCTACTCATATACTTCGGTGTCGCGCGGTTCTTCTCACACGCTGCCGTGCAAATTGTACTGAGCCTGCTTGGCGGCGGCATGCTCATCTGGATGGCGATTGGCATGTTCCGCGCCCGGCACGAGGTAGTGGAGAGCGGCCGGGACCTGAGGTACGGGGGTATAACAGCCGGTATCGTCATGAGCGCCATGAACCCGTTTTTCCTGCTCTGGTGGGCGACGGCGGGCAGCATGCTGGTGATGAAGTCTATGCAGTACGGGACGGCCGGTTTGCCCGTTTTCATCCTCAGCCACTGGGCGTGCGACCTCGTCTGGCTTTCGGTCGTATCCTTCGCCATCTACCGAACGAAGACACTGTGGGGAAGTAAACTCCAGACGGGTATATTCATCGCCTGCAGTCTGCTACTGCTCGGTTTCGGAGGCTGGTACATCAAGTCCGGCATCGAGCAAATTGTCCGCGCAATGGCGTAGCCAGTCAAACTGACCGGCGCTTACGTCAACTTGTCGCGCGGGTGATTTGCCGCTAGAATTAGTAGTTAGATGGCGCGAGAGGTGTCCTGTCATGGGATTAGTGCTACACCGTGAACCTGATCTCAATAGCCCTGATATGATTATCGGGTGGCCCGGAATCGGCAATATCGGGCTGATTACCGTGGATACCATCCGTCAGGCTGTACAGGCGGAAGAACTCGGCGAAATTGAGCCGTGGGACTTTTTCTACCCGAACAAAGTCATAATCCGCGCCAGCATCCTCACGGACATGGGTTTCCCCACCAGCAAGTTCTACTATAAACGCATGGCAAACCGCGACCTTATTTTCTTCGTCGGTGAAGAGCAACCTGCCACGCGGGAGAGCATGTACGCGGAAGGCGCGCGCGCCTACGAAATGGCCAACATGGTGGTGGACGTGGCGGAGAAGTTCGGGTGCGGCCGTATCTACACCTCCGGCGCGGCTGTGGCCATTACCCACCACACCCTGAAGCCCAAGGTCTGGGCGGTCGCCAACCGCGAGTCGCTTCTGCCTGAGTTGAAGAGCTACGCTAATACGATTTTGATGAGCGAGGCGGAAGGCCGCGGCAACCAGGGCAGTATCACCGGCTTGAACGGCCTGCTGGTGGGCACTGCCAAAAGACGAAATTGCCCCGGCATCTGCCTTATGGGGGAAATCCCTGACTACCTGTCCCGCGTGCCATTCCCTTATCCCAAGGCTTCACAGGCGGTCATCGAAGTGCTGGCATCCATCCTGGGAATCAACATCGACCCGCGCATCCTGGATGAGATGGTCACGCAGATGGAGACCGTAATCGCCAACGTGTACCAGCAATTCCCGCAGGACATCAGGGAAAGGCTCGACCAGCGTAAGCAGGCGCCCCGGACGAGGCAACAACCGATTATTACGGAAGAAGACCAGCAGTGGCTCAAAGACCACATCGACGACTTTTTCAAGAAAGGCGATAAAGGGGCCTGATGGAACCGCTGAAATACCTCAGCAAACCCAAATTCCGCAATCCGGCGCTGGCGGTGTGCTGGGAAGCTGATGCCGGGCAAATGGGAGAGGGTGTGGTCAAATACCTCAAGGAGGAGCTTGGCGGGGAAGCGTTCTGTGAAATCGACCCGGTGGAGTTCTTCCCGCTGAGCGGCGTCGCCATCGAAAGTGACGTGGTGCTTTTCCCGGAAAGCACTTTCTACGCCGTACCCGACCGCGACCTGATTGTTTTCTTCAGCGCCCTCCCTCGTTACGAGTGGTTCCATTTCATCAACCTCATCATTGACGTGGCGCAGGAATGCCACGCGCGGGAGATATACACCATCGGGGGGATGATTACCCTGGGACCCCACACAGCCCCACGTGATTTCTGGGCTACCTTCAGCTCGCCGCAGATAAAAAAATCGCTGGCGGGCTATGAGCTTTCGCGGGAGCTTGATTTCGAGACGCCGCCGGGCGGCCGTCCCACCCTGAACTCTTTCCTGTTGTGGGCGGCAAAACAGAGGAATTTGCAGGGGGCGAATCTCTGGGTGCCGGTACCTTTTTACATGGTCGGCGTCAGCGACCTCAAAGCCCACAAGAAAATCCTGGAGTTCATGGATAACCGGCTCGCCCTGGGACTGAACCTTGCGCCAATAGATTCGCGGATTTCCCGGCAAGACGAAAGGATTGCGCAGTTGCGGCGGGAACAGCCGGAAATAGAAAGCATTATCGGCAAGCTGGAGGGCAACCTCAGGCTTTCGGAAGAAGACCACGAAAAGCTCGCCAAGGAAGTCGAAGAATACCTGCAGAAGCAGGGCTAGCGCACGCCTCTCCTGTATTATCCGCCGGACATACCATCCCCGCGTATTGCCCTGGCGCTTAAGGACAAGACTCCAGACCCCGCCGCCGTTCGCTCACACGATGTGATACTTTTTCGCCAGTTACGTATATACTATTAGTGATGCCAGTCGGTTAATTTCGCAGGAGGCGCGGAGTGAAGAGAAAAATCGTCTGTTGTGCGGCAATTCTATTGGTGCTGTCCATCCTGGCTGTTACCGGGTGCGGCGCGGCCAAACCGGCAACCTACTCATCGGAAAGCTCGCAAAATGACACGGCGGTACGGCAATCGCTCGGTCTGGGCCAGCCGGCTCCCGAGATAACGCTAACGATACCAGGCGCTGCGCCAGGCGCTACGACCGCTCCCCGAACCTACGCCCCTCCCCCGGTGGTAGTCACAACCGGTCCGAACGCGGCGACCAAATCGTCAGGCTCTGCCGGCGCAGGGCAATCCTCATCGTCCGCGCCGGTCCAGCAGATGATCGTGCGCACCGGCAGCCTGAACATGGTCGTCGACAATATCCCGACCGCCATGGACAAAATAACCCGGCTGGCGGCTGACCTGGGTGGATGGGTGGTGTCATCAAATAAATACGGCACGGGCAAGACGGTCTCCGGGGCCATCAGCATCCGCGTTCCCGAACCAGCTTTTAGCGGCGCCATGACATCACTGCGCGGCATGGCAGTCGAGGTAACGTCAGAAAGCATCACCGGCCAGGACGTTTCGGAGGAATACAGCGACCTCAGTGCGCGGCTGAAGAACCTCGAAGCCGCCGAATCACAGCTCGTGGAAATAATGAAAAAAGCCGAAAAGGTGGAGGATGTTCTGGCGGTACAGAGAGAATTGACCAACGTTCGTGCCGATATTGAGGTCACGAAAGGCAGGATGCAATACCTGGAGCAGACATCAAGCACTTCGCTGATTTCTGTCCAGCTTCAGGAATCGAGTCTGGACATCGAGCTTGTGGCCGGGACCAGGGTTGCCCGCACCGGGGATACAATCGGGTTTTCTGTCAAAATTACCGGCGGCATCGCTCCGTTCAGTTACAAATGGGACTTCGGCGATGGCAAGACGAGTGTTGACGCGTCGCCTTTCCACACATACAATTCGACAAAAAGCTACAGCGTCTCCGTGACGGTAACCGACGACCGCGGTAATACGGCGACTGTTACGAGAGAGGACTATATCAGCATCATGCCCGGCTGGAGCGCTGGCGATGTGGGCAAGAGCGCGTGGAGAGGGTTCGTTGGCTTCGGGCGGTTCCTGTACTCCGTGCTCATCTGGCTCGGAATCTTCAGCCCCGTCTGGATTGTTGGCGGCGGGATTGCCTTCCTCATTGTCAGGAGACGGAAAAAGAAGGCCGCGGCAAGAAAAGCCGCCGGACAGCAAACGCCGTAGGTTTGTGATAGGCTATCCTTTGATGATACCCGTAGCCAACAAAGCCGGCGACATCCTCACAGAATTTATTGAGTGCACGGATGAAGGCGACCTGCAATCTAATCCTTTCCCGCTGCTCCGCTACGCGCTCATCGTGGCAAGACAGGGCGGGCAAGCCCTGATGGTCTACAACCGGCGCAGAGGTGTTTCGGAAGTGCCCGGAGGCGGGATTGGAAAAGGAGAGACGACCCGCGATTGCATAGTGCGGGAGTTAATGGAGGAAAGCGGACAGACGGCGCATAATCTGCGGCTCAGGGGAATCATCAAGATACGTGTAAAGAGTAGAGACCTGCAGGAATTTGCGGGCGCTTTGTATTCGGGGGATCTCGAAACCGTTGTGCCTTTTAGCGGAACCAGCGAAATTGCGCGGATTTGCCTGTGGGATGGGCATTCTGTACTGCAAGACCTGTGCGAAATAGACGGAGCGCTGGTCAAACTTATTTAGCCGGCTTGTCCCTTTCCCCATTGTCTGTGTGCTCGTGCCCCTCGTGCTCGTCAAACTCCTGGCCTTCTTCGGCGGCCTGGCGGCGGTCTCTCAGCCAGCGGTGAATTTCATCGAGCGCGGGCGGCGCCACCATAAACACGTCAATATCAGCCGGGAACTGCACGGCGTGCCCCTCACGGATGAAAAGCAGTGCCACCTCACCGGTTTGCAGGCTTTCCCCGATGCGGCGGCTGATGTATTCGTAGCGCTCTTTCGAGGAGATACGGTAGTTTTCGGCAATGGTATCCGCCACTTTGCGACTGAAGAAACCGAGCATCAGGCACCGTTCCCAGTCCATGCACTCGTCCGCGAGGCCGGCAAGTTCGGTGGCTTCCAGGACCACGCCACCCCCGACTTTCTCCTTCACAATCTGGTAGCTCTGCTGATTCCACCGCTCCATTACTTTCAGTCCGTCCTCACCGCCGATGGCGATAGACTCGTGGTAGACGCGGGCGGTCTTACCCACCCTGGACTCCTGCCCGGCAATCTGCTCCACCACCTGGCGCCAGTAGCGGTCACACTTTTCGCGGTATTCTTGCGGCGCCTCGTCGCCCGCAAATACCAGGGGGATAACGAAAATCTTCCTGCCGCCACGGAACGATTCCACGGTCGGCTTTTCAATCTTGCCAAGTTCTTCAGCCATCGGTTGCCCTCCAGACCCGTCGCTCAATCTGATTTTACGCTGTGCGGTCGCTGGCGGACAACCCGGGATTGCCGGTCGGCCACCCGAATTGTTGAATTTTGCGCGGCGTTCTGCCTACAATTCTCGTAGTGGCAAACCGAACGTAAGGTGAAAAGATGAGCAAGTTCATAGAAAAATTGAAGCAGGTATTTCAGCCAACACTTTCCCCGATGGGTTTCGGGGCACGTAAGGCGGAAACCGCGCGGCCTAAATTACAACTTGCCGCGATTCTCGCCAATAGCGTTACCGAACCGCTCCCCGCGGCTGATGCCGTTATCGTAAACAGGGCAAAGGCGGCCACGGAAGGGGCTCTCTGGGGAATTACGTTGAAGAAAGGCGACCTCACGGAAGTGGATAAAGCCACCGAAGCCGGCGCGGATTTCGCCATTCTGCCTTCGGCGGGCGCGGTCCTTCCGGCCGACCGGAAGATCGGCAAAATCCTGCAAATCAGTCCCGCCGTCACGGATGTTCTCCTGCGCACAGCGAACGACCTCCCCGTTGATGCAATTTTGCTCGCCGAGGACAAAGAAAACGGCGCCGAAATCACGTGGAACAAACTGATGCTGTGTCAGCGCTTTGCAGGCATGCTACAAAAGCCCGTGCTGGTATCCGTCCCACTCGCCGCCACCGCCCCCGAACTTCAGCTTGTCTGGGAAACAGGCGTGAGCGGTGTCGTGGTTGAAATTAAAGAGCCGGCAGATGCCGCCGCGCTCACGGCTTTGCGTGAGAAGATAGACAGCCTACAATACCCGTCAAGGAAGCGGAAGGACAGATTGACAGCCGTTTTGCCTCAGGTCGCCCCGGCAAAAGAATCCGAAGACGAAGAGCCGGACGAGGACGATGACGATTAGGCCCGAGAGCCTGGCCCTGCAAGTTGCCAGGACTTGCCCTCTGTGGTGATAGACGGCGCGATGACCATTTCCGCCTTGTGCATCTCACGAATGGTCGATGCGCCGCAGAACCCCATCGCCGTCTTTATGGCGCCGACGAAGTTCTGGGTGCCATCCGTCAGCGAGGTCGGCCCGAAGAGGATCTGTTCGAGCGGCGCCGTTGTGCCCACTTTAATGCGTGTGCCTCGCGGCAATACCGGGTTCGGCGTTGCCATGCCCCAGTGGTAACCGCGCCCGGGGGCTTCTTTTGCCTGGGCAAATACCGAACCGAGCATGACGCCATCAGCGCCGGCGGCAATCGCCTTGCAAACATCGCCACCCTTCTTAAAACCGCCATCGGTGATAACAGGCACGTAGCGCCCGGACTCTTTGAAATACTGTTCGCGGGCGGCGGCGCAATCGATAGTCGCAGTTATCTGTGGCACGCCCACACCGAGCACTTCGCGGGAAGTACATGCGGCGCCGGGACCAACCCCGACCAGTATGCCTGAAATACCGGTCTGCATGAGTTCGTACGTGGCGGTATAGCTCACACAGTTGCCCACCACCACGGGTATGTTGATTGACTGGCAGAGTTCGGAGAATATAAGACCGCGGTAGCTCTTGGAGATGTGGCGGGCGGTAGTGACGGTGGACTGCACCACCAGGATGTCCCCGCCGGCTTCAACCACGAGCGGGGCGAACTTTTTGGTGTCTGCCGGCATCAGGGACGCGGCGCAAATACCGCCGGCCTTTTTGATTGCCCTGACTCTATCGCCGATGAGGTTTTCCTTGATAGGCTCGGAGTACACTTTCTGAAGAAGGGCCGTCACCCTGTCATTTGGCGTGTGCGCGATTTCCTCAAGCACCGCGTCGGAGTCCTCATAGCGGACCTGCACGCCTCCCAGATGGAGCACTGCCAGCCCGCCGAGTTTGCTCATCAAGACGGCGAAATTCACGTCAACGACGCCGTCCATGGCGGAAGCCAGGATGGGTATGCCGAGCGTGACACTGCCTATTTTGAGTTCTATATCTACCTGTTCGGGGTTGATTGTCACATTACCGGGAACGATTGCGACTTCATCAAATCCGTAAGACGGTTTCAACTGCTTGAATTTTGGTACGGCCATTTCCCTACCTTCTTTTCAATAGACTATACCAAAGGCCGTTTTGCCCGTCAAGGAATGAACGCGAGGTGGACTATCATTACCATTGCGGCGAAATATAATGGCATACCCCTGCAATGTTATTTCTACGACATAGAGCCTTACTGTCGCGGGGGCTTGTGTAAGAGGGGGCGACAAGCCCCCTCTTAATATTCTTTCCCTTCCCCGCGGGAAGAGCCTGCCCCGTACTTGATACGGGGGATAAAAGCTTGCCCTGGTTCCACCGAGTCACCCATTCATGGTGAACATTCAGGGTGAACCACGAGGTGAGCTTGCCGAAGGGGATGGGGCACTGCGTGCAAGATCCGGTTGCACGGCATTTTCATCTTTCGTGGTGTTTTCTGCAAAATACATATGAGCCATTCCCGTCAAGCCTGTCCCCCACTGTATATTCGACCGGGAATCCGCAAAATAACCATTCGCTAGCTTTGCCTGCTCCCGATTTGGACATCGACTCACTCCTTGTCTCTTCCCATGCACTCTCACAGTGCGCGGTCCCAGTTCCGCAGTTAATCGGGTTTTGTGCCGGTGAAATACGGGGTATAATGTAGCAGAACTACCGCACAAACCAGGAGGGAGAATTTGCCCACCCTGTATATTGTCGCCACGCCTATCGGTAACCTGGAGGATGTGACCCTGCGCGCCCTGCGCGTGCTCAAGGAGGTCAGCCTCATTGCCGCCGAGGACACTCGCAAGACCCGCCGGCTCCTTACCAGGTACGATATTAGAACGCCGCTAACGAGCTACTACGAGCACAACAAGCTCACCAAGCTCGGCTACATATTGGAACAGCTCGAAACCGGCGATGTGGCGCTGGTCTCCGAAGCAGGCATGCCCGGCATCTCCGACCCCGGCTATGAACTTATCGTGGCGGCAATAGCCAGAGGCATACCGGTGGTGCCGGCGCCGGGCGCTTCGGCGGTGATAACGGCGCTGGCGGCTAGCGGCCTGCCCACGAACCGTTTTGTTTTTCTCGGCTTTTTGCCGCCGCGGGCCGGGGCACGCCGCCATCTCCTGCAGGAAATCGCGGCGGAAAGCGGCACGCTCGTGCTCTACGAAGCGCCGCACCGCCTGCTGGATACACTCCAGGACATTCTCGTCGTGCTGGGCGACCGCCGTATCGCCGTCTGCCGTGAGCTGACCAAGCTCCACGAAGAGGTGTACCGCGGCACTGTCAGCCAGTCGATAGCGCACTTCACAAACCCGCGCGGTGAATTCACCCTCGTTATCGAAGGCATAAAGAACACGGTCCAAAATCGGTCCACGCCAGGTGTTGAAGAAGAGATGAAAGAGATGAGGCATTCCGGCAAGACTGCGAGGGAAGCGGTAAGTGCGCTCGCTGAGCGGACGGGGCTGTCCAGGAAAGAACTGTACCGTGCCTGGCTTAGGCAAGAGCGAGCGTAATAGTGTATAGTTATTAGTTGGAACAATTATCAAGTTGTGGAGGACGCCATTGCGTATCGGGAGTATTTCTCAGGGGAAGATGAAGTGTGATAGCTGTGGGCAGGCTATCCGCTACGCGGAACGTTATCTTATCGTCAAAGAGAAAGACGGCGCGGAAGACGAAGAAAATGGCACCGCCCGTCATTACTGTGTAAAGTGCGCGCGTGATAAAGGCTATGCCGAATACCGTGATGAGAAAGGAGAACACATACTGACCTTCTTCCAGAAAGCGGCGCAATTGCTGGCACCGAGCACTGAACCCGAGGAAAAAGAGGAGCAGGAGGCGAAGGCGGAATCTACCGAGGAAAAAGAGAAAAAAGACGAGGAGTCCGAAGAAGATAGCAATGAGTGAACGGATCCTGGTCTGCGTCGCCTGGCCCTACGCGAACGGTTTGGCGCATGTGGGGCATCTGGCGGGCGCTAACCTGCCGGCGGATATCTTCGCCCGGTACCACCGCCTTAAAGGCAACGAAGTGCTCATGGTCTCGGGGTCGGACATGCACGGCACCCCGGTCACCCTGAAAGCCGAACAGGAAGGCAAAACCCCGGCCGAGGTGGCTCTATTTTACCACCAGGGATTTCTCGACACATGGAAACGGCTCGGAATCTCTTTTGACCTTTACACCCATACAGAAACCGCCAATCACGCCCAGGTAACACAGGACATTTTCTCGACGCTTCTGAAAAAGGGTTATCTCTATACAGATACCGTCCTGCAAGCGTACTGTCCGCACTGCCAGCGCTTCCTGCCCGACCGTTATGTAGAGGGTGTGTGCCCTTTTTGCAAATCTAAAGGAGCGCGCGGCGACCAGTGCGAGGTCTGCGGCAAGCCGCTCAACGCGAATGAGCTTATCGACCCGCATTGCCGTATCTGCGGCACGCCGCCTGTGTTTAAGGAAACGGAGCATTTCTTCCTGAAACTAAGAGCATTCAATGAACAACTCCTCACATGGGTGAAACAACAGGTCCACTGGCGGCAGAATGTGCTCAATTTCACCACTCGCTACCTCCAGGAAGGACTCAGGGACCGCGCCATTACCCGTGACATCGAGTGGGGCATACCCGTGCCAGTGAAAGGCTTTGAGCACAAACGCATCTATGTCTGGTTCGATGCCGTCATCGGCTACCTTTCTGCAACCAAGGAATGGGCGGCATCCACCGGTGACCCGGAAAAATGGCGCGCTTTCTGGCAGGGAGATACGAAGAGCTACTACTTCATCGGCAAAGACAATATTCCCTTTCACACCATCATATGGCCGGCCATGCTGATGGGTTATGGCGGCCTCAATTTGCCTTTTGATGTCCCGTCCAACGAGTTCTTGACCGTCGAGAGCCAGAAAGGGTCGAAAAGCCGCAACTGGGCGGTGTGGCTACCTGACTACCTTTCCCGCTACGATCCCGATCCCCTGCGCTACATCCTGTCAATCAACATGCCGGATACCAGTGATACCGATTTTTCATGGCGGGAGTACGTGCGCCGCAACAACGATGAACTCGTGGCGACCTATGGCAACCTGGCGCACCGGGTGCTTACATTCACTTACCGCAACTTCGGCGGCAAAGTACCCTCGCCCGCCGCAACAGACCCCGCCAGCCGGGAACTGAACACCCTGTCGGATGCCATCTTCATGGAGGTTGACAACCTGCTTTACACGTGCAACTTCAAGCAGGCAGTGAAGAGGGCGATGGACCTGGCGCACGAGGCCAACCGCTATCTTGACGAAAAGGCGCCGTGGAAAGCATTCAAGGTGGACAAGCAGGCGGCCGCTGATTCGCTTTATACGGCGCTGCGGGCAATTTCCGCCCTTAAGACCATGCTTTATCCCTTTCTTCCTTTCAGTTCGCAGAAGCTACACGAGTACCTCGGGTTCCAGGGCAGGGTGGAAGACGGCTCCTGGCGGATAGAAACGCCGGAACCGGGCAAGGCACTGGTGCAACCCCAGCCGCTATTCACCAAGCTGGAAGACGAGGTGGTAGAGCTGGAAACGCAGAAACTGGGACACTGACGCCCGGAGAGAGAAACGGTGCAATTAAACGAAATCTACGAGCCAATCAAGGACGACCTGGCGGCTGTGGAAGAGAGACTGCGGCAGGTTGGCATCAGCGATGCGCCGTGGCTCAATGACCTGCTCGGCTATGCCCTGAAAGGAGGCGGCAAACGCCTGCGTCCCGTCCTGGCAATACTCTGCGCCCGGTTCTACGACTACAGCCTGCCGCGCGTCCTTCCGCTGGCAATGGCTGTGGAACTGATGCACCTGGCAACCCTTGTACACGATGATACCATTGACAACTCCTCAATGCGCTGGGGCAGGCCCACTGTCAATAAGCTCTGGGGTATGGAGAAGGCAGTCTTGCTTGGAGATTACCTGTTCGCCAAGTCCGGTGACCTGACGGCAAGCACGGAAAACCTACACGTCATCAAACTCCTGCCGCAGACGCTGATGATAATTACCAACGGTGAACTGGCACAGGCGGCCAGCGCCTTCAAGATTGACCAGCCCCGCGAGCATTACTTCTTCCGCATAAGCTGTAAGACCGCCGCTCTCTTCGTGATGGCCACAGAATCGGGCGCAGTGCTCAGCCGGGCGCCGGATAAATCCGTACGGATTCTTCACGATTACGGTCATAATCTGGGCATCGCCTTCCAGATTGTGGACGACATCCTGGACTTTGCGGCCACCGAGGAAGAGCTGGGCAAACCGGTCGGCTCAGACCTGTTGCAGGGCACCATGACACTGCCGGCAATGTTGCTCGTGGAGCGTTACCCGAAGGACAATCCGGTGAAGCGGCTTTTCGAGGGTGGGGACAGAAAAGAAAGCATCGCCAGGGCAATTGACATGGTGCGCAATTCCACCATTATCCAGGAGTGTTTTGACATAGCGGCCAAGTACCAGGCAAAAGCCTGCCAGGACCTCCAGAGCCTTCCGGACAAAGACGCCCGGCAAGTGCTGAGAAGCCTGGCGGAATACATTGTGACAAGAAGGCGTTAACCCCCATATCCACCCGGCCCGCCAAATCTCAAAACTCAAATCCCGACTGACAAACGATATTTAAATTCGGAAGATAAGAAAATGTGGTCTGGCTACCGAAACCCGGGGGTTTTTACAGGCCGGGTGCATTGCCGGGCGGGGGTTCCGTCACGGCTTTGCTAACGGGCGGCGCGCTGCCACCGCCGGCGGGCACGGGTTTGAGCAGTTCAGGGAAGGCAATCTTTTCCGGCAGCGCGGTAGGCGGCACCACTTCCTTAAAGAGCTTCTCCAGGTCGTCGTAGTCCAGCGTCTCCTTGGAGATCAGAGTCTCCGCCAGCTTCACCAGCACGTTTTTATAGTCGGTCAGAATCTTCGTCGCGGTGTCGTACTGCTTCCGGATAATATTGTCAATCTCGCGGTCAATCAATTCCGCGGTACTGTCACTGTAGTCTTTTTGTTCCGAAATTTCCCTGCCAAGAAACACCAGTTCCTGCTTGTCGCCGAAGGTGCGCGGTCCCAGCTTCTCACTCATGCCCAGGTCAGTCACCATGCTACGGGCTATGTAGGTCGCCCGCTTTATGTCATCGTGCACACCCGATGCGCTTTCACCGTAAATCAATTTTTCGGCGGCGTGCCCGGCCAGGAATACAGCGATTTTATCGTTGAGCTGAGACGGAGCCTGGAGGTAATGGTCCTCTTCAAGCTGTTTTGTATAACCCAGAGCCATGCCACGGGCAATGATAGAGATTTTATGCGGCGGCTCAGCATTGGGCAATAACCTGGCAACCACGGCATGCCCTGCTTCGTGATAGGCAATCTTTTCTTTTTCCTTGGGGCTGATACGCTTACTGCGCCTCTCCGGGCCGGCAATCACCTTGTCAATGGACTCTTCCAGATCTACCATTTCAACCATTTTCTTGCCCCGGCGTGCCGCCAGGATGGCCGCCTCGTTGACCAGGTTCGCAAGGTCCGCACCGGAGAAACCGGCGGTCTCTTTTGCGAGAGTCTCCGTGTTCACCGCTGGCGCAATCGGTTTGTTCTTGGTATGTACTTTCAGAATGGCCATACGCCCGACCACATCCGGCAAATCGAGCACCACGCGGCGGTCGAAACGGCCGGGACGCAGAAGCGCCGGGTCAAGAATATCCGGACGGTTAGTGGCCGCCAGGACGATGACATTTACGTTGGTATCAAAGCCATCCATCTCCGTGAGGATCTGGTTCAGGGTCTGCTCACGCTCGTCATGACTGCCACCCAGGCCGGCGCCGCGGTGCCGCCCGACGGCATCAATCTCATCGATGAAGATAATGCACGGGGAATGCTTTTTGGCGGTATCGAAGAGGTCGCGCACACGGGACGCGCCCACGCCCACGAACATTTCCACGAATTCACTGCCGCTGATGGAGAAGAAAGGCACGCCTGCTTCCCCGGCGATGGCACGGGCAAGGAGCGTTTTCCCGGTGCCCGGCGGTCCGATGAGAAGGATGCCGCGCGGTATGCGTGCGCCGAGCGTCTGGAACCGCTCCCGCGTCTTCAGGAAATCGACGACCTCGTGCAGTTCCTGCTTGGCTTCATCCACACCGGCTACATCGTCAAATGTGACGGATGGTTTGTCTCCGGGGAAAAGCCGGGCGCGGCTCCTTCCGAAGGTCATCGCCTGGTTATTAATGCCGCGCGCCCGGAAGAAGATGAAGAAAATGAGCACGCCAAACGCCACGAAAGGAAGCAACCCCAGCAACAGGGTACCCCAGTCAATACCGCCGGGTTCAATAACCATTTCCACCCCGTCAAGTTTTAGCCCGGTGATATCGAATATGGTCGATGCGCCGATAAAGCTCCGGTATTCGGTTTTATCCCTGGCGGTTATGCTGAGCCACTCCCTATCGACGGCGATTTTCTGTAGCTCGTTGTTCTGGGACATGGTGATGACCTGGCTGATGGGGATTTCCTGCGGTTTGGCCTGGGGCACGCCACGGACAATGAATATAATGAGGGCAGTAATACTTACCAATAAAAGTAAGTAAAACAGCCCGGTATTTCTTGCTTTGGGTTTCATGGTTACTCCGAACGGTGGAATTATGTTTATCTGGACTCTGTCACTATTATAGCAGAGTTAGCGCAAATTCAATAGAGAAGCAATTTGGAAAGCAACCTGGAAGAATAAAATGCTATAATCTCGCTATGAAGGTCTCCGAAATCGGCGAATTCGGGCTGATAAACCGCATGGCTGGCATAACGAACATCTCCATCGATAAACGGTGGAAGTCCTGGCGCCAGCTCGTCACTGGCATCGGGGATGACGCCGCCGTCTGGAAGCCACGAAACCCGTTCCAGATTGCCACGGTGGACTCAATGGTGGAAGACGTCCATTTCTCTTTCAAGTACACCACCTGGCGTGAACTCGGCTGGAAATCCATTGCCGTCAACCTCAGCGATATCGCCGCCATGGGGGGTGTCCCCATGTATGCCCTGATTTCCCTGGGCTTACCGGAGAATACCGACGTCAAAGACGTCGCCGCGCTGTACGAGGGCATGACAGAAGCGACCCGGGTGTTCGGAGTAACTATTGTTGGCGGCGATACGGTAGGTTCTCCGTTTGTATTCATCAGTGCGACCATTATAGGGTGCGCCAGCAATGAGCAGGGCAGTGTGCTTACCCGCTCCTCCGCCTGCCCCGGGGACAAAATCGCCGTGACCAACTCCTTGGGAGCTTCCGCCGCGGGGCTGACCATGCTCAGCAACAGCCTTGAATTCCCGGCGGAGGCCGCCGCCGAACTGAGGCGCGCTCATCTGAAACCCATGCCGCGCATCGCCGAGGGGCAGATACTTGTAGCTACCGGCGTGAAGGCGGGCATGGACATCAGCGATGGTCTGGTGGGCGACATGACGCACATTTGCGAGATGAGTAAGGTAGGGGCGCGTTTGAACATCGACCTCGTGCCAGTGGCCCCGGCAGCGGTGCAGTGTTTTGGAGGACAGGCACTCCAGTTTGCCCTGAATGGCGGGG
>Ga0315284_10004847_pt1 | contig 19130 bp, 18 predicted proteins | sample YL17G09_16_MG_FD_203696 | JGI IMG/M metagenome (GOLD analysis project Ga0315284, IMG submission 203696) | Sediment microbial communities from Yellowstone Lake, YNP, Wyoming, USA - YL17G09_16 | ecosystem: Environmental > Aquatic > Freshwater > Lake > Sediment | place: USA: Wyoming | collected... | reverse complement strand
CCTTCGGGCAGATGCGGCGCGTGCTGGCGCCGGAGGGAACGGCGGTTCACCTGTTCCCGTTGAAGTACTATATCCGCGAGGGGCATCTGCGGCTTCCATTCGCGCATTGGATATCGGACGCCGACCTCCTACTCAATTACATAAAGATCTGCAGCCTTTTGGGCATGGGGAAGTGCCGGCAGCATGTGGCCAAAGGCTATTCTTCGGACTTGATGGATTATTGCCGGAAGCATGCCGACTACCTGATCTATGAGACGAACTATCTGTCTCTGGGTGAATTGTACAAGCTGGCGAAACGCAACCGAATGAGGAGCTCGTTCCGCTACACGGAACAGTTCTATGTGAACAAGCTTCGGCAGGTGTTCGGGCGGCCGCCGAGGCATGAGTATTCGGCAGCCCCGCATGCGGCGTTGAAACGCCCGCTCTTTGCCTTCCTGATGTTTCTGTCGAGCGTCACGCTCGTTCTGGAGAAGAGCAATACATATGCGCGGAACGCGCGCGTGCCGGGGGCTCGGTAGCCCGAAATGTGCTCTAATGGGCAGGACGTTTCTAAGAGAGAAATCCGACTTCGCACGCAGCGTGGGTGAAGTCGGCGGGATTGTAGCTGATCGAAGGGGGGATCGTAGCATGGCTCGGGAATGCGAGCTCTTTGAGAAATGCGGTTTTCTCAAGAAACATTACGCGACCAAGGAACTGGCCTGCAAGGGATTCATCTTGCAGTATTGCAAGGGTCCCAAGCTGGACCAGTGCAAGCGCAAAGCGTACCTCCAGGAACATGGCGCGCCGCCATCTGACGATATGCTTCCCAGCGGGCAGACGGTCGCTGTTAAAGCGATTACATGGAGAGAGAAGGACGAATGACGTTGGGGTGAATCAGTTTCCATACTTGGGACCCAGTTTCTTGCAGAAATGCTCTTGACAATCCGCGTGTATGTGGATACAATGTAATTACAAGGGGGTGATGGATCATGAGAACCAAGATTATCAAGATCGGCAACTCGCGTGGTATCCGCATACCGAAGCCGCTCATAGCCCAAGCCGGGATTCAGGATGAGGTTGAAATCAGTTTAGAGGAAAACCGCCTCGTGATAATTCCTGCGGATCATCCCCGATCTGATTGGGCTGAGGCGTTCCGCGCCATGGCCTCAAGGGGGGACGATTCATTGCTTGATAATATTGGAGCGATGGGCACGATATGGGATGAGGAGGAATGGGAGTGGAAGTGAGTCGTTTCGACATTTTCTTGGTGAACCTTGATCCCACTATTGGAAGCGAGATTAGAAAAACGCGGCCATGCGTAATCATATCCCCCGATGAGATGAATCGCCATATTCGCACGGTCATCATAGCGCCCATGACGACAAAGGGGCGGCCTTATCCCACAAGAGTTACATGCCGATTCAAAGGCAGGTCAGGGCAGATAGTATTGGACCAGGTTCGGACGATAGATAAGGAGCGCCTCGTGAAGAAATTGGGACAGGTTGATCGCCGTGCGGCTGAAGCAATGTTGTCAGTGCTCTCGGAAATGTTTGCGCCCTAAAAGAAATCTAATGAGGGAAACTCGGATCACGGCCATCTTCGCATTCGTGGCGGCTGTAGCGGCGGCGACCGTCGGGGTCTCGCACTTCCTGATGCCCCGCGCGCAGCTCCACTTCGCAACCGGTGTCACCCCGGCGTTCTTCGAGTCGCTCGCGGCGCGCTCCGGCCCCTTTCGAATCCACTACGGGGCCTTCGTCGTCGCCGCGCTCGCGTCCACGGCCGTCGTGCTGGGTGTCCGGCGACTGGTGGCCGCGCCGCGGCCTTCGGCTGGACGGCTCGGCGAGCGCTGGGACCGGTGCTTCCCTGGCTCGGGACGCTCGGGGCGCTCCTCTACTGGGTGGGGCTCGCGGGAACGCTGGTCCACCGACCCATCCTCGTCGATATCGGGGCGGGCCTCGGCGGTGTCATTGTCGCGCCCCTCTGGTCGGCGTGGCTCGGAGCGGTGCTGTGGCGGATGCGGGAATAGCACCACCTCCTAATTGCTAATCAGCAATTACTTATCGAATATCAATAAATACTGCTTGACAATCGATGCTAACCGGGATATAATCCTATTGAGACTAAGCGGACGTCGAACGCTTCAAAACAGGAGGGTGAAATGAAACTCTTCAATCTCCGGTCCCTCACGGGGTTCGTCAAGGTGGTGATCGATCTCGCCTTCATCGTTGCGCTCCTTGCGGTCGTCTATATACTGGGGAGCTTCATCTACCTGATGGTGAAAGCCGACGATCTCAGCAAGGTCGCCATGACCAATCTCTACAAGCTCCCGGAGCTCGCGAGGGAGCAGGGCGCGGGCGTGTGGGAAGCCGCAAACGGGGGCATCAGGTTCAGGCTCCTCCATGTCTACGGCGAGTTCTCCTATCTCAATATGCCGCGCACCATGGTGCTCGCGATCTTTTTTCGGCTTTTCGTCCAGTGTGCGCTCTTCTTCATCGGAATCGTGCAGATGGCGAACATGTTCGAGGACGTGAGCCGCGGGAAGCCGTTCGTGCTCGAGAACGCGCGTCGCCTCCGCAACGTCGGGTACTGCATGGCGGGGGGAGCGATCTTCACGCTGCTGGCCCAGACCGCCGTCATGCTCCTCTTCAGGAACGAGATCATGATGAAGGACGCCTCCTTCGCGTGGTACTGGTACGTAAAATCGGTCCTGAACCCCGGGCTTCTCTTCGGCGGTCTCATCGTGATCGTGATCTCCGAGGTGTTCCGCCTCGGCAACAAGCTCCAGGAGGAGCAGGAATTGACGGTGTGAGGTCGATATGCCTATCATAGTGAATCTCGATCTCGAGCTCGTGAAACGGAAGATGAGGCTCACCGATCTCGCCGAGCGGGTGGGGATCACGATCGCGAACCTCTCGATCCTCAAGCAGGGGAAGGCGAAGGCGATACGCTTCTCCACGCTCGAGGCGATCTGCCGCGAGCTCGACTGCCAGCCGGGGGACATACTCGAGTATCAGCCGCCGGCTACAGATGGCCCGACAGCGCGCGACGGCGGGCCGATCGCTTGAACTTCCGATTCGTTCGGTCGAGTTTGTCTTCAGTCGTAGGGGACCACATACCATGAGCAGATTCGGATTTCCGATCGGATACCACGAGCTCCACAAGAAGCAGCTCTTCAATTTCCAACTGAATAGATGGCATTCGCTGGGCTATGCACGGTTGGAAGATATGGAAAAAGCGGGAAGGAGGATCAAGAGCTTTGGAGACTGGAAACTCGAGATGCTCAAACTGGCCGAAGAAGCGGTCTCCGAAAACAGGTTGATGAATGCCGCTTTTTACTATCGGGCCGCCGAGTTCTACGTAAAATCGAAGGATCCCCAAAAAGAGCTCTTGTATGACAGGTTCGTTGATCTGTTCTATACGGCATTTGAGAACGAGAAGATTGAAAGGCACAAAGTGCCTTATGAAGGCACGTATCTACCGGCACTGAGAATTCCCCCGGCATCTGAGAAGAAAGGTACGATCCTCCTCCACGGAGGATTTGATTCATTCATAGAAGAATTCTATTCAATGATGAGATATTTTTCAGATCATGGTTATGAAGTCCTAGGATTCGAAGGTCCCGGACAGGGTGCCGCACTGAGAAAGTATGGGCTGCCGTTGACCTATGAGTGGGAGAAACCGACAAAAGCCCTTCTGGACTATTTCAACCCGGCGAACTGCACTCTGCTTGGCTTATCGATGGGCGGATGGCTCTGTCTGAGGGCCGCGGCATTCGAACCGCGAATAAAGCGAGTGATCGCTTCAGGACACGCCATCGACTATATGAAGTGCATGAATCCCGCATTGCGAAAGGTTCATCTGTGGTGTATGGAGCATTGCAGGGACTTCATGGATCGCATGGCCGCACTGAAGTTCGAAAAGAGAGAAGGCATGACCTCGTGGGTCGTGGATCATCTGAAGTACATCACGAAGAAGGAGCGACCCCTCGATGCCTTGGAGATTTATTTGCTTATGAACGAACAGAACATTCATTCAGAGCTTGTTAAACAAGATGTTCTGATTCTGGCGGGAAGAGAAGACCATTTCATTCCTTTCAAGATGCATGACATGCAAATCAGAGCGCTGACGAACGCCCGGTCCGTGACAGGCAGGGTGTTCACAAGAGAAGAGCACGCGCAGAATCATTGCCAATTCGGCAACGTTGGTCTGGCGCTCGACGTGATGCGCGAATGGATTGAAAGAACATCAGAAGGGGGCAGGCCATGACGAAAAAGGTGATCGTCGCGGGATTGTTTGGCGGGGTCGTTTTGATCATATTGTCAGCGGTAAATGGGGTTCTCGGATTCCGAGCCAGGATCGATATGAAGCAGATCCCGGCTGAGCGCCGGGTGTATGAGGTGCTGAAAGAAACCATCGGCGAGCCGGGCAGGTATATCTGCAATCCGGAACTGACTTCCGAAGGACGTTTTCCGGGGGAAGCCCCCGTATTCAGTGTTCTCTATAGCGGGATGGGCCACAAAACCGCGGGAAAGCTCACGCTGGTCGGCCTCGCGGCTTTTCTGCTCGCCCCAATGATCGGTGCCTGGATGCTATCCCTGACCTCGGCGCGGATTCTGTCCAGCTATCCTCGCAAGGTGCTCTTTTTCACGGCGATTGGTTTGCTGTTTGCGGTATTCTGGGATCTGACGAATTTCGGTATAGGCGGTTATCCGCTGAAAGATGCCATTCTTCTGGCGGGCCACGACATCATTGTCTGGACAATTGTCGGGCTCGTGGTAGCCTGGCGCATTCAGCCCGAGCGAGGCAATGTGACGAATGCATAGGCTGACGTAACAAGAAAGGGAACACCTGCTATGGAACCATACGTGACGGAAGCGACTCTAGCGCGGAAAGCCGTGGAATGGCTGGAGAAGATCCGGCCTCACAACCAGCATGAGATGCGGCTGAATCCGGCCGGGAGCGCCCTCCTCGTCGTCGACATGCAGCGGTTTTTCCTGGATGCCGGGTCTTTGACCTTCACACCCGGTGGACCGGCTATCGTCCCGACGCTGAAGCGTCTCATAGCGGCGTTCCGGGACGCGGGCCGCCCCGTGATTTTCACCAGGCACGTTCATCATCCGGACGACCTCGACAGCGGCATCATGGGATGGTGGTGGAAGGGAAAGTGCCTCGAAGGCACGGAGGCGAGCGAGATTCACCGCGAGCTCGCGCCGCTCTCGAGCGAAAAAGTCGTTACGAAGCATCGTTACTCGGCCTTCTACAATACGGACCTCGAAACGGTGCTTCGCTGCCTCAAAGTGGAAGATCTCGTTGTCTCGGGCATCATGACCAACCTGTGCTGCGAGTCCACCGCGCGGGACGCATACTACCGGGATCACAGGGTGTTCGTCCCGGCGGACGGCACCGCCACCATCGACGAAGACATGCACCTTGCGAGTCTCTTGAATCTCGCCTTCGGGTTCGCGTTCGTAACGACGTGCGACGTGATAGCGGCCCAGTTGCGTGGGGTAAGACGGAGTTCATCGCCCTAGTCGCGGGAAGAAAGGAGTCGTCATGCAAGCAATCGGCAACACACCGCTCGTTCAGTTGATCCGTCTCCACGAAAAGGGAGCTGCGGATATCTTCGTCAAATGGGAGGGCGCCAATCCCACGGGCAGCATGAAGGACCGCATGGCGCTCTCCATGATCGAAGGGGCCGAGGCGAGGGGCGCCCTCAAGCCCGGGGGCCGCGTCGTCGACTATACAGGCGGGAGCACGGGGAGCTCCCTCGCCATGGTATGCGCGGCCAAGGGCTATCGCGGTTATTTCGTCTCGTCGGACGCTTTCGCGGAGGAGAAGATCCAGACGATGCGCGCCTTCGGCTCGACCGTGGAGGTGACATCGAGCGTGAACAGGATGGTCACGCCGGAGCTGATCCAGTCCCTGATAAAACGCGTGGCGGAGCTCGCGAAGGAGCCGAACACCTTCTGGACCGACCAATTCAATAACCCCGACAATAGCGCGGGCTATGCGCCTATGGCCCGGGAGATCCTGACGGCGCTCGGCGGCCGCTTCGACGAGTTCATACAGGGAGTCGGCACTGGCGGCTCCTTCTCGGGGAACGCCGAGGTGTTCAAGCGCGAGGTGCCGGGGGTACGCTGCATCGCCATCGAGCCCGCGAACACCCGGGCGCTTTCCGGGAAGGGCCCCTATGGCGGGCATCGGCTCGAGGGGATGGGTGCGGGGTTTGTCCCGTCCATATGCAGGCTCGATCTCGCGGATGAGATCGCGGCCGTGACCGACGAGGACGCCTATGCGACGGCCCGCCGCCTCGCGCGCGAGGAGGGCATCTTCGGCGGCATCTCGTCGGGGTCGAACGTCTGGGTCGCCCTCGAACGGGCGCGGAAGCTCGGAGCCGGCCGCCGCATCGTCACGATCATCTGCGATTCGGGGCTGAAATACCTGAACGATGATCTGTATCGATAGACGCTGATTCACCAGCACGTTTCGGCACTTCCAACAACCTGAGTTCAAGCACTTCAGCGCCGGTCTTCGGTTAGCGAGGAATCCGTAGCCCTACCATGTGTCGTTTCGTGATATAATACGGGCGATCCCAAGGGTAAACAACTCTCTATACAGTGAGGATTCGCATGATGAAACCATTCGTAAAGACTCTCTTTCTGGTCTTTCTTATTTCTTGCTTCGGATTTGCCGGTTCTCATGCCGGCTGGATTGAGAATGGAACGCCGCTCACGCGCCAGTGGGGCGCCAGGGGAGGGGGAATGATCGCCCGGGATGGATATTCCGGTGCGTACATCGCCTATCAGGTTTGTCAAAACGGTGTTCAGCACATTGTCGCTCAGCGGGTCGATTCGCTGGGCGCCGTTCTGTGGGGGGACGAGGGAATCAGCATCTGCATGGCATCGGGGGGTCAGGAGGATCCCGCAATCACCTCCGACGGCGTGGGGGGGGCCATTGTCACATGGCAGGACTCCCGCAGCGGGAACGGGGACATCTATGCCCAGAAGGTGAATGCCTCGGGAGCCGTCGAGTGGACGGCGGATGGCGTGGCCCTCTGCACAGCAGTGGGGAATCAGGAGATTCCCCAAATTATCCCCGACGGAGAGGGGGGTGCCATTGTTACGTGGTATGACTGGCGCAGCGGGACGATCGACCTCTATGCCCAGAGGGTGAACGCCTCGGGGGCCGTCGAGTGGACGGCGGATGGCGTGGCCCTCTGCACGACGACGGGGAGTGAGGGTTCCTGCGCGATCACCTCCGATGGCGCGGGCGGGGCCATTGTCGCGTGGCAGGACTTCCGCGGCGCGGAGAGTGACATCTATGCCCAGAGGGTGAATGCCTCGGGGGTTGTCCAGTGGAAGGCGGATGGCGTCGTCCTCTGCGCAGCAACGGGGTATCAGTATTATCCCACGATCACCTCCGATATCGCGGGCGGCGCCATTGTCACGTGGTTTGACTATCGCAGCGAGAGCAGCTATGACATCTATGCCCAGAGGGTGAATGCCTCGGGGGCTGTCCTGTGGACGGTGGATGGCGTCGCACTCAGCACGGAAGCCGGGGATCAGCAGAATACCCACATCATTTCCGATGGTGCGAGCGGCGCCATTGTCATATGGAGAGACTCGCGCGGCGGGAGCATGGAGTATGACATCTATGCCCAGAGGGTGGATGCCTTGGGGGCTGTCCAGTGGACGGCGGATGGCGTCCCACTGTGCGCGGCAACGGGAACTCAGGATTCTCCCGCGATCGCTTCCGATGGCGCGAGCGGCGCCATTGTCATGTGGAGCGACTCGCGCGGCGGGGCTATGGAGTATGACATCTATGCCCAGAGGGTGGATGCCTTGGGGACCGTCCAATGGGCGACCGACGGCGTCCCCCTCAGCACGGCGACGGGGGATCAGTATTGGCCCGCGATCGTCTCCGACGACGCGGGCGGCGCCGTCATCGCGTGGAAGGGCAGCGGAGTCTCCTCTGACATCCGTGCTCAGCGGGTAGACGCCTCGGGGGCTCCCCGGTGGACGGTCGCTGGCGTCGCCGTCTGCACATCGACCGGCGATCAGCAGATTCCGCGAATATGCGCCGATGGGGCGGGCGGCGCCGTCGTCACGTGGCAGGAGCAGCGCAGCGAGAACTTCGATATCCACGCCCAGAGAATGAATGAATCGGGAGCAATCCAGTGGACCGCCAGTGGCGTGTCCCTCTGCGCGGCAACAGGGGATCAGAAAAACCCCCAGATCTGCTCCGACGGCGCCGGCGGGGCCGTCGTCACATGGCAGGACACCCGCAGCGGAAACTTCGACATCTATGCCCAGCGGGTGAATGCATCGGGAGCCGTTCTGTGGACGACCGATGGTGTCCCCCTCTGCACGGCGTCGGCGAGTCAGCAGATTCCCGCGATCGTCTCCGATGGGGCGGGCGGCGCCATCGTCACATGGCAGGATACCCGCAGCGGAAACTCCGACATCTATGCCCAGAAGGTGAACGCCTCGGGAGCCGTCGAGTGGGCGGCCGACGGCGTCCCCCTCTGCACGGCGACGGGGGGTCAGTATCTTCCCGCGATCGCCTCCGACGGCGCGGGCGGGGCCATCGTCACGTGGGAAGACTATCGGCTCGGGAACTGGCGCATCTTTGCGCAGAGGGTGAACGCCTCGGGCTCTGTCGAGTGGACGGCGGATGGCGTGGGCGTGTGCCTGGCAGCGGGCTATAGCCATACTCCCACGATCACCTCTGACGGGGCGGGTGGCGCCATCATCACGTGGAATGACTACCGCGGCGTGGACAACAATATCTATGCCCAGCGTGTGAATGCCTCGGGAGCCTTTCAGTGGACGACCGATGGCGTCCCTCTCTGCACGGCGACGGCGAGTCAGCAAAGTCCCATGATCGTTTCCGATGGCGCGGGCGGGGCCGTCGTTATGTGGCAGGACACCCGCGGCGGGAACTCGGACATCTATGTCCAGAAGGTGGATGCCTCGGGGACCGTCGAGTGGACGGCCGATGGCGTCCCCCTCTGTACGGCAGCGGGAAATCAGCAGTATGCGCAAATCTCCTCCGATGGGGCGGGCGGCGCCATTGTCACATGGCATGACAACCGCGGCGGGAGCTTCGCTGACATCTATGCCCAGAGCGTGGATGCCTCGGGCGATGTCGAGTGGACGGCGGACGGCGTGGCCCTCTGCGCGGCGACGTGGCATCAGCAGTATCCCACGATCGCCTCCGACGGAGGGGGTGGGGCGATTGTCGCGTGGCAAGACTCTCGCTGCGGGGTTCAAGTCTACGCTCAGCGCGTGAGATCGTCGGGTGAGATCGTCTCGACTCTGCTCCAAACTCATGCGGTGGCCCGGGCGGCGCGAGGAATCCGCATCGAGTGGAGTCTCTCCGAGATGGACGATGGCGCGCGATTCTCCGTCCTGCGCGCCTCGGCGCCCGAGTGGCGGTTCATCGAGCTCGAGGGCGCCGCGATTGAGAAGAATGGGCTCTCGTTTACGTGCACCGATGAGAGCTGTCTCCCCGGTTCGACGTACAAGTACCGGGTCGAGTGCGGGGTCGAGGGGGCGGCGCGCAGGGTTCTCTTCGAGACGGAGGCGATCACTATTCCTGCGCTTCCGGTGACCCTGTACCAGAACCATCCGAACCCGTTCAATCCCCGGACCGTGATACGGTTCTATCTCCCGGAGGCTCAGGAGATAGTCCTCGATGTCTATAATGTCGCGGGAGAGCGAGTGGCGAGGCTCGCCGAAGGCAACTGGGAGAAGGGATATCATGAGGTTATATGGGATGGGCGAAATGGCTCGGGGACCGTCTGCTCGTCCGGTGTCTATTTCAGCAGGCTCAAAGCGGGGAAGTCCACGGAAGTACGAAAGATGATTCTCCTCAGGTAGGCGATGAAGCAGAATGGCGGCAGCATGAAGCACTCATTCGCGGCCCTGCTCTGCGCGCTAGTCCTCTCTTCCTGTCAGCGAACGGAAGTTCCCCTCGCGTCGCACCCCGTCCCCTTCACGGCCGTTCACATCAACGACAAGTTCTGGGCGCCGAAGATCGAGATCAACCGCACGGTTTCGATCCCGTCGGCGTTCAAGCAGTGCGAGATCAATGGCCGTCTCGACAACTTCGCCCTCGCCGGGGGCAAGATCAAGGGGGAGCATAAGGGGGATTATCCGTTCGACGATACCGACGTCTACAAGGTCGTGGAAGGCGCTTCATACGCCCTGGCCGTGAAATACGACGCGCGACTCGACTCTTACCTCGACAGCGTTATCGTCCTCATCGCCGCGGCCCAGGAGCAGGACGGCTATCTCTACACGTGCCTCACGAACAAGTGCAAGCGGCTCGAGCGCTGGTACGGCAAGGGGCGCTGGGATCGACTGAACAGCCACGAGCTCTACAACTGCGGGCATCTATACGAAGCGGCGGTCGCCCATTACCTCGCAACCGGAAAGAGGAGCCTGCTCGATGTCGCCATCAAGAACGCAGATCTCGTGGACAAGGTCTTCGGCCCGGCCGAGGGGCAGAAGAAAACGCCCTCGGGGCATCCGATCATCGAGATGGCGCTCGTGAAGCTCTACCGGGTCACCGGGGAGGAGCGCTATCTCAAGCTCGCGAGATTCTTCATCGATGAGACAGGCAAAGGCAGGGACGGCCACAAGCTCAGCCCCTACAGTCAGGATCACAAACCCGTCGTCGATCAGGATGAAGCCGTCGGCCATGCGGTGCGTTTCGGATACCTCTATTCGGGCGTCACCGACGTGGCGTCCCTGATGCACGACGCAGCTTTGATGAATGCCTCGAAACGCGTCTGGGACAATGTGGTCTCGAAGAAGCTCTACCTCACGGGGGGAATCGGCTCGCGAGGACAGGGTGAGGGTTTCGGCCCCAACTACGAGCTCCCCAACATGACCGCCTACTGCGAGACGTGCGCGTCCATCGCCAACGTCCTCTGGAATTACCGTCTGTTCCTCAACGAAGCCGATTCGCGCTACTACGACGTGCTCGAGCGCGTGCTCTACAACGGCGTGATCTCGGGCGTTTCCCTCAGCGGCGACCGGTTCTTCTACGACAACCCGCTCGAATCGAACCACACGCACGAGCGCGCGCCGTGGTTCGGATGCGCCTGCTGCCCGGGGAACGTCACCCGGTTCATGGCGTCCATCCCCGGGTACGTTTACACGGCCGCCGAGGACGCCATCATGGTGAACCTGTTCGTGGGGAACACGGCCGAGATCCCGATGGGGACGGACACCGTGAGGCTGTCGCAGACCACGGACTATCCCTGGGACGGGGCGGTGACGATCACTATCGACAAGCCGGCCAAACGGCGCTTCGATCTCGCGGTGCGCGTGCCGGGCTGGGCCGGCAACCAGGTCGTCCCGTCCGATCTCTATCGCTTCGTGGATGCACCGCGGGACCCGGTCCTCTTTCACCTGAACGGGAAGAAGATCAAGCCGAGAATCGCAAATGGCTATGCGCATTTTCAGAGGCGTTGGAACCCGGGGGACAGAGTCGAGATCGAGATTCCGATGCCGGTGAGAAGGGTGGCGGCGAACGAGCAGGTGGAGTGCGACCGCGGGAAGATCGCCTATCAGCGCGGGCCGCTTGTCTACTGTTTCGAGGACAAGGACAATAGTAACGGCTGGATGTTCGACCTGTTTGTTCCCAAGAGCGAAGAGGTGCGCAGTCAGTTCGAGTCCGGGCTCCTCGGCGGCATAACAACCTTGACCATGAACGGATACAAGGTCGTCGTGAGCGGAGCGGACACGATCGTCGAGCGGACCGCGCTCACGGCCATTCCGTACTACGCCTGGGCCAACAGGGGCGCCTCCAACATGCGCGTGTGGATGGGGGGCGCGAAAGAGAACGCATGCACCAAGGCGGGCTGGGGCAAGGAGATGGAGGCGACCGCGTCCTCATCGCTCAAATGGGTCTGGGGGCTCAACACTGGATTCGACCCCAAGAGCTCCCGCGACGTCGACAAGATCTACTACTACTTCTGGGAGAGCGAGCATCCCGAGGAGTGGGTGCAATATGATTTCGCCAAGCCCGTCAGTCTGTCTGAATCCAAGGTCTACTGGTTGAACCTCGATCACTACGACGGCAACTACCGGGTCCCGGAGTCCTGGGGCCTGATGGTTCAGGATGCGAAGAAGCGCTGGGTGAGCGTGGCCGCAAGCGGCCCGTACGGACTTGAGCTCGACAAATACAATACGGTAACTTTCAAACCGGTCAGGACCACGGCCATCCGAATGAAGGTAAGACTCCAGAAGGGAAACTCCGCGGGAATACTGGGATGGAAGGTCATATAAAGAGAAGCGTCGCGTTCATGGCGGTGCTCATGTCGGCAAGGCTGGCGCGGCTGACCGGTTCTCGTGTGCCAGCTATTGTCGAAACCCCTGCATAACTGCAGCTATTATTGCATATCACTGCAACCGTTCGCAGCCTATCACGCCTTGCCTCGAACATGCCTTGATGCAGCCGCTTGATTTATGGTAGAATGAGGGCAATCCCAAAGGGAAACAGCTCTGCTACACAGCGAGGATTCGCAGTACTATCTGCGCAACACAGAACTGTCTATATTGAGTTAGATCTGTAGAGAGAGGAGGAATGCTGTTCGCCATTTCGATTAATTATGGAGCCTCGCATCGTCTTGGATTCCAGGAGGATATTATGCGATTTCGGAGACCTACAATTGTCTCAATAATCCTCGCCACGCTGTTGGCAAGCCACAATCTTCCCGCTGAGGGTGGATCAAGAATAGCAATAAAGATCAATTTCAGTGGCAACGTATTCACTTCCACCGAGGAGTTTACAACGGGGGATTACCCTGCCATTGATGATGCCGGCATCTTCGATGCGTCAAACCAAATGGAATATAGATTCGATCCTAATTTTGGTAAGTCTTTTCAGGGAGCTCTTTGTTATAAAGCCAGCAAAATAATTGAACTTGAGCTTGGCGCTGGTTACACAAGTATCCCCATGGAAATCTCTCAAGTCAGCAATTACTCTTTTTCGGGAAGCAGCGGCTTCGTTATTGACTCCTATGAATACGAATCACAAAAAGATGCCAGTTTCCGGTATGTGAATATTCGCCCAGCTGTTAATTTTCTGGTTCCCACAAATTCTTCTGTTGCTCCGTATTTTAGTGTGGGCATGAATATCATGATGGTAAAGGCCAAGGGAAGCCTTGACTTTGCCATGCCATATGTGACTGAGGATGCCACTCATTACTATCTGTGGATAGGCCCGGATGCGCATCTGGAGCCCCTGAATTTCGAAGGCTCTCAAACTGCATTTGCCCTGGACCTGGGTGCAGGCTTGGAATTCAAGGTAACCCCACTGCTTTCGATTGACCTTGCAGGAGCATACCTTATTCAATTGCAGAGGGCATTCAAGGATTTTGATGAGATCTTAGAGGACCAAGACGCCCAAGATGTTTTCAGAATAATTGGCTATGATTTCAATGGATTGAACCATTCTAACTTCAGTTTTACTCTTTGCATGAAAATGCATTTTCAGTGAGAGTGCAATTCACATCAGGTCGCAATGGGGGGGCAGTGGACTACTGCTTGGGAGGCTGTCTATGATTCAGTGCATGATGGATAATTGGGAAACATGGGGCGTCGCCACGGGTGCGTTCTGGGGCATATTCGCCTTTTTCATTTACGTTCCTTGGCCCCTTCCTCGCTTGTCCTCGAATCTTCCGAAGTTCGTCGTTGTCGGTCGATGGTTCATCGTTCCATTTGGCCAAATCCTCTTCAATTTTATCGGCGGCTTTGCTGGGTGGTATCTCTTGTCGATATTTTATGAACGATATTCACGTTGCCACTTTGGCTGGCCGGAACTCGCACTGTTGTTCTTATCTCTTGTTGGCATTTCTGGAAAGCTGTCAGAATTGATATGGAAGATACCCGATGTATTCACTGATATAGTTGCTCGATTGATCAAGAAATGAGGCTAGATTTTCGATCTAACTCCGCATGCAGCTGACGGCCGCTGCCGTCACGCCGCCTGCAGAGCACGCGGCGCGCCGGTCCGCCGGGGCAGCGATCGCGGCCGCAGCTGATGCATGCGTTGGATAGTCAGCAGCCGGACCTAACGCCCGGGCGCGATGTTTTGCCGATTTGGAGGAGTGAATGAGGCTCTCTGTTCTTGAACGGATGCTGAAGGAGGTTGATCTCAGCCTCGACGCGCTGCGGTTCTTGCTCGGCTGCGCATGTGAGTGTGAGTGGCTCGACTACAAGTCAGATTTGAAACTCGAGTCTGATAAGGAGATTGGCTGTTTCGCGAAGGATGCGCTCGCGATGAAAAACGTCGGAGGAGGCTACATCCTTGTTGGGGTGGAGGACAAAACATGGAAGCCCATCGGTATCCCATCGCCGCTCGCCTACGACAGCAAGATGCTTCGCGATAAGATACGCAAGGCTTCGGGAGTCGATCTAGAAATCAATATAGTCCATCATCATCTGCAGATCGGTAGCGAGTACAAATTGCTTGCCGTAATCTTTATCCGCTCCAGTCGCAAGCGAGGAAAACGACGTATACCGACTCTGGTGCGCGAGGATTTCCACCCGCGCGAGTCGTTCGGCCTGAGACATGGCGAGATCTATGTCAGACGAAACGATTCAACAGAGCGCCTTCAGTCCGACGCTGATCTCGAAGAACTCCTGGACCGTCTCGAGGGTCAATCAGACGAGGACGCCATCACGGCGTCAGGTGAAGCGTCTCCATTCGCCGTGTCAAACGGCCTCTATCTGCTCCTTGAGAAAGGGTACAATACATTCGTGGCACGTAAGACCTTGCGCGAACAGATCGTGGATGCCGTGACCCGAGATCCTAGGATCTGGATAGTAAACGTTCATGGCCCCGGCGGAGTTGGCAAATCGGCGCTGGTGACTTGGGCTACGTATGAGTTCTATGAGCGCCGCGCTGGTTTGTTTGAGTCTATTATCCATCTGTCCGCTAAGGAGACCATGCTCACGCAAACGGGAATCCGGCCTTGCGCGCGCACTCTCTATTCACTGGACGACCTCCTGGATCGTATTCTCACAACCTTTGAGGAGAAACCGCCAGCAGAGCTGGATAAGAAGAAAGAGGCAGCTCTGGACATTCTGTCAGCTTGGGAAACACTCTTGGTGCTCGATAATATGGAAACGGTATCAGATGGCCGAATTATGGACTTCCTGCGGGCGCTTCCCGCCGTTTCGAGGTCAAAGGTCTTATTGACAAGTCGACAACGGACCGGTGGGTGGGAACTTGCCGTCCCGGTACCGGAGCTGGACCTTGAGGAGACAAGAGAATTCCTCAGTGTCAAGTCTCGAGAGATGTCCGTTGATTTCCCGGTGGATGCTGAAACGTGTCGCATGGTGCGCGAAATTAGTGGGGGCTTGCCCCTTGCAATCCATTGGATCATTGGTCGTTACAAGATCAAGCCAGATCTAGACATCGCACTCGAAGCAATGCAGTCGAGGGATTCCCCCGTGCTTGAGTTCAGCTTCAGAAACATCTGGCGAAGCCTATCTCCCGACGCACAGGCAGTCCTCGCCGTTGTCAGTATCTTCGATGGTCCGCCGACGATTCAGCAGTTGGCGATTGCAACGGAATGGAATCCCGAGCGAATTGAGCGAGCTGTCATGGAACTTGGGGATGTTACGCTCCTTACGCGCGCGACCCAGCAGGCTGACGGTCGGATAGTCCATATTGCGCTCCCCATTACACTCCGATTTGCGCAACACGAACTGGCAAACATGGGCGAGTTCGAAGCAAGATGCAGACGAAGATACCAGCAGTTCACCGAACAGATGGCTCTTCAGGAATCCGAAGTCCATCGTTTTGTGACAGACTTCCAGCGGTATGGGCTCGAAACGGACAACGAGAAGCGTGCGGCGATACTCTGCAAGCGTGGACAGTCGGAGATGTTTGGTGGGAATGCGGATAACGCTGATATGATGTTTCGACAGGCCCGAGAACTCGCTCCTCAAAGTTCATATGTTTTTGCAATGAGCGCGAGTTATGAGCTCGCGAGGAATCGCGTGGGTATTTCCTTGGGTTTCGCTGACGCGGCATGCAAACTGGCTACGAAGAAGACGGGCGCGCTCTGCTATGCCATCCTGGCAAGGGTTCTATGGGTACAAGGCAACAAGCGTGGCCGCGTTGACGCGCTCCAGCGAGCCCTGGAGTTCGATCCTAGCAACGTTGTGCTCAAACATCAGTACGGTGTTGCCCTCAGTTGGGCTGGTCACACTGAAAGAGCCGTCAATGTGTTCACAGAGATTATCAAAGAAGAACGGCTCAGGACGCCTCCAAGGGAAACACTTCTTATGGCGTTGAAAACTAGGATCATCAATCTTCGACGGCTTGGCCAGTATGAAGACGCAAGACTCGATCTAGAGTACGCGAAAGAAATCCTCGCTCAGAATCCTCACCTGAGTGATGAGGCTGGACACATCGCAGATCTCGACGAGGAAGTGAATAAGCGGCCGCCATCCAACTAGTGCATGAAGCAGGCGGTCCGCTTCGCGGCCCGCAGCTGATGCCGACGTTAGAATACACGGAGCCTGATGGGGAAATGCCTCCAAAGTATGTGCATACCATCCGAGAAGAAATATTCTACGAATATGCCAAGCTAATCTCTCGTGCTGCTTTCAAAGGCGAGTTGGAACGTGCCTTTATTACGGACCGATTCAAAGAATTGCGCGACGGCCATATCACAATGTCTGGGACAAATCGTGAGTGGCAGAGAGAACAAGAATTGCCCAAGTTGTGCGTCTTCTGCTCTTCAGAAAGCAACCTCCAGACAGATCATCTTATTCCTCGAAGTAGGGGTGGCAGGGATGAGTCTGACAATATGGTCTTGGCGTGTCCGACGTGCAATACGTCTCGAGGTGACAAGGGGATCTTTGAGTGGCTTGGGCTCAAGGAGAAGGATCATCTTCACAGGCTTGTGGCTGGCAAATACCTCAAGCAGTTGTATGACCTTCATGAGGTAGCAGACACGCTGAGCGTCGATCGAGTTACTCTTGTGAGGCTCTGTCCTTCATGCAGAAACAAGCATGCCTGCGTCGATTGGGATAAGGTCGAAGAGTTAACGTGCTTTTGTCTTGAAAGTGTATTCTAGCTCAGCATGCAGTTGGCGGCCGCTTCTGTCACGCCGCCTGCGTAGCACGCGGCGCGCCGACCCGTCGGGGCGGCGGACGCGGCCGCAGATGATGCAAGAAGATCAGGAGTGCTCGGGAGGTTACACGAGATCATCCAAGGGAGGTCTTCAAGTATGCCTATTCGGAAACACGTGCGCACATGTGTCATTTTGGCGCTGATCACTTTGGACATATCTGTTCTGGCTATTGGTTGTGCGCCCCTTCAGCATAGAATTGTTGCGTCAGCCACCTACACCTCCGCTTTGGTGCAAGTGGATCGCCCACAGGAGAATCGGGACAGATATGGAGAGGTTGTCACGGTAAAGCCGGCTGAAGGTAGCAAGTATCTATATGAGGACCAGCTTCTGAGCGCCGTCTTCTATGTGACCCAAAACAGAATCAACTTCCAATTTCAGAACAAGACAGATCATTCCTTGAAGATCATTTGGGACGAGACTGCATTCATCGACCAGACCGGGAAATCTGGAAGAGTTGCCCATCAAGGCGTGAAGTACGTTGACCGGAATGCTTCTCAACCTCCGAGCGTTGTCCCCGCGCATGGCACCCTGGAGGACTTTGTGCTGCCAACGGATCGTGTGTATTACCGCGAAGGGTATTATGGGCAATACTTCAGCAACCCAGGTGGATGGGAAGAATTGGGTCTACTCCAACCTTCTAGCGGACTCCTTGCGTCGAATGACACGACCAGTCTCGCCGAATTCCGATCTCTGGCATCAAGCAATAAAGGCAAACGCTTTGGTCTATTGATGCCGATCGAAATTGAAGGGGTGGCCAATGAGTACACTTTTTGGTTTGAAATACAGAATGTGTCTGTTACGACGAATCGCTAGGCTAGGCGGTGAAACGCACGGGATTCACGCTGCATGGGCTGCTGTGTGGCCATGCAAGTAGTTCAGGAACTGACGCCGTTAGATGCAGGTGAGGTATGTTTGAGAACAAGGCAGTTGACCCACGAGAGGAAGCTCTAACGGACGTACTCCATTGGATCTGGAGTTGGCGTGTGCAGCTGCAGCGCTTGATTTCGAGCACGAAGGTCCAGGGTCAATGCAGTGGTGCCATCGAGAGGTGCCGCTCGTATTCGTGCGCTTCATATGATGAGCATGCTTTGGTCGTGGTAGGCTGGAATTTGGCGAGAGCTATGAAAAAGGCTGGCGAGCTGTTTCCGTCGATTCGATTTACAGAAAATAAGAGCGAAGTTCTGCGGTTGCTTCGCAACCTGTACGAGCACTGGGACTCGCAGCGCGAACCTTTTCGGAATCCCAAGGTGCCCAAGGAGCGTTCCGCGAAAGACTTTGCCACTCTTTTTCCGACTGGGAGGCCATGGTCAATAACGTTCGCTCAAGATGATTGGTTGCTGGGAGGTGTGATTGGAGTCAACAGCATTTCGGCGGAAATCGCCACCATCGAGACAGAAGCTCTTGAGCTCGAGACCCAGCTACTGGGGCATTAGAGGCGGAGGCAGTATAACTCCAGCTGCAGCTAGCGGCGGCCGCTCGAACGCTTATTAGGAATTGTCGCCTCGAAATGGCAGTCCACCGCAGCTGATGCATGCATTAGATTGATCGAATCCGAAGCCTGAAAGCGATGTCGGAAATGGCTTGGCTGAATATAGATTTACCACTCAAGACATGTACTTACCATGGAAGCAAGGGCTGCCAATTCGTGTTTGAGAAATCTGAGACGAATTTCAAGGGGCTGGAGGAAATCAAAAGGGATGGCGGGTGGATGGAGTTTTCCAACCTACTTGCAGCGCTGCGATTTCATGACGAGAATTTCCATAGGTTCAAGTTTATCAATCATTGCCAGTAGCCCCAGAAGCTCACATGCGCTCGTCGATGCTCCAGATGTGGTCATGGAATTGAAAGAGGACAAAGGTATGCAACTCCTACCGCTTTGGCAGGCTGTCACGAGAGAAGAGCGATTCTTTACATCGGTATTGCATCACGAGTTGATTAATAACGTGACGCCGTTCTCGCATTTTCTTTGTTCGCGAATCGATGTGGA
>Ga0315284_10004846_pt1 | contig 19137 bp, 14 predicted proteins | sample YL17G09_16_MG_FD_203696 | JGI IMG/M metagenome (GOLD analysis project Ga0315284, IMG submission 203696) | Sediment microbial communities from Yellowstone Lake, YNP, Wyoming, USA - YL17G09_16 | ecosystem: Environmental > Aquatic > Freshwater > Lake > Sediment | place: USA: Wyoming | collected... | reverse complement strand
CGACGAAGAACCATGACTATGGACAGGAAGAGAAGGTGTGGTGGAAGAACCTTGAGGACAGCCTCGATCGCTTGGGTGTGGACTACCTGGACATTTACAATCACCACGGGGTGAATGGCGCGCTGTTCGTTAACGACCTCCAGCCGCGCGTGGCTCGTTGGATGTTCAAAGCACGGGACCAAGGTTTGGTAAAGCATGTAGGCGTTTCATTTCACGACAACAACGGGGCACTCATGAAGATAGTCGAGTCGGGCTACCCCGAGGTTATCATCCTGCAATACAACATCCTCGACCGACAGCTTGAAGAAGGTATTGCGCTTGCTCATGAAAAGGGCATTGGCATTGTCGTCATGGGACCCGTGGCGGGGGGACGCCTGGGACAACCGAGCGAAGCCCTTGAGAACATACTGCCGGGCATCCGGCGCACGCCAGAGCTCGCCCTGCGCTTCGTGTTAGCTAATCCCGGCGTACACATCGCACTTTCGGGCATGAGTACGCTTGACTAGGTGAAAGAGAATGTCCGAGTCTGCAGCGACGACATGGGCCTTACCGACAAGGACCTGGCGGCCATCAACGAGCATGTGGCGCACTTAAGAGCAATGCTCGACCTCTACTGCACGGGCTGCCGTTACTGTATGCCATGCCCCTCGGGCGTCGATATTCCGGGCATTTTCGAGGCGTATAACAATGCCAGAATGTTCGGCCTATGGGACGCTGCGCGCGAACTGTACGCCCATCTTGTGAGGGGGGATTGGCCCGGCCATTCTTCCGCCGCCGCGTGCACGGAATGCGGCACCTGCGAACCGAAGTGTCCCCAACACATCGAAATCGGGAAGAAGCTCAAGGAAGTACACGCTGCCCTCGCCCCCAAACCAGAATAGGGTCAGACATGGACCGGATTCACAGCGGCAGGACTGGTTCAAACACGCGCATCGGTGTCCGTCCTTGCGGTTGAGCAACTTGGGCGATTCCAGTGGACTTGGCGCGTTCTGGTGGGAATTCAAGGGAAAGGCGCCACGATATGGAATGGCTTGATTGGATTGTCATTGGGTTGTACTTCGCTTTGCTCTTGGGGATTGCGGGATGGGTGATTCGACAACGCAAAGACACGGCGAATGACTATTTCCTGGCCGGACGGAACTTGGGGTGGTTCCTTGTGGGCGCGTCGATTTTCGCCTCGAACATCGGCTCGGAGCATCTGGTTGGCTTGGCCGGTTCGGGTTGCACCGACGGCGTGGCCATGGCGCACTATGAGTTGCATGCGTGGTGCGTCCTGGTGCTCGGGTGGGTGTTCGTACCGTTCTATGCGCGTTCAATGGTCTATACGATGCCAGAATTCCTGGAACGGCGCTTTAGCCCCGCGGCGCGTTGGGTGCTGTCAGTCATATCGCTGGTGGCGTATGTGCTGACGAAGATGGCCGTGGGGATCTTCGCGGGCGGCGTCGTATTCGCCACGTTGCTCCCGGAAATGCGATTGAACATCGGATTCATGCAGTTGGACAGTTTTTGGATTGGTTCCGTGGCTGTGGTCATCCTGACAGGACTTTATACCGTCCTTGGCGGACTGCGCGGCGTAGCCTACGCCGACGGGATGCAAACGATCGTGCTGATTCTCGGTTCGCTCCTCGTAACATTTTTCGGGTTGGCGAAACTGGGCGGATGGGGTGTTCTGCGCGACGTGTGCGGATCGGAGATGTTCAACTTATGGAAACCCCTCGTGCCGCAGGGCATGGAGAGCACCTGGGCGCCTGTCAAGGAAGGCCATCGGATCGCATGGTATTTTAATGGCGCCTATCCATGGCTTGGCATGTTGTTCTGTGCGCCCATCACGGGGTTATGGTACTGGTGCACGGATCAGTACATCGTGCAGCGTGCCTTGGGCGCCGCCAACGAACAACAGGCCCGGCGCGGCACGATCTTCGCGGGTTTCCTCAAGCTGTTGCCGGTGATCATCTTCATCATCCCAGGGATGACGTGTTGCGACCGGCGCTATGGTCCTCATTGCACTCGCGTGGATCCCCGTCATCCAGGGCGCACAAGGGTTGTACCACTACCTACAAGGCGTGCAAGGGTACCTGGCGCCGCCTATCTTTGTCGTGTTCTTCTTCGGCATCTTCATGAAACGCTTGAACCACAACGGCTGTCTCGCCGCGCTCATAATGGGATTTGCTCTGGGTGTGCTCAGGCTCGCCGTCGATACGCCGGTCGCCCTCAAACTTGCGGGATTCGAAAACGGGTATGCGCCTGGGTCCCTCTTTTGGATCATCAACAACATCAACTTCCAGTACTACAGCCTCGTTATCTTCGCGGCCTCGGCCATGACCATGGTGGCGGTCAGCTACGCCACGGAAGCCCCCGACATACAAAAACTCCAAGGGCTTACCTACGCCACCGTGAGCCACGGAGACCGCCAACGTTCACGAAACAGTTGGGACTGGCGCGATGTTGCCGCCTCGGCGGTCATTTTGTTGATCATCCTCGCTGCATACCTCTACTTCAACGGCTAGTCCAACCGCTGGAAAGGATTCCGATTGGTTGCTTTGACGGTGCAAGCTAATCCCCCGCTAGAGCAACCCAAGGCTTGGTGTATTCGCCAAGGGACCTTTGCAGAATTTGTGTGCGGCACGTCGTTAGTTTCTATATTTGGTACAGGCTCAAGGTCCAATAACACTGCTTACTGCAGCTTCGGCAATGAATCCCATTCCGGCAGAGGCACGAGCAGAATGTCGCCGTTCCCGGAACGGCTCGAGTTCAGCACGATAGCGCGACTGTCGGGCGTGAACGATGCGTGTGGATGCGTCTTGCAGTTTTCGCCAAGGTGCCCCTGCGTGAGGAGACGCCGTTCTTTCGTAGAGACTTTGATGAGCCAAATGTTGCGCTCAAAATCATCGCCCAACGCCCAACGGCCGTCGGAACTGGCCTGCGTGTGCCACGCCGGATATTGCGCCAGGATGTTCAACTTGCCGGTTCTCAGATCTGTATAAGCCACACCATGGGGCAGTCTTTCATGCGCGTCATCATAGGGCCAAATCGTGAAGACCACGCGGTTGCGCCCCCACCATGCCTCGTGCGTCACCCACTCGTTGTTGGTTTCCTCGTAGACCGGGCGCGCCATGTCGTCCTTACCATCAATAAACCATGTGCGCTGCGGCGCGTCGCCGCCGGTCTCCCAGCAAAACATGACCGTATCCCGTACATATGGATTCGCCTGAATGTGTCCCACTTTGAAGTTAACCGCGGTCAACGTGCGCCACCCATCAGGTGAAAAACCGGCGACGCCCCAGCGCTTGTCCGTTTCCAGAACTGTCCCTGTGTACACCACGTTGCCGGTTGCATCAACCGAAAGCCCGCCCTGAGCATGAGGATATCCCGCAGGCAACGCAGCCACTTTCTCCGCTTTGCCCGTCCCCATAAATGCCGACGGTATGTCCAAGCGAAAAAGGTCCCTTCCCTGGAAGTAGTATAGGTTGCCACTGTTCCACTGCATCGAGAAGTCCGCAGGTGTATCGAGGATAGGCCGGATTTTTCCTGTAGCCATCTCAAGTGCATGCACAAGACCGCCCGACGTGAACACAAGGTATTCCATGTGCGGCGCCCACATGGGATGTGTCTGGTAAACGATCACGTCCTGTGCGTCACGCGGCGTAAGGTTATATACCTTCGCGCCCGTCTTTGCGTCCGTGTACGACGGATAGATGTCGGCATGATGCTTCCGGTTGGACCCGGTTGTCGTACAACCTGCCCACACCAAACTCCCCGCCGCCCCGGTTGCCTTCAGGAAACTGCGTCGTGTCCGCAAGACTCTCATTTCTCCGTCTTTGTTTGTCATCTATCGTTCTCTCTCCAAACTCTGCAATCAAGAGAGGTCCGGCAACCGCTCAAGCGTCAAGGAGAGCGTAACATGAAATACATGGTTCCGGAAAGATGCAATGGTGAATCACACTTGGTAGGACTGGATAGCGGGGAGCGGATTCGAACCGCACATCTCTTTCATTTGGCAGGGACTTTTTGAAGAATCAGCCACCACTGTGGATCGATACCCTCCAGGCATACTTCCGACAAGGGCAAGTTGCTGGCGGTAATCCATTGTCTTGTCATGGGCATCAGGTTGTAGAAAAGATCCCATGGGAACCAGGGAACGCCGGTGAACCTGCACCAGTTGAAATGATCGAAGAGGAGGTACCCGCCGGGGCGGATGAGCCGCACCGCATCACAGACGATTTGCATCAGTTCGGGTCTTCCGCACTGTTCGAGGCGCCCGGCCCGTGCGTCTTCGGCGAGCCACTCGATCATTTGTCTTTCATTCGGAAACCAGTCGATATCTGCCGTGTTCATGCCGCGCGGTTCGGATACCGCCGTCTGCAGGATGTCGTTCACGGCATGATGGAAACACGCGACGTCGACAGAGTGGGGAAGCAGGTGCTCCAATGCCTTCTGCGCATTGTCCTCGACAATTCGGACAGACAACTTGAGGTGATTTATCTTGGCTTGCAGTTCCGCACGCAATTTTCGATTTAGATTGATAGCCAAGTAATCGGCTTTCCAGCTGCTGTAAGCCTCTGCTGCGAGGATAACCGGACACGACGCGCCCACGCATGGTTCATACACCGCCATTGCGTGCTGCGGTTGAAGCGCCTCGAATACCTCGTAATACTGTGCCGCAAGCACGGCGTTGAGCACCGGCATGCAGATGTCTAGCGGTTTCGGATGCTTCAAGGCGTCCGCGACCTTCTGACCAATGTCCGCTATTCCATCCAGTTCTTTCCGCGCGGCTTCACCGATATTTCGACAGATCACCCCTTCTGAGATCTCCTGAGTTACACGCGAAGGCTCCCATAGCGGTGTCCATGACACTTCGGGCATTTTGCGTCCTCTCGTCCTCCTTCGATCTGAGCAACAGTGTGACGATGCCGCGGGCAGGAACTGTTACCTTTACCGACGTTAGCCGTATTTTACCGACTCCGAAGGGGAGAGCGGAATTGCGCCGTCTTGACGCATTGCCTGGCCGTTCGTTATCGGCCATAAACCTGCCGTATGTGCAGTTATCGTCCTGTTGCCGACGGCGCACAAAGCAATGTCATACAATCATTTTGCGAAACTATTGACGCTTCCCACGAGTCTCCGTAAGGACATAATAAGGCCTGGAAAAGTGTGGATATGAGGGGAGAATTGGCACCTGTGGCGAGGATCCACAGACGCTTGCTCATCTGTCCAAGCGTCGAGCGATGCGGGAGTGCTTCGGACATTTGATCGTGCTCAACGTGGTGGACCCGAGACTCATTCTCTCCGCACGTTGAGTATTACAGACAACGCGCGCCCATCTCTCGTTGAGAATGAACAGCCCTTCTTCTCACCCGGTTCAGATTCCTGACCAAGGTTAGGTCATACCGATGCTGCATCTCGGTGGACTTTATCATCGTTACGAACGTCGCGCCGCGTGACCCAAAGGACCTGATTTCGCAGCTCAATGCCGGGCCTGCGTGTGCCCCTGTCTACGCTTCGCCAGACGCATTGCGGCGGCTTGCGCATGACTCGGGATCCGCGGGATGCGCTACTTCTTCAGGGTGAGACTGTTTCATTCTCCATTCCTCGCCAGTCTCGCTGGCGCACTAAGGACAAGGTAAGGCTTCAGAGTTGACGGTATTCTTCGTACTAGATCAACCACGGATACGAATGGAAGGACGGCGAACGACTTACAAGAATGATTGCCGCCGCGGCCGCTCTTGACAGTGCCTTCTCATAGAGGGAACAACACATGCCACGCGCGCACGTAACGAAGCCTCTCCCGTCATCCGGAGAAGGAGAGCTTACTCAGCTTCCAACGGCAGCAATGACGCTAAGCCATCTTGCTGTTGACCGAAGTCTGTCTGTTACGCGGGTACTCCTATGGACTCAACATGATCATCCGTATACAAAACACTGCAGACGCCGGGAGGATGATCGAAAAACGAGACTTCTCGGTGGCTTCAATCGTTTTGCTGAGCTGGCTCTACTTTTTGCCCACTTGCGTGTCCGAAGCAGCGCTTGCATTCCTACCGGGATTTGTGTCTGGAACTATGCTTATGCCGGTCGTGAATCTGAGGGGTGTGCTGAAGCCGGGGTTCGTGAACTCCAATTCAATGAAAAATGCCGTCCAACCCTTCTCAGCGGGCTTCACATTCGACGTGTAAACTCCCGGCTCGGATTCTACCGCGGGCGAACTCTCGTATTTTGGTCCCAGAGTGGCCAAACGGAAATCGCGGGCATCAGGATTATGTGCCTTCCACTGCAGAACCTTGGCCGGCTCGGTCTGGCACTTAACGGTTAGCGAGCCGTCCACAGCCTTGTTCCAGGTGAACTCTGGAAGCGGTGTCCCAGCCAAGAGCATCTGGTAGAAGGATGCCAACTGGAAATATGCGTCGGCGTTTAGGCCGTGATCCGCGTTCGGAACATAGCACAGGAATTTCCCGCCTTTTAGTCCGTCGAAATAGAATTTCCAGGAATCGGGCGGAAAGTACTGATCGCCCGATGCGTTGATGATGTACTTGGGCATGGTCAAGCGATCACGATAGCTATATGGGTCCACCACGCTCAAAAGATTTCTGAATGCGGGTGTGTGAATGCGGCTGACAATATCAGTCTCGACGTAGTTCTCAATCGCCGGCGCCCAGAATCCGTATACATCATGGTGATTGGTCAAGGATGGTTCGAAATTGAGCACATCGATGACGGCTGGGGCGATACCGAATACCCGCTTGTCTACTGCCGCCACCGTCCATGTCGTCCACCCGCGCTTGGAACCGCCTGCGATAAAGAACCCGTCCACTTTCGGGAACTCTTTCTGGGTCATGTCCATAGCCCGCACCACGGCTTTGGTCATAGGTAGACGCGCCAGCCACAAGGGGTCCCCGGAAGTGAGGTACTTGTCCCATCCGAAAGTAATCAATTCATCTTCTTTACGGCCCTTTTCTTTGTATTTCGCCATCGTGTCGCCAACAAAAAACAGCGGTTGATTGGGAATCTGCTTGATTTGAACCACAATCGATTGTGTCATTACGGCTATGCGCTCAAGGGGACCGTTGTCCTCATCTGGCTTTTCCACCTCCTTACGGTTGTCCCCACCGCCGATGAACATCATGGACTTGGTGAACTTCAGTTCCTTCGGTACCGTGACCAGCACCGTGTGTTCCCACAGAGGGCGGTCCACTTTGGTCTTGTCCAGCCAAGTCTGCGAAATGAGGTGATAGACCGTCGTTGTGCAGTCGTCCTTCTCCTTCACATCAACCTTGTTGTACTTGAACGCCGGATCCAGTGCCGCCACATAATCATCGAGCGGCGTAGCCAGCGCGTTCACGTTCGCGACAAGAGTGAGGACAGCTATAGTTCCGGCCAGTACCGTGTGTGACAGTCCCGCAGCATGTTTGCGGCAACGAGCAGAGAAGGATTGGGAGGGGTAGACGCGGGTAAGCATTAGACATCTCCTTGAAATGGTTCCATTGACGGCTAAAAGGTATTCTATCATTCAAGTACCAATGCAAAACTTCTCTGACGGAAATCTCTCTAGCGGGGGGCGGATTCGAACAGACTTGGGTTATGGGACGGTTGAAATCCATACCCCTAATCGCATGCGAACGCGATGACTTACATCAACGCGATGAGCTACGTCCGTCAACCACTACGCTCCAGCGTAGCAAATCGACTCGCCAGTCACCAAGAGTCCATTGCCGGGGACAGCGTGGACGACAGCCGGGATGACAGCCGGGATTGACCCCACGGCGGCTGCCGGGTTAACATGCAGCATGATTCCCTCACAAAACACAGTGAGTTGTGGGTTTGGCCGGTGGAGCTTTGCGTGGCTTCTCCTGACCATGATAGTGGCGGGCAGCTTGGCTGTCGCGGACCCGGCGCCGAGCGCGCTAGAGGCAGATTCGTCGGGCTGGGTGGACGTGATGCCGTCCGCTGACCTGAAAGGCTGGTCGCGTGTGCCGGTCCCACCCGGTGCGCCGCTCGGCATGCAGCAGTGGCACGTCGAAGAGTCAGGCAAGGTACTGGTCTGCGAGGGCGACGGCGGGCACGACATGCTGCTTTGTGACCGCGAGTTCGGCGACGCCGTGTTTCACGTCGAGTTCCGCTACACCAAGGTGGAAGGGAAAACTGGGTACAACAGCGGCGCCTACGTGCGAAACTCCAAGGATGGCGCCATCTGGCACCAGGCTCAGTTGGGCGACGGCAACGGCGGTTATCTCTTCGGGGAAACGCCCGGCGCGGATGGAGGAAAGAAGTTCTTCACCACCACGGCGGACGTCAAGGATGGCCGGGTAAAGCCCGCAGGCGAATGGAACACGCTCGAGATCGCGGCGCGAGGCAACACTTTGACCTTGTGGGTCAACGGAGCCATCACGTGCGAGGTCAAAGACTGCGGCAATCCGAAAGGCCTGGTTGGAGTCGAAGGCGAGGGTTATCGGATCGAGTTCCGCAACCTCAAGGTCAAGGAACTGCGGTAGTGGGTTGCATGGTTGTTCGGTAATGATTGCCTGAAAGACTCAGCATGCTGAACGAATTTCGTGGCTGAACCGTTGCCCGCCATGCGCAGATCGCCCTTGGCGTTCCCGCGAACTGTATCGGGAATCAACTTCCAGATTTGAAACACGCGGCAGGGCATTCATCTGCCCCAAGATCGCGGCCGAAACGCGCTTCAACCTGTGCCGGATGAGTTTTGGGGACAGGTCGGCAGGTATGCATCACTTATGTTGTATTTTCTGCTGAGCATGGCAGCTCCAGTTGTAGAAAACCGATAGATGTCCTGAATCCGTCGCCATTAGGTCAGAACAGGAGAAACAGGGCGAGGTGGGATCTTTTCCTCATTTTTAAGCCCGCACCTGGAATCTGCGACAATCTATCGTTGGTAGCTACCGTCCAAACCGCCACTCATATGGGATGAGAAGCCATGAAGAAAGCTCTGTTCTACCTGATTGTCTTTTGTCTGTTCGTTTCACAGGCCGCCTTTGGCGCCACACAGGCAGGATCGAAGGTCACATTGTACCGCGACACGTGGGGGGTGCCGCACATCTATGCCGACACGGGCGCGGGCGCGGCCTACGCCATGGGCTATGCCCAAGCGGAGGACCGCTTGGATGACATCTACATCAACATCCGGACGGCCGTGGGCACAATGGCCGAGATTCAGGGCAAAGACGCCGTCGCGTCAGACTATCGCATGCGTCTGGTCGCCAATGCGGAGCGTTGCAGGACCTACTGGGAGACATCCGCGCCCGCAGAGGTCCGCGCCATGGGCGACAATTTCATGCGAGGTGTCCAGGCCTATCTGAAAGAGCACCCGGAAAAGAAGTCGCCGTATGCCACCGAACTCCACGGCTGGCAATGTCTGGCCATCGGCAGGGCGATGATGTTTAACTGGCCGCTGGACCAGATCCAGGAAGACCTGGAACACAAGAAAGACGCGCCTCCGTTCAGTTCGAATTCGTTTGCGGTGGCCCCTTCGCGCACAGCGGATGGATCGGCCATCCTCATGACCGACCCGCACCTGACGTGGGAGGGCATGGCCGTGTTCTATGAGGGGCGCATGCACGCCAAGGACGTCGAGATGGCGGGATACTGGATCGTCGGTCTGCCCCTGCCATCACTGGGACACTCCGGTCACGTGGCATGGGCGTGCACGACCGGCGGCCCCGACACGGCCGATGTCTACATGGTGAAACTCAACCCGGACAACCCGCGCCAGTATCAGTACGACGGCCAATGGAAAGACTTCGGCACCCGCACCTTCACCACCAACGTAAAAGGAGAGCCCCCGGTGACAAAGACTGTCCTAGATTCGGTCTACGGACCGGTCTGGGAGGACCCCGACCCGAAAACGGGCATCGCCTATTGCGGGGCAAGCCGCTACATCGAGTCGGCGGGATTGCTGGACCAGTCGCTCAAGATGGTCAGGGCCAAGTCGTGTGACGAATTCGCCCAGGCCTTGAGCATGTTCGAGTTCATGGAACAGAACATTTCGTTTGCCGACACTGGCGGACACATCCAGTACATTCGGAACGGCGCAGTGCCCAAACGGCCCAGCGGCTACAACTGGAACGTGCCGGTCGCGGGCGGAACGAAGGCTTCGCGTTGGCTGGGGTTCCATGACATCAAGGATCTGGTCCAGATCAAGGACCCGCTCCAGGGCTATTTCCAGAACTGCAACTGCAGCCCGGTCCTCATGATGCGCGATTCGCTGATGACGCCCGAGAAATACCCGGACTACCTATACAACGTCTCATGGGACAAGCAGTCGCCGCGCGGTGCGCGCCTGCTGCAACTATTGGACGCGGACAGTTCCATCACGCGCGACGAAGCCATGGCATACACGCTTGATGTATATGACCTTCTCTCAAAACCGTGGCAACAGGCGCTCAAGACCGCAGTTGACGCACTCCGCTGCGCAGCTCCCGCCGCCGGCCAGAAAAAGGACTACATGACCGATCCGGCATTCGCCAAGGCCGTTGCCAACATCCTCGCGTGGAACGGCGAATTCGTCAAGGACAGCGTCGCCGCGCCCGTCGTCATGTTCTGGCGGCTAAAGTGCGAGAAACTCATTGATACTGCCGCCATTGCCGACGGCGAATCGCTGAGCAGTGGCGATCAGGACAAAATGCTCGCGGCTCTTGCGGAAACACTCGTGGACATGAAGACGCGCTACGGCGAGCGTGAGGTAAAATGGGGCGACATCAAGGTGGTGGGGCGCGCCGGCAAGTTCTTTCCCTGCGACGGCGCGGATTTTGGCTCTCGCGAGAAGAGGGATTACACGCAAACGCCCATGGTGACCGGAACTTCCAGTCAGCCCAATGACGCTGGGCAATTCGTCGCCCGCAAAGGTTCCAGCACCGTCATGCTGTCATTTTTGGGCAAGAACGGCGTGGACTCGTACAGTCTGGTGGTATGGGGACAGAGTTCCGATCCCAATTCGCCACACCACACGGATCAGGCCGAGAAGCTCTACTCACAACGAAAGTTCAAACCTACTTGGTTCAAGAAAGAAGACCTGCTCAAGAACGTGGAATCCGAAAAAGTGCTGACGCCGTGACGGGGTGAGTCATACAAGGAGCGAGGGCGTCGAGTAAGTGTCTCCCCACCAGTCCCACCCAGGCAAGTCAGAACGTCCAATATAGCCACCCTCACTATGTTTCGGACTTTGTGTCGTTACGGCTCACTATCCTGCCGTATGTGCGACTGTGGTCCGGTTGCTCGAGACGTACAAGCCACTGCAGACAAAGCACTTTGAAAAACCCTTGACACTTTGCCCACGCTTGCTTAAGGTCGCCGTAAGGCCTGGAAGAGTACCGGAAACCCGGGAAACAAGGGGAGAATCGGTACCTGGGGTAGGATGTAGAAAGGAATATGCATCCAGTCAGGGAGGTCCCAATTCATACTCAGCACCTAAGGGACCATGTCGGCGGTTCGAATCCGCCCCCGCTAATTCTTCCCTCCGGTCCATGCCCTCGCCAATGTCCACTCCGATGACGCGTCCAACAAGGACGTTCCGCGAAGGGGAAAGCGTAGTAAATGGAGCCGGAACAAGACGAATTCAACGAGCAATCCGCTACCCTAACTCCATGCCCACCAACAAGGACGAGTTTTCGGGAACGACAGGACGCTATTTGTATACCGAGTTAAGTACTTGTGCCATGCTGCCGGTACTTAACCGCAAAGAGCGCGAGGAACGCAGAGAAAGGTGAGAGAAAAAACTGGCGTCTGGTGCTATTGGAGTTCGACGGGTTGTTGGGTTCGGACGGAGTCTTCGATGGCGCAAATGACTTTGGTGACTTCGAGGCCGTCGCGTCCGGTGACGATGGGCTCTCGATTGCCGCGAACGCAGTCGATGAAGTGGCGTATGCTTTCGGCGGCAAAGCCCTGCTGTTGGCCGTAGATCGTGGGCATGACAAGGATATCGGGGTAGCCGCCTCCGTCTTCGGTATATTTCTCGAGTGCGCGGTTGTGCGACGCGTCGATGTAGATCGCGCCGCTGCTGCCGACGAGCTCGCATTTGACGTCGACGAGGTTGGGCGCGGTGTTGGGCAGGATCCAGGAGTTCTCGATCAGGGCGGTGGCACCGGAACGGAACTCGAGTGTGGCCTGGTAGTAATCGGGCGTATCTATGCCCTGCGCCTGCAGGATGCCGGTTCGCGATACCGCGTAGACGCGGCGCACTTCGTCGCCGAGCAACCACCGCACGGTATCGATCGTATGACTTCCGATGAACCACATGACGGTGGACTTCGCCGCCCAGGACAGCATTTCCGTGGGAACGGAGATCCGATCGTTGAGGCGGTAGTACACGTGCTGCGGCGTTCCGATCTCGCCGTTCCGGATGGCCTCGTATGCCTTGTATAACGGCGGGCTCCAGCGTGCGTGGAAATCCACCATGAGTTTCACGCCCGCCTGCTCCGCGGCCTTCACGATGCGCTCGCACGCCTCGACGCTCATCGCCAAAGGCTTCTCGGCGAGGATATGTTTGCCCGCGGCGGCGGCGGCGAGGGCCGGGTCCTCATGCGCGAAATCCGGCGTGACGATCGCCACGGCGTCAATCGCATCGTTCTTCAACAGGTCGCGGTAGTCCGTATAGGCGGCCGCTCCGTACCGGTTGGCGAGATCGCGAGCCCTCGCGCTGTCGGTGTCCGCCACACCGCGCAGAATCACGTCTTTGGTGGACGCATAGGTGCGCGCGTGCATGGCGCCCCAGCCGCCCGCGCCAATGAGACCCATCCCTATCTTCATGATCGTTTTCCCTCGCTCGTTGTACCAGTATCCTTTCCCCATCGTATCACTCCTCTTGGGGCGGTTTCGATACCCTCTGACTCTTGGAGAGCCTCCTCTTGCATCGGCGGCTCTTGCTCTGCTACGTTGCCGAGAGTCGCACTAAAGATGTTGAGGAAAAGCCCATGCAATATCGTGTTCTTGGCAAGGCCGGATATCGCGTATCGCGACTCGGTTTCGGCGCGATGCGTCTGCCGATGAAGGGTGAAGGCCCCGATGCGCGGATCGACCGCGATCTCGCGATCCCGATGATTCACCGCGCGTTCGAGGCGGGCGTCAATTACATCGACACGGCGGTCGGCTACTGCAACTCGGACAGCGAACGGGTCGTGGGCGAGGCCCTCAACGGTTGGCGGGGCAAGGTCGTGGTGTCCACGAAGAATCACTACTTCGGGACCGACGAACGACAGTGGTGGGCGCTACTGGAACAGAGCCTCGAACGGTTGCAGGTCGATTCGATCGACATCTACAACCACCATGGCGTCAACCGCAGTTCATTTCGCGAGCACGTGCTGCCGATCATGAGTGGATGGATGGAAACGGCGCGCGATCGGGGCTTTATCAAGCATATCTGCTGCTCGTTCCACGATGACAATTACGCGCTGTGCGAGATCGTGGATTCGGGGTACGCCGACGTCATCACGCTACAATACAATCTGCTCGATCGCCAGTTGGAGCCCGGCATTGCCCGGGCGCACGAGCGCGGAATCGGGGTGGTTGTGATGGGACCGGTAGGCGGCGGGCGGCTGGGCCCTTCGAATGAAGTGCTCGGTTCGTTCCTGCCCGGACTCCGCCGGATTTCGGAATTGGCGCTGCGGTTTGTCCTCGCGAATCCCAACGTGACCGAAGCGATCTCCGGGATGAGCACGATGGAGCAGGTCGAGGAGAACCTCGCCGTGGTCTCGGACGCAGATCCGCTGACGCCAGCGGACAAAGCAACGATTGAGGCCCAGTTGGACCGCCTCAAGGAAATGGCGGATCTGTATTGCACGGGTTGCGGCTATTGTACGCCGTGTCCCGAAGGCGTCAACATCCCCTCGGTATTCCGCGCTTACAATGACGCGCGCGTCTACGGGTTTTGGGAGCACGCCCGCCTGAATTACGCACGGATGATTGGGGCTCCAGTTGAAAAAGGTGGACAAGTGGCCGACGTGTGCACCGAATGCGGCACCTGCAAGCCCAAGTGCCCCCAGCACATTGACATTCCCGCTCAACTGAAACAGGCCCATACGGCTCTGACGGAAAGCACGTGACAGCCGGTGCGGAAGCAGATCAACGACCGCCGTGGACCTGTGAGCCTGGTACGCGGCATCATCACACCCCAATATGGCGTCAGAATTCAGGAGTCAAGAGGAAACGAGGAAGGTCTTGGGGGTCCGTTGGCGTGGATAAGAGTGTCTTCGCGGAGGTAGGGGAAGATCCAGATGTGGGTCCCGAGAATCCGTACTCACTACGCAGCAATGACTTAAAAAGGATGGGGCCGAGGGAGAGATCTATCTGAATCCACGGCGACTTGCCAGCGTTTCTCTTCGTTTGAGCGGTGCCTTGCAGATTACCCTTGGGCGAGTACAACGAAGACAACCTGTCCGAAGGTCTACACCCAGGATCGTTCGGAGGAATAAAGTAGCCGAGAGAACACTACGAACTGTGTCCTCGCTCGCGGTGAATGCCCGTGCCGACAGCCCAATGTCCGCTTGCGCCTGGATACGCGCACACCACTGCTCGCGTACCCGTGTTGCTTTCTCTCGATTGCTAGCGTATACTCACTTATGGGGAGTCATTCATTGATGCCTACAAGCCTCGCAGGCGTGCCCGTTCCCCCCGGGCATAATCCCCCAAAAGCCTGCGGGGCTTTCCCCGATCGAGTTTCCATGTCAGCCTGTGGCGGTGGTGCGAGTTCGTATACGTGCCCTTGGGCCAGACTTCATGTAAGACCGCATGCTCGATGGGAGGAAAGCTCGTATTGTTCAGAAAGAGCTCGAAGTGGCGGGTGCTGAAATGTAGGCTGCGGCACCCGATCATAATGATGGGGCAATTGGACCAGGATTTACTGTGGGATTCAATTGGCGGATGCGATAGTCTAGAGTGCTTTACTTTATTATGCCTACGATGATATACTGTGGGCATGAGACCAACATCGATAGACCTTAGGAAACGAGTGGTGGTCGCTTACGAGCGCGACGCACAATCGATGGGGCAGATAGCGAGGCGCTTTGATCTGCCCAAGGGCACGGTTCAGAACATTGTCGAGCGTTATCGCTTGAGCGGCACGGTGTTGCCTAAGCCGCAGAATGCGGGTCGAAAGCCCGCTTTTGGTGCAGAGGCGCTACGGTGCTTGGAGGCAGATGTTCTGTCCCATCCGGACGCGACGTTGGCGGAGCTTCGGAAGCGCAGCGGACTGCGGATATCTCTCGTGGCAGTCCACAATACGCTAAAGAAACTGGGCTTCACTCGAAAAAGAAGTCTGTACGTCCGAGCGAGCAACGACGCGAGGATGTGAAGGCGGCGCGTGCAACATGGCGTGAGTGGATGTCTGTTGAGAGTCCGCATAGGATCGTCTTTTTGGATGAAATGGCGGCAAAGACGAACATGGCCCGGCTCTACGGTCGAGCGCGGAAAGGAGTTCGCGCCTGGGATGATGCGCCGCATGGCCACTGGAACACGACCACGCTTATAGCTTCGATAACATGCAATGGGGCCGAGTCCCCCATGCTTCTCGATGGCCCAATGGACAGGGAGGCGTTTGATGTCTACGTCGAGCAGGTCCTCGTTCCCGCACTCCGGCCTGGGCAAATCGTGGTGATGGACAACCTCAGCCCGCACAAGACTCCCAGGGTGGCCGCCCTGATACGAGCCGTCGGCGCAGAACTCCGGTACCTGCCGCCCTACAGCCCCGATCTCAACCCAATCGAATTGATGTGGTCAAAGGTGAAGGCCTTCCTGCGCTCCGCAAGGGCAAGAACACAGGAAGCGCTGTACGAAGCGACCCGGCAGGCCCTCGAAAGCGTTAGCCCAGAAGACGCCACGGCATGGTTCAAACACTGTGGCGTAGGTATAATATGTTAAAGTACTCTAAAGAGAGAGGATGTGTCGATCCTATGGATAGAGAAGCCTACCGACGCGACGGGATGAAAGCCACGGAAGCCCCCCTCAAGAAGGTGACGCGAGATATCGCACCGGCCACAGTGGCGTGGTGTGGCCGTGTTCCGCCTGACGCGAAACGGCGTGAAAGCCGGACAGTAGGAAGCCTTCGCCTCCTACCACACCCATGAGTAGAGCAACACTGTCGCGATGCCAAGTGCGGCCAAATGCAGCCGCCAGTCCTTGAGACCCTCGAAGGGCTCCGGTTTCCTGCCCCAGTGGATAGTGGTTCTCTCGAGTTTCTCCGTATCGGTTTTCCGCGTGCACGCAGAGACGAGGAATAGTGTCAGCGTGATGGCGAGCGTACCCCAAAGCCCGCGGTACGTGTAATTCTGCGTCAGCGTGGTGTGCAGCCAGGGAAACAGCCGCGCTCCTGTTTCCGGGCCCACGAGCTGATCAAAAACGAACAGGGCGGACAAAGCCACGCCGACTCCCACGGAGGCTACGGCGCCTGCAAACGTCACGCGCCGGCTCACAATGCCGAACACAATGGCCGGTGTCACCGGAAGCACGAGATAGATGGAGATCGTCTGCAGATACTTGTAGAGACCTTCAGGGGACTTGTACACGAGATACGCCGCACCCACGCCGAGAGCTGTGGCCACGAGGATCACTACCCGTCCGATAACCACCTGCGCCCTCTCCGACATACCGGGCCGGTGCGGCAGGATGAAGTCGCGCACGGCCATCGTCGCTACGGAATTCATCACGGATGTCAGCGACGACGTCAACGCCGCGATCAGGGCCGCCAAGACGAATCCGCGCATGCCCGTCGGTAGAAGCCGGTTCAGCAACAACACGAACGTCTGCTTGGTTTCGTCGCCGTGCAGTCCGGGGTGCAGCGCGAAGGCGATCACACCCGGCAGCGCGAATATGAACACCGGTGTCAGCTTCAGCAGCACGCAGCACATCGCGCCCCAGCGCGCCTGTCGCAGGTCCGGCGCGCCCAGGACGCGTTGCACGTTGACTTGATCGATTCCCCAATAGAAGATGCCGCCGTACACCGCTCCGGCGATCACGCCCCAGAACGGATAGATCGGATCGGTGTATGGTTTCGCGATGTGCATCGCCTCGGGCACGCGCGCTACGAGTTCGTGCCAGCCGCCGATCTGGTGCAGGCCGATCAGCGTCATCGCGCCGCATCCGATGATCATTATCACCGTCTGAATCGAATCCGTGAACGCCACGGCCGCGAAGCCGCCGACGATGGTGAAGACAGCCGTCAGCAATCCCAGTGCCGCCACCGTTGCCATCACGTCCCACCCAACGAGGCCATGCAGCACCAGTGCTCCGGCGAATAGACAAAAGGCCATCTTGGTCATGATCGAAATGACCAGCATCAGCCCCGAGAAGAACGTTCTGGCCGCACGGTTGTACCGCAACTCGAGGAACTCGGGAATTGTGTAGACCTTGTTACGGATGTAGTAGGGGAACAAGACCGCGCAAGCGAACCCGAGGCAGATAGCGGTTGTCAGTTCGACCGTACCTGCGCACAAACCGTAGCGATACGCGTCGCCGGAGAGCCCGACGAGGTGTTCTGCGCCGATGTTGGTGGCGTACAGCGACCCGCCGACGATGGGCCACGTCATGCGGCGGCCGGCGAGAAAGAATCCGCTGCTGCTCTCGCTCGAGCGCGCACGTAAGGAGATGTACAGCCCAATCACCATGCTGCCGCCCAGCACGATGGTTCCCACGATCCAATCCAACAGAGTCAGCGAAAGGCTCATGATTTCCCCTTCACTCGAGTGTTAGGCCCTATTGTCCCGGCTCCATCTGAATGTCGACGCGAATATCCTCTCCGCGCAGCGGATTCGGGATGACAACCGCCTCGTTGGTGTAACCACTCACCGCGGCTCCATTGCAGGTGACGGCGCGGATCTCGCGTCCACCTGCCACCCGCGGATACAACAACAGTCTGGTCAGCGGCCGCTGGTTTTGATCCCCCTTGGACGTGATGCGCAACACGAATCCCATATTGCCGCGGGGGCGGCTGGTGCGGAGATGTAGGCTACGGTATCCGATCATAGTGATCGGCGTCATTGGACCAGAATTTGTCATCGGACTTCAACTGGCAAGTGAGTCTGACGAGAACGGGAGTGTCGACGCGAGTGTCGATCTTAGGAACGAGCTCTTGTGGATTGTGGGGACTTCGCGAAGGGACACTATGCCGCCTTGCGATAGTAAGACTTGACGATGCCGCCGAGTTGTTGTTTTCGGCGGGAGGTGCCAGGGGATTGTCGCCCGGACGCTCGTCGAGCATGCGGTTACTCTTGGGCGAGTGTCACAAAGACAACGTGACCTGCACCGGGGGACCGGACTACGAACAAGGTGAAAGAACGCCGCGAACTATGTCCTCGACGGCAGTCTAGCAGGTGCCAGTATTCCCGCGCCAATAACCCACTCTCCACTTGCACCTGGGTATACAAATGCCACTGCTCCCGTATCCAGGCACTGCTTCGCTTGCATGGCCGCTCTGTCTCTATCGCCATCAATGATCTCCACCCGTTCGGTCTGCGTGAAGACGAGGTCAACCACTTGGGATCCAGTCCGTCCTTGTGGTTCTCCATGGCAACGGACAACAGCCAACCGTATGTGCAACAAGCAGTCGTCCGCTCATGGCGTGTAAGATATTGCATTGCAGTATGTTGTGAAATCATTGACGGCTCGCAGGAGCACATGTAAGGGCATATTAAGGCCATGGTAAGGACCGGGGGCAAGAGGAGAATCGGTACCGGGCAAGGATGTGAAACTCTCTGGCCATCCTTGCATGCGCCGAACGATGGTATTCCAGTGCAGGAGTGTGCGTTCGTCTCCCAGGCCGACGCAACCGAGGGGCCTGGTGAAATCTGATTGGCCAGCAAGTTCGGCCTCAATACCAAGGGCAAGCGGCAGCGACGGAAATCAAACCCCTTCTATAGCTCGCTCGCCGTGCGCTACTTTCCTTGCTCGTCTATATAGCTTGGCGTTTCGGTCAAAGGCACCGAGTGAGTCGAAATGGGTCAACATGCGTTTCGTCGCGTTCGCCCTTGGATGCGGCGAGGAGGCTGGTTGTCGAGCAACTGGTCGCGACAAACGCGGGGACACACAGTACCGAAGTGCCCGGCCCTGTGCGTGATCACATTTCTTGATCAGGGTTGGTAACTCTCAGCGGCGATTCTCGATCGTTAGATTGAGAACAACGTTTTCTTCGCGCTCTATCTTTAC
>Ga0315284_10004845_pt1 | contig 19137 bp, 13 predicted proteins | sample YL17G09_16_MG_FD_203696 | JGI IMG/M metagenome (GOLD analysis project Ga0315284, IMG submission 203696) | Sediment microbial communities from Yellowstone Lake, YNP, Wyoming, USA - YL17G09_16 | ecosystem: Environmental > Aquatic > Freshwater > Lake > Sediment | place: USA: Wyoming | collected... | reverse complement strand
GGATATCATAGGCGAGCGAGGCCCGGCCGATGGACCGGAACAAATGGAGAATGTCCTCTCGGACCGTCCATGGGCGGTGGATCATGCTCGGCCCCTCCCGATCCTCAGATCATCGAGCAAGCTCTCGATCGGCCGGCCGGCCGCGTCCCAGCCCCGAACTTCATAATAATCCCGCCGCATCCGCGCTTGCGCCTCGCGTGAGACGACCCGTTCCTCGCCGGCGACAACGATCGGGATCTCGCTGAACCGAGGCGGGAGGAGATCGTCCTCGGCGCTCGCTCCGGCCTCGACGTTGAACAGCCGCTCCAGCGTCGCGACGCGATTGGCGATCTCTTCGAGCTTCGCCTCGGAGAAATCCAAGCCCGTCACGCCGGTCATCATCCGGGCCCACGGTCCGACGTCGAAGGCGAAGCCGGTGAAGCGGCAGACGCCCAGGCTGTCCTGGAGGATGCCCTTGTTCTGCATGGCGCGTACCGACAGGGGCGATTGGAGGAGGCTGAAGCGGGGGATCTCCTTATTCCCGCCGAAGAAGGCCAGCGAGACCGCATATCCTCCGCGTAAATGACAGGCGCCGCTCGGCGAGGTCATATAGCCGAGAGCTTGGGTGAACGAGGCGCGCGGGTCGTAGCCGGGGATCTCGAGCCTTTTCACGGACATGGACAGGTCGGGCCGGCCGCAGCGCTCGGCCAGGCGGAAGGAGCCCTCGGCGATGAGCGCGCCGGCGCCGCGGCGAAAAGCCGTGTCGCGGGCGAGCGGCTCCAGCACGGCGGCGTTCCCGAAGCGGAGGTCCAGGCCGCCGGCCTCCTCGGGCCGCAGACGGCCGCTCTCGAAAAGCTCCATGGCGCAGGCGACCGTGCCGCCGAAGCTCATCGTGTCGAGGCCGAGCTCGTTGCAGCGGTAGTTCGCCCGGGTGATCGCTTCGAGGTCATAGACGTCGCAGACCGCGCCCATCATGACCACGGTCTCGTACTCCGGGCCCTCGCCCTTCTCGCTCGTGCCGTCCTCCGACTCGATCCGCGTGTGCCGTTGGCAGCCGATCGGACACAGGAAACAACCGCCGGCGCGTTCGAGCAAGGTCTTGGCCAGCGTCTCGCCGGAGATGGCCTCCAGGTTCTCCTCGACGTGCAGGCTGTCCTGGAAGTTCCGGTGCGGGAGCATGTTGATGACGTTGATCAATTCGACGAGCCCCGACGTCCCGAGCTCGCGCAAAAGGCGCTTGGTCACGGGCGCCTGCTTCATCAGGTAGAGCGCCTGGTCGTAGCCGGACTGATAGCGCTCCTTATCGCGGACCTGGATCTTGGCCTTGCCCGCGACGCGGATGGCCTTGAGGTTCTTGCTTCCCCAGACCGCCCCGGGGCCGCAGCGGCCGTAGACCCGGTTTCTGTCGTTGACGACGGCGGCGATCCGGACGAGGTTCTCGCCGGCCGGGCCGATGCACAGCACTTTGGGCCGGACGCCGGGCTCGACATCCGCGGTCAGGGCGTCCGTCGTCTGGTGGGCGTCGAGACCCCAAAGCCGGTCCGCCGGCACGATCTCCGTCCTCTCGGGCGTGATGTCGATGAACACGGGCGACGGGGCGCGTCCTTTGACCAGGACCGCGTCGTAGCCCGTGGCCTTGAACGCGGCGCCCCACGTCCCGCCCGAGTTCGAGGTCCCGATGACGCCGGTGAGCGGGGATTTGAAGACCATGTGGCCGCGGCCGGCGGTCGGCGCGTTCGTCCCGAGAAGAGGCGACGCGGCGATAACGAAGACATTATCGAGGCCGAGGGGATCGACACGAGGGTCCACGGCGTCATAGAAAAGGCGCGTGGCCAGGCCGCGCCCCCCTAAATAATCGGCGATAAGGCCGGCCGCGAGCGGCCGGGCGCGGGATTCGCCCTTCGTCAGATCGATCTCGAGATAGCGGCCGTGAAAGCCGTAGAAGGGTTCGGACATCTTGGCTTCTTACTGTAATCTTTGATTTTAAGGATACTAAATCAGCGGCCTATTGACAAGATGGGCTCGGGGAGGGGTCTCGGGGAAGAAGCTTGCTCCCTGGCGGAAATCTTTACGCCTGCACGTTTCCGTTTTTTCGGCGGCGAGTACCTCGCGCGAATTCCCTATTCGATCAACATGATTTTTGCTGACATCGCGGGGATGTACTTGCCTAAGGAATTACGCTCGGGTATTCTCGCCGGCCGCAAAACACGGCTTCCCGAAAAAACCGAAACGCAACGGCGAGATTTCCTCATGGTCGCTTCGCCTTCTTCCCCTTCGCCCAAGCTGATACGATCAAAGATGTTTTGTTTGTCATTGCGTGGCCGACGCAGCCGGCCGAGGCAATCCGACGAAGTCGTCGCGAGGCACCGAAGGTGCCGCGGCGATCTCCAAGATAAGAATCTTTTTTGGAGATCGCCACGTCGCTTCGCTCCTCGCGATGACGCATCACCTGTCGCGTTTTTTTTAGCCAGGGCGAGGGGATGGGGGATGAGCGGACATTAGGAGATCCCGCTCCCGCGTTTTGAGTTGCGAAGGGACCCGCTCTGGCGGGCACAGGGGTTGTCTGAGCACGGAAGGGAAGAATGGATTCGAAATTAGGGCAAGGACGGCCAGAGATCGTTGCGGACTGCGGTGCGAAGTTCCGAAGCGCCGAGAAAATCGGGGATTAAAGGGGGACGACGCATCCTGTCCCCTAAAAATTCACCGAAAAGAAAAGGCTATTTGGAGAATATGGGGACAGGATGCGTCGTCCCCCTTCACCACTGGGAACTTTTCAATTAGCTTTAGGTTATTGAATGGCTAATTACCGCATAAAGTAGGCAGCGATAAAGGCTATTAAATTATGAATACTATGTGAAATTGTGATTAACACAAATGGTTTATTGTTTTTGTCCGTTGTCTTCAAGACATACCCCCAAGAAAAAATCAGCCCAACCAAAAACGCGCTCAAGAGAAATCCGATCACGGGAAGATGGATCAGAGAAAATATCAATGCTGAGAGAATTATTGTGAGTTTTTTGGATTTGGTGAATTTACCGATAATTTTAAAGGGGAGATATTGCCCGATAGTTGTTTCAAATAATGGAGCTAGTATTACAGCCGTGATGAAGAAAGCTAGGGTAAGTTTTGCTAGTTGCTGGTCTGAAGAAAATGGAGGGTGATTCAAACCGGCACTGGTAAGTAAAAAATTACCGATAAGTGTACCTGGAATTTTAACAAGAATAGAAGCTATCGTCAGAACGATAATAAAATTGAATGAATTTGTTTTAGTTAACCAACTGATTATTTGTTTCATTATTTAACATAAGGGATAAATCGCTTTCTCCCTTTACACGGCTTTCGCTCCCCCTCAGGCTCGATAGCGATACTCCCCATCACGGAAAAAAGATAATCCCGGACGCGGATCGATGTCAACAATAAAGAAGATGGCCGCGAAGCAGAGCAGCATTCTTGCTCGCCGGGCCCAAGCGCTGCGTGGTTTTGCGCCCATCGGTCCGAGCCCCCCGAGCCCTGGCAATAAACGCTCTCCTCGTACGTACCGCTCTTCAGCTTGGGCGAAGGGGGAGAAGGCGAAGCGACCGTAAGGAAATCTCGCCGCTGCCTTTCGGTTTTTTCGGGAAGCCGCTTTTTGCGGCCGGCGAGAAAATGAAAGACGCGTCGGCGGGGTCGGCCCCAAGGCCCCCATAGCGGAGGGGGGTCCCATCGGCTTGGCCGATGGGGGGAACCGCCGGGTCACTCTTGGACGGAAACCCTTTGAGCGGGTTTCCTTCCAACGGTCGCTTCGCTCCCTGCCTTCCTTCCAAGGAGCTTGGTCCCGCGAATTGATGCGTGGCGACTGGTTCCCCAGGGGGCCGGGGGCGATCCCGTCGACGCGACAACCTTTTTGTCCGAGCTACTCGCCGCCGAAAAAAACCGAAACGTGCAGGCGTTAAGATTTCCGCCAGGGAGCAAGCTTCTTCCCCGAGCTTCATCCTCCGCCCATTAACGGGAAAATCGCCACGACATCGCCGCCCTTGAGCGGGGTCTCCAGGCCGGTGGAGACCGGGAGGGCCGCTCCGTTGATCATGACCACGAGGTGAGGTTGGAGCTCGTCGCCGGCGAAGATCCCGGCCCGGCGGGCGGGCGTATCGGCCAGGATCTCAAGGACCCGGCGGAGGGAGGAGCCGCGGGACACGTTCAGGTCTTTTTCTTTTGTCCCGAACATCTCCCGGAAATAGGCGAAGAATTTGATCTTAACGGAGGACCCGCCCGCATCCGGGAGCAGCTTCGCGACCTCCGGCCAGTCCTTCTTTTCGACGACCCTCACCTGAACCCGGGCGAAGAGGATCCGGAATTGCTCTAACAGGCTTTCCCGGACGACGACCAGAGATCGCCGCCGGTCGTCAAAGAGCGAATCTTGGAGCGCGGGCCACAGGCCTCGTCCTTCGAGCTCGAGAAGGCCGATCTCGTCCGCGATCAGAAGATCGCCGGCCCGGCTCCGCCGGATGATCTCGTTCGCCTTGGCCAGCCCTGCGGGAAGCATGACATAAGGCCCGACCCTCGGCCCGTTTCCGGGGCCCGTCCGCCGGAGGAACGGCCGGCTTCTTCCGTCCCGAATTTCGAGCAGATCATATCCCGCCGCTTCCCCGCCCGCCATCACTCTCAGGCTGAGAAAGCCTTCGAGAGGAACGCCCGCGGCGCGGAGCTCCGTAACGAGGCCGCCGAGGAAAGACGTCTTCCCCGAGCCGACCGCGCCCGTGAGGATGAAGATCATGGGTAAAAGATACGAGACCGGATGAAGAATGTCAAAGAGGGAAAGACGGAGACATGGGCCATCAGAGAAAACGGGGACACGTACCGAATCAAGATATTCGGACCATGTCCCCCTTCGATCTTACCTGATTACGATCCGGGACTGGCCCGTCGATAGGTTGACGCTCGTGCCGGACGCGCTCGTGGCCATCACGCTGGAGACGGAGATATAGCCTTCTCCCGGCTCCTTCGATTCAAAGAGGAGAGTCGCCAGGGTGCCTCCGCCTTTGATGCCTTTTCCGGTCCCCGGGCTGGAGAACCCGATCGTGCAGGCGCCCGAGGCGTTGTCGATGTTCTTGAGGAACGGCGCCTTCTCGCCGAACTGCCGCGTCAGCCCGCCCTCGGCCACGTCCTTGAGGTTCATCAGCTTGGGATTGTAATTGATGACCAGAGACATGTTGCCGATCTCCTGTTCGGTGTTGAGATTGACCGAGATCCGGAATTCGATTTTGGGCCGCAGCTCGAAATTGATCGGGCTGAGCGAGATCTGGTTCGCCCCCCTCGCTTGCGGCCGCATCGCCTGCAGCGCCCGCTCCGCGCCCCGCATGTCGAGCTCGCGGTCGAGGATGTCCGTTTCGAACATGCCTCCCACGCCGGCGGCCGCCACCGGCTCATCCACATCCACCCAGAGAGGCTTGCCGTCGTCCGGGCTCATGGGGATGCTGCGGACGATATAGGGCGTGATCATGAGGATGACATCGGTCTGCTCGAGGGACGAGTCTTCCGCGCCGAAGAGCCGGCCCAGCAAGGGAAGGTCCTTGAGCCAGGGGATGCCCTTGAGGGCTTTTCTCTCTTCGTCACGCAGCAACCCGGCAATGAGGTTCGTCTCGCCGTCCCGGAGGCGGAGTTTGTTCTTGACCTCCCGGGTGTTGATGATCGGAATGTCGGCGTAGCCCTTGCCCCCGATCGAGGTGACCTTCAGCTCGAGTTCGAGCGTCACTTCCCTCTCTTGATGGACCGTCGGCTTGATCTTGATCTCGATGCCGACGTCCTGCTGTTCGAAGTTCGTCAGCGGCTGCGAGGCGTAGCCGCCCGCCGCGAACGGCGAGAACGTCGTTCGCGGGATGGGGATCTTCTGACCGACGAGGTGCCGCATGTCCTCGTCCGAGAGGCCGCGGAGGCGCGGCTGGGCGATGACCTTGGTGTCCGTGTCCGACTCCAGGAACTGGAGGAACGAGACGGGCAGGCTGATTGAAAAATTCTCGGCTTTGGAGAAATCGAGGCCTTTCAGGTTGAACCAGCCCGAGGTCGAGGTCGTGTCCGTGGTCGTGCCGGTCGACGTCGGCGGAGCGCCGTATCGGAGGCCGATCGTGTTCTGGTCGAAGCTGACCCCCAGCTGCCTGAGCTTGAGCCGCGAGACCTCCATGATCTCCAGGTCGATGACGACCTCGCCCTTGGGCTTGTCCCAGAGCCGGATGAGCTTTTCGGCCAGTTCCACCTCCTGCGGCGTCCCCCGGATGGTCAGTGTGTTGAGGGTCTTGTCGGCGATGATGGAGGGGACCTTGGTCGGCGAGCGAAGCATCGTCGAGAGCGAACCCAGCATCTCCGGGGCGCCGACATTGGAGATATAGAAGGTCCTGATGCAGTTGACCTCGTACTGCAACCTCTTCATCTGCTGGTCGGGGATGATCATCACCGTCCGCTCGTCGATGATCCGGTAGAAGTTCCTCGTCGCCACGCACAGAGAGCGGATGGCCTTCTCGACGGTCATGTTGGTCAGGTCCGTGGTGAAGGGGATGTCGCGGAACTGCTCGTCGAAGACGAGGTTGATGCCGGCCGTTTTTCCGAGAGCGAGGAAGATCGACTTGAGGCTTGTCTCGACGGGGAACTTGAGCATCAGGCTCTCTTCCTTGGATTTGAGCTTGATGGGGAACTCGATCTTCTCCGACTTGGGCGCCGCCTCTTTGGGGGCTTCCGCGGTCGCCGCCTGGACCTCCTTGACGATGGCCGTGTCCCGCGGATTGTAGAAAACGGCTTTGGCGTAGGCGGCCTTGGCCTCTTCCTTCTTGCCGAGGGCGACGCACCGGCGCGCCTCCTGGAGATGATAGAGGCTGGCCGAGAATTTGGCCCGGTCCAAGGCCAGACGATAGACGGACTCCTTGGGGTTCTCCAGGCTGGCCTTTTCGTAATATTGGATGGCCTCGTCCCACTTCTTGTTCATCTCGGCCTGCGTGCCCAACCGGTACTGCGAGCTGAGGCCCGCGCAAGCCCACGCCCCCAGGGCTATGACGATCACGAGAGCAATCTTCTTCATTTCCGTTCTCCTTCTAGGGGGAGCGTCCGTAAGGCCCCGTCCGACCCCTGGATTTCGATCCCCTCGGCCGTGATCTTGACGACCTTCCAGATCGGACCGAGCATGTCCCCTTCCTCCAAGGCCATGGCCTGGTTCTCATAGAGAATGAGGGCGATGATCCTTTTCTTGCCCCGGATGTATCCGAGGTAGCGCGCGTTGAACGACGCTTCCTGCGATTCCATGGCCGCGGCCTCGGCCGCGGTTGGGAGCGGGGACCGCTTGTCCATCATGGTCCCCATCGGCATTCCCATCGGGGCGGACTGACTGTGCGGGATGAAAATATCCCGCTTCACCGCGGCACTTCGTCGCTCCTTGCTTTGAAGCAAGTCCATCCGGATCAACGAGATCGTCGGAGCGGCCTTTTTGTCGGCCGGGCCCGCTTTGTCCTGGGCCGGCGCGGCGGCCGCCGCGACCGCGGCAAAGGCCAAAAGCCATGGGATATTCCTAGTTTTCATAGTATCCCGCCAAGCTGATCTTGATCTCGAGCAGGCCGGGCTGCTTCCCGATGCTTTGAAAATCGATCTTCTCCACGTGGAGGAACCGGGGATGCCGCTCGATCGTGTCCAGCAGCCGTTTGAGCATCATGTAGTTGCCCGTGAAACGGAAATCGACGGAGACTTTCTGGATGCTGGCCTTGACGAGCTCGGTATAACCGTAAGCGATATCCGTGACGGGGATCCCGGCCGCGTCGAAGATCTGTTGGAGGGTGAGGCGCAGATCCTGAGTGATCTTCTTGCTCTCGAAAAAATGGCCGGCCCGAAGCGCGGCCATGTCCTTCTGGGCATCCATCCAGCCCTGCCATTCCTTCTTGACCTCGTTCCGGGTCCGGCTGAGGATTTGGTAGGCCTGTTCCATCGTCTGGAGTTCGGCCGCGACCCGGCTCGCCGAGCGATGTTCCCGGATGGAGGCGAAGAGGAGCAGGAGAGCCCCCGCTCCAAGGACGGCGCCGACCACGGCCGCCGCCCGGCGCTCCTTCAGGTTCAACAGGTTAAATAGCTCTTTCATGGGTGAGAAGGATCTCCGAAATCAATTGCCCGTCCTGGGAGGCCTCGTTCTTCACCGAGATGTTCTTGAAGCCCAGGGCGTTCAGTTTTTGGATGAGGGCAAGAAGGTCGTTGAGGTTCTGGGAGACGACCTTGAATCGTAGTTCGATCTTCCCCTCGAGGGCCTGGACCGGGGCGATCGACGAAATGAAACTCCCGGCCGGAAGGGCCTCCTCGATCCCCGAGAAGAAATCGACCCAAGAAAACGCCTTGGCCAGGATGATGTCGTTGATCGAGCCGAGCACGTCCCTGTATTTTTTCGAAAGATCGCGGACCTGCAGGCTCCAGTCGTCCTTTTCCTTCTGCGCCGTCCGGGTCAATCCCGCCATCCGGTCCAGGGAGTCGCGGAGGGCCGCTTCCCGCGAGCGGCTTTTCGCGGCGGACAGCAGCGTCAGGGCGGCCACGAGCAGAAAAATCCCGGCGGCCCCGGCCAGGAGGGCGAAAAAGAAACGGCGATTGCGGAGGGGATGGCTGGCCAGGTTCACCTTCACCTTCTTGCCGTTCATCGCAGCACCTGCCCGATCAAGGGAGAGAGAACCTGCCGGTCCCGGAACGTCAGCGGCCAGGGGCTCGAGAATTCAGCGAACGCCAGGGGCGACAGGCGGTCTTTCAGCGCGGCCAGGCTTTCATCCTCCGCGCCCTCGACGGCCGACCGGACCCAGACCGAGGCGATCCTTTTCTTCTCCCGGTCTTCGAGGAAACGGACCGTATTGTCGATCTCGTTGGCGACCTGGTTCATCTTCTGGCCGGGGCTCATCGGACGCTGGGCGTCCTGGAGGAACGGTTTGAACCGGTAAAGGGCGAGCTCTCCGTCGAGGACGGCGAGCAGGCCGAGGGCGTCCTCTTCGATGTTGGCGATCATGGCGTGGCCGGGCGGCTCGAGGCGGACGAGGCTCAGCAGGTTGAGCACGGGAACGCCGACGGTCCGGATCTTCAGCCCGAGACGGCCGAACAGGTTTTCGTATTCCCGGACCACGTCCGTCCGGGCCAGGGCGAGAAGGACCTTGGCCTGGCCGTTCGATTTGAGGACGTCGTAGGAGAGCCGCGTATCCCCGGGCTTGAACGGGACGAGCTTGTTGAGCCTCCAGCGCAGGATCTCTTCGCGTTCGGCCATCGACGATGGAAGCCCTTCGAACGTCAGGATGAACACCCGGAGGCAGGCTTCGGGAAGGAGCAGGGAGACGGCGCCGCCGACCGGGCCGAGCTTGAAGGCCGCCTCGCGGACGGCCTTCTCCAGCCCGGCCGGATCGGTGATGTTGGGCTTGTCGAAGGCGGGATCGAGGACGCCGGCCGGGAGCGGCCGGACGACATGGGAGGTGATTTTCTTTTCCTTCTTCGAGTAATGAACGCCGGAGAGATAGGTCCGGGCCAGCTGGAAGGCGTCCGGCGGGTAGATCGGTTCGTGGAAAAAATTCGTCAACCGGTCGAACAGCGCGGCCATCGTTTATTCCACGAACGTCACTTTGTTCAGCTCCTTCAGGCTGGTCACGCCCTGAAGGACCTTTTGGATGCCGACCTCGCGGAGAAAGACCATGCCCTCGGACTTGGCCCGTTTCCGGACCTCGGAGAGGGGTTTCCGTCCCAGGATCATTTCCCGGATGTCGTCGGACAGCTCGAGGACCTCGGCGATCGCCGTCCGTCCCTGATAGCCGGTGAAGTTGCACTCCGGGCAGCCCCGGGTCTCGTGAAACACCCGCGTCCGATGGACGCCGGGATCGAGCCCGGACTCCCGGAGCTGGGCGTCAGCGTAGGTCACGGCGGTCTTGCATTTCGGGCACAGGATGCGGACGAGCCGCTGGGCCAGGATGCAGTTGAGGGCCGAGATGAAGCTGTAGGGGTCCACCTGCATGTGAAGGAACCGGCCGATGACGTCGAAGACGTTGTTGGCGTGGACGGTGGTGAAGACGAGGTGGCCGGTCAGCGCGGACTGGATGGCGATCTGGGCCGTCTCGGGATCGCGGATCTCGCCGACCATGATTTTGTCCGGATCGTGGCGGAGGATGGACCGCAGCCCGCGGGCGAAGGTCAGGCCCTTCTTCTCGTTGACCGGGACCTGGGTGATGCCGTCGACCTGGTATTCGACCGGGTCCTCGATGGTGATGATCTTGTCCTCGGGCGAGCGAATCTCGGTCAGCGCCGCGTAGAGCGTCGTCGTCTTGCCGCTGCCCGTCGGTCCGGTGACGAGGACCATGCCGTAGGGCTGGGTGATGTAGCGGCGGAACTTCCTGAGGACCTCGTCCGAGAACCCGAGCACGTCGAGCTTGAGCTCGGAGATGGCTTCCGTGATCATCTCCTTGTCCAGGATGCGGATGACCGCGTCCTCGCCGTAGATGCTGGGCATGATCGAGACGCGGAAGTCGATCGTCTTGTCCTTGATCCTCAGCCGGAACCGCCCGTCCTGGGGGACGCGGCGCTCGGCGATGTCGAGATCCGACATGACCTTGACCCGGGAGATGATGGGAGCGTTGAACTTCTTGTCGATCGGCTCCATGGCCTCGCTGAGGACGCCGTCGATGCGATACTTGATCAGGACGTTCTCGTCCTTGGACTCGACGTGGACGTCGCTCGCCCGCTTCTGGACGGCGGTGAAGATGATGGTGTTGACGAGCTTGATGATCGAGCCGTCCTGGTCGGCGAGCTTCTCGATCGAGATGACCTCTTCCTCCTCGCCGCCGTCCTTTTCCACGACCTGCATGATGAAGCCCTCGGTGGCGTCCCGGAGGACCTGCAGGGCGGTCTCGCTCTTGCGCAGGGCCTCGTGGATGACGCGTTTGGGCGCGGCGTGGACCTCGACCTTCTTGCCGATCAGCGCCTCGATGGCGTCAATGGTGGCGATGTCCGAGGGATCGGCGATGGCGATCTTCAGGACGCTGTCGTCCGTGCTCAAAGGAATGAAATTCGAGCGGTAGAGGAAGTCGGGCGGGAAAGATTGGACGAGCGCCCGGTCGATCGGCACCGTGGCCAGATCGATGTACGGGACGCGGTACCGCTCGGCCAGTTTCCGGACCTCTTTCTCTTCCGAGAGCTGGATCTTCTGGGGTTCCTGTTTGTCCATGTTATCGGGCGACCTTGATGATATTGAAGATGGGCACGTAGACGGAGAGAAGCATGAGCGCCACGAGCACCCCCATGAAGATGATGGTCACGGGCTCGATGAGCGAGACGAACGTGTCGATCCGGCTCTGGATGCTTTCGTCGTAGACCTCGGCCACTTCCTTCAGCATGCCGCCGAGATTGGCCGAGGTCTCGCCGATCCGGATCATGTCGAGCGACAGGGGTGGGAAGATGCCGGTTTTCGTCAGCGCTTCGGACAGGCTTTCGCCGTTCTTGATGCCGGCCGGAAGCGTCGCCGTCCGGGCCGTGAGGAACTTGTTGGGCATGGCCTGCGAGGCCAGCCCGACGCCGCTCAAGAGGGGGACGCCGGCCTGGAGAAGGAGCGACAGGGTGCGGGAGAAGAGAGAGACGGCCGACTCGGTCCAGATGACCCGGCCGAGGGGGATCTTGAGCTTCTTCTCCTCAAGCCAGAGGTGGGTCCGCTCGTTCCTTCTCATCTGCATAATGACGAGGACGAGCAGGGCGGCCAGGGCGATCCAGAGCGACCAGTGACCCCGGATGAACTTCGAAAAGTCCATCAGCATCGTCGTGAGGAGCGGCAGCTGCGCCTCGAAATCGCGGTAAAAATCGGCGAAATTGGGCAGGACAAAATTGATCAGGATGGCCAGCAGCGAAAGGGAGAAGACCAGGAGCATGGTCGGGTAAGTGAGCGCCGAACGAATCCGGGCCTTCGTCCGGGCGACGACCTTGGCGTACTGATTGAACTGGCCGATGGTTTCGGGCAAGTTGCCGCTCTGTTCACCGGCCATGAGGGCGGCCGTGTAAATCTTCGAGAACCGCTTTTCGAACGGGGCGAACGATTCCGAGAGCGACTTGCCGTGGCGGATATCGCTCTCGACCTTGCGCAGGACTTCCTTGAGATAGGGGTTCTTGACCCGGTTGGCGATGACCTCGATGCTGCGCAGGACCGGATACCCGGCCCGGAGGAGGGCCATCAGCTCCTGGTTGAACATGATGAAATCGCGGTCCTTGACCTTCTTTTCCGAGGACAGCGAGGACAGCCGCTGCTTCCTCCAATCTTTTTTGACGGATAGGACGCAGAAGCCCTCGGCCTCGAAATGCCGGCGGCATTCGTCGAGCGTCATGGCCAAATAGGATTCGGTCACAACGCGGCCGTCCTCGGCGGCCAAGCGGCAGAGATAATAGGGCATGGCCTCGCTTCTGTCCTCGCCTCGTGATCCATACTCAGCGGCGTCACATCCACGCCGGAAATCTTCGCTGCGTATAGGTCATCTATATAGGGTAATATCGAAATTTTGTCAAATGGGTTAAGGAAGGTTAGAAAAGGGAGAGAAGATTGACAAACGGGGAGGGGCGATATATGTTTAAGAGAAATGAAGGATCAAAGAACCGGACGGAGTAGATTCTTGACCCTGTCGTTCCTTTTTCTCGCTTTCTCCTTAAGTTCGCCGGGCATCCATCCCTTCCCTCAGAGCGAACCTCCGAAAAAGGCCGTATCCGATTATATGAACGCGATCATCCAGAGGAACACGAAACCGCTGGGTCTAAAAGACAATCCGATCTTGACCCGTCTCAATAAACAACCCCGCATCAGCTGGGCCGTCCGGGCGGTCGCCCGGCATATCCTTGACTGAGCCAAAGGACATATATTTTTTACGAAGAGGATTCAATTTTTTGGATTCCCGGCATAAAGATCTTATAATTAGCTTTTCATGAGAAAAAAGGCAGCCTGGCTCCTGGTCCCCTTGACGGCCCTTTTCGTCCTGGGGGGGCTCAATATCTATCGCAAGATCGTCTGGAAGGAGCCGACGGACGGCGTCGTCTGGGAGAGTAAGGCGGGCGGCCTGACCGCGGTCAAGGTCGACCCCAACGGGCCGGCCTATATCTATGCGGGGATCAAGAAGGGCGACGTCCTCTTCTCCATCAACAACAACCGGATCAACAATGAAATCGAGCTGGTCAAGAACCTCTGGGAGGCGGCGAATTCCGGCCAGATGGTCGCCTACCAGATCAACCGCCAGGGCGAGATCTTCTTCCCGTCCCTGACCTTGATTCAGAAGGGCGTCAGCCTCTACTACTTTTACCTGGCCTTGATCGGGCTGACGACGCTCATCATCGGCCTGATCGTCTTTTTCAATTCGGCCAAACCTTATTCCGTGCCCAACATCTATTTCTATTTTCTCTCGATCATCCTCTATTCCTTCTACATTTTCTCGCCGACGGGCGAGCTCGACCTCCTCGACAGCGTCTTCTTCTGGCTGGACAAGGTCTCGTTCCTCGCCTTTCCCCCGCTCTTGCTCCACTATTTCCTGATCTTTCCTCAGCGCAAGAAGTTCCTGAAAGACCGGCCGAAGGCCATCTATCTGTTCTACGCGCCGGCCGTCCTTCTCCTCTTGGCCAAGGTCCTCCTGCACCTGCCGTATCTCAGCGGCCTGGACAACAACCTCATCCTCCGGGCCTACGGGACGCTGGAGAAAGCGGACCTCTTCCATTTCGCCCTGTTCACCTTCATCACCCTGGCCACGATCTCGGACAGCTACTTCCGCCATTCCAGTTTCCTGGTCCGCAAGCAGCTCAAGTGGATCGTCTACGGCCTCGGCGCCGGCGTTATCCCCTTCACCCTGCTCTACGTAATCCCCTTTCTGGCCGGGAGCGCCCCGACCCAGGTGGCCGAACTGACCGTCCTGCTCCAGGCCTTCATCCCCATCTCGTTCGCCTATTCCATCTCCCGCTACAAGCTGATGGACATCGAGGTCATCCTCAAAAAGGCCGCGACACTCATCGTTTCGTATTTCGTTCTGGCCCTCCTCTATCTCGCCGTCGGGACCCAGATCAGGTTCTTCTCGGAGAACAAGCTGAAGCCGCTCCTGCTCTGGATCCTGGCCATCGTCCTGGGCGCGATGCTGTTCACGCCGATCAAGAAGCTGTTCCAATCGCTCTTCGACCGCGTTTTCTATAAGCGCAGCTATCAATACCGGAAGACCCTTCTCTCGATCAGCAAGGAGCTCAGCCGCGAGCGGAACCTGGAGAACCTGTCCAAATCGATGCTGGAGCTCACCGCCAACGCTCTCTCGCTGCGGAACATCGCCCTGCTCCTGCCCGTCGAGAACGAGCCCCGCGCCTTCTCCATCTTCAGCTCCCGGGGGGAATTCGCCGCCCTGCCCGGCCGATTGGCCATCTCCCCGGAGCTCTTCGAAGACCTGAAGACCAACAACTCGCTCTCCCTGTATTCCCTGAGCGAGAAACGGGAGCTTCAGGAAAAGTTCGAGGGCCTCAGGACACTGGGATTCGAGCACATCCTCGCCCTTAAGGTCGAGGACAAGATGACCGGCTGCCTGGCCATGGGCAAGAAAACGGACGCCACGTTCCTCACCAGCGAGGACTGGGAGCTGCTGACGACGATCTCCTCGCCCCTGGCCCTGGCCCTGGAGAACGCCACCCTATACAATCAGGCCAGCCTCCGCGCCCAGGAACTCGAGCGGCTGAAGGACTACAGCGAGAATATCATCGAGAGCCTGCCCGTCGGGGTGGCCGTCCTCGATCAGAAAGGCCGGGTCATCGGCTGGAACCGGGTCCTCGAAGAGACCTTCGCCAAGAAGAAGGAGGACATCCTCGGCGAGACTCTGCTCGGGATCCTGGGGCCCGAGAATTTCGCCGCCGTCTACCCGCCCGACACCCAGCAGGATTTCCATCTCATGAGCGAGATCCCCCTCGACCTGCCTTCGGGCGACAAGCGGATCTTCGACATCGCCAAGACGCCCCTCCTGGACAATCGCCTCAATCCGTACGGCACGGTCATCGTCTTCGAGGACATCACCGACAAGATCAACCTCCAGCAGCAGCTCGTCACCTCCGAGAAGCTGGCCTCCATCGGGCTGCTCTCGGCCGGAGTGGCCCACGAGATCAACACCCCGCTGACGGGCATCTCGAGCTACGTCCAGATTCTCCAAAAGAAGGTCACCGACGTTCATTTCGCCCAGATCCTGGAGAAGATCGAGACGCAGACCGACCGCGTCTCCCGGATCATCAAGAACCTGCTGAGCTTCGCCCGCAATCCCTCCGACCTCGCCTTTCACCGAGTCAACCTCAAGGAGAGCCTCCAGGAGATCATCTCCCTCATCGATTACAAATTGAAGACCATGAACATCCGCCAAGAGCTGGTCCTGGCGCCGGTTAAGCCCATCTGGGCCCAGGGCGAGCGGCTCCAGCAGGTGTTCATCAACATCATCCTGAACGCGATCGACGCCATGCCCCAGGGCGGCACGCTCAGGATCGAGCTGGCCGAGAGCGGCGCCGACGCCGTGATCCGGATCTCGGACACCGGTCACGGGATCAAGGAACAGCACCTGCCCCATATCTTCGACCCGTTCTTCACGACCAAGGGCGTGGGCAAAGGAACGGGCCTGGGCCTGTCCATCAGCTACGCCATCGTCAAGGAGCACGAGGGCCGCCTCAGCGTCGAGAGCGAGGTGGACAAGGGCACGAGTTTCGTCATCGTCATCCCCGAGGACCTCGACGACCGGAAGCTCGGCCTGGCCAAAACCGAGAAAACCAAATCCTGAGAAAGCGGGACCCATGAACAGCCAAGGTTTGATTCATATCATCGACGACGAACCCGTCATCCACGACATCCTCACCCGGCTCCTGACCTCGGAGGGATACGACGTCGAGATCTCCGCCTCGGGCGAGGAAGCGCTCGAGAAATACGCCTCTCAGAGGTTCGACCTCGTCCTCCTCGACCTGCTGATGCCGGGCATGGACGGCATCGAGGTGCTCCGGGCCATCAAACGGATCCAGCCCCAGGCGGTCGTCGTCATCCTCACCGCCTATGCCTCGGTCGAATCGGCCATCGAGGCGATGAAGATCGGCGCCTTCGATTACGTCCAAAAGCCCTTCAAACACGAGGAGCTCCTGCTGATCGTCGCCCGGGCCCTCGAGCACAAAAACCTCCGGGAGGAGAACCTCCGCCTCCGCGACGAGCTCAAGCGCAAGTTCAGCTTCGGGAACATCATCGGCAAGAGCAAGGTCATGATGAACGTCTTTGATCTGGTCAAGGTCGCCGCGCCGACGCGGAGCACGATCCTCGTCCAGGGCGAGAGCGGAACGGGCAAGGAGCTCGTCGCCCGGGCCATCCACGAGAACTCGAACCGGGCCGGCTTCCCGTTCATCGTCGTCAACAGCGGGTCGCTCCCGCCCGACCTGCTCGAGAGCCACCTCTTCGGCCACGTCAAGGGCGCCTTCACCGGCGCGGTGAGCGAAAAGCAAGGCCTGTTCGAGGCGGCCGACAAAGGGACGATCTTCTTCGACGAGATCTCCTCGATCGGGCTGGAGACGCAGGCCAAGCTCCTGCGGGTCATGCAGGACCGGGAGTTCATGCACCTGGGCGGGACCAAGACCCTCAAGGTCGACGTCCGGATCATCGCCGCGACCAACACCGATCTCGAGGAGCTCATCCGGCAGAAGGCGTTCCGCAAGGACCTCTTCTATAGGGTGAACGTCATCAAGATCGAGCTCCCTCCTCTGCGCGAGAGGAAGGAGGACATCCCCCTCCTCGTCAAGCATTTCCTGGCAATCTACGCCAAGGAGAACGACAAGGAGATCGACGGCGTCTCCGAGGACGTCCTGGAGATCCTGGAGAAGAACGCCTGGCCCGGGAACGTCCGCGAGCTGGAGAACCTCATCGAGCGGGCCGTCGTGTTCGCTAAGTCCAAGACAATCACGCGCGAGAACCTGCCCGAGATCCTATTGTCGCCGGCCAAAAGGGCGGGCGATACCGCCGGCGAGGGATTGAACCTGCGCGATCAGACGCTCGCCTTCCAGAAGCAGCTCATCGAAACGGCTCTCAAGAAGGCGAGAGGGATCCAGAAGACAGCGGCCCTCATGCTGGACGTGAAGCCGACGACGCTCAACGAGATGATCAAACGGCTCGGGATCGACGCCGGCGAATTTTGACAAGCGTCGAGGATCCCATGAGAGCTCCCATCTCGAGGAATTTCGGCTTCCCGGAGAATCCGCCGCGGTGAGATGAGAAACATGACTGTCCTGATCCTGTCCCTGGCCCTGTCCCTCTCACTCCTAACCTGTTTCCTGCCACCGAAGCCCGTCTCTCTCCCGGACCGGCCTCCCCACCACCTGAAGGACGGGTTCAAGAATCTGGGCGAAACAGGTAAGCATCGCGGCTTCGGCAGCGTTCTCCGCTGGCTGTTGGGTTTTGGGCCCAAGGAGATCCCGCCGATCCCTCCGGACCAGGTTCCGCCCTATGCGCCGGAGATCGTCCCTCCCGATTTGAATCTTATCCTCCATCCGGATCCGGCGAGGATCCAGCTCACCTGGATCGGCCACGCGAGCTTTCTGATCCAGGTCGCTGGGATCAACATCCTGACCGATCCCGTCTTCAGCGACCGGATCTCGCCCGTGTCTTTCGCCGGGCCCAAGCGGAAAGCGCCGCCGGGCATCCCCTTCCACGATCTGCCGCGCATCGACACGGTCCTCATCAGCCATAACCACTTCGACCACCTGGACAAGCCGACGATCAAGAAACTGGGGAACGCGCCCCGTTACTTCGTCCCGCTCGGGCTCCAAGGCTGGTTCGCGGCGCTGAGGATCAGCCGGGTCTCTCAGCTGGATTGGGGACAGACCTCTTTCATAGACGATGTCCTCGTCCACGCCGTCCCCGCCCAGCATTTTTCCGGCCGCGGGCCTTTCTCGTTCGACCGCGAGCTGTGGGCGGGGTGGGTGATCGAAACAAAACAGGGGAATATCTACTTCGCCGGGGACTCGGGGTACGCGCCCCATTTCAAGGAGATCGGCCGCCGGTTCGGCCCGATCCGGCTGTCCCTCCTTCCTTTGGGGGCTTATCGTCCGCGATGGTTCATGCGTCCCATGCACATGGACCCGGCGGAGGCCGTCCTCGCCCACCGAGACCTCGGTTCGGCCTTATCCGTCGGCACGCACTGGGGGACCTTCAAGCAGACCGATGAGCCTCTCGGCGAACCGCCGATCTATTTGCGCCAGGCGATACAAGAGGCGGGGTTGCGGCCGGAGGAGTTCCTGGTCATGAAGTTCGGCCAGACCCTGGTCCTGGATCGCCGCTGACCCCTGCCCGGCCATGATGTAAGCCTTAAGCGATGTTTTGTGGTATTTTTTTGCAGGGCAAGGACGGAAGGGCGGCAAAATCCGTCCGAGCTTATTTGAAATTGCCGGGGACGAATTTGTCGGGATTGATCTTGATCTTCGTCGGACGAGCCGCGGCCGGAAATTCGAATTCCTGGGTTGACGCGCCGATCTCCATCATCTTCCGGACCGTCTTCTTGTTCTCCTCCCACTGGACCCAGAGCGGGAAGACGAAATTACCCCGGGTCTGGTTGACCCGGATTTTCACGATGTAAGCGTCGCCCCGCTTCAAGATCTCGTGCGCGGCATCAATTTCGGGAAGGACGTGCGTATCGAACCAGCCTTTGAAAAAAGCTTGGAGGTCCCGGCCCGAAGCCTGCTCCATGGCCTGGATGAAATTGCTCGTCCGGGCCAGGCGATATTTATATTTCTCGAAGAAGCCGCGCAGGCCCCTGAAAAACGCCTCCTCGCCGATGAGGTCGCGGAGCATGTTGAGAGCGACCGCCGTCTTGTCATAGACGATGGCCTGGTACGCGTCGAAATTGAGGTAGCTCAGACGCGACCCCAGGGTGATCGGCCCCCAATCGGCCAGGCGCTCGGTCCACTGCGAGAATTTCTTGAGGATGCCCGCGTAAGCCTCTTCGCCGAACTTCGCCCTCACATGAAGCGCGGCCGCGAACTGGGACAGTCCCTCGCTGAGCCATTGGTCCCGATAGCGTTCCCAGGTCACGGCCTGACCCCACCATTGATGAGCGATCTCGTGGGCGAGATAATATTCACGAAAGCGGGGCATGTCCACCGGGCTGTTCGCCGTGACCAGAGGGGGACCGTTGGGGATCCTGG
>Ga0315284_10004844_pt1 | contig 19138 bp, 19 predicted proteins | sample YL17G09_16_MG_FD_203696 | JGI IMG/M metagenome (GOLD analysis project Ga0315284, IMG submission 203696) | Sediment microbial communities from Yellowstone Lake, YNP, Wyoming, USA - YL17G09_16 | ecosystem: Environmental > Aquatic > Freshwater > Lake > Sediment | place: USA: Wyoming | collected... | reverse complement strand
GCTGAAAGGCGTCACGCTTTATCATGGCCACGGCTGCAGCGCGTGCGGCAACACCGGCTACCACGGGCGATTGCCGATATTTGAGTTTCTCGTTATGGACCACGAAATGCGGGATATGGTGACTGCCGGCGCAAACGAGGCACAGCTCAGGGCTCAGGCCCGACAAAAGGGATATGGGGGACTTCTCGACAGCGGCGTGATAAAAATGCTCCATGGACTTACGCCGGCGGAAGAAGTGCTGGGTGTAACGTTTAGCGAGGATATAGGGGATATAGGGCTGGAGAAGGAAGAGAGTGCAGTTGCGGCCCCGGAGTCGACAGGTGGCGGCGGTGGGGCGTCCAAGGCGTGATTTTTTGCTAAAGCAGGGCTTTTGCAAAGACGATGCTTAAACTGCTGAATTCACGGGCCGACCGAACAGGAAGTGAGGAGCGACTTTTTTCAGGAAATTTTGAATGAAGAACTTCAAATATAGTGCGTGTGATGCGTCGGGTTCGCGGAAAGAAGGGCTGACTCAGGCCAATTCCGCCAATGACGTTATCGGCTGGCTTCGTGAGCGAGGGTTGACGCCTGTATCCATTCAGGAGATAATGGAGGCCGTCAAACAGGCCCCGAAAAAGCAGCGCCGGAAACGAATAAAATCCGCGGATGTGGCCGCACTTTGCTGGCAGTTAACCACAATGGTCGAGGGCGGCATTCCCATCACCACCGCCATAGAAACCATTTCCTCCGACATAGAGAACCTCCAGCTTCAGGAGGTGCTCCATTGCATTCTCGATAAGATGCGAAGAGGCGAGAACTTCTCCGGCGGAATCGCCGAATTCCCAAAGGTATTTGACCAGCTCTCCAAGGCCATTGTTCTGGCCGGTGAAACCAGCGGTAATCTGCCCGGTGCGCTGAAGAGAGTCGCAGAGCATTTTGACAGCCGCGACCGCTTAGCCAAAAAGGTCAAAGGCGCAATGGCATACCCCATCTTTGTTGTGTGCTTCATAGTCCTGATTGTGATATTCATAATGACTTTTATCATTCCCCGGTTCCGCACGATATTCGACCAGTTCGGCGGCCAACTGCCCGCGTTTACACGCGCGTTTATGGGCTTCTACGACTTCGTGAAGTTTAATCTCATCTACATAATCGGCTCGGCTTTCCTCATCGGCCTTGTCGCAACTTTTGTTAACAGAAACCCGAAAGGGCACTGCTTCTATTCCAAGGTCGCCCTGCGGATACCGCTGTTTGGAAAAATCATCAGTCAGGCCTTCATAGCCACGTTCTGCAAAACTATGGCGACCCTGCTTGCGGCGGGCGTTTCCGTGCTTGAGGTATTCGACATCCTCTCGACGATGACAAAAAACGACGTAATAAAAGACGCGATTGTTCGCAGCAGAGAGCACATCGTTCAGGGCTCCAACATCTCGTTGAGTCTGGCGACTGCCGGCTTCTTTCCGAATATGGTCGTCAAGATGATTCAGGTCGGCGAGGAAAGCGGCTCGCTGCCCCAGGTCCTCGAGCGAACCAGCGATTATTATGAGCGAAAGGTCGACGCCGCCATCAGCACCGTGCTCGGCCTGCTCGAACCCATAATGATTGTAACGGTTGGAGGGGTTGTATTGGTAGTTATTCTGGCGCTGTATCTGCCTATATTCACGATGGGCGGGACCGGCAGCGGTTAATCTCGGGATATAAACGTGAGGAGGTAATAAAGTAACCCTGTAAATTGGCCGATTTGCGATGTAACAAGTCGGAAGTTTGAAATTAAACCGTTTTTAAGTTTTTAAGGAGAAAGCAAAATGATTAGCAGAAAAGGTTTTACACTCATAGAGCTGATGGTGGTCATTTTCATCGTCGGTATCCTGGCGGCGGTCGCCATACCGATTATGCGTGGCCGAATAGATTCAGCAAAGTGGTCGGAAGGCAGGGCCGCTGCGGGTAGCATTCGCACTGCTATTCGCGCAGCTATTGCCGAGAAAGGTAATACGTACGCTTTCAACACATACGTTACCACTCTTGCCCACCTGGGCTTTGCCACCGGCGACCTTAACGGCAAGTACTTCCCTGAGACTGCTTATGCGTTCACGATTACAGAGTCAGCTAATCCTGCTGTTCAACCCACTTACCTCATCACGGTCACTTCGCCCGGGACCGGCGAATCGCCGACATCACCTCTTGTAGTAACACTCGACCAGGCCGGAACATTTACTCCGTAAGTTAGTTTTGGCCTCTTAGGAGGCCGCTATTGAGCTTGTAAGCATAAAAGGTGGGGGCTTCAAAGCCCCCACCCTTGTCTTGTCCTCTGTAGCCCCCGCTGCGGGGGCGAAGGATGTAATTAAACGTTCGCAGAGAGGTAGATTGCAATGATATACGATAACCACAAATTCAAGAAGGGCTTTACGCTCATCGAGCTGATGGTTGTCATCTTTATTATCGGCATTTTATCCGCGGTGGCGATTCCATTGATGAGAGGCCGGACCGACGCCGCCAAGTGGTCGGAAGGTAAGGCGATAGCCGGCAGTATTCGCACCGCCGCTCGCGCGTATATCGCCGAGATGGGGAATAGCTACACCTTCGCGGGCACGTCACTGGAACAACTGGGCTTTGCCACTGGTGACCTTAGCGGCAGATATTTCTATGATGGTGATTACCATATTACGTTCACGGATGTTGGGGTTGGTTTACCACCAACCTATCTCATCACAGTGACTTCGAGCAAGACCGGCGAAGCGCCGTCAGTGCCCACTTCGATGGAACTGACCGATGCCGGGATATTTACCGAGATACCATAAGCCAAAAGTTGGATTGAATTTTAAGGATGTCGAAGAAAAGAGGTAAATCAGGTAATGGTATTACGCTCATAGAGCTGGTGATTATCTTCATTTTCATCGGCATTTTGTCTGCCGTGGTGATTCCGTATATGAGAGGCAGGTCCGACGCCTCCAAGTGGGCGGAGGGCAAGGGGATAGCCACCAGCATCCGCACAGCCGCAGATGTCTATCGCAGGGGAAAAGACAAAAATTTTGACTTCTCAGGGACTACTCTCAAAGACCTCGGCTTTACCGTCAACCCCAATCAGCCGGGCGGGGACCTCGACGGCAAATACTTCATCGACGATTGCTTCTCGATAGTGTTCTCAAAGCAGGGTGATTATGTAATCACGGTGGATGCCGCGAGGTCAAGCAGCGGCAACCTGCCCTTCACGCCGAGGAAAATGACATTAGACAGCGCCGGTGTCTTCTCGGAAGTCCCATAACTGCTTTTGCTCGGGCGTTTTTGGAATCGCCCGTTTTATGCCGTATATTTTATATAGCTGTGTTTCAAAAATGAGCACCTTGCGTGTGTCTCATGGGAAAATTGAGCATGAAAGTTAAAAAAAACATATCGGCGAGTGCGTTCACAATCCTCGAGATAATGATTGCGGCAGTGATATTTATCGTTGCGTTCCTCGGTACGTCGGCGTATCGGTACGGCGCATCCCTGGATGCCCGCAAGGCCGATTTGCAGTCAACCGCCGTTCGTACAGCCCTGATGCTTTGTGAGGGCTGGAACGGCGTCGGCGGCGCTGCATCGTTTAAACCCGTCGCTGCCTTTAGTTCCGACATTATCATCAGCGCCGGCGTCGGTCCCGATGCCCCGAGCGGCTTTACCTGGCTGGGCAGCTACAAAGTCAATTTTGAGAGGACCGATTATTTCGTGACGCTTTCCTGGAAAAAAATAAGCACGGACCTGCGTGCCTTGAGCGTCATTGTCAGTTGGGACCAGAGCGGGCAGGATACCGGCAGCTTTGAGAACGCCAATAAGTCGTATCGACTGACAACATACGTCGAGAACCCGGGTTAATGGCCGCTGTCGACACGGGATATTGATAAAGAGCGAAGCTATGCGAAAAAACAAAACACATAATAATCAGGGCTTTACCATCATCGAGATGGTCGTTGCCGCCGCGATTGCCGTTATTGTAGTGCTCAGTCTGGCGATTGCGCTGTCTGACAGTCAGCGAGGCTGGAACGCAATGTACAATCGTGTCTACTCGGACGTCGTTACAGGCGGCCACATTGCGGCAAGGGTGTTTGATGCGGTCGTGCGAAAATCGAGCACCCAGTGGTTCCAGCTGGATAAGGACGGACAGGGGGTCGAGGTCTATTACTACGCGGACCCCAACTCTGTATTGATTGACCGTTATGCGCGTTTCTTCCAGTCGGAAGGCAATCTTTGTGTTGAATATGGGCGGCGCAATCCCAGAGAATTCTTGTGCGTCGAGACCATTTGCGGCAATGTTTCCTCTTGCTCATTTATGCAAACCGGACGCTCAATGCAAATGGTGCTGACTCTCGATAACGGCAAAGAAAAGCTTACCACTGTCACCTCCGCCGTGATGCATAATTAACGACGTCGGCCACAGTCAGGCAGGCAGGACGACGCCGTTTGATATGGCATAACCGTCTGGCACATGCAAATGCCGGACTGAATTTTGTGGAGAATGGCGAAAATGAACCGCAAGAGCTTGTTCAAAAAAACCAGATGTGGGGCGGTGCTGCCCCTGGTGGTCCTGATAGTCCTTTTGTTGATGGTCATTGGTTTAGGCGTGACTTCGCTGGGTATGCACAGCAGGTTGTTTGCGATACACTCGGCTGACAGTATAACCGCCCGCTCCGCCACCGATGCCGCCGTCTCTGACGCTATTTTCGAAATGAACGAAAAATTGAAAGTTAAACCCTGGAACGATTCGTCGCTTCCTGCCGCGTCTGACGTGGCGCTGCTCAACAGTGACGCCACTTATGATTATGTGGTCACCGAGAATAACGACATTTATACCGTTGAGGGAACAGGCAGAGCCCTCAACCATGTTCATACCATCAATAGCGCTCTACGCCTCAGCAGTTTCTTTGACTATGCCCTCTTCACCAGAGGAACCATCGAGCTTAAGAACTGCTCCAATGTCGGTTGGATTAATAATCATCCTGATGATTGGCCTCTGCAGGTTGGCACCATGAGCACTGCCAGTAACGCCGTTACTCTTATGAACAGCTCTGTCGTAAACGGCGACGTTTTGGTCGGCGTCGGCGGCGACCCGGATGTCGTAATCAATGGTAAAACTGGCGCTATTATCACAGGCGATACATACCCTCTCACTTATCCAGTACAACTGCATCCTGTTGTTGTGCCCGATGTGGTGAAGGCTTTGCCACTCGGCGCCACGATTAACGACCCCCTTACTATCACCGTCTCCGGAAAATATCCCAAAATCGACCTCGGAAATAGCGAAGCGCTGACTATTAGCGGCAACGTTACCCTTTATATCACCGGCGACGTGAAAATGGGCAATTCCGCCGTCATTAATATCAATCCCGGCTCATCTCTGGTAATGTATGTCGGAGGTAATTTCGACGGCAGCAACTCCGCCGGCTTCAACAACCTTACCGCAAATGCTCAGAACCTCGGCTTGTATTGCCTCAGCACCTGCAAACAGGTATTATTTAAAAATAGCTCCAATTTTTACGGTGCGATTTACGCACCGGACGCCGCTATTACGCTCGACAATACAGCCGACGTCTATGGTTCGATTGTAGGCAACAGCTTCATTCTCAAAAACTCCGGCAAATTAATGTACGATGCCGCTTTTAGGCATAGGTCCGTCGATGACATTGGGGTAAGATTCGCAATCAGCAGATGGAGCGAACAGTAGCAGCACACACACCGCCGCAGATGACCCTTAACAGCGCCGGTGTCTTCACAAAGATACCTTGACCCGTTTCTTTCCCCTGTTCGACGTTCTGCGTTCAATGTTCTGCCATCTCTCGTCCCTTGTTTCTTTCAATCCCCTTTTTTTTGCCTCCGTTAGTTTTATTTCGTATGTTTTACAAGTGTTGCTTCAAATGCAGGGGGCCTTTTTCCCATCGTCTTGCATCGTGCGACGTGATACGCAGGACGAAACAAAACTACGACCTATAACTATGATGGGGGGACTTTTAGTTTTATAGAGATGTCTGAACCGACTACATCACAACTTTGCCAGGCAGCCGCCACGTACCCTGAAGAGGCCGGAAAACCTTCTTTGCGGCAGCTCTCGCCGTTGTTTATAGGACGCCCGGCTGCGGGTCAACACCTCCGATGTCATATTCCTCACTTATCGCAATTTCTACATAAAACACATTTTCTGTTAAGCCGATGAAGGGGTGGTGTTTGATACTGAGTCATATAGGCAGTTATGTTGATAGCTTTGTCTTTACGCTGTTTAGCCAAAGAAAGGGCTGGTCTGAAAAGATTATGAAGTCTGAGTGGAAACGACTTCTCGGCTTTACCCAGGATGATGTGGTGGGACTGGACATCGGCTCGTCCTCGGTGAGAATGGTTCAACTCGCCAGGGAAAACGACGGCTATGCCGTTGTAGCAGCGAGCATAAGTGATATCGACCAGACGGACGGTGACACTGCCGCAAGAGAAGCCAATGCCGTCAAGGCGGTGCAAAAGTGTATGGTTTCTGCCAGAACCCATGCACGGTGGGCCGTATGCAGCGTCGCCGGGCCCGAGGTTGCTGTGCGGCACTTCAAGTTCCCTCCATTGCAGCCCGCAGAAATCGAAGGAGCAGTCCTGCTGGAAGCGTCGCAGGTCTGTCCGTTCAACATGGATGATGGTGTAGTCGAGTATCAAATCATACAAAATGGCGCTGCGGAGAACACAGCCACCGGTGTCCTTGTGGCCGCCACCAACCAGGTTGTGCAGCGCAAGGTCCGCATTGTGGAAAAGGCCTCTTTGGATTGTGTGCTGATGGATGTTGATGGTCTGGCGCTTCTCAATTGTCTTAGCGAAAGCAAAAAAGACGGCGGCAAGATGAGCACCTCTGCAATCCTCGATGTAGGCGCATCCTGCACAACGCTGGCGGTGATGAGCGAAGCCAATCTTCCGTTTGTGCGCACTGTGCCTTACGCGGGCAATGACATTGTCGCCCAAATCGCGCGCGAAAACAATGTGTCCCCCGAAGTCGTCAAGAAAGATATCTATGGCTCCACCAGGCCGACAATACCGCCTGAGAACCTTCGGCCCAGCCTGGAAAATGCCTGTCAGAAACTCGTCAGCGACGTTGCCGAGACCCTGCGATACCACAGCACCCAGGAAAAAACCTCACCTGTTGAGCAGATATTGGTATGCGGCGGCTTTGGAATGGTCAAAGGATTTGTGGAGATACTGAACATATATCTGCCTATAAGGGCGATTCTTTGGAATCCCTTCGATACGATGCGGTGCAGTGTGGGTCGGCAGTGTCTGGACGTCATTCAGGTAAATGGCCCGGCAATGGCGGTTGCCGCCGGGCTTGCAATGAGGTCGGTCTGATATGTTTAAAATCGATCTGCTAAAAGGACAGAATCTTCCGGTCAGAACGAAGCCGCAGGGCGTCGCCATTTTTGTCGCCACGTTCACTGTCCCCGTGCTCGTGGCGATGCTGATGGCCGGCTACCATGTCCGCAATGGGGTAATCATATCGATTCAAAAACAAAACATCGCCGGTGTCGAGACGCAGACGCAGCGTCTGGCCAACGCCTTAATGCTCAAGGAATCCTGTGAAAAAGATAAATCTGCCATCAACAGTTGTCTGGCTGATGTGGCCGCCTCAATCCGCAAGCATATCCAGTGGTCGCCTGTTCTGGTAGCACTGGCGGAGAACCTGCCAGATTCTGTGGTCATTACCGGCCTTGAGGTAAAGCAGAACTTTGTAAGGCGCAAAATCGCTGTCCAGGGCGACTCTGCCGACCAAAAGGCAGATACCAGTGTTCCTGTCAGAACATTGAAGATGAGAGTCAGCGGAAATCCAAGCTACAATTGCGACCTCGAAGTCAGGGCGTTCCGTGACCAGCTGCGTGCCTCAAAGATCCTCGGACCGATGCTCGAGGACATCGTCATTGCCTCGCAGGGACACGATACGCTCGATGGCCGCGATGTCGTCTGCTATGACATAGAATGTATCTTCAAACCAGGATTATAGCGAGTGCTTATGCGTAATTATAAAAAATACATTTTGACAATGAGTGTGGTTTGGGCGGCGTCCCTTGTGCTGTTTGTGCTGGCTTATTTCCTCGTCATTTCCCCGCAGCTAAAAGTCAAAGCCCAGCTTGTGAGCGAATTGGCTGAAAAGCAGCAAATATATGATGCAGCCGTTACTGCCGCTCAGGAAGACAACAAAAAGAAACAGGCCGAGGAGATTGAGGGTTTGAAAAGCAAATTGGGCGACTACGCCGTCGAGTTCGAAGAATCGGCCAACCTGACCTTCGACATCGGTCGCATCGCCGCCGATAAGCAGGTTGGTTCCTTTACCATCAAGACGCCCGACCAGTCCAAAAGTTCGGATAAGTTAGGGCCAAAATATCTGCAGGAAAACCGTATTGAAATCGCGTTCGCGTCGAATTTCAGACAGTTTGCGGCCTTCTTGAACGCCCTCGAGAGGCATCGGCCCGTGATTTTCGTCGACAGATTCAAAGTGTTGCGAAGCGAACAGGGCGACGCCTCTGGCAAAGTGGATATGGACCTTTCCGTCTTTGTCAGAAAGCGGCCGGAGGGCTAAGTGGAATTCGAATCTGAATCAGCCGGTGCGGCTCGGGCGGCATAAGCGAGCCGACTCTTAGGTATAAAAGATGAGAGTAATCGCAGTAGCAAATCAGAAAGGCGGATGCGGGAAGACGACCACGGCGGTCAATCTCGCCGCTGCATTTGCACGCAAGGTTAAGAGAGTCCTTGTGGTGGACCTTGACCCTCAGGGACACGCCACGCTCGGCCTCGGCTGCGACCCCGAGTCGTTCACAAAGACCATATACAACGCACTGGTCAGTCTCGATGTGCCGATAGCCAGCGTGATTGTGCCGAGCAGGACCGACAACATTGATGTTGCGCCCAGCAACGTTCTGTTGTCCGGAGCGGAACTTGACCTGGCTTCTGTGACCGGCAGGGAGTTTATGCTCAGCGAGCAGTTCAAAACGATAGAAGACCGCTATGACATCTGCGTCATCGATTGTCCGCCTTCACTGGGTATCCTTACGCTCAACTCGCTGATTGCCAGCACCGATGTGGTAGTCCCCGTTCAGGTGCATTACTATGCAATGGAGGGACTGAAGCAATTATTCGAGACCTGCGAAATCATCCAGGAGCACTTTTATCCCTGCACCGTGAAAATCACCGGTCTGTTGCTCACCTTTGTCGAAGACCGCCTCGTTTTCACCAGGCAGATTCAGCAGCAGATGCGAGAATTCTTCGGCGATTTGGTCTTCGATACCGTCATTCATAGGAACGTCCGCCTCGCCGAAGCGCCAAGCGCCGGCGAAAGCGTGCTGACTTACGCCCCGGACAGCAGGGGGGCTATTGAGTATCTGGCACTGGTTGATGAAATCCTTTACGGAAAAGCTCATATCCGGGCAGCAAAGGGGCAGACGTCTGAAGCCGGCGTCGAAACAAATGTTGCGGCAACCGTGGGCGATGTTTCTGCGGCGCAGTCCAGCGATGCTGTCGACTCTTCGCAGCAGCCCCAGAGCGATACTACTGTCGAGCCAGATGCGCTGGAGCCGGTTCAACAGACAGCAGATTCTGAAAAGCAATCCGGCGAGACCGACGGTTCCGTGCCGACTGAGGAGGCGAACAATGCATAAGAGGAGAGCGGGACTACAAAAAGATATTTCGAGGATATTCACCGGCATCCAAATCCCCAGGAAGGATGCCTCCGAGGCCGATACTCGTCCCGCTGCACCGGCGCCAGCTAAGTACATTCCGCCAAAGCCGGTTGCTCCTGCGCCTGCACCTCGTCCCTTCACTATTCCAGAACCATCGCAGTATACCCCGCTGCCAAAGCAGACCACCTACGAACCACCGAAGCAAACCACCTATAAGCCACCGAAGCAGACCACCTATGAGCCACCGAAGCAAACCATTTACGAGTCGCTGGCTCTTACACCCATCGTCAGGCAGCCCCAACCTTCGCCGGTGACTAAGCCACACAGGCAGATACCTTTGCTGAAAATCTGGGGGCAGATAAGTGCCAAGTTGTTTGCTTCGAAACCCGGCGGTGATTCCCGCAGGCAAAAAATAATGATTCTTGCGATGCCGGTTTTGCTCGTGGTTTTCATTTTCGTGCTTACTCAAGTGCTCCGGACGCCGGCCCGCCCTGCGGCGAAGCCGACAAATAAGTCTGCGTCCTCTGATGCTGTATTTAACGGCAAAATCAACTGGGAACTGCCGGCGCCTTACCCCAAAACCATCCGCGACCCGATGACCTTCGGCGCCGTTGCCACCCAGACCCAGGAGGACACCAGCAAACCTATGGTAAAGGGCATTGTTTACAGCGAGGACAATCCCTGTGCTGTTGTTGGCGACCGAATCGTCTCGGCGGGCGATGTCGTCCAAGGGGCGACGGTCGTAAAAATCAACCGCGATAGCGTTGAATTCGCTATTGGGGATAAAAACTGGACACAGAAAGTCGAACGTTAAACAGAACATAAACCAAAAGAAGATTATGTAACATTAAGTTTAGAAAGGGACAGTTATGGAAAGGTCAATGAAGTTCAGAACAATCTATTTGCCGGCGATTCTTACATTGCTGCTGTTGCCCTGCGTCGCTACAGTTGCCGCTGCCGCACTTGCTGACAAAGGCGATGCCAACGCGATCGCGGCCAAATTCGAGGTTCTTACGACCCTCGAGCAGCGAATGCAAAAGAAAATCAGCGTGGATTTCAGGGACACAGCCATTGACGACGTTATAAGGATTATGGCCGAGCAGGCCGACGTCGACGTCGTCAAAAGCCCCAAAGTCACCGGCACAGTAACAGCAAAGCTTAAAGACGTCCCCCTCGAAGAGGCCCTCAGAAACATTCTTGCCGCACACGGCTACGACTACGTCATGAGCAAGAACATGATTAGAGTGGCGCCATCGGGGGAAATCACACAGGAGGCCGAGAAGCTGATCAGTAAAATATATCGCATTTACTATGCCGACATCAAGGGGGTGGAAAAGGCCCTGCAAAAGTTCATCTCACAGCGTGGCTCAATATCCGTCAACATCGGGACCAGCAATATAATTATTACCGACACCGAGAGCAAAATAAAGGCCATCGACACATTCATCGAGGAAATCGACCGCATAACACCGCAGATACTCGTCGAGGCAAGAATCTATGACATCAAAAGCACGGACAGTCTGGACCTCGGCGTCGAATGGAACTCTGGGCGAAATACCAGGTATACTTCTGATGCAGCAGGCACCGCTGCCCTCCCGCTGGGAACCCTGGGCGCTAATCCCTCCGGCGATATTGCCCCGTTCACAACGGGCGTATTCACCGGCGCGACAGCCAAGACTACAGGCACCATTGGAGCACTGCGGTTCGGCTGGCTAAAAGACAACCTCGATATCGATATGGTCATCAAGGCGCAGAAGAACCTCATTAACGCCAAACTTTTGGCAAATCCGAGGATATTAGTGCTCGATAACGAAAAGGCACAGATAAAGATTACGTCCGAGATACCGTATCAGGAGTTGACGCAGACGAGCGGCGGCGGCAATATCGGCACGACCAGCTTCAAGGACGCTGGTGTGGCGCTTGAGGTCGTCCCGCATCTTACCAGGGATGATATGATTCGGCTCAATTTGAGGCCGACGTTCAGCGTCAAGTCAGGCGACGTGACGTTAGAGGGCCGCACGTATCCGGTGCCCATTATAGATAAGCGAGAGGCCGAGACCACGCTATTGGTTAAAGACGGCCAGACAGTCGTGCTCGGCGGCTTACGCAAGAAGGATGTCAACAAGACGGTCAACAAAATACCACTCTTAGGCGATATACCAATCATTTGCTACTTGTTCAGGTTTGAAGGCGAGAGCACCATCAACAGCGAGTTGGTTGTGTTCGTAACGCCCTCGATAGTCAAGGAAGGCGGGCTTTCTCCACTTGAGCAAAAGCAGTTTGAGGTGACGAGTTTCCCGGGCCCGAAGCCGGACCTGACAAGAGCGGAACAGAGCGTTGCAGCTGGCTGTAAGAAGTAACAATTAAAGATTGTTCGATAAGTTTTATCTGACTATATCCGCCACGAGCGGATAAAAGCGAGGTAGTCCCGAGGCCCGAACACCGGCCTCGGGACTATTTCTTTAATCATCGTCAATCCTATTGACGTCAAATGCGGCCCATACGGGCAAATGGTCTGAAAGGTCCTTTTCAGAGGCCTTCATATTCTGTTTGCTGTCGTCCCCATAAACGAGTTTCGTGGAATCCAGAACAGCACACTGACCTTGTATGAACTCAGTTGTGTCGGGTTCTGAGATGTAGATGTGGTCATAAGCGTTCTTGTAGCCGGAATAATCGCCTTTGAAAGTGGAGTTTGCATCCGGGTCAATTCGCGTCATAGAGGCCGCCTCGGCCATTTCCTTCATTGCGGGATTGTCGCCATCGTAGTTAAAGTCACCAAGCAAAATGATGTCTGCCTCACTCATAAAGGACCGAAGCGACGTGATTTGGTCGGCTAACATTTTGACCTCGGTCTCCCGGTTCCCCTCGGGGTCTGCATCATATCTTGTATGAACTAAAAACAGGCAGAAGTCGAAATATTTTCTTTTGAAAGACACGATAAACGGGTCGTTTCGATAGACCTCTTCAGGGTCCCAGATGTTGCTTATCACGCCATTGCCCAACTGGACGCGGTCCTTGCGCCAGACGACGGCATACGCCTCATAGTAACTGCCTTTCGGCCTGCGCGTCTGGATGCCATAGGTATATCCCCATTCCTTGCCGGTCTCCTGCTTTAGCGCATCGGCCAGCTTCGCAACCTCGGACACTTTTTTTACCTCAATAATTCCGCAGACGTCGAAATTTGCAATTACCTTTGCCAGCTTCGTTAAGTCGTGCGTCCATTGTCCCAGCCATTTGATGTTGTATGAGGCGACAATCACGTTGTTTTCTGTTCTCTGGGGGATGGCGTAATCCGCCGCCTGACTGAGATTCCATAGAAGCGTGGTAAGGACTGCTATTGATGCGAGTTTTATTCTCATATTGGCCTCCTTTCTGATTCTTAGTGGCCCCTGTTTTTCCCCGACATTGCCCGCACGGATTTTATAAAGGGCCATTCTAAGTTAAGTGCCTTTCATTCCAAAAAGCAAGGCAATTCTTATCCGGAGTGACAGAATACGGCACTGCCGCCAGTCTTAATGATGCTCAACTGCTCTAATTTCTTCTGTTCCCCTTTCTCGCGCAGCGCCGCGGATGACACTCCCGCCGGTCTGTTATTCCGCCTTGCGGCTTCCTTATAAAATTTAGCCCCGCAATTTATTCGGGGGTTGCTCCCGCCGAAGGCGGGGCGGGGTTAAAACACACTTTTAAGAATGCAGGAAGGGTATTTGCTGAGCAGGCGGGATTATATTGACGCGGGGCAAATAAGGATTTATAGTTGTTTTGGCAGTACAAGCAGGCCTGCTATATTATAAAGATGAAGTAGCAGTTGTGGTAAATAGATGAGCGAGGATACGCGAACGAGTCAGGTTGTTGTGAAAAGGAGAAATGCTCCGGTGCCGGTTAATGGACGACCAGCACGGCGAAAACTCATCGCCTTTGGTTGGTATGGAGGGAAATACTCTCACTTAGACTGGCTGTTGCCTTTGCTGCCTAAATGCCATCACTACTGCGAGCCATTTGGGGGGTCTGCTGCTGTACTTCTAAACAGGGAGCCGTCGCCAGTAGAGACGTATAACGATATTGACGGCGAGGTCTGCAATTTTTTTCGCGTGCTCAGGGAAGATAAGCATCGCCTTATAGAACAAATCGGCCTTACGCCGTTTTCCCGCGAAGAATTTGCCGTTGCTTGTCAGATAGACCCGATCCTGCCGGCGCTGGAACGTGCGAGGCGATTCTATGTAAGAGCAAGACAGGTCCGCACTGGTTTAGCTCAAACCGCAAGTCTGGGCAGGTGGGCGAACTGTAAGAACACCAGCCGAGCGGGAATGAGCGGTGTTGTAAGCCGATGGCTGGGGGGGCTCGACGCGTTGGCTGAAATTGCAGACCGACTGATTCGTGTTCAGATTGAGAACCGCCCCGCTATAGATGTCATTCGACTATACGACTCTAAGGAGACGCTGTTCTACTGCGACCCGCCATATATTCATCACACGCGGGGCGATGACAGCGCATATGCTTTTGAGATGACCGATGATGAGCATTGTCGTTTGGCTGAGGTACTCAATTCGGTTAAGGGTATGGTAGCCCTGTCCAATTATGATTGTGACCTTCTTAACCGATTGTATCCTACGTCTCGATGGCACAAGATTACAGGGCTAAATCGAACTATCCACTCCACAAAGGATAAGCGGGCGGAAGTGCTTTGGACAAACTACGACCTCTCCAAAAAATCAGGGGGCCAGGGAAAACTGAGGTTTGAATAGTGCCCACACCAGATAAATGTCTTGATAAGCTATTGCAGAAAGCCCAAAAGCTTGGGAACAGATCCTGTATTGCAAAAACGGAAGTCCGTCGACGGATTGAGTATGTATGCCGTTGCCTGACTAATAGGGCGGGCGTGAGATTACTTATGGCGTGTATGTTGGGCAAGCTCGACCAGCCCAAGATAGACCCCCGCAAGCCCTATACTGAAATTGGCACGGATGATTGTTTTTCGGGACGGACCTATGATGAGCAGTATATAACCGGCTTTATCAATAAGAATGCCCTTCCCTGTAACTCGACCACTGCCTTTCTAACGCCAACGCTACGTAATCAAAACACTCCGTTGAATGTTGACACCGAACTGGTAGGCAGGCCTCGTGATCTTTACAAAGATGCGCTGCTGATATTGGATGATGTAGCAAAAGGTAAAATCTCTGCCGAGCGTGTGTTGACCGAAACAATTCGGTTGTTGTTAGTTGTCAGAGATGAACGTAAGTCCCGAGTTGATACATTGGTTAAAGGTTTAACGCAAGGTGTAGGTGCGTTACCTCTTTGCGTGGAAGCAATAGTCACCCTGCTTGAGCAACATCTGGCCTGCAAGCATTCGAGTCGCCTTCCCGTTCTTATGGTTACGGCTGCATACACTGCGGCTGCTTCAAAACTGGGGGAGAGAGCGAACCCCCTGCGAAGTCATACTGCTGCCGATGAACAGACAGGGGCAGTCGGCGACGTGGAAATCTGCCTGACTAATGACGAGCAGATTGTCACCGTTTATGAAATGAAGAGTAAACGGGTTATCCAGGACGATATAGACCGCGCCTTGCAGAAAATACTAAATATAAGTCCACATATTGATAATTATATTTTCATAACCACGGACACAATAGAGCCGGTTGTGCGTGAGTATGCCGCCTCGATGTATGAGAAAACTAACGGAACGGAAATAGCAATTCTTGATTGTATCGGTTTTGTCCGTCATTTTCTGCATTTGTTCCATCGACTCCGAACAACTTTCTTGGACTGCTATCAGGATTTGGTGCTGCACGAGCCGGATAGTGCGGTGAGCCACCCGCTTAAAGAGGCATTTTTGACTTTGCGGCAGGCCGCAGAATCCGATGAATAAAAACCTATCGTTATTAGAGACTAGAAATAACCCCCTTTTTTGAAGATAACAGGTCCCGGCGTCCGCCTTTTTTCTTTTAACCTTTGATTTATGTTTTCTCTGCGTTCTCCGCTGCCTGCCCTGAGCCCATTCGGCTACGCTCAGGGTAAACTTTGTCGAAGGGAGCGTACCTGTCCTGAGTGCAATCGAAGGAGTCGAAGGGCAGCGCAGAGATTGACCTTATTTGCAAAGGCAATCTCTTGTTTGGTGACCTGGAGGGGATTATTCGATAACAGAAGCGACGACGGGTCTGCCGGCCTGGCTGTGGTCCAACGGCTTTAGCAGTTTCTCCATCTTCGCCGGGTTGCTGGAACGGACAATCGCCTCTTCCCTGCCTATGTAGCCCTTGAAATAGGCGTCGGCGATACCGCTGTCCATCGTCTGCATACCGAACTTTCGGCTGGTTTCAATGATGTTGGCAATCTCGTAGATGCGGTTCTCGCGTATGCAATTTCTCACCGCCGAGGTGCAAAGCAGTATCTCGGTGCAGGGTATCATACCCGGCTGGTCGACGCGCCTGAACAGGGTTTGCGAGATGACCGCCTGCAGGGTGTTGGCTAACATCGTGCGAATCTGGTTTTGCTGGCCTGCGGGGTAAATATCTATAATACGCTCGATGGTCTGAGCGGCGTTAATCGTGTGTAATGTGCTGAACACCAAATGCCCCGTTTCCGCCGCCGTAACAGTCGAGCGGGTGGTTTCAAGGTCGCGCATCTCACCCACCATTATAATATCGGGGTCCTGGCGCAGGACGCGTTTGAGGGCGGCGCCGAAGCTGGGGCAGTCGAAGCCAATCTCTCGCTGCTCGATTACGCAGGTCCTGTTTTCGAGGGCGTATTCGATGGGGTCTTCGAGCGTAATGATGTGCTTTCTGTATTTTGAGTTTATGAGTCCCAGCATAGCAGCCAGAGTGGTGCTTTTTCCCGCACCGGTGTGCCCAGTCACCAGCACAAGACCCCGGGGCAAATCGGTCAGCTCTTTTACAATAGGCGCCAGGTGGAGGTCATCCAGCGAAGGAATCTGGTTTGTAATCAGACGGAAAGAAATCGCGATTGTGCCTCTTTGGTAGTGTGCGTTGACGCGGAAGCGGTGGCCATCGTCGAGCATTGTGGAGAAATCGGCGTCTCTGAGCGTTTCGAACTTCTTGAAACGTTCCGGCCCCAGCATCCCGAGCACCATCTCCTTGGCGTGCTCGTTGCTGACCACGGGAAAATCCATATCGACAAGTTCGGTATTTTTGCGCAGTATGGGCGGCAGGCCGACATTGATGTGAACGTCGCTCGCCTGGTGTTTTATCGCCTCTGAAAGTATTGTCTTTACGTCAACCATATTCCCTCACTCTGTACCATCTGTTTGGCCCATTACGCCGGTAAAACTGCCCCTTTTGATACGATAACGCTTGCAATATAAAGCACTTACCGCACACTCAGTAAGCCGCACCGGTTCATCGGCACAAATGGCTCACTACTGAAGAATTTTTCCGTTATGCGTGGGCGTAAATTTGGCTGGCTAAAACACGTGGGGATAATGCCTAAATAAGGGATTTTTGAGGTGATTGGGCCGGTCTGACGACCGATAATCTTATCCCTTTTGTGTGGGGTCGTGTTTGAGGACGATGCCGTAGAACCGCCAGACGTTCTCGAATTCTTTATAGGACATTCTCACTCGGCCCAGCACCGGGTCGCCGATGGTTACTGTTTCGTCGCCGACCTCAAGAATTGCAACGCAGTGGTCGAGCAGGAACGCATCCTTCACCACCGCCAGCGTTACATCGGCATCACGAAGCTGGCTTACCGAATCAAAGCGACGGAACTGACATTGCAGTCCCTGGGCAGCATAGCGGTCCTGGATTGCCTTGTAGAGACACCACGGCAGGGTGCCAGCGACGGGGCTTGTGTGTGAGAGGATAGCCATCTCGCCTTCCTGGGCAGACAGACCCAACTTGCGCAACGCAGTTACCGCAGCGGCAGGTCCGCAGGTGTAGTTGGTGGTTTGAAAGCAGATATTGTCGGCGTCCAGCTTCGTCTGCAAATTTGTAAGGTCGCCTCTAATCAGGGCCGGGACGAGAAACGGCAGGACCGTTCCCCAGATAACCGCCCCAATCATCACCACAAAGACAATCACTTTTTCAACCGGCCGTTTGAGCCGGCCAAGAAGGGTCATAGAACCCATAGTAACGGCAATGCCTATGATGACAAATCGCATCCGCCCGCCGGAAACCCAGGCGAGCAGGGGGACAAATGCCCTTATGCTGACGTGGGCGGCAACGGCGAGTAACGCGATGAGGGCCAGCGGAACAAAATAGCCCCATATCCAGTGAGAATTTTTAAGACGTGAGAATATGCGCCCGACCACTGCCCCAAATACAGCGGTCAGAATAACGCCTGCTGTTTCAAACCACCCGCCCATTTTTCCCCTCGACTTTGCTCGGGACAGGCTTCCCCTGCCACGGCGTCCGCACCGTAATATCGCGGCAATCGCCTTAAACCACTGTTGAGAGGGCCACCCTCTCTTCGATTCTGATGGCCCTCCTCCCTGTGGTCTAACAATAAGTGTATCAGATTGAGGGGATTAAATCAAGAGAATTTCGCCGCATCGGCTTACACCGAAGGGGATTATGTAGTCGCTTGGTTGCCATTGACAAGTGCCTTTGGCGGGTCTAAAATCTGCCCCTAAGTGGTTTTTCAGTTTGGAACGATATGAGTTGGTATTGTTTTTGAAGGTTCGGCTATGAGTGCAAGAGTTCCTTTCCGGTTGGCGGTTCTCGTGTTCCTGTTGGTTACGCTTGCTGTGCCGATAAGCGTCGCAGTTGCCCATTGTGATACGCTTGATGGGCCTGTTGTTAAGGCGGCAAGAACAGCCCTCGAATCCGGCAATATAAACCACGTGCTTATCTGGGTTACGCCGCAGAATGAAGCCGAGGTCAAAGCCGCCTTTGAGAAAACGTTGGCCGTTCGCAAGCTCGGTGAGCAGGCCAAAAACCTTGCAGATATGTATTTCTTTGAGACGGTAGTGCGTCTTCACAGGGCCGGCGAAGGTGAACCTTATACAGGGCTTAAGCCGGCGGGCACCGACCTGGGGCCGATAGTTCCCGCCGCCGATAAGGTGATTGACACCAATGCGGTAGATGCTTTGCAGGGGTTTGTCGCAAAGGTAGTTCAGGACGGGATACGACAGCGTTTCCAGCACGTGATGGAAAAGAAAAACTTCAGGCCCGATGATGTCGAGGCGGGGCGGAAATTCGTCCGCGCCTATGTTGAGTTTGTTCACTATGTTGAGCAAATCCATCATGCCGCCGAGGGCAAGGTCGTCTCTCATCCTGAGTCGCAGGAGTCGCCTGCATCGGTGCACAGTCACTCGGAAAGTCGCTGAACAAGGAGCCGCAATGAAGCCGACGGAAGTGCTGAAGGGCGAACACAAGATTATCTTAGTTGCGTTGGCCGGGGCGGAGAAGCAGGCCAAGGCGATAGAATCGACCGGCAAAATCGACGGCGAGAAGACAGAAAGAATACTTGACTTTTTCAGGAATTTCACCGACCGCTGTCACCACTCAAAGGAGGAAAAACATCTCTTTGTCGCTTTGCAGCAGCGA
>Ga0315284_10004842_pt1 | contig 19140 bp, 15 predicted proteins | sample YL17G09_16_MG_FD_203696 | JGI IMG/M metagenome (GOLD analysis project Ga0315284, IMG submission 203696) | Sediment microbial communities from Yellowstone Lake, YNP, Wyoming, USA - YL17G09_16 | ecosystem: Environmental > Aquatic > Freshwater > Lake > Sediment | place: USA: Wyoming | collected... | reverse complement strand
GTAGACGCTCCTGTAGGCCGGGGAGTTGTAGGCGCGACCGGCAGCCTGACAGTCTTCGGCGGGGCCGCTGATCCAACAGCCGCCGCGATACACGCGGGAGGAGCCTGTTTGTGCCCCTGATGGATTGTTCACACTGCCGCTTGAATAGCTCCCGTACCAGTCATTGCACCACTCCCACACGTTCCCGCTCATGTCGTACAGCCCATAGGGATTCGCAGGGTAGCTACCAACATCGGTAGGATGGCCTACATTCCAGAAATAATTCGCATTCGAACTGCTGATCGTCCCGTCATCCGTCCCGTATTCATATTGCCGTCCGCCACGGCAGGAATACTCCCACTCAGATTCCGTCGGCAGGTCAAGACCATAATATAAGGCAAATGATTTCGATCCATACCATGTAATAGCAACCACCGGCCAGTTTTCATAACCGGATGTCACGGAAAATACCCCGCTTCCGTACTGTATCCAGCACTTGTTGTTTGAATCATACTCATATCCGATATCCATGTACATCTGGCCAGTCCATGCGCCTGTTTTCCCGTATACATCTCCATCAACAACATCAATATCCCCGGACGTCATAGCTTCATTCAAATATGCCGCATACTGGGCGTTCGTCACCTCGTATATGCTCATCTCGAACCCCGAAAGCGTTACCGTGTGCACCGGCTTCTCATCCGAATCTCCAGAATTCTCCACATCTCCCATCTCGAACGTCCCGCCGGGGATGGAAACCATAGTAATTTCTATGGGAATAACAGCCACTGCAGTGAAATTCTGCGTCTGATTCGCGATTACATTCGAAAACGTCCAGCTTGCAGGAGTAAATGTAAATTCGTCCTTTGACGGTGTCACCGTGTAATTGTACCCATACTCAACCGTGAATGAATAGGTTCCCCCATCATCGACAGAAAGACTCTGCGATTTATGGCCACTCAGGGCGACCGTGACTCCATCAGCGCCGGTGATTGTCCCCGAAATGGTGTATGTCTCGATGACCGCAGTGAAATTCTGAATGTTATTCGAGGTAACCGAATTGAATGCCTTTTCGGATGGTGTAAACGTGTAACCGGATTTCGTGGGTGTCACCGTGTACGAGCCGCCGTCCGCCACAACGAATGAGTATGATCCGCCGTCGGAATTCACCACCGTACTCCCGGAAGAATCGCCGCTCAATGCGATAGTAACGCCTTCAGCGCCGGTAACCGTGCCCGAAATCGTATGGGTGATGACCTGGGCGGTGAAATTCTGCGCCTGATCGGAAGTGACATTGGTGAAAGTTCCGCCGGCAGGAGTAAACATATAGCCTGATTTTGTTGGCGTCAGCGTGTACGAGCCGCCGTCCGCCACAACGAATGAGTATGATCCGCCGTCATTGACGACCTGACTGCCGGAAGCGCCGCCGCCCAGCGTTATGGTGACACCGTCAGCGCCCGATACAGTACCGGACAGGGTATGGGTCAGCGAGGACGTGCCGGTGAAATTCAGCGTCTGGTCCGATACAATTTCAAAGAAGGAGCTGCTCGCCGGATTGAAAAGGCAGCCGGTTTTAAACGGTGTCACCGTGTAACTGCCGCCCCCGCCGACACTGAAAGAGTATGCGCCGCCGTCATCGACAGTTCTGCTGTCAGAAACGTCGCCGCCCAGTAGTATCATCACATCATCTGCGCCGGTAACCGTGCCGGAAATCGTATATGAATTCCGGGAACAGGAATAATCTCGTGTCTGACTGGAAGTGATGGTGTCATAGGTCTGGACTGGAGGGGTAAACGAATATCCTTTCTTCGAGGGTGTCACCGTATAACTGCCGCCTTCTGCTACAACAAATGAAAAAGTGCCGCCGTCATTCACCGTTCGGGTGTCGGAAGCATCGCCGTCAAGGGTAACCAGCACACCATCTGCCCCTGAAACGGCACCTGAAATCGTGTGGGTATTCTGAACGACTGCGGATTCGATTGTGCTCCACCCGCTTGTTATATCGTATTCATTATCGGCACGGATACGGTAATATCTGGTTCCGGCGCCTTTTCCTGAAATGTTAATCTGCAGACCTGTTGTAGAATACGATGCAACCGCGCCGCTGAACTCCTGATTATCGGCTTCCTGAAGCACATATGTGTCGGCATTGGTGGATTGACTCCAGAGCACTGTGTACGAACCGTTCGTACTGGGATTAGGTGTAATGCCGGTAATCCGGGGAATATAAGGGTCGGTCCACCCGGTAATAAGCGCTGTGGTCGTTTTTCTCGCCTGCACATCCACATCCTCGTCGATGCCGAAATACTCCACGGTACCGTTAACAGTACCGATACATAGCACTTTGAGGTTATCCTCCGCTTTGACATTCATGATAACATTGAAAACACCTTCAGAGGGTGTAAATGCCTGGCTGGCGTGTAATGTATTATCAGCTTTCAGTACCCGGACCTCGAGTTGAGAAAGCCGTGCAGGCCTGGCCGCTTTTTCCCCGGCACTGAGGGTATCGGGTAATCTTTTTTCCTCAATACCCCTGGTTTCCAGGATAATCTTTATAATGCCGGTCGAGGGCGGTTTTGTCGGGGAATGATCCTCATCGCACGCCGCGGCTATAATCAACAAAAGCACGAAAAGGGTTCTTTTCATGGCGAACCTTTATACGATGGGATTGGGCAGGGTGAACACGATACTGCCAGTCGAGCCGCCCTTTTTCACCGTATGGGGAGTGCTGCCTCTCCGGGTGTCTATCATATTTTATATAAGTATAATATGAATATATGTATTTTGTCACGATTGCAATTAAATTTTTAAAAAAACCTTAGAGGAGTTACAGAGTGGGTGGGCTCATGCAAGGGTGAAAATGTATACAGACCATTGCATGAATACCGGTGATTTTCGATGAGGAGAATTACACGTTCAACTGGAAGTGTTCGATTTTTTTCTGGAGGCTGGGAAGCGTCGTCCGCGAAAACCGTGGTTCGCCGAGCCGTGCTTTCCCGCCGTAGGGGGTAATGATGTGAGTTTCTATGAGATGCCGGATGAGTTCGGCAGAAACGGAAAGCTCCTGTGACACTTCTTCAATAGACAATAATGCCATTAGTATAACTACCGGAAATATCAATATGTTAGTGGATTCGAGTCTGGACGCTCCCGACATTGTTTAATATGTCATAGAGCCTTTCACGTGTCAACATGAAATAACTTTTTTTTAAAAAATCGCTAATACGTTTGTAATCATGGAATTTCATCTTTTTGATGAAGTCACACTCTAAATCATGGTATGACACAGGCGGGCTAATGTTGCAAATTGCAACGCCAGCAAGCACATCAGGAGCTTTTCTGCGGAGCGGTCAGACCGTAGACTTAAGGAGTTCTGCAATAACCTTCTCAATATTCCTGTGGAGCGTTACCGGGCGTTCACTGACCTGCGCCGTCCGGGGCATTGTGTAGGGCGGTCAGGATTATTTACCTGCTCGTTTTCCCTGTTCTAAAGAGTCGATTTGGATCAAAGCGAGCAGATTTCAATAGAAAACAATAAGTTCCGTATGAACTCACTATAATTCGTGAATTATCCGGGTAATCCATCGGCATCAGATTTCTGTTGACAAAATATTGATGCTTTATTAATTTGTTTAAAATTATGCATTTGGTAAAATATGACTTTATGTCGGTTTTACACTATGCACAGGAGCTCTTCTCCGGTCGAGGGATACTGCGGATCGTTGTGATGTTCCGATGATTCTCAAGATAATTCGGCATTTTTGGTATAGGAATATTTGCCGGAAAGGAGGGAGGGAAGGACCAGCGTACTAAGCAGGAATTACAGGGGAAATCGTTTCATTCATCTACTCATGGGAGGGTATCATGAAAAAAGTATTCGCTCTTGTAATTGTCACACTGTTTGCGGTTTCCATGGCGTATGCCGAAACCCCCACGGAAAAAGCCGTAGGCTATGATGGCATGTTGGGCGGTCTGAGCTATCGGGCGATGATGGGTGGTCTCGGGCTCCAGGGTATTGTGGGATTGGATTATGAATCGCCAGCTGACACCGATAATTTCAGTTCTGCCCTCGACCTCAACCTGGGCGTGGGTGTCTTCAAGTGCATGTGGGAATGCGACCGCGCCAACCTCAACGGTTTCGCCGGCATCGCAATTATGATGGACGGCTCGACGATGAAGGACAGCGACTCCGAAACAGACTTCGACATCGCTGTCGGCCTCGAGCCTGAAATCTTCCTGCTCGACAACCTGAGTGTCTCCACAAAGTTCGGTCTGATGATCGCCATCGAGGGTGACTGTAGGGGTGCTGACGGCAAGACTGTAACAGATTCCGGCGGCATGAATTTCGGAACTTACGGACAAGGCGTGAGCATAGTCGAGGGACTGTCGTTCAACTGGTACTTCTAATAAACCCTGATATTACTGAGCATTAAAAGGCTCCGAAACGCCCGGAGCCTTTTTTTTATCTTGCACCCTGCTTACCCGTTATTATATTAATTATTAAAAAATATGCATTTGGTAAAATGTGACTTTATGTCGGTTTTACACTATGCACGGGAGCTCTTCTCCGGTCGAGGAATACTGCGGATCGTTGTGATGTTCCGATGATATATTCTGTCCTAAAGTTAAGTTTATGAATTATTCGGGTTAACAAATCGAAAAGAGAAAAACAATTGTTCAAACTTTAAAGGAGGTTGTTATGAAACTACTAAAAAGCTTTTTTTCACTCTCACTCATTCTTTTAATTAGTTATCCTTTCACTGCTTTAGCCACTGAAACCCGTCTTAACTCCATGGGTGGCACTAAGTTGTATACTCGTGATAATACAGATATTTTTACATTCCCTGGAACAATACATCAATATGCTGGTCAGGCCGTTGGAGAATTACGAGCTAAAGGTAATAACGATCAATATTCGATTGGGTTTCAGACAGAAGAAGAATCATTTGGAACATTTGGTGTGTATCTAAACAATCCAGTGGATTACTATTTTCAAGATATAAAAGATCAATTGAATTACTTACAAAACGTTGAAATAGAACGCAAAATAGATGTCTTTTACGGAAGGAAACTCACTGGTTTCGATCTCGGACTCCACGTGTCATTAGCCATAGATCGTTGGCTTGATGAAGATCCAAATGGTGATGGGAATAAAGACGATAAACATAAAGAATCTGCTCATTTATTTTCTGTAGGTGCGGGAGTTTCAAGTGATTTATTTGATGTGGCAGCAGAGTTTGATTTCCCTGGTTTTAAAGCAGAAGTAGCAAAAGAAGAAGAAACAATTGGTGCCACTGGAATTGGTTTAAATGGGAGAATGTATTTAGGGAATAAAGAGGGATTGGAGATTATTCCTGTCGGACAGTTTTATATTGGTCCGGGGAATTATAAGTATGATATGGGAATAACAGGGGCCAAAACCGAAGAAATAGATATCAATAAACTTGAATTAGCACTCGGTCTTGGTTTTAATTATCATATTGATAAGAATAATTTATTAATATTAGGTGTAAAGGGATTTGGTTTGGATAAATTTTCATATGATGAAAAAGATGGAGATGAAGGCTCCGGGCAGACGATGACCTTACCTGGAGTTTATTTTGGTATTGAATCACAGATTAAGCCATGGTTGACAGGACGTTTTGGCGGTTCACAGATTTATAGAAGCACCAAAGAAACCTATAAACCCAAAGATGGAAAAGAAACTTCAGAGTCAATATTCGACGATGACTTTGGTCTAACATTTGGGCTGGGATTACATTTCGGTGATTTCACCTTAGATGCATTGATTGATGAGGGGCTGTTTTTTGACGGACCAAATTTTATTAGCGGGACTAATGAAGTAATGTCAACACAACTCTCATTACTTTATAATTTTTAAAGGCATATATCTTTTTTTCCTCATACATGAATAAGGGACTGGGTTAATACTATTCACTTTAAAAGGCTCCGAAACGCCCGGAGCCTTTTTTTTATCTTGCACCCTGCTTACCCGTTATTATATTAATGTTAAATCGTTCAATACCGGAAATCACATTTTTCACGGATGTTTAGCGATGTCGAAAGCGTTATGGGGCCTTGAAAAATTTGATCTTTTCAAGGGGCTCAATCCCAACGAATTACAGGAAATCTCCAAGATCATTGTCAAAACCCGGTTTCAGAGAGGTGACATCATTACAGACCAGACCAGCAAATCACGGGATGTGTTCGTCCTGATCAATGGTCGTGTCGATATCGTATCGGTCAACGGGTACCCGCTGTACCGGATTGCGAACGGAGAGATATTCGGTGAGCTTGCGCTGGTTTCCAACCTGAAACGCACCGCAGTTGCGATAGCCCGTGAGGACAGTTGGGTGCTGGTCATGAACATCAACCATCTCGAATCGTTCGGCATCGAGAACCCTCACGTCTACACTATGGTCAATGCAAATATCATCAATAGCCTGGGAATAAAGCTTGCCCGTGCGAACAAGCTCATCGAACTACTCAAGGCGGAACTGACCAAAACCCAAAAAACATGAATACCATTACTGTATACGCTCATACCCGGCCTGTAATGTCCCCGTCGTCATGCTGTCACGGACGCGCTGCCATCACGTCTATCTTTGCGACTGTTTTGGGAGTGGTGTTTTTGCTCTGTCCGGTTCATGTCCGGGGGGACAGCCATCTGTTAGAGGGCATACGGTTATACAATGGCGGGCGGTTCGACGAGGCGCTGAACGAACTGCGGGCGGAAATAGAACAGAACCCCAGCGCACCGGCGGCGTATTATTACGCGGCGAAAATACGGACCGAGAAGGGGCAGTATTCACGGGCGCTTCAAAATATCGACGCAGCGCTCCGCGACTCCTCGGACTATTCTGATGCGACGGCTCTCCGGGCATTCACACTCCTCAAGACCGGTCGGGAAAGGGATGCGGTCGACACCTGGAAATTGTTTCTCCGTCAGGCGGGAGTACTCGATGGTGACACGCTGGTCACCGCTGATGCCATCATCTCGCCGGACGCATACCATGAGAAGCTCGAACGTGAACGTATCGAGGCTGAAAAGCGAAAACATGAGCTTGAGGCACTGGAAAACAAGCGAATAACCGGACGTGCGGACAGCATTGCAGCGGCCGCCCAACCTGCAACAGGACAACCTGGAATCCTTGGAACCGAAAACCTCCCCGGCCCGGGTATGGAGGCGCCCCTTGTTGAACTCGAAAACCGTGTACGTTCGCAGATACGGAGAGGTATATACGGGTTTGTGGGTATCATCGCCGTAGCGGGCTTAATTGCAGGGATTGTCTATCTCGTGGTACGTAAGCGGAAGAAACGCCGTGAGGAACTGACCTTTTCGGATGAAGTGGGCAGACTTCTTATCAACAACGAAACCGAGCTCGACCGCGACAGCGCAGTCAGTGAGTTCGAAGCCAAAAAACGTGAGATTCTCGAGGTGATCCGACCACAGCGCGAACCCGGAGAACCGGTGGTGCCTGCGGATGCCTCCCCGTACGAAGCAACCATTATGGAAAACGCACCCGCGCTTGCGGAGCCGGTTCCTGCGCACGGCCCGTTCATACCCGCGAAGGGCGTGTCTTCACCAATTACCGAGGAGGTCAAAACTCTCGTATCTCGGCTGTTCCGCGAGGGTCAATCCGCTGAAGAAATCGCCCGCACGGCTGACCTTACGGTCACCGAGGTGAAGCTGATCCTCGCGGTGCGTGAGCACTATACGAATGCCCTGATCGAAGAATTCGTACGCGAAGATGAGGGCACTCCGGACAGAGAGGGACTTATCCATGCTGTCCACGATCTGAGCGCAGAGGGGCTGAGCACCCGTCAGATTGCGAAAACTCTGAACATTTCGACCAGCGAAGTCGAGCTCGCCTCGAAGGTCATCTCCCTGCGCAAGAACACCTCGAGACGCTGACGGGGGCTGATAAGGGAGCCATTTACGCACATACGCTTCGTGGCCGGTTCATGGGGTGATATTTTCGACTCGTTTTTTGACCGCACGGATTGTATATTTACTATGTAAGCAGCACAGTTAGTGATTATGTCGAATTGTGGGGGAAGTCATGTCCTGGTTTGACAATATGAAGGAAAAATTTCTTTTCGGCTCAGTAAAGCCGAAAGAAGTCCCCGGCGGTATCTGGGTGAAATGCGAGAGCTGCGGTACGATTCTCCTGAAGGAGAAAGTCGCGAGCAATCTCTGGATATGCGACAAGTGCGACTATCATTTCAGAATCGATCCCGACAACTATATTGCGCTCCTTATCGACGAGGGGACATTCAGCGAAATCAACGCCCTCATGCGGGATGTGGATTTCCTTCACTTCGTCGATACCAAGAAGTACTATCAGCGTCTCAAGTCGGCGCGGGTTGAAACCGGTCAGAACTCCGCGCTCACGACCGGGACAGGGGTGATTTCCGGCCGTTCAATAGTCATTGGCATAATGGATTTCCGGTTCATTGGCGGGAGCATCAGCTCGGTGGTCGGTGAAAAGATGGTCCGCGCCATCGACATCGCGATAAAAAAGCAATATCCGTTCATCCTCATCACCCAGTCCGGCGGGGCGCGCATGCAGGAAAGCACTACGGCGCTTATGCAGATGGCGAAGACCTCCGCCGCCATCGGCCGTCTTTCGGAAGCCGGGCTCCCGTACATTGTCATCCTCACCAATCCCACAACCGGCGGTGCGACCGCGTCATTTGCCATGCTCGGTGACATCCATCTCGCCGAGCCGAAAGCGCTCATCGGGTTTGCCGGTCCCCGTGTCATCCAGCAGGCGATGAAATGCGACCTCCCGGAAGGCTTCCAGAAGAGCGAGTTTCTGCTCGAGCACGGCTTCTGCGACCGCATAGTGACCCGTCAGAACATGAAAAAGGAGCTGACGACGATTCTGGAGCTGCTGGCGGGGTAGGGGGGGATGGATGATTATTTTCTATATTCTCTAACTTCTTCCTTTTTACACATGATAAAGTCCAAATTCTTCAAATGGCAATCCTGTTTCTTCAATAATATTAATTGCCAGTTTTTTTATCTCCTCATAAAGTGAATAAAGAAGAGTGTTAAATTTTTCTTTAACATCATTGTTAAGCATATCGACTTTGTTATATATGCAATTTAGGTCAACATCGTGATAAGTTGTATGTACGATCACTTTATTTCTATATTTATGTATAATTCCTCCAAATGTATGCCCCCCAATTGGTTTGTCAATAATTTCATTAATTGCTGTCAACAAATACTCTTTATTCTACCTTTTCAACTCTTTATAAATTGATCCCCCCATTCTATTATCACTTTTATCCAGAAGAAAAAATATCGACAAATAATTATAAACCGAATTCATATAAAATGCTTGTCGAGGGCTACCAACAGATATTTTATTCGATATTTCATTCATTACTTCAAAACCATAAAGAAACTGCTTTATCTGGTGTATAATCAGAATTAAAGCTCCCAAGTCCTCTGTTAATTCTTTCATCAATCTTCCTTTTGTATTATTGAGTTTACATAATAATTCTTATGCGCATAGCATTCTCCCCGCTGTATTTCAGTTGCCAGAGTGGGCACATCCGTGAATCATAATCTTCAAATAACCGGACTTTTGTGGCTCATCAATTAACAACAAACTATTTTGTGTCTCATTTTTTCGATTTTATGAGCCAAAAATCTGTCCGGTTCTCTTCCCGTTTCATTTACCTGAACATCGCCTCGTCGAGCCAGTCAGGGTACGGGCAGGGTGCTTCCCAGCCGTCGGGCAGGCTGTCCACATCGATCATGCCGCCGTCATGCTCGAGATGCGACTTGAACGCAGTCAGGAAAATCCGCGTTTTCTGGAGAATATAATCATAGCTCCATTGCATTGTCCGTGTCTCGAACAGCCGCTGCATGGCAAGCACTGTCGGGAAAAAGAGATAGAACATCCGCTCCCAGCCGGTAGTCCATGGGTGCTCCACATCCCAGCAGCCGCGGAAGGGGCCGTTGAAATAGATGCGCATGCTCGCATCGCCCGAGGAGCCGGTCTGGTGCTGTGAGCAGACGAAGGGACTGGTCTGCTCCCCCACTCCCTCCACCTTGACTCCGCGGTACTGGAGGGTGATCTGCGCCCAGGTTTGGGCCTTAAGGGCGGACTTGGTCACCTCGCGCCACCAGCCATCCGCCTGCAGACCCGCCTTCGCCACATCGAGGCCGAGAATGGCGAGCATAAAATAGAGGCCGTGCACGCCGTGCTGGGGGTACTCGTTTCCCGCCGAGTTGTCACCGTTCGCGCCCGAGATGGTGAATCCGTTCTTGAGGAGCTCGGCGACTTTCTTACGGCCGATGTTGGTCTGCTGGATGAACTCGCGCTCGTCGGTGCACACAATCGGCGTGTTGTATTTTTTCGAGCGCTCGACGATTTCTTTTGCGTCGCGCATGCTGTAGGCGAACGGACGGTTGAGGAAGCAGGGAACGCCCGCCTCGAGGTAGGGCTTCGAGAGCTGGGGCCACCATTTCACCTCGTTGAAACCAGCGAAAATCATCCCGTCTACCTTGTCCGCCATGTCATAGTAATTTTTCACCGCCTCGCACTGGTACTTTCTGGCGAACTCCTGCGCCACCGAGTAATCACGGTCCCAGCAGTGGGTGATGCGCATCCGAGTAGTGCGCCCCATGGGCCAGCGGTCCGGGTCGACCTGGTTGATCATCGGCGCCCAGATGCTGTAATTCATGTGGCTGTTGTCGCTCAGGCAGGCCGCGCCGACCTGGATGAGCTCGACCGTCGATGGTTTACGTTTCACCTGCGCCCGTGCAGCAGGAGTTGAAGCGAGCACCGCTCCTCCAGCTGCCGCAGCCCTGCCGAAAAAGCTGCGGCGTGACTGTTTCGTGTTCATGATGCCCTCCAGTTTTTACGTTTTATTATTTCGGACTCTCTTCAGACGACAATTCAATGGCGAACCGGTTTCCAGCCACTCCCCCACCCCGGTTTGTCCGGTCATGAGGAATTATCAATCGACTTCATACTATAATAGTGCAAGATATTAACTGGTTATGTCCCATAGTTTTTTTTGATGCGGCCATGATGAAGATACGGGACGAGGGACGAGTGGTAAACAAGGCAGCCTGGTGGTTTACTTTCGTGTTACCTTTCTATTTTCATACCCAACGTGACAATTTCGTGCGGCTGGAGTGTAACGGAAATCGTGTTCCCTGTGATTACAAGCCTCTCGGCGTCCTCGAGCGGTAATTCAATCAGATTAAGCCGACTGGATGATTTGACAGCCGATGGAACTGTCAGTGTGACTTTTGTTTTCTCCCCGTTGATTTCAACAAGACGTGCTATCATTTCATCACCATTTTCTGATTCTTTCAAACCGGATAGAACAACATTGTCCGGTTTAATTGATATGAGGGACGATTCTTCGGGAAGCGAGGCATTTTCCTTGCCCAGCGCTGATGATGGCGGCTCTGTTGAAAGAGATGGCACATTATAGTTGTCACCTTCGTCCCATACGCCGTTTTTCCAGTCTCCCTTATGTGGAAATAATGCATATCGTATATGCTGGATACCTTGGTCGGGATAGATATCAGGGTTATTAAAACTCCTGAGCAGACTGAGCCGAATTTCACCGTTTTCAAACGAATGACCGTATTTTGTCAGGTTGATAAGGGCAATCCCGTTGCTACCGTCAGTAACATCCACCCACTTTTGGGCAGGAACTTCCTGACCGTTTGTTGGACGTTCTATAACATCAAATGGGACCTGGCAAAAGAAACGGGGATTCTTAAGAGCCAATGGAAATATAACTCTCAGTAAAGGCCCGTCAGTTGTAGCTCCACCGCTCTCAAACCAGTGGACATCGAGTTCAAAATCGATTCTTGGGTAGGAACGATAGATATATGTCCTCTGGATAAATTTCGAGTTCCCCCATTTTTTGACAGTTTCAATACAAGCCCGGACAGGGCCTCTTTCGGTTATCTTTACGCTTTCAACATCTGTTATATCCTCGATGCGTTTTGGTTTGCCAATAATCCATGCGCTCATACTACCGGCATCCTCCATATATATACGGAGGCGGTTCAGCCCTCCGCCGGCATATTCTATTCCCGTGCGTTTGTCTTGCAAACTTATAATATCGCCGGAAAACATATCTATGCAAATATTAAAGAAATCAGTTTCGAAAAAGCCGTTATCGCCGGAAAAGAGCTCGTTATATTCACCTGGACGTGATGTATCAATTGTGTAAGAACGGTAACCGCCGGCGGGAAGTTTATCAGCAACGAACAGGATTCGGGACCGCCAGCCGGGCGGAAAGTTCTTGCCCTATACAACCTGTGCAGGTATCGTTTTCCCTGAAGGATCTCGGACAATAACAGTTGGCGCCATGCCTTGCCCTCTATTCACCGGCTCGATATGATTGCTGTCGTAAGGGTCGCCCCAGTATGACAAATGTGCGGTTGCCGGAGATGAATAAGTGAAAATCTCTGCCTCAACGAGAGATGTCCTTTCGCGTGGATGTGTATTGAATACGACCACCGGCTGTCCCTCACCAGGAGGAATTCTTACTTCGTCGGCGAGCTTTCTGAGCGCAGTGTTGCGGGCTTTTTCCGCACGCGAAAGAACCCATTTATGGTCGGCAATAGCTTTCATGTTACTTTCATTAATCGCAGATCCGGGAAGAATATCATGAAACTGATTAAACAACAGGGTTTCCCATGCATCACGGAGTTCTTCCGCAGGGTATTCACCACCCAGGAAGCGGTTGAGAGATGACATGAATTCACTGGTGTAGAGCGCTGATTCGCATTGTCGGTTTCCTTCTTTCACCCGTGCCACCGAGGTATAACATCCCTCAAACCTCAAAAATGAACTGCATTTCACCGCGGTGAGCAGGAAGACCGTCCATGTCCTGCTCAATGGATCGGAAAAAATTCTCGGCAGCAGAGAATTGCACTTTCGGATAATAAGGAGTATTATTTAACATATGCGCTGTTTCAATATCACGCCTTGTAGGACCGCCGCCATGATCTCCCACGCCGTTGGGAACAAAAAGCTTATGTCCGTCCGGCACAATATCTTTAAATTCTCTGTAAAGATCGGTAGTAATGGCTTCGTTATAGGATTTGTTGGCATAAACGAGAACTCTCGAACTGTCGGGCCCTTCCCACCAGAATGGTCCGTTTCTCGGCTGGCACCGTTTAATATAGAACGATTCGCATCCTGAAAGCTTTAACAATTGCGGAAGCTGCGATGTATGTCCGAAATTGTCAGGAAGCCAACCTACATGTGCTGATTTTTTAAAACGGTCGAGAAAAAAACGCTGTGCGAGCAGAAACGACCGTGTAAGGGCTTCGCCGCCGGATAGATTTGTGTCGGCTTCGACCCACATCCCGCCGCCAAGCTCCCAACGGCCTTCTTGAACATAATGGCGGATACGTTCGAAAAGCGAGGGATCCATATTTTCAATAGCCTTATAAATTGCTGCCTGACTCTGAATAAATGTAAAATCGGGATATTTATCCATGAACGCGACAACCTGACGGAATGTATCATGAGCCGTTTTTATTGTTTCGTCTTCGGTCCAGAGCCAGTTCATATCAATATGGCTATGACCGGTGATATATGCCGTTTTATCCGAAAGGTCAGGTATGGATGCAAGACTTCGATCCAAAATCCTTTTCAGAATTTTGGCAACAGCGCTCATGTCATCAGAACAAAAAGCCGTGAGACCTTTCCGGGCATCAACCACATAAGGTGAAAGTGGAAGATGGTATGTTTCAATAGACGCCTGGGTTTTTACACCCAAATCACCAACTTCTTTGCCAGACTTTTCCGATGTTGCGGCCACAATACACAGGCATTTCACTGAAAGATTTCCCGGTACACTATAAATATCAGAAGCATCGTTTGATTGAACTACGATTTTAGAACCGTCAACGCTTAAAGCGCTTGCCAGCATTACAGTGTCCAGAGGAATGTCAACACGATAAAAACCACCGGGATCTATTGATTTAAGTTCAGCTTGACCCACTATTTCTTCTGAGGAATCAAAGAACGTGCATCTTATATTTTCTGCTCTGGTGTTGCTGAAATTTGAAATCGTAGCCACCGCTTTTATTCCTGTCCCGTTTTCCATCTTGCTCAATCCGAAACAAGTGAGAGTCAGTCTGTTATAAATCGAGTCTCCGGGCAGTTTGGAGGGCTCGGGATTGATCAGAGAAAATGCAATCTCCGTTTCAGTGTCAATCGAACAGGAAAAGCTCCAGTTTCTCCCGAATCTCCAACCGCCGTTCAACTCGCATATTTTAAGCAGAAGCCTGTTCCATCCTTTTTCAAGCACAAAATCAACCATATGGTCTCTGGGGGCATCATGCCACGGATTTACATAGGCAATATCTCTACAGACTTCTTCCCCATTGATCCATGCCACAAGACCGTCACCCGAATCGAGCAGAAGTCGTACTTTTGTGTCTTTTTTTACATAAATGTAGGTAAAAGCATATGCGGAAAAGTACCTTTTTACAGGGAAATCCAAGCTCAGCAGATCGACACGCGCAGTTTTTGCCGACACCGTCTGCCATGATAAATTACCCACTCTGTCCCCTGGTGACGGCGCCATTTCCTGTTCCGGCAGATACGGGAAATCAAGAATCTCGTTATCATCGGAAGTTTGGAATGTGCCTATAACAAGCCATTCATTAACAGGGATTACGGAAGCAGCACCCATATCAAAAGAAGACATGCAAATGAGACACACAAGTAACAGTACGAGTATATTCCTATGTTTTTTTCTTATTTTCCCTTTATCATCATGCATCTTAACCTACTTTCCTATATTATTTAAAGTGCTGTATATGTTAACTGACTTTGTTGCCCGGTTTAAGATTACATTATTATTATGTACCAGCAGCGATTCTTCGGAAGACAGACAGTCCTTTCAACTGTTCGGCATTCAGACGGATCATTTCACAAAATAAATATTTCCGAACCTCCAGGGAATATGAAATCCCAAACCTTTCGGAAAACTGAAGGCAGCCTGCCAATCATCGTCATCAACATTCACTTTTCCCCGTTCGATGCGGCAGAAGTTCATACGCCACATATCACCTGCTCTTGGCGGTGTATGATCGGCGGTCCAAAATTCCTCGAAAGGAATGGCAAGTTCTGCGGTCCAAAATGTATCAGAGTTTCCTTCGTTTCTGCCGTCGCCCTCGATAAAAACACCATGTTTCAGACCGCTGAAATTCCAGTTCTTCGTATTGATGAATCTCCCTTTTCGTGTTTCTCCGCCATTTAAAATAAAAAGATCGACAATTGCGTTTGCGGGATTGATGTTGATTTCGTAATAGGTATGCCCCCTGTTTTCAGGGTCAATAAATACCTCGAAAACCTCTTCTTCCCAGAGATTGTCATCGTCCTTCGTATACGTAGCCCAGGCGTCGTTGTCTTCACCATAGAATGCAACATAGAGATATGTATCATCCCAGAGGAGACGAACGGTGGTTTTAAACGGAATGCCGAGGCCGGTATCTGCATGCCGCAATGGTGCTTCTTCCGCCCGCAGCCACTCGGTTTCATCGAGCCTGCCATCGATCGTTATAAAACCGGTTGCCCGGCTTACTGAATATTCTGCCACATCATCGTCATCGGCGTTTATATCGCCAGGATAAAAAATCATTATTGAGCACAGTGCGATGAGCACGTTCATAACAAATACATATTCAAAACGGTGTGTTCTCGTTATCATTGGTTATCCTTCCAGCAGAATATAATAGATGAGTAACTATATTATAAAGTATCAATGCCGGATTGTAGGCGGCCTTCCCGAAAAAGCTGCGTCGGGACTGGTTCTTCTTCATGACGATACTCCCTTTCCCTCAGTGATTCACGTGGTTACGTTCACATTCAAACAATTGGGGCCAGGCAAATCGGCGCCGCTTAGGTCTCCTTCAAACGGTCACCACCCGTGATGCCCAGTTCTCGAGCCACCTGTAGTGAGGCGGCAGGTACGCGCCCTGCTGGCTGAGGGCGAACTCGCTCAGTTCGCGCAGTTTCGCGGTTTCCTCGTCCGAAATCGCCGGATTGTAAGCGGCCTCCAGGTTGACGGCGACCTCCTCAAGGCTGTTCATGGCGGTGAAAGCGACATCGAGCCGGTCGTTCGCGAAGACGTGACGGAGCATGGCCTGGGCGATATTGATCCCGGGGTCGTCGAAAAAGCCATGCTTACGGGCGAGGGCGATCATATTGTCGCTCCCCATGGTCTTCATGCTGAGGAGGCTGATACTGTGCCGTTCGCACAGGGGGAAAAGACTCGAATAGACTGAACGCTCGGCATTCTTCTGCGGAACCGCCTTGTTGTGGTGGAAATTATATACAATGAACATGTACTCGAACACGTCGCCGTACTGCTCGCCCCGATTCACAAGCTCTTTCACCTCGTGGGCGGAAGTACCGAGGGCGCGTATTTTGCCGGCGTCACGGTTCCGTTCCATGATGCGTACGGATTCATCGGTCACGTGAAAGCGGTAGAGGTCGATGTAGTCGGTTTTGAAGGTTCTGAGGGCGTTGTCGATGTCCTCCTGGAGTTTTTCGACACCATTGATTGCATAAAGGGAGAGCACAATATTCTTGCGGAAACTGCGGATGCTTTCGCTCATAGGTTTGTACTGGTGGTACTCAGGGCGGTTGTAAACGTCGAAAAGGGTGATGCCGCCCTCATAGCCGAGCTTGATCATGCGGTCGCGGAGTTTTGGGTTTTTGACGAGCTCCGGCATGAGATGAGACCCGAATCCGAGCCTTGAGACCCTGATGCCTGTTTTACCGAGTTCACGGTTGGTCATGGTTCCGGCGGGGATCTTTGGAGTGGTGTACTCCTGACTGAACGGCCGCCATCCGGAACAGCCGGCCGCTGCCATGACTGCACCGGTCGAGGTCAGAAATGTTCTTCGTTTCATGAGGTATATACTCCTGGTATTTCCGAATAATCGGAGTGTGGATGTAACACTGTGCAGATATTTAAAGGTATTGCTTCCGGTCACTTTCGACAAGGGTTTTTTGACACTATGTGTAAGGGTCTCTATTCTGTATACTAAATATTCATTTCTCTTTGACATTTTCAGTATATAATTGTAATTTTAATATAATTTTTTTTCCACACGTGATTGACACCCACATCAAGGAGCCATATAATGAATCCTGACCGCAGAACCTTCTTCAAAGCCGGAACCGGTTCGCTGGGGGCACTATCCCTGGGCATGCTCTCATGCGCTGACTCCGGCCGGGCACCCGAGACGGCAATCCCCATCGACAAAACCATCCGGCCGCTCGGCATATACCTCGCGAACCATCTTCAGGACACAGGTATGCACACCTGGGGTATCGACCGCTGGAAACGCGATATTCGCGACCTGAAGGCGATGGGCGCGGAGTGTATATGGTATCTCCCGATTCAGTTCGGCCAGCGGTCGGTGGTGGATTTCGCACCCGGCGCCCCCTACTGGGAATTGCAGAAGAGCATCTGTACCGCGATTGCGGACGAGGGCCTCGAGGTGGGCATTGCCATCGGGTACAACGATGTGTTCCCGGAAACGCTGGAGGAGCATCCTTCATGGCAGGCAAAGTACGGCAAATACGGCATGGAGCAGGCTCATGCCTGTCCGTCCCAACCGGAAGCGCTTAAGGAAATAATGCGGCTGCGGGAGAGGGTTTTCAGCGAGATTCCCCGGATAGATTACGTGCTCTGCCCAATCACCGATTACGGCGGTTGCGCGTGCGAGAAGTGCGCACCGCTCCCGGAAACCTACCTCCGCGTATTCTCGGAGCAGACCGCGGTGTGCCGGACATTTCACCCCGGCGTTAAAATTGTTGCGGCGGGGTGGGGCATCGATCTTAACGAGGAGGACATGCTCCGCGGGCTCATTAGACAGGCGGAATGGATTGATTATGTAGCGGAGATTCCGCGCGGAGTGAAACCGATCATGAAGTTTTACATGGACCCGGAAATCACCATGGCCGGCGGATGGGGAAGTTACGGTCCCTGCCCCCTTTTATCGCTCATCAGGCGGTCGTACCGCGAGGAGTATGGGTATATCAGCGGCTCAGTGACGTACAGCGAAGGCATTCATGACGATATCAACCGTTTCGCTGTGCTTGCGTTCGCCCGTGACCCGAACAGGTCTGTCATCGATGTGGCTTCACAGTATACTGAAGAGTGGCTGCATCTGACCGGTGGCGATGTCCGGAGTGTCGCTGAAGTTATCGCCGGTCTGGGTAATGGTATCGGAGTACAGCTCGGGGCCTATGTCCATCCCGACGATGGCGTCGATAATCCACGAGCCGACGAGCGGTTGAATGTCCTGATCGATGTGCGAAAACATGCGCCGGCGTTATCCGACAACTATCGTTACTGGCTTCTGCATTTCAGGGCGGTGTACGAGTCATTATCAGTGACAGAGGGAAAAATTGACATCGACACACTGCTGAAGGAAATCGGCACGGCTCGTGAAGCCTTCAGGAGACTTGAACCGGAGTATGGTCTCTTCCTGGATCAGAAATCACGCTGGTCCAAGCCGGAACTGAGTCCCTGGAACTGGCCGCGAACATTTCACCATGCATGGAATCGGGAAAACGGCTTTATCCGATAGCATTGATTTGACGGTGTTGTTCTTATAATGGTATGGAAGTCACGCGGATTCACCGGGGCTTCCTTTCTTTCTCCTTGTGAGTTTGTACCGTACTAACAAGTCAATTTTCCCCCTCTTTTTATATATATATCTCTCCCAGATTTGTCTTGATTCGAACTGCATTTTCGCCCATATTGACACAACTTATTATTTTATTCTATAAAGGTTTTTTTTCACATGTCACGGGGAGCACACATGAATTTCACTTTTATCGACTGGATTATCGTTTTTGTCTACCTCACTTTCACTATCAGTGTCGGCATCTACGCGAAACGGTTCGTCGGTGACCTGACCGGATACATTGTCGCGGGCAGGAGGCTCAAGCTCGGTGTCGGCACTGCCACATTGATCGCCACCGAACTCGGCACAGTTACCATCATGTACATGGGGGAAACCGGGTACCGTAACGGATTCTCCGCACTTATCATGGGGGTGATTTTTCTTGTCGCCTATTTCATTGTCGGGCAGACGGGGTTTATCATCGAGGGCTTGAGACAGCTCAGGGT
>Ga0315284_10004841_pt1 | contig 19141 bp, 6 predicted proteins | sample YL17G09_16_MG_FD_203696 | JGI IMG/M metagenome (GOLD analysis project Ga0315284, IMG submission 203696) | Sediment microbial communities from Yellowstone Lake, YNP, Wyoming, USA - YL17G09_16 | ecosystem: Environmental > Aquatic > Freshwater > Lake > Sediment | place: USA: Wyoming | collected... | reverse complement strand
TCAATCTTGTTTTCTATTTTATTTTTTAAATTCATCGTTAATCCCTTCTTCGTTAATGGTTCAAATATAATACTATTTATTTAACTGCAATGAATGAATACAGCGAGATACTTTTGAATAAACATAAGCTATGAAAGCAAAGTTTACATTAGAAAAAACAGTCCATTGGATAGTTTCAGAATATCCTGAATTTTTAAACTCCTATGAAATCTTAGATGTTGCGACTTATATCAATAGAACAGATGATGATTTATTTCCGATGGATTTACAAATTTAATATCGGTTCAACATTTTAAGTGTAAAAAATAAAAATGATTCGTTATGTAATTTTATTCATCTGTCGGAATACCGATTGACGAAAAATGAATTGCCGAATAGAAGTGAGGTTATTTTATATGTAATAAACGATTCCTACTCTCGATTTAAAAATGAGTACCTATCCAAAAGACAGAATACTATTTTGGAGCAAGTACCTTTATCAGAAACCTTCGACCAAAAGAGTCTGACCGCCACTGTAAATGAATTAATTCCGAATATATGGTCGTGACACCACCATTGATTCGCTTATACTTTTTTTTCATAAAACAAATTTACATTTAAATCATTAAAAAAGGGACTCGGCAAAGTCCCTTAATTTATAATAGTTTAGATTTTTATTCACTCTAAAACAGTTTCGATTTTTATTCACCTTAAATCCACACCAAATGGCTGAAAAGGTTGTAAGAGTTATATGCGCATTTAGCTTGCTCATATTCTCTGCGTCAATATTAGTTTTCGCTTTAGCGGTACTAATGAAAACGCTTTAAAAACAAAACAGTTCAGAGAATCCGTTTCGACTTTGTTCATCTTCCAAACTCTACGCAATGCGACTACAACTCGACATTGACCCGAAGTTTGTTGAACTGATAATCAAAATGATAAAAGTTTGCGCTTTTATTTATTTGGTTAATCAAATCATCTAACGGATTAGTCCTGCCTGTTATTACCATTAACAGGTAGGGCTTTTTTAAACTATTATTTTCTTTAGTTATTTTGTTGTCGTTACTAAATTGACGATGCTGAATTTTCTTCCACTTGTTCATAGCAGTTAGCATAAGATTAAACGATAATTTTAAAAAGTAAGCACGAAGGAATTTTTGTTCCACCGAACATTTTAAAATCGAAGTCCGTAAACTTTCAATCTTGTTTTCTATTTTATTTTTTAAATTCATCGTTAATCCCTTCTTCGTTAATGGTTCAAATATAATACTATTTATTTAACTGCAAAATTATTGATTATATGGTTTAGCTAAAATTGTCATTTACCCTTTTTAGGAATCTCTTGTTCTTTTATTTCTTCTTCTGCAATCAACTGTTGAAGTACGAAAATAGCCCCTGCATTAGCATTCGCATTTGCTAAGTTCGTTTCTTTCTGCTTGGTCTGTTATTCAAGTAACTGTTCGAGTCTTTCTTTTGTTGTTGGCATTTGTTTATTGGTTTATTGATTTAGTTCGGGATGTATTGACATGAATTGTTCTTTTCCAAAATCATATCCTTGTTCGTAATAGCTTTTTAATTCTTTTACTAATTCATCGTGCGATAATTCATTTAATCCTTGTAGTGTTGCTCCTTCTAAGAATGGTTCGGCTAATGATTTTCTTTGATTACCAACTATTATTTGAAATTCTTCATACTGTTTGGGTGTAAGTGTTATTTTATTTCCATCGTAGGTAAAAGTATTCTTCGGTTGTGGTGGAAACAAGTCTGTATCTCTTGTTTTTAAATATTGCAATGCAAGTTGATACCCGAATTTATTTGTGTCCACCTCTTTTGTATTACCTACATCAAATAAATATTTCATCACCCTTCCACCGTAACTGCTTCCGTTCATATTCTCTACTTTTTCACCCCACATTGAAATCTTTGATGGCATTTCTTCATTCTGAAAAGTCTTATTTTTAAAATCGTTTTTTATCTGTTCAAACATTGACCCCTGCGATAGGTCAACTTTGTTTTCAGGAATTGCTTTTGAGAAAACTGATACATCGGCAGGTACAACTAAATTCGTTCCTACATTCAACATTCCTCTTACCCAACTATTCACATAGCCACCACCCATATTCATTGCGTTTATGAGTGTTGATGTTCCACCGAATACATTGTTCTTTATTCCATTGACGAAACTTTCTTGCAGTCTTAATTCTAACCCATTCAAGTAACTCAATCTTTTATCTTGCTGTTGTTTTGCTTCTTCATCTAATGATGCGTACATTTTCATAAGTGCGCCAACTGTTCCGAAATAATACAAACTAACAAGTGCATCTCCGTTTCTGTAAGTAGCATCACCACCTGTAAGCCACCTCTTAAATCCTGTATAGTTTAATGAACCCCCGCTAAAATATTGCTCAATGATATTTTTATCCTTGCGCTCATCATCGTCACCCATAATCAATCCTGATGCTGCTAATTGACTAAACAATGTTGAAATAGTAATACCTGTCATTGCTCTTGAAAAATATTTTATTGCACCATCTCTGTTTCCGTTTTTTGCTTCCCACAATGCTCTTGTAAAACAATATTCGGGTAATGCCAATTCTACTGTTCTGATTGCAGAGTTAAGTGGTATCTTTAAAAACGGTTGTGTAAGTGTTCCGATTGTTCTTAATGATTTTCCGACAAATGAAGCACCCTTACCTTCCTGCTCCATACTTCTTATTCCTTGTCCGATAGAATCTATTACATACTTCTGTATGGCATTATCCTGTGTCATTACAGCTTCCTCCCCTGCATTGTGTATTATTTCTGCGCTTGCATCATCAGGGGCGTGTATAAACGCTTGCAACCTGTCTTTTGTATATCCTTTAGCCCTTCCAAGTTCGTATGCCTTTGCGTACTCTGCTGAATATCTGAATGGGTTATCACCAAGTCCAAGCAACCTTGCATTTAACTCTGCTGTTATACCTGCCGTTCCTTCTAATACTGCATTGCCAAATTCTTGCCTTGTTAGTTTCTTTTTTCCTGTTGCCCAATTAGATAATTTTTTCCACGAACCAACTGGGTCAATATTCTGCTTAACCTCTTTTTCAAAATAATCCTGACTTGTCATACCATGAATAAATTGTTCAGCTGACTTCTTAACCCCAAGTTTAAATCCTAAAAATGCCTTTGCTTGTGATGATAATATATTTCTATATTTTGCAGGCACATTTGTATCTCCGAATCGAGGTAATATATAGTCCAATGCTGTTCCATTTAAACTCTCTGTAAAACGAACAGGCATAAAAGCAATATTGAATATAGGATTACCTAACAATGATTTTATAGATAGTGTATTTAATCTCGCAAGTGTTAGTGCTGTGTCGAATCCACTTTTTTGTTTTGATATAGTTTCGTTTAATTCTGTGGATGCCTTTGTTGCTTTTTGTTGTGCTGTTTTGAAATCTTCAATATCTTTTTTGGTTGGATTTTCGTTTGTCTGTAATTTTTCTTTTGCAATATCAAGTCCGTTAATATCGGTAGCCAATGCTCGTAGCTTATCCTTCATTTCTGGTGTAAGCGTAGGCAGTCCTAATGCCTCCGCATACATATTCCTGAAATCATCATATTCCAATGCGCCTTTATCAATTATTTCAGTCAATGCTTTACCGAGCAATTTTTTTCTATCTTCCTCTGAAAGTTTTGTTAATCGTTTTCTCCACTTATCTAAAACACGCTCCTTTTCTTTTTCGTCAAATGATTTTTTTTCTTTACCTAAAAATTGTGTTAATTTATGTTCGTAGTCACTTCTGAATTTTTTTTCATCCCATGCTTCTTTAATATTTTGATTGAGGTGGTCAACCATTTTCTCCACTACCGCCTTTATCCCATGCCCTGCAAGATGCGCTTGCTTACCTATTTCAATTGCTGCATTTATAAGTTGTGGTGGAATAATGTATGCACCTGCTGTTCCTTTGGTATTGATTTTTAGTTTATCCCAAAAGCTTACAATTTGCTCTTTGTTCTTTTTGTACTTTTCTGCATTGAATAATCTTTTTTCAAATTCTTCCTTTACAGGGCTTTCTGAAATCAGTTCGTCAAATGCTTTCTCAATACTTCCTTCGTGCTTTGCAAGTAATTCATCAATTCTTCCGTTGATTGCTTTTTCAGCATACAACACCATGCCCATCGGTGACTTTTTATAGAAGTCATATATCTGCGCATTAAATTGTCCTTTCTCTTTTGCGCTTGTGGCGTATTCATATAATATTTCAGCCCAATCTTCTGCTGCCTGCTGCTTTTCTTTTGGTGTCTTTGCACTTACCTCTGCTTCATATTTAGAATTTAATGCTTCCCCGAAAATAGCGGAACTAACAGCACCACCATAAGTATTTTTTCTCGCTTGATTTAAAGATTCATCAATACCAAATTCATCAATAACCTGTTTAGCAAGATTTCGTGCCTCATTCTGATTCGCTACTTTATACCTACTCTTTTTATCAGTAATTAATGAAGCAAGTTTTTCATTGTCCTTTATCTTTTCAGAAGTCCTTATTCTTTTTACAACACTTAATTCTTTTGTCTTTCCACCGTCAGTAACTGTTTCTTTTCCCTCTCCATCCAACGGCATAACCCCACCATCAACCTTGTTATCTGGTTCGAGTTCTGCGTATCTGTCATTCAGTTCTTTTTCTACTTCTTTTTCATCAATAATTCCGAGTTTTAATAATCTCTTGTAGGCAGGGTGATTAATGATGTATTCTTTTATCTGATTTAGTTTGTCTTTGGCTTCTATTTTTCCATCGCTGATAAGATTTGCAAATCGCTCTGCTGCATCCATCAGGGTATCTATGTCTATGATGGCTGATTTTTTTGTGTTGCCATCTAAGTCATCTGTTAAATCTGTTTTACCTTTCAGCTTTTTCTTTACTGCCTTAAATACTTCTTTGTTGATGGCATGGGCATTTTCTTTTCGTACTTCGTTGATTTTTGATTCAAGTCCTTTGATTTCTTTTTTCAGTTGCACCCTTTCGGCTTTCTTACCATCTAATGTTTTTTCATCGAGTGTTTTTATTTCTGCTTCGTGATTCTCAATATCCGCTTCTACCTTACCTAAGTGCTTGGCTTTTTCGTTTCGCTCTTTTACAAGGTCTGCCTCTGTCTTGGGTGCTTCTGCTGCATCTGATTTTAATAGATTGTTTTCTTTTAAAAGCTGGGTTGCTTCATCGAGTTTTTCTAATGGCAACTTCCACGATTTTGTATCACCATCCCACTTAGCACCTAATTCTTTTAACTTGTCTTTAATTGGAAAGGTATCGCCTTTTACAATTATATCATTTCCAATTTCTGTTATTGTTGCTGACTTCTCTTTTGGAATATATTTTTCTTTTTGAGGCGCATTTTCATCTACTTGCTCAATATCAGTTCCGATTTTTCCTGTGTCCAAATCTTCTTTTCCTGCAACTATATTTCTTATTACCTGCTGTTTTTCTGTTGACTTTCTTAGTCTATTATTGTCCGCTGCATTATCAAAATAATATGAGCGAATGAGTGCAGGACTTTTTGTATTCATTCTGCTTACCCTTCCGAAAAGTTGCTCTGCTTTATTGCCTGAATATTCACTTGTTGCAATGTGCATAACTCTCGGAGCATTACCTACTGTATCATCAAGGTCTATTCCTGTGCCACCGCTTTTGGTGGTCATTAACATTACCTTAGTTTCTCCACTTTGGAATTTGTCTTGTTCTATTTTGTATCCGCCTTTCTGATTGCCGCCAAATATTTTAGAATAGGATATGCCATCTTTTTCTAATCGCTTTGCGATGTTGTTTAGTAATGCTTCTTCTTTTTTTATTGCCCTCTCATAGTACCCGTACTTGCTGTTTTTTGTTCCGCTTCTGATATTATGCTCGCCTACATAGTTTCCGACAACAATACTTTGCTTACCTGATGCTAAATCTTTTTTTACCTGATTGTATATGTGGTCTGCTTTTGCGCTTTCATTTAACTTGTCGAGGTTTTGAAGCATTGCAAATCGCTCTGCCTTTTCAAATTCTTTGATTGCAAATTTTGCCTCTGAATAGTATTGCCCTTTACCTGCTTCGTAATCTTTTTTAATCTTGTCGAACAATCCTTTAAACGCTAAATCATTTGCGAGGTCGGCTTTAAATTGCCCAAAGTCACCTCCAATTTTTTTAGGATTTAATTTCTGATTTACAAGTTTGCCAATTGCAATATTTTCAGCATTGTCTAATCTGTTTTGATGGATAGTTTCAATTTCACCTCGCTCCTTTAATTGCTGTGGAGTCATTGTAAGATTTTCATTCTCAAAATCTCCGAAGAATGGAAATTCTCTGCGAATGATTGCGCCCTTCTCTATTGCAGCATCTCTTAATGCAAGTAATTTACTTTCGTAGTGTTTAGGTGATAATGATGTTGTCGCTACTGTGTATGTTTCACCATCACGACCTTTTTTATATTCAATATCAACTCCTAATTCTTTTTGGATTTCCTTCGGTGTCTTATCGGTAATTTCAGATAGAAAATAAATTCCTTGTTCAATCTTGTCCATCGGTGTTGCGGTGGCGAAAAGATTGTGGTCTGATTTAACCTTTGACTGCGCTATACTTCTTTGCGCTAATGGATTTTTTAGGTTGTGTGCTTCGTCATAAATAACAACTCCATAATCCCCTTTTCCTATCTTGCCACTTGCAAGTTCTGAATATGTACCTATCTCAAACTTACTCAAATCAAGTCCGATTGTCTTTGCCTGATTTACAAATGAACCATCAATGATTGCTTGGCTTTCAGTTACTATCAACGACTTCTTTCCTGTCTTGTCCTGCATCTCGTTTGCGATAGCGAGTTCTGTTCTTGTCTTTCCTGCGCCTGCACCATCAGCAAGTAAAAACCCCTTGCCACCACTATCAAACCTATCCATCGCTAAGTTTACACCTAATCGCTGAACTGAATTTACTTGTCCACTATAACTTCCTTCAAGTATGTGCTCCTTTTTTGGTGTCGGCAAATTCTTTTCATCAGCAATTCGTATCGGTGGTCTTACTTTTAAAACTCCTGTCTTTTTTACTTCGCCAACTTTATTTATCTCTACATCGTTATCGAGTGAATATTTTAATTCGGGTGAAAGGTCGAATGAATCTCTTACTGTCTGATAGGCATTTTTTAGGTATGGAACTAATTCATTCAGTCCTTTTTCAACTGCGAATTTCACCATGTCCTCAAACTTGTAATAACCCTTCTGCATCAGAAGTGATACCACCTTAACAGCTTTGCCTGCCTGTTCGGGGTCTAATCCTGTTGTTGCTTTCTTTCCGAAACTGCCAAGCAAATCATCGAGTTCATCATCTATCTTTTTTATCTGTTCATCATTTCGCTCGAATTTTATTTGCTCCTTCGGAACATCAACTTTTATTTTTTGTTCTGGCTTAACTTCTTCTTGTTTTGGTAGAGGTTTATCAACTCTTTCTTGTCCTGCTCGCTTAGCATCGGAGTAAGCATCGCCAATTTTTTTAAGGATTTCTTTTTCATTGTCTTTAAGATTTAATTTATTTATCTCGTCTATTAGTTGCGGTTTTGTAAGTGCCTGTTCCGCACCAAACATTCCACCTTTACTTGTTTCAGCAGCAGTATTAAATCGCTGAATATTCTTTTTAAAATTCTTTTCGCCGCTTGCTATCATTCTATTCAGCGCAACAACATTCGGGTCGGTCAAGTCAAACGCATCGCCCTGTTTCATATATCTCCAAAACTCCGAATCTTCATACCCGTCTTGCTTGAATTTAGCTTGTAGTTTTATTGCCTCATTCAGTTCGTGTTCCAAACTGAAATTATCCATTTGAAAATTCTTAGCGAGTGCAGGAATGGCATTAACAATATTTCTTCTGAATTGTTTTACCCCTGCAATATCTGTTGCCTTAATTGTTTCAGGTTTTAAAATTGCCGCCACCAACATATCGGAAATTAAATCTTTTCCTTCGGGTGTAATTTCACTATTAACAAAATACTTAGAGAGTTCGTGTTCTAAAATAACTTTATTAGCAAGCAATAAATCTTTCATCTGCTTCACGCTAACTTTATCCGCATGAAACTCACTCATTGTATCGTGGCGACCTACAATATCAAATATCCGTTGCTTTAAATCTTTATCGGCATTGATAATATTTGACTGCTTAATTAATTTGTCGGCAGGACTTTCCCCTTTCTGTGCGGACTGATTGTATTTGTCAAGTTCCTTAGTGGTGTATTCCCTAACTCCCTCATCAACCTTAACAAGTATCGGATTTTTTATTTTTGCAATTTCATTTTTATCAAGTCCGTATTTGTGTGCTTTATCGGTCAATGCTTTTACATACTCCGCATACTTTTCAGGGAAATCTTTAACCGACTTCTTAATAGACATTGTTCGCCCATTACCACTTAATACAATTCCGTCCTTAGAAATAATCGGCACACCACTATCAGGAGTTGCTGAATCTGAAATAACAATACTTGGTTTTAAATTTCTTGCATTGTCAATCACATCACCTTTCGCCACATCATCATCTTTGTAATTGCGAGGATTAACATTTTGTCCATTCTCTTTCGGATAACCTTCGCTGTCAGAAAATGAAACTTCATTGTGTGAAGCAATAATATCATCAGCACTCACCACCATAAACTTCGCCTTCCTACTTTCTCCGTCAGGCATTTCAATAGTTGTTTCTTCGCCTTCAACTTTCGGTTTATCAGCAAACTCTTTATTTACATCGCCAACTTTAACTTTCGGCTGTTCAAGTTTTTTCTGATTAGGTTCACCAAACTCCACTTTCTTCTCACCCCCTACTACTGCATCTCCACTAACAATAGGTTGGGTGTCCGTAAACTGTTCTGAAATATCTATCGGCTTATTTGTTCGCCAAGTTTTCATATCCATATCAGAAAGCGGATGAAATAAGTATTTATCACCCTCTTTAACAACCACTCCATTTGTCCGATACTCTACAACTTCATTTTCGTTCGGATTAATCAGTTTATCAACTTGCTCAAAATATTTCTTCGCCTTCTTTTCACCAATCTTGTTTTTGATTTCATTATAGCCATCGTTAATAACTTTTGCTTGCGTGAAACCTTTTTTATTTTCTTCAATAGGTTGGGTGTTATTCTCTTTTTTAGTTTCAAGGGGTTTCGTTTGTTCTTTAGATAGTAGGGATTTTGATTTTACTCTTGGGCTTTGACCGTTTCTTTTTATGCCACCGCTAATAGCCATATCAAGAGGAAATCCTGCTTTATTATTTCTTTCTATGGATTCATTGGCGTTTTTTATAGCATCTCTTAATAGTTTTCCTGATTGTCCCATACCTTGTCCCGATGTTCCTTCATATACAGTATAATATCCGTTATCGCCTTTAACCGCAAAGAAATCACCATCTGTATCTAATTTTACAGGCTTTGCATTTTCTGCTTTTACAAATTCCTTATTGTCAAAGTCGTAGATATAATAATCATTAGTTGTTTCTTGTTTTGGTGTTTCTACTACTATTGGCTGAACCTTACTTAATGAATGTTGCTTTGCATCAATATGGTAAGCTAAAAAGCTACCTTTTTCTTCTCTTATCCCGCCTTTATCGTATTTTAAGGTAGCCGTAACATCACTATCTCCAAATGGTGTCATTTTTTCAATAGTATAATAATCTCCATAACGACTATCATAATACCTCTGCCCTACTTTAATTTCAGCGTTATATCTTTTAGTGTCTGAATACAACTCTACATCTCTTAATTCAGTAGGTGTTTCAGTTTTTTCTTTTTGATTAGATAGTAGGGATTCTGATTTGTCCTCTGGGTAAACTATCTTGTTTTCGTCAAGTATAATTATTTCATTTTCATAAGTTCCGCTATCCTTATCAATTATAGCATCATATCCCAATTTCTTTGCTGCATCAGATATATGTTTTGATGGAATTTCATCTATTTCAGAAATATTTTCAGGGTCATAGCGAAAGTAAGTATCATCTTCCCCTAATGTTAACCCTTTCTTTTTTCCATATTCTTCGTCTGCTAATCTAATTGCTTCTTTTTGTACTTCATTCCACTCGTTAGTATTGGTATATACAGGCTTATCAATAGTTAATTCAGCTTCAGTTAAATGTTCACCAAATTCATTTGTTACTAAATCCTTATTGGTAGAAAAATAGACACCCGTACCGAATTGCGGTGCATTGCTATTTTTTAATCTCCCATTTCTTTTAGTCCCTGACGCATGAAAAAATATTTTATTTTCACCTAATTGAAACGCTTTCGCCGTACTCTCTACACCACTTGCAGTAGGTGTTTGTTCTTTGGGTTGTTCTTTAGATAGTAGGGATTTTGATTTAATTTTTGTATTTCTTGCATCAAAAACTACAATTTCATCTCCTAATTTTGCAGCATCATAGCCAAGTCTTTTTGCTATATTAGGGTCAAATTCAGCAGCTAAACCTCTTAAAACATCATTGCTTGCAGTAGAAAGCCCTTTCTCTTTATACTCAACCACATATTTACCATCTACTAAATCTGTTTTTACATTTAATCCTTGTGATTTTTTATCGTTAGTATATTTTTTAGCTTCTTCAATACTATCAAATTCCTTCTTTACTAACTTACCATTATTAAGCCTTTCAGAAGGTATGTTTGCAGATTCGAGTTCCTTTGCTAATTTATTTCTTTCATCTTCACTAAGGTTTTTCCAATCAAGTATTTTCTTTACACTTAAATCTGCCTTTACTTCTTTTTTGTTAGAACTCCTTTTATTTAAGTAGAAATAAACCCCATTACCTAAACTCTGCGTTTCTGTTGGTTGTTCAAACTCTGAAAAATCCTTATCTGTATAATGGTAACCTTCTATTTTAGCCGTACTACCTACATTTAATGGAGGTTTCGTTTGTTCTTTAGATAGTAGGGATTCTGATTTCTTTAATACAGGTAAATCAATTTTTACTGATGCTGTTGATGCAAACGCCTTTTCGTTTTGTGGAGTAATTTCAACATTCCCTGAAATCCATTTTATACTACTTTCGTCTAATCCAAATTTTTCTAAGTAAGGCAAAAGTTTTGCTTTCACCTTTTCAAAATCTTCTCTTGTTTTTACCTTTATTTTTTCAAAATCTCCTTTTTCAACAGGGATTCCTAACTCATTAACAATAGCGTCTCCGTTTATAAAAACTCTATTTGTCTTTAATTTTCCATTTTCATCATATTGTAATTCATACCCACGATTTAATTGCTGATTCCATATTCTTAATCCATCGGTAGATATAGATGTTTTCTCGGTATATTCGTGTCCTGCTGGTAGCATTTCTTGAACACCACCGAACATTGTTTTAAAGTCCTCTTTGTTCCTTGATTGATTTTCAAACTTAGAACTCCACTTGTTTGTAGGCTTTCCATTTTCGTAAATCCTATAAAATCCAACAAAGTCATTATCTGATTTCCCTGTAACTATAACATCTACACTACCTGTTTCGGGATGAGCATACTCAACAAACTCAATTCCGTTTTTTTCTTTATGTGATATAGGAACAGCAGCTTTATTGCTACCTCCTAATTGGGTTGAAAATTCACCTACACCATCAAATAAATCTTTTCTTTTTATTTTAGCTTCTGTTGCTATTCTTTTTGATTCAATATCTTTAGCCGTACTCTCTACATCACTTGCAGTGGGTGTTTGTTCTTTGGGTAGTAGGGATTCTACTGCTTTTACTAATTCGGGATTACTGCCATCTGCTTTTGCTTTATGGTATTCTTCAGCTACCACTTCTTCTGATGTATCACGCCCCTCAAACTTTTTATATTTTATTAAATCTGTTAACCCCTTCCATTCTTTAGAACTTAATGGATTATCCAATAAATATTTTTTTGTACTCTCTACATCTTTTAATGCAGGGGGTGTTTGTTCTTGGGGTTGTTTAGTGGATAGGGATTCTGATTTTACTTCGGTCTTTGAAATTATTGCATCCTTCGCCTCTTTTCCCGTAAATGAATATTTGTAACGATTAACAGTTGTTTCCTTGCCGTATGGAATACCTAAAAACGATTTCCGTACTTTTATATCGCCGCCTATTTTTTCAGCCCTATCTCTTAAAGATTCAGGAATTTCATTTATATCAGAAACATAAGCGGTATAAGTTTCATCATTATTCAAAGCATTAATTTGTTGCTGCGCTTCTGTTAAAGTTGGCTTTACTTCGGTCTGCGTATCGGCTTCGGTCTTGGTCGTGGCTGTGGCATCTTTTTTAGTTTTATTTTGATTGAAAATTTCTTGTCGTTGTGCATCCGCTTCTTCCTTCGTCAATACACCTTGCTCCTCCTCGTAGTTTATGTCGTCTATGGTTGCTTGTTGTTCTTCTGTTAGTGTCGGTGCAAGGGGCTTTTCTTCTGATACTGTTGGTTTTTCTTCTTTTTTTTGTGCAGTTATAGTTGGTTCTAAATTTATTTCCGCAGATTTATTTGTTGCATCAGTTGTGTATGCTTCTACATCATCAAGTTTTTCTTGTAACTTTTCTTTTTCATAATCTGTTTTTGCGTCCTTAATATCATCTTTAAGTTTTACCTGATAATATTTTAGTCCTAATTCTTCAACCTGCTTTTTTGTTAGGTCGCCTTTACTATCTTCTAAATTATGCTGAACAAATGCAAGTGTGTTTAATGCTGTTTTTGATTCTTCGGGTGTCATACTTCCATTCTGCACCATATCCATTATCATTGTTCTTACATAGGACGCTCTCTTTGGAATATTTTCTCCACCGTCCTGCATAAGCATATTATACATTTTCTGTGTCTGCGCTTGTTCCTGCTTTCCTTCTTTGAAACTAAATGAATCAGATATTCCACTTGTTGTAACTCCAAGTAATGCGCCTAAAAATCCACTCTCAATTCCATCGGGTGTTTGCGCAAAGTCAATAATATTTCCTTCAAATTGCCCTAATGCCTTTGATGATGAAAATGATTGAAATATTTCTTCGCCTCCTTCTGTAACTAATCCAAATGCTGCTTTGCCTAATTTTTGAATAGTTCTGCCCATCGGGGTAAATAACAAGGTCATTTGAAGTGCATCTAATCCTGTCAGATACATATTATCACTCCATACTTTTGCTGCTGCCTTACCTGCTTCTTCGGGTGATAGTCCGTTTTTTATTGCTTGGTTATAGGTATCACCACTCTCTGTATAACTTTCGAGTGTACGATTCATTATACCTGCTGTTAGCCCTTGTCCGATAACTCCTAATCCTAATCCCCCTGTTGAAGCACCGATAGCAAGCGATGGTATTAAAAACATTGCGCTCGATGTTGCACTTGGTACTGCGTGTGTCGCCCACCATACAGGGTCACTTAAACTCTCCCATTCCATTGCACCCATATTGGGCACTTGCATACCTTCTGTTATTTGTCCTGCTGTTTTTGTAATCTTATCTGATAAATCATACATTCCTTGTTGTGCCATCATTCCACCAACTGATTCCATCATTTGATACACACCCAAGTCAATGCCTTTTGAAAGTTTTGTTATGGCATCATAGTTTTTCCATACATTATAACTCTGTTTATTTTTTGCTCCTAAGTAATCTCCGTATGCCTGTCCGTAAGATTGAGAATAGCTTTTAATATCCTGTTCACTCAATCCAAGTCCCGACATTGTTTGCTTCGCACTTTCTTCTGCACCTTTATACAAGGCATCCAACTTCAATGTTATATCATCATTCAGTTTATCTATTCCTTCTGAATATTGTTGCTTGGTTATTTTGCCTGTTGAATATTGGTCGTAAAGATTTTTTGCGTTTATATTTTTTGCAGTATCAACAATCTTTTCAGCGTTAATTTTTGTTTCATCCGAAACTTTTTTCAACATATCAGGTGCAAGCATCATTGAAAAATCAGGCGCAATTTTGCCCGACTTATCTTGATAAATAACTCCCGCTAATTTCACAACATCTTCTTGTGCTTTCAGTTGCCCTATCCTTGCTTCAATATCCTTTTTAATAGAGAATTTATCAGCACCATTTAATTCACCCCATTGTTCTTTAAGTGCAGGATTAGAATTAAAAAATTCATCTAAGTGGTCATCAAGTAATCGGCTTGGTGTATAAACAATATCCTTATCTAAATAACTATCAACTTGTGAAAGTGATTCGAGTCCGTTTTTTGTCTGAATATTTTTGTCAAGATAAATGTCTTTATTCTTTTCAATCTCACCCCATAAATTATCAGCAATAGCACCTCTTACCTCTTGTGTTTTTTTATCTAAATCTGTTTTAGGTTGTGGCGGTGTTAGTGAAGGTTCAAATAATTCTTTTTTCTTTTCTGGTATCTGTTCCTGTGTTACACCTGTTGAATAATTTGGTGCTTGAACTTCGCCTTGCCCTTCATTTAAACTACTCCATTTATATTCAGGTGCTACTTCGGGTTGCTTTAAATTTTTAACATCCTTGTATGTTTTTACAGCACCTAAATTATCTACTTCTGCATTAGGTACAACAACATCCTTAACTCCTTGTTCTGCTAATTTTAATCTTATTCCACCTTTTAGTTTTGTGTTTAAATCAATACCATCAGGCGATGGACTTCCACCTCTGCCACTTACACTTCCACCACTATTAAAATTACCAATTAAGTTATTTTGAATATCCTGTTGTGGTGTAACAGTCGGTTGTGGTGTTACACTTTTCGCATAATTATTTACTTCATCAACTGCTCCTAATAATCCACCTCCATTAGCTGTCGAGCCACTTGGAGTAGTTGTTGAGCCATTCTGCAAGTTTTCTGATACAGGTGGCGTACCATTGTTTGAAGGTGGTGTAGTAGTCGTTCCAAGATTTTTTTTTTCAACGGGTACACTAAAGAATTGCGCATTGAAATCTGATGCTGACTTTGTGTATAACCCTTTTTGATTCATCCCTTCATACAAAGATTGTCTTGCTTCGGGTGTTGAAAATTGAGTTGTAAAATCCTGATAAGACTTAGTGTATAGTCCTTGTTCTTTTAATCCGTTATAAAGTAGTTGTGAATTATCAGGCATTATTGTTTCGATTTATAATCGTGTTTCTTGTCGGTGAAAGTACCATCATTATTTTTAATTTGCTCAACATAAACATCTCCCTGTTCTGTATCTACCGTCTTGTAATATTTATCTCCACTTTGATAAATCTTCTTTGTGCTATTGATAGCTTTTAAATCATTCGGTTTAGTCATTGTTGCATCATTACCTTTATAGGCATACATATATTCCTTATCAAAATTACCGACTGACGGTTTATCAGGTTTTTCAGTTCCCCAATATGAATGAAAACAAAATTCTGCCCCGCAAGCACCTCTTTGGTGATAATACTTAGTTCCATCTTCTGTTTCAAAATATGAATATTTATAGGTACTGTTCGTGCTTTCATTTTTTGCCTCTATTAATTTGCCATTAGAATCATATTTTTCAATTCTATTCACACTTGGCTTACCATCTTCAAAAAAGTTTTTTACCTCATATTTCTTACCATTAAAATCAACATCCTCCCCTTTTTTATATTCTGTTTTACCATTTAGCGTTTCATCATGTCCACCATTAAAACCACCCCTATCTGTTGGAAATGTTTTTACCTCTGATTTTGACTGATTATCTTGTTTGCCCCAATTACTTGTACCACTATTTATAGGTATAGTTTTAGTTGGTGCTGTCGTAGTTGGTGCTTGTTGATTAGTTTGATTAATTGGTGGCGTAACAGTAGGTTGGGTTGTATTTTGAGTAGGAGTAGTCACTTGTTTTTGAGGCACTACTTGTTGATTTTGTGACGGAGTATTAATTACTTGATTTTTTTTTTGAGGGGCAACTCCTAAATCATCAAATGCCCCTCCTCCTTTTGTTCCTGTATTGGTTGGTGCTGTTGTGGTGGTTGAACCGCCTCCTTCCTCTCTTTTTAATTTACTAATGTATTCTGCGATATCTCCGTTCTTTGGAATTAAATATGTTTTACCATCTTCTTTTGTCACTTGAACCATATCCATAGGAGTATAACCTTTTGTGTCTGGTGTTGGATTGTTCGGGTTATATCCTAACCAATTATATCCACCTGTTGTATTTTGTTTTCTGTAAATTGTTCCGTCTTTTACTAACGATACTGTCCATACTCCTGTTCCAATTGTATTTTTATCTAACCACTTTTCACTTTCAATATCGTACACTTGGCTTGGTGGGTCTATCGGTACATTTTTAGGTTGTTCATTTGGACTTGAATACAGATTCCCATTATACATACCTACTTTACTCGGAACTTCTTTTTCAACTTTTTTATGTACTGATACACCATTTTTATCTCTCACAATATCACCTGCTTTGTAGTCTTTACCGTCAAGTCCTTTTTGGTCTTTGGTATATTTTTCGTATTCAGTTTTTGAATCAACCATTTCTACCTGTCCGTCCTTGCTTGGTATCTTTGTTGTTACTGCTCCGCTACTGTAATAGGGATATTTTGTTTTTGTTGCCCCATCACCTTGTGGTGGATGATAAACACTACCCTCTAATGTTTGGTCGGTTTGTGGTCGGTATCTTTCTTCAACCAATAGTCCGTTCACTATATCCTGTTGAGTAAGGTCTGCTACTTTTTTATGTATCGGTATTGGATTTCCGTTTTTATCTACTTGGGTAAAATCGTAAGTTATATAATCATCATTCGGGTCGTGTGTTGTCTTTGCATCAATAAGTAATTGATTGATATTCTGAATTTGCTCTGTATCTTTTAAAATATCCTGTGCTGCTGATTCCAAACTTTTGTTTCCTGTTAGTGGAACACTTGATACTGTTTTTTTTGTAAATGTTCCATCACCGTTAGATACTTCCTTTGTTTCTGTAATATCGGGTGCAAGTTTTGTTGAGTAAGCAACCACATCATATGGATTTGCTGATGGTGTTACACCCATAGAATAAAAATCTCCCGACAATGGGGTATCGCCGAATTTCTTTGCGTTCTGAATATTTGTTTCATTCTGATACTTCTTATCCTTATTCATCAATTCACGATTTGCACCATCGTAAACCATCCTTCTTTTACTTAAATCAATTGACGATTGCAACCCTGTTTTCCATTGCTGATATTCTGATAGTGCATTTAGGTCGCCTGCATTGTATCTTTTTAAGAAATTAACATCGCCAAACTTTTTTATTCCATCGTCTTTTAATTTATTAATTGCAGCCAAATCTTTATCCCAAACCCCAACAGTATTAAAGTCAAACATAGCCATGTTATCAGCCATTTGTTTTTCTTCTCTCTGCTTTGCTGCTTCATCATGCGCCCACTTAATCTGACTTGAACGCAATAGCAATTCATTCAATGGCATACCACTCGGTAATACAGCCGTATTTGCTTCCTGTATTCCTGCTATTTCTGCGGGTTTGGTAAATGTTTGTGCGTCTGCCATCTATAATTTTATGAACTCCACATCAATCTGTGAGTAATCAACTGAATAATATCCGTTGTCATTTAGTATCGAAGCGAATGGAACTTCATGCGCCATTACACCTCTGTATCTTGTTGTATTTCCTTTGTAACTAAATTCGTAAATATTTATTCCACTTTTTGATTTTCCTACTATTGAATAGTTTTCTTTCAATCTCACATCACTTTGATACCAACTTGAAGTCAATGGATTTGTTTGATAACCGTTTTGATATGGTGGTGCTGCATATCCGCTTTGCGGTGACGCTACATAAGGGTTTTGTGAAAGTCCACTTGTTTGTCCTCCATATCCTCCACTCTGCTTCATTCCCATTCCTGCCATTGATGTTCCTGCCATTGATGTTCCTGCACCTATTAAATCTTGAAATCCTCCTGCTACATTTTGCGCTCCTGCATTTGTTTGCTGTACTGCTCGGTAATACTTCTGTTGGAATGGAATATTTGAATTATAATCCCATGCTGCTCTTTGGTCGTTGACAAGTGCGCCTTGATTTGCAAGTTTCTGTTGTGCATCTGCCATCGCATATTGCTTGTAGGCATTTTGAGAACCGTTTATGAGTGCCATAATCTGATTCAGGTCGCCTCCTCCCTGCGTGATAGCATTTATGCCCGCCCCTAATCCTCGATTCACATTTTCGGTGTAATAGTTAGTTGCTTGCTGACCAAAACCAAAATTAGCATTGTTTTGAAGGATAGGATTCACCTGATACTTAGGTCGGTTTGCCTCCAATGCTTTTAAGTCCTTATTTCCTTTATGTGTTTGGTGCGCACCATACGCAACTTTACCAATTGCGCCTGCACCTGCGGCGATTCCTCCTACGATAGCAACTGTGGCGAAACTCATTTGTTTTTTAATTTTAATTGTTTAACAAAATTAATACACCTCTGATAAAGTGTTTTCTTGTTTAATTTATTTATTTCAAATTCTTCGTATTCTTCATAACTTTTTGCGATGATATAATCCTCCAATTTTTCTAGGTCTTGTGTGTTAGTTGGATTTTCGTGAACAGTTACCCACACAGCCTCTTGAATCACATGAACCGTTCTTTTCGTTCCTGCTTTTGAAATTATTGATTGTGGTGCTTTCAATCTTTCTACGCCTCCAAATTCTGTTGCAACTTCTACTTCGCCTTTTAATAAAAAATTTGGATGTTTGTGTTTGTGAATTTTTCCAACTAATACTGTTCCTGTTGGTATTGTTATTTGCCTAACATAAATTCCATCTGCAAAAGAATGAACCAATGGCATACCTTCATTATCACCAAATACAGCGTCAGGATGTTGGCTCAATAAATTTTCAAAGTCAACAATATCACTTCGCTGAACTCGTGTCCCTAATTTATTTTGAGGTAATACTAATTCCATTAATTTGTGTATTCTGATTTATTAAATGAAACTACAACTCCCCTTACTTCGTTGTACTCTGAATTTTTATCGGTGTCGCCTTTGAATTTTATCTTTGCAAAAGTTCCCTTCAATGGGTCGCCTGTAATTATCGTTTTTCCTAAATTAGTATTGCGATAAAATTGACTCCACCAGACACCTTCCTTCTGCACAAAACTTGGTAATGGAATTAATGATGTTTGGTTGTTAGAAGTTTTCACACTTACTGCTTCGTATTTTGTACCGAGCAAAGTTACTGATTTATTCTTACTATCTAAACTCACATTCATAAAGTTTTTAACGGTGTCAGGTGCTTCGTTACAAACCACTTC
>Ga0315284_10004840_pt1 | contig 19141 bp, 21 predicted proteins | sample YL17G09_16_MG_FD_203696 | JGI IMG/M metagenome (GOLD analysis project Ga0315284, IMG submission 203696) | Sediment microbial communities from Yellowstone Lake, YNP, Wyoming, USA - YL17G09_16 | ecosystem: Environmental > Aquatic > Freshwater > Lake > Sediment | place: USA: Wyoming | collected... | reverse complement strand
CGACCCCGTCAAGTTGGCGCGGCACCTGTTCAAGTGGGAGCTGGAAACCGAGTGGGACACGTTCTACGGCGCTGCGGAGACCTACGCCGACGTTCTGGGGGAAGTCGGCCTTGCGGAGTACCGGCGGCTCGCGGAGACGCAATGGCGAGAGGTGCCCCAACTCGGTCCCGGACAAGAAGGAGCAGGCTACGAACGCCCGCGGTTCCGACTCACCGCAATCATGGAAGCCTTGGCAAGAGTCAGCGGCGATGTCGAGGCCCTCGTTGCCGCGATGAGCCGCGACCTTTCGAGTCCCTACCAGTACCTAGGGATCGCGGAGGCCTACAAGAAGGCCGGCATGGTGGAGAAGGCGCTTGCCTGGGCGGAACGAGGAGTGGAGACGTTCCCCCAGAGCCGGGACGATCGCGTGCGCGAGTTCCTCGCTGTCGAGTACAGCCGGCTGGGGCGACATCACGACGCCCTCGCCATCGTGTGGCAGACCTTCCTCTGCTCGCCGGACGTCCCGTCGTACGAGCGTCTCAAGGCGCATGCCGATCAAGTTGGAGAGTGGCCGCACTGGCGAGGCCAAGCGGTCGACCATCTGGAGTCTTTGAGAGACGCCCGAGCGTCACGGCCGCGGCACGCAACCTCCGAGCTCCGGCCGCCCGCATTCCCCATGCCGGATTACAACTCCCAGCTCGTAGGGTTCTACTTGTGGGAGCAGGACGTCGAAGCTGCGTGGGCAGAGGCGTGCGAGCACGGCTGTCCACGATGGCAATGGCTCGCCCTCGCTCAAGTGCGGGAGACGACCCACCCCGAGGGCTCCCTTCCCATCTATCAGGCCGAAGTCCTCAGTCTTGTCCGCGCGACGGGCGGCTCCTATGAAGAACCGTTCGAGCTCGTCAAGAGGATTCGTGCCCTCTTCTCGAGGATGGGGCAGGAGGATCAGTTCCAGGCGTACAACGCCACACTCCGCAGGGAGTTCAGCAGGAAGCGCAACTTCATGCGCCTGCTCGACAGCCTCCACTGAGCGCGGATCTGGAGTCTCGTGGATCCTGTGCCGAGAACTCCGCGGGAGGCCTGAGGCTCCGATCAACTGCGCGGCCGAGACATTCGCTCCTCAAGGACCTTCGCCCTGGCGAGCCCTTCGTCGGTGAGCCGGACCCACTTCGCTCGATGCGGCGTCACCAGAAGGCCCTCTTCCGCCAGAGCGTCAAGGATCTCGAACCGATGGTTCTTCCACGCGCGGCGGATCGTCGGAGCTCCGCGAATCAGCTCTTCCTCCCAAGACGAGAGGTAGAGAAGAAGCAGTGTCAGGTCCTTGAGCATCTCCGTCACATCGCCGTTCTCCGCCATGGCCTGGCCTCCGCGACAGGCTACCACACTCCGCACGATCTACGGAAGCGCGGCATGCGACCTGAAGTAGATCGCTCGCGGGTGGTACGGCGCAAAGGCGCTCGCACCCGGACGTAACGCACATCACCTCGCGCCGCATCTGTGATTCTAGGGCAGGAGCGGCAGGAGCCAGTCGGGGATCGGCGGATGGAGTTCGGCCCGGCGACCGTCCCTGAACACCGCGACCTTGCGGAATGGCTTCTCAAGATCGCCGTTGTCGAAGATCCAGACGTTCGGCAGCTCGCGGATTCCCACCTCGAGATTCCGCAGCGTCCGCTCGAATCGCTCGGCCAGCTTCTCCGCTGGCACATCATGACCACCCTGGGAGACCCGCATCGCGACCCGCTGTTCCGAAACACCGGGGCTGGGAAGGCCGATGAAACAGAGAACCACGGTGTAGCCCTCCGCTGCAGAGGCCTTCAGGAACCCTAGCTTGTCGCCTACCGGATCTGAGAAGACGGTCTCTAGGAAGAAGCTCTCGTGTCTGGATACGAGCTGCTCGCGGATCGCGCGGGCCAGCGTCGCCGCGCCGTGGGGTTCTAGTTCCAATTCCTCGGCCAGCACATCGCCATTGACGAACGGCAGCCCCATCACCTTGAGGAAGACCTCGAAGAACGTCGTCTTGCCCGCGCCCTTGGGCCCCGCAATCGCGACGAGAAGGGGCCGCCGATCGAGGATCTCGTTCACTTCGCGCGCGACCTGGCCGGCTGGAACTCACGATGGACGAAGCGCCCGAGCGTTCGCGTGCTGTCTTGTTCCACGCGGACGAGCAGACCGGGCGAACCCGGCGCGGGCCCGTAGTGAGGATATGGCCTCTCGTGAAGGAACTCCGCCACGCGACGACGCCCGTCGGGCGTGTCCACGAGCGCGAGGCACTCCGACAACGGTCGCGCGGCCGCTGCCTGGCTCAACGCAAGCGCTTGTCGCCCCTGCAAGACAAGCTCGATGGCCCGCCCGAGACCGGCCCAGTACTCGACCTGCGCGGCAATCGAGCGACGCGCGACCTTTCCCACCAGGCGTGCGTCGAGAACGAGATCGTCGGAAAGCTTCACCGGCTGACTCATGGCTACAAGGTAGCGTTTTGCCACCAGCGCGTCAAGGGAGGTGCAAAGAGGGCAGGAAGACGGAGAATGAGGATCTAGCCCCATCGTCCTATCGTCACCCCTGTTCTCCAGTGCCTAGGAGGCATGTCTGGGCAAGACCACATCCTGTCGACCGACCGCCAGCAATGGCGCCGTGGCGATGCGAGTGGTACAGTCCTTGCGAGGTGACCGGGAATGGCCAACACCTACACGGCAGTTACCAAGCAGGACGGGGATTGGTGGATCGGCTGGATCGCCGAGATCCCCGGCGTGAATTGCCAAGAGCGTACGCGGGCCGAGTTGCTTACCTCTCTCAAGGCGACGCTTATCGAGGCGATCGAGTTCAATCGTCAGGACGCTGTGCGAGCTGCAGAGCCCGGCTACACCGAAGAGCGCGTCTCGGAATGAAGCGAGCGGATCTGCTCAAGCACCTACGGAAACACGGCTGCGAGCAGATCCGTGAGGGCGCGAGCCATTCCTGGTGGGCGAACCCGCCTCTGAATCGCCGGTCATCAGTTCCTCGGCACACCGAGATTCGCGAGGTTCTTGCACGGAAGATCTGCCGAGACCTCGGCGTGCCGTGGAGGGCGGCGAAGTAGCCGCGGCCCCTCACTCCGCAAGCGCGGGGGCATCCCCGTCACTGCACAGAATCCGATGGTAGACCCCGGCCCGTAGACCCCGGCCCGTGAAGGCCACCGGCGAATGAGTTGGAGCAGTCCTCTATCGCTCAGAGGAGCGACCAGTTGACGCGCGTTAGCATACTTGCTAACCTTGTGCCATGGCGTACTCCGTCGAGTACTTCCACTCGCGCGTCAGGGACGAGATCGAGAGTTGGCCGGTGGGAATCCTCGCGGATTACGTACGGCTCGTCGAGCTTCTGATGGAGTTCGGGCCAGATCTGGGCATGCCGCATTCGCGTGCCATGGGCGGCGGGCTCTTCGAGCTTCGCCCCCGAGGGCGCGAAGGCATCGGACGCGCGCTGTACTGCTACGTTATTGGGCGACGTGTGGTCATTCTGCACGCGGCCGTCGAGAAGACCCAAGCGACTCCGCAACGCGATCTGAGCATCGCCCGCAAGAGGATGAAGGAGGTGTGTGATGGCTAACCTCGGGTACCGCCCGATCGCCCACGACCACGGTGCTTTCCTCGACAAGGCCCTCAAGCGCAGGGGCTTCGCCCAAGCGTATGGGGCACTGGAGGATGAGTACGTCCTCGTGAGAGAGCTACTCGCTGCCCGCACTCGCGCAGGATTGACCCAGGAGGAAGTCACGAAGTCGATGGGCACAACCAAGAGCGCCGTCTCCCGCTTGGAGGCCGCGGGCAAGCACTCCCCGTCCGTCACCACCCCCAAGAAGTACGCGCACGCGGTCGGCTGCGACGTCGAGATACGGCTCGTTCCGACTCCGCGCTCGCCCGGGAGTGTCGGCACATGCCGCAAACCCGCACCCTAGTGTGTTCCGTTTCACGGTAGCACCTGCAGTCTAGAGCCACAGATGAAGGAGTTGGCCGCAGCAACTCCCAAGCTGCTCGGAACGAGCAGCCGTCTACGTCGCGGCAACACTCAGGAGTCGCTCTACCGACTCCCTAGCTGTCCAGCACGGCTGGACAGCCACCGTCCCTGCACAAAATCCGATGGTAGACCCCATTGCCGAAAGCAATCGTCGACCCCCATCGCCATGACGCGCCCGTGGCCAGCTACGCGCTGGTCGCTGATGATGTGCTAGTATCTTGGGAGATCTAATAAATACCCCTCTCGCTGGGGCTTCCTAACATGCGCTGTCCTGGCGTATTGTATAGACGTTCCGCTCTCGCTATGATACGGAGATGAATTCGTCATCGGGACTCGCGTGCCCATCTGCTCGTCGCAATGGAACCGCTCGGAAAAGCGCTGTGCGCCACCGGGCCGCTGAAGGGCGGAGAATCCTCACACCTGACGACATCCTCAGCATTGCGCCCAAGTGGCTGATTCTCCAGGTCATCAGAGGAATCAGATCCGAGTCCGGCTTCTTCGTTAGTGTCATGCTCGACAAAGACGACGATGCGGAAGACAGCTCTCTCGGCACTGGCAGACTCTTTGTGACCGACGACGGCAACAGAAAAGCCTACTGCAACCTCTTGAGGAAGAACGAGAATAGCCGCATTGCACAGCTATGCGCGGTTTCTGACCGCCGGATCTTCGAAGAGACGCGACGGCGGGTGAGAATGAACCCGACGTACGACGGCTGCATCTACACCTGCGCTGGCGGGTTAAGCACGGTCGCAGTGCCGATCACGGAGAGCGCAACCGGGACCTTCGTGGGCACAATATTAGCGGGGCAGAAACGGCCAGTTGAGACGCGGTGGGCTGCGCGTCGCCACCTTAGGGCGGTCGTGGCAGCCTCAAGAGAGGGCACGCTGGAAAAGGTGCCTTTCAGGGCTCTCTTCAGACACTTCTTGGCACTCGAACAAGCCGGTCAGGTGCAATTGGATGCCCAGCACCGGATCTGCAAGGAGTTCGCGAGAGAGCTCGGTGACACCTTCACTCACTTCACCAGGGTCAAGCTGCTGGCCAGCGATCGAGAGAAGGAGCAGCTTCACACGCTCGCCATAAGCAAGATCTTGATCCGATCCGCAACCATCGACGAGTTCTGGGGAGCGCTGCCAGAGATACTGGAGCACCTCATGGAGTGGCTCGACCTCGAATGGGGCATTGCGTTCAGGTGCCAAGAGACCGGGAATGCTGCGGCCGTGGCACGGGCAGGGAAGACGCCAATACCAATGCAACTAAGGGATGCTGGGCCGTTCTCGGGCGAGCTCTGGACCACAAGCGGTCTTCATGAAGCCTTCCCCTTGCTGCAAGAACCGCTCCGACGGCATGTCAGTCCTCAGGAAGGCGCATGGCTCCTCCCGGTGAAGGTCGATGAGAAGCCCGTTGGTGTCTTCCTACTCGGGGAACGCACCAGCACGCGCACCGATTCGACAGCCCGGGACAGGCTCCAGCGCGCGGCACCGAAGTTGGAAGAGCTGTGTAACTTGATAGCGTTGGAGTACCGCGAGCTCAACGTCCTGAACACCGAAAGGGTCCGTCGTCTCCAACTGGAGGCGACGGAGAAACAGCTTGAGAGCACAATTTCCCAACTCAATGACACCCTCGTGACTACAAACCACCAGATGAACCGCCCTCTCATTGGCATCCACGGAATACTGAGCCTCGTCCGAGACAGGAAGAACGAAGTCGCGAGTTCACGTTTCGGACAGATTCTCGAGCTCGCCCTTCTCTGGACGAGGCATGCCTCCGTCATGTCTCGAGGCATGGCAAGGATCCTCGCCGCGGAGGGTGGAAGGCAGTTCGAGGCCAACCCGGTCAGGATCAATGGCAATGAGGAACTCAAGGATCTATCGGAGATGCTGCAGCTTACCAGTGGGCGGAGCGACCTGCAATTCAAGTTCACCGGCGTGAGTCCTCAGATTCTCATGGATCGCGACTCGTTCCTGTTCGTCTTCTACAATCTGATAGACAATGCTCTCAAGTACGCCGACCCACGTACGACCATCACTCTAGCCGCCGAGAAGGAGTACCGCACCCAGCGGTTTGCACTAAAGGTGAAGAGTCGTGGAGAGCCGATACATCCGAACGATGTCGAGAACGTGTTTAGGAAGTTCTGGCGAGGAGAACACGCTGCACGAGCCGACGAAGCAGGACTGGGCGTGGGGTGTTGGGCAGCCCGTCAGCATATGAGGAGGCAGGGTGGAGAGCTGGAGCTCGAGGTCGACGGAAGAACCTCGATTTTCATCGTCTACCCGAAGGAGGTATTCTGGAACGCCTAGGTCGGCCGCAGGAGGTCAGGAAGATGCACAGAGTGCTATGGATCGATGATGACAGGCTGTTCCTCGAGGCGCACGTTCTCAGTCTTGAGCTCGAGGGCTACAAGGTTGACCGAGCCTACACGCTCTCGGAGGCGGCAGGGCTCCTACACGTCAACACATACTCCCTTGTGATCCTCGACATAATGATCTCAGTCAGGGCAGAGGAAGAGCCCGAGTACCCCCCATCTCAGACAGAGCACGGCAAGAAGGCCGGACTGGTCTTCTTCAAGAGGCACATCGGTCTCTTGCAGGCGAGGGGGGCGAAGGTGCTGGTGTTCACGATTCGCTCCGAGGATGGTCTCCGCGATGAATTGACAAGAGCTGGACTTGGCGAGAACAACTTCATGACGAAGGCAGAGGGAGAAGACACTGCCGTCTTCTTGAAGAAGGTGCAGTCTGTTCTTGCAGGTGGAGGGGAGAATGCGTAGGCTCACCGTAGTCGTCGTGGTGGCAATCGTGCTCACCTGCTTTCTGTTCATCGCAATGACGGCGCGCCAGTTCCTGCCCGGAGTCGCCCCGGCCGACCAGCTGTCCTCTCCACTCAGTGAAAGCAGCGGGGGGCAACTCATACACCGAGTTGACGACGGGATAACGTACCTAAACACTATGGTGGCCTTGGTAGGATCCCTCGTTCTCTTGATGGGGCTCGCTGCCGGTCTCGGGATCTGGCAGATCCGTGACATAGCTCCACGTATCTTCAGGGAGGAATCAGACCGATTCAAGCGCGAACAGGTCGAGCCTCTGATCAAAGCGAAGAGAGACGAGATGGTGGCCCTGTCAAACCAGGGTCTGAGGAGCATCTTGGCGGCGACAGACACTCTCATGGCATACGTCTGCGAGCACGACGAGGAGATGTATGAGCGCCAACTGCAGGAGACCGGCGTATCCGCTGAGGAGAAGAAGACTCTGCTTGAAACCAGGCGCAGCAGACACCAACACCTAAGAAGGCTCACCCAGCAGCAGATCGCCTCACTCTCAAGGAATCCCGACATCGCAACAACAGCGTGCAACGACCTCGGGGTGGTAGGCGACACGTCCACTCTGCCTCATCTCAACAAGCTGCTTGACGGCTGGGAGCTCGGCAGTCCCGTCAGAATCGCGATCATCCAAGCGGTGGAGGAGATCAAGGAGCGGATGGCTGTTGTGAAGACCACAGCGTAAGGCCCCGCAAACGTGGGGCGGCGACGGGGTCTCAGAGGCTGTATGGAACGTCAAGTCACCTCATCGCCGCGCGATCTGAAAGGCTAGCTGCTTTCGTGGATCGCATGCGCGAGGAGTAGGAGCTTCCTCGCTACTGTAGTGCGTGTACCTTGTCCGATTTGCTTTGCTCTTTGAGACGCCGGCAGATCGCGTGGATCCTTAGGGCGTAGCGCGCAGCAGACAGTGCCGCTTCAAGCGACGCTTGCGCACTTTCCGGCTCCCACGCTTGCTGAACCGTGACTTGGCCGCACACTGCGACCCTGAGTTGACCAGGACGCGGTCACGTCACCCAAAACAGCAACCCGCACCTTGTTGACGTCGCGATCGCGTACTATCGGCATTGACGCCACAGCAGGCGGGTCGAACTGCTGATCCGGGCACACCGCGCTAGGCTGGGCGCCTCAATGGTGTCTGGGGTTACTGCCGAACATGGTGAAGGATATAGACGTCTTTGAGTGGGTACACTGCAATGGGTGTCTACGCACAACGCGCCATGAGGTTGTCGCATCAAGGGTCGTGGTGGAACCTGACTTCGCGCAGGGAGACGATTGCGCATTCGAGTGGAGAACGACCTACACGCTGCTTGAGTGCCGTGGATGTGGCTCAGTCACGCTCAGGCGCCGAGTTCTCTGCGACTACGCCAGCTACGATGACATTGAGTTCTTCCCACCCGCCGTGTCGCGCCGAAGGCCGCATTGGCATTCGAAGCTGCCAAGCGATCTCTCCGCGCTCCTCGACGAGATCTATGTCGCGCTGAACGCCGGGTGCTACCGTCTAGTCGTCATGGGGGCTCGTTCCATGGTCGATCTTCTCATGACGAGCACAATCGGTGCTGAAGGTACATTCGCCTCTCGCCTTGGCCGCCTTGTCGATGAAGGGTTTCTGAGTTCGAAGAACAAAGCGATTGTCGAGAGCGCCCTGGATGCGGGCCATGCTGCAGTGCACCGGGCATATGCGCCCAAGAGGAATGATGTTGGGATCGTCTTGGACATCGTCGAGAATCTTCTCCAGAGCGTCGTTCTGGAGGAGGATGCGGCGCAACTGTCCAGGAAGACCCCGAAACGGAACCGGGCCGGCCATTCCGGCGACTGACCACTGGACGTGCGGCGGAGAACACAACAGACAGCACACGCATTACCAGCCGGGTCCTTCGCTGGCCACGTCGGTACCGGCCGCCCGCAAGGAGCACACCCGAAGGTTCAATCTGGAGGCGCCTCATGCAGATTCAGCCGGATTGTGCTTGCGCCCCTCCCCGTGTCCCGCTACACTGCGCCCAGCTCCGAGCGATCGCCGCTCGTGAGGCATCAAAAGGAGGAGTGAAGACCATGAGATCTGCGAACGCTGACCTTGTCTTTGCTGCCTCCTGCCGAGCGCTCTAGGGCTCTCTCGGGCCCATCTTCCAGGTTCTATCAGGAATCGTCTGAGTCCTCTCTTGCGTTCCCCAGGTGGCAGCCGTCCCGGAATCGGTTCTTGTTCATCCAGGATTCGTGGGAGGAAGCCATTAGCTATCGAAGTCTCGAAGAGGCATACGATTCGGAAGAAGTCCGTGGTCCGAAGTCCATGGTCCGGGGCCACACCGCAGTGCGGCCAGGAAGAAACAAGGTCGACGGCGGCAGACGCGTGACGACCGACGAGAACTACGAAGCGGCCCTGCTGGGGACGCTGGTCGGCGCGGAGGAATTGTCGGATCCGCTACAGCAGCTCTTGGATACTGGGTATATCACCGAAGTCATCAGCCGTGTCAAGAGCGGGAAGGAGGCGACGGTCTACTGCTGCCGCGCTCATCCGTCGACAGGCCGCGAGCTGGTTGCGGCCAAGGTCTACGAGATCGACATCGCCGCGCACTACCGCATGAGCAAGCTCTACGCCGACGGCCGCTTTCGGGTCTACAAGCCAGACTCGCGCCAGGAGCGCGCGATCAAGTCGGGCAAGAAGCACGGGCGCGAGATGGTCTTCGCGGACTGGGTCGGGCAGGAGTACGAGAACCTGCACGTTCTCCATGCCGCTGGCGCGGACGTGCCGGCTCCGATCGCTCAGTGCGGGCCGGGCATCCTGATGGGCTACATCGGGGACGCGACGCGCCCGGCGCCGATGCTCGTTGGTGCCTCGCTGTCAGCGGCGGAGGCTCAGCGCCTCTTCGATCAGGCGATGCGCAACATCCGCATCTTCCTGGCCAAGGATCGCGTCCACGGAGACCTCTCTCCGTACAACATGCTCCTGTGGAAGGACCGGCTCGTGATCATCGACCTGCCGCAGGTGGTGCACGCGCGCTGGAACGACGAAGCGTTCAACGTCCTCAAACGGGACATCGAGAATGTCGTCGACTTCTTCGTGCGCCGCGGCGTGGAAGCTTCAGCTTCCCAACTGGCCGTAGAGATGTGGACGGAGTATCGACGCGCTGAACTGGTAGTTGGCTGATCGGGTCGGGACGCACAGCTGGCTGACCTGGACTTGACAAGTGACGGCACGACTTATAGTCTCTAGACCTATGAGGCGCAGTGCGCGAAGCTGTCAGCGTGACCGACAGAGAAGACGTGCTCCGCGTACTAGGAAAGAGGATACGGCGGCTTCGGGAAGCGCGCGGCTGGTCGCAGGAAGAACTCGCCAGGCGGTGTGGTCGGCATTTCACATACATCGGCCGTGTCGAGCGAGGTCAACAGAACGCGACGCTTGGCGTTCTCCTGGAGGTAGCTTCTGCACTAGGAGCGCCGCTTTCCGCTTTGCTCTCCGAGGAGCATCCTCTCCTAGTCGACTGGGGTGTGACGGCGATGGATGTCGTTGAAGCTGTCGCCCACGGCTTTCGGGCCCAGGTGGATGTAAAGGGGAAGTTGGCGGAGTGGATGCTGTTCACCGACCTGGAGCGTCTGAGAAGCGAGGGAGCTATTCAGCAGATCGAATGGCTGGACGCGGACGACAAGCCGGACTTCATTGTGACTGTGGGCGGTCGCCACGTAGTGGTGGAGTGCAAGAATGTTCGGAGCCTCACCGCCAAAGAGAAGGCGGAGGCCCGTGTCCGAGTTGAGCTTCAGAAGACACGCAATGCCCAGGATGGAAGCAACACGCGGGGCTACAGAGTCGGCCACTTCGACATCCTTTCGGCGTGCCTGTTCAACCGAACTCGGCAGTGGACCTTCGTTCACGCAGCATGCAATCGCCTGGCCACACGCCCTGACAACCCGTCCTACCTGAAGGTTATGCAACCGGTGCCGACTACTCCGGAACCGCCGTGGCATGGGACAGTCCTGGAAGCGGTAGGTGATCTCGAACCATGAGACGCGCGGCTGTCACGCGTGCTACGATCCCAGGCCAGGAGCCCTATTTCCAAACAGACTTGGGAGCAGCGTTCCTTGGCGACTCGAGCGAGCTGCTCCAGGCCATTCCAGACGAGACAATAGATCTCGTCTTGACGTCTCCCCCCTACGCCCTGCACTTCAAGAAGGAGTACGGCAACGTCGACCAAAGCCAGTACGTTGACTGGCTGCTATCTTTCGCGCCCGCTATTCGCCGCATTCTCAAGCCGACGGGGTCATTCGTGCTGAACATCGGCGGAAGCTGGACACCGGGGCAGCCCACTCGCGCCCTGTGCCACCTCGAGGTGGCGGTCCGCATGGTCAGAGAGCAAGGTTTCCATCTGGCCCAGGAGTTCTTCTGGTACAACCCCGCGAAGCTGCCAGCTCCAGCGGAGTGGGTCAATGTGCGCAGAATTCGAGTCAAGGACTCGGTTGAGTACATATGGTGGTTCTCGAAGGACCCATTCCCGAAAGCGAACAACCAGGAGGTACTCCAGCCTTACTCACCGGACATGTTGCGGCTTCTTCAGCGCGGCTACCGTGCCAAGGTGCGGCCGAGTGGACACAACATAACCTCCAAGTTCGCAGACAGAGGCGGAAGCATACCGGGCAACATCCTGATCATGGGGAACAACGATGCCAACAGCCGGTACTTCGTCCGCTGCGAGGAGACCGGGGTGAAGCCACACCCAGCGCGCTTCCCACCGCAGCTCCCCGCTTTCTTCATCTCCTTCCTGACCGAGCCTTCGGACGTAGTGCTGGATCCGTTTGCAGGTTCCTGCACAACTGGGGAGGTTGCAGAGAACCTCGGACGGTTCTGGATTGGCATCGATCGTGAGCGAGACTACCTTGAGGGTGCGCGCTACCGGTTTGAGTTGCCGTGGGATGATGACCGCCGCGCGAGCATCCTCGGCGAAGCGAGGGCGGCGGGGCAATCGAATCGCTCATCTCGTGCGGGCAGCGAGGCTGTCTTGCCATTTGGCTGATCGGGATCGTTCCAGGCACGCGCTGCAGTGACGCAGTTTGAGCTCATGGGCGAACTCGGGCGTCGTCGGCAGAAGCTGCGGCCGGTCAGAGACCGGCGGCATGTCTTATCCTCGTACCTGACGCCCGACCGGCAGCTTCGGACCTCTCTGCGCGATCGTCGGCTGGCGTGCGCTTCCCACGTAGTGAGCTGGTTTCCCGTCCTCTGGGCAGGGATACTCCCAAGAGCGAGTTGACGTCTGCTCTTCTCGCTTGGCTCCGGCGCGGAGGTGGCGCAGGTTCATGCGGATTGGGTTCTTCGGCGACAGCCTGACGGAGGGACTCCCGGGCGTTCCCTATGTCGACATCTTGCAGGAGCGATTCCCGAGTGATGAACTCGTGAACTTCGGGCGTGCCGGGGACTCGGTCATCGGGACACTCCAGCGCGTCCGCTCTCTCCGCGGCGAGAAGCCGTTTGACCTGGCCTTCGTCTGGACGGGGGTGAATGACGTCCTCGCCCGCATCAGTTGGGCCTCCCCCACGACGCGTCGCCTCACGGGGAAGCCGTGGGCCGACTCGCGCGACGAGTTCATCGCGCAGTATCGTGCGCTCCTTGAGGCCTTGTCGCCGCGTACTGCCCGCATTGTCGCGGTCGCGCCCCTCTTCATCGGTGAGGATCTCTCGAACCCGTGGAACCAGGAGCTCGACGTGCGTGCGCGCGAGATGGAGAGCCTGTGCGCAGACTTCGACGGAGTCGAATTCCTCAGTCTGAGGCCCTACATGACCGACGTTGCCTCAGGCGGATGCTCATCACCCTTCGTCGAGAAGAGCGGGCTCGGGACGGTATGGGAAGCGATCGCTCTGCGCGATTCCGAAGCCGTTGACCGCGTCGCCGCCGAGCGCGGCCTCTGCTACACGGTTGACGGAATCCACCTCAACAGCCGAGGGGCGAAGGCTGTGGCGGAGGCGTTCGCAGAACGAATCGCTACTCTGCGGACTGAGCGAGACCTGGTCCTGAAGGGATCAAGCTGATGACAGCGCGCGCCCTACATCGCGAGTGAGAACATGCCTGCCGACCCGTTGTAGACCAGCAAGCATCGCGCCAAGACGTCCCTGCCCACAAGCACAACAACGTTCGCTCCGGCGATTGTCTGCCCGCGCAGGTCGACCGCAATGACCGACCCAAACTCGATCTGAAACCCCGCAACGGGGAAGTTGAGCTTCGCCGGGTAGAGAAGCTGCTCTACTTGGCCCGCAGCAGTGCCGGTCTTGACCGTGCCCGTTGGCTTGACGCCAAGCTTCGTCAGCACGTCCTTGTCAACGCACGTTCGTGTAGCGCCGGTATCAATGAGCGCCCAACCCGACTGCGGACCCGGGATCGGTTGCCCTTGACCGGACAAGTAGGCAGCAGGCGCCTGCGGCACTTCCACCTGCACCTGAAGGAGCGGGCCCGCACCCAGCAAGCCTTCGGGAGCTGGCTCCTGTCTCTGATTCGGCCTGCGGAAGAAGTGGTTATGGATGGGCGTGGAGGATCCCGAGCACGAGTGCGGGGTAGTGCGCCAACTCGTCTTCCTGCCGCTGGGCGCGGCGGATCAGGAAGGGCTCGTTGCCGTATCGCTTCAACCCCGCCTCGTAGGCCTCGCGATCCGTGGTGAACCCGCCCGCGAGCTGTTCGCCGCGGATGAGCACGAACTGGCCTTCATGCGTGGCCAGGATCTCTTCCAGATGCTCGGCATAGTACGCGAGCTCCTTCTCAAGGGGCATGGGACACCTCCATTCACAGATGATAGACGGAAAAACGTCCGGCCGTCAAAGATGTGGCCGCAGGAGCCCTCACCCTCCTCCTCGGCTGTCCTGCGGGATAGCGGCCGTCCTTCGGACAGCTAGGGCGGATGGCCGCGCTTCGGCGCGGCTAGGGAGAATGGCTGTCCTTCGGACAGCGGCCATGCTGCGCATGGCTGGAGAGAATGGCAGGCTTGGAGGCTGCCATTCTCTTGGCCGGATTCGGTTGCCGTTCTCTGGGCTGGGCTGCGGACAAGTAGGGCGATTCGCCGGACGGATCATGGCCTTGCGGAAGAGTCCAGGGACGGGCGCCGAATCAGCTTCCTGAGAGGCGGTCGCGCTCTGTCAGGAGCGATCGTCTGGCTGCATGGCCCGGATCGTTGGCACATATGGCGGACTGAGCCGCCCTTGGTGGAACGATCCTGCGCCAAGCTTCTCCATCTGCACTATCAGGGCAAGGGATTCAAGAACTAGCTTCTTGTCAGCGGCCTTGTTCTTCTCGAGGACCGTTCTTAGTTGTTCTTTCGTGGCCATCGTCTCACCCTGCGATCTTCACGCAGCTGCCTCTCATATGGAGGATACCACGATTCCCTAGCTTCGCCATGTAGTCGGACAGCAGGACATGGTAATCCTTCACGCACCGAGCAAGGTCAGGATCAGCAGCGAAGTCCTCTATCTCCAGCCTGAGGTCGTTCCTCAAGACATCCATCGAGATGCCGCGAGAGTGCGAATGCCAGAGCTTCGTCTCGTTCAGTGCCTTGGCAATCTGACCGGCTCGGAACGTGCGCATCTGCTTGGTTACTCTCAGCTTTCTGCTTCGGGTGGTCTTCCAGCCGGCGAACTTGTACTTGACGAGCCATTCCTTGAGCATCGAGATCGTCAGTTCCCGTTCTTGCTCGTACCGATGCATGTCAGCTGGATCGAACCGCTGCACGAAGTACACGACTTCCGCTGCGCTCAATGTCCCGGCGAGCGACTTCGCGACGAGTTCGTTGTACTTCTCGATGTACCCCAATGCCGGAACCATGGAACCATCACGCTCCAATTGCGGGTCAATCGGGCCAAGGACTGAGAAATAGTCCATGTGTATCGCATCTCCGGACATCACCAGTATCGTCCCAGCCGACATCGCATGACTCGGGATGAGGAACTCAACATGTCGGTAGTGCTTGCGGAGCACGCGGACGATCCGCTCAACGACGGTGGCGAATCCGCCTGTTGTTTCGAGGACAACCATCAGCTTGCCATCCGCATTTCGGTCTTGGTGCCCCTCCACGAGGTCGCGAACGAGCTTCTCCAGGCCGAACAGCAGTGGCGAGAACAACGCAAGCACATCCGACCCCACTTTCAGCTCAAGGGCTCGCGCGTGATCGTCAAGTTGGTTTTCGATCACGTCATTCGCGCCAATGACGGCCTGCGCCATGTCTATCCTCCACGTTCATGGGATGTGGAACATAGTATGAGGATGTGTCTGGTGGAGTCAAACTTGGTTGCAGTCGTCGAGTCCTCCAGCGGGACCTCCGACCGACTACATGGGAAGGCGACATCTCGCCTCAACTCACGTGATGATCGCTTGCCATCGGGCGTATTGTGGTCCTCTACACATCGTTGAGCGGGATCTTGGCGACGCTTTCTCTCTCCCTGCTGTCTAACTCGCCGCGAAGCGTTGCGCGGACCATTCGACCTCGCTACAGGTCCCTGAGATCGATCTCTGAGACGCTTTCCTTCTCTCTCCGGTCGAGTTCGGCACGCAGTGCGGCACGGTCGAGAAGCTCCTCGAAGGCCTTCGCGCCAATCAGGACAGCCTTCGGGGTGCCGTGCCGCAGGATGAAGACGGGACCGGCTTCTGCTTCGTCGAGCCACTGTGCGGCGTTCTCGCGAAACTCCGAGGCCTTGACCATGCGCTCGCTGTCGATCTCCAGTCCCATGTCGTCTCCTGTGCTGCGTACGGTATTCTGTACTCTCCTTGGTACAGAAACAAGAGCGGTACCGAAGGGAGAGCGCGGAGGCCGCAGTCGACGGAGTTGATTCTCATGCGCCCCTGCATACACTGCACGCAACATCTACTCCCCACTCGACTTGCCTTCACCGGCCCGGGTGGGGTTATCCTTTGGCGGTTCAGCTCGGCATGCAGAAGTCGGCCGTTCTCGTGAGGATGATCGCCGGCTACCCTGGGGGTAGCCATCGTCAGCCGACAACCTCTGGACGATCAGAAACTCCAGTACAGGATTGTCATCGGCCGCTCTGCGGAGCGGCTAGGGCCGAGCGGCCCGTGCCATGTGGGGCCGTTCGGCATCGACGATATCCTCCGAAGAAGAGAGGGCCGGCCTCCTGGCCGGCCCTCATCATGTACTCAGTCGTGCTGAGCGCTAGCCAACAACCTCGGGCCGCTCGGGCACATCGTAGAGGATATCGTCTAGCGGATGTCTGTAGAGTCCTTGCTCGAGGCGGTTCTGGTCGAAGTAGTGGCCCATGAGGCCGATGGATCGTCCGAGGACGAAGAGGGCGTTGAAGAGGCCCATCTTGATCATCTGATCGATCTCGGCGTCGGAGAACCTGAGCTCCTTCAACAGGTCCACGAGCAACACGCCGATGCAGCCGTCGACGTTCAGGATGAGGTTGTTCTTCTTCTTGGTCGTCACCTGCTCAACCGAGAGTGCGTAGTTGAGCAGCGGCGTGTCGGTGAAATGTGAGCGTGCGAAGTTCTTCATCAGCTCGACGCGCTTGTCGGGGTTCTCGAGCGTGTGGAGCTTGTGCCCGATACCCTGCACGTTCACGTTCTTCGCCTTCATGAAGTCGACGAAGTCGCGTGGCGCCATGTTGCCGCGCAGGCCGATCAGGAAGTGCTCGGCGGCTCCGTTGACGGCTCCGCCGAAGCGCGGGCCGATGGTCAGGATGCCCGAGACGAGCGAGGAAATGAGGTCCTTGCCGGCGCGCGCGGTGACGATGGTGTTGTGCGCGCCCGCCACGGCGGCGCCGTGGTCGGCGATGATCTGAATGACCATCTCGAGGAACTCTCGCGCGTACGGCGGAATCTCCTTCTTGAACCACAGGAGCCCGATGACGCCGCCGATGCCGAGCTTCTTCTCGATGACTTCGTCGATCGGCATGCCGGCGTAGTTGTGGACGTCGCCCGACTCGTCGCAGATGGTCGAGATGAAGTTCGTCGGCTTGCGGACGAGGCCTTCGGCCACGGCCTGGGCGTAGTCCATTGGGATGTTTGGCGGCGTCACGTCCTGCGCGGGGACGATGATGCCCTTCTTCACGAGGCCCTCGTAGGTTTCGTGGATCTTCTCGTGGTAGTCGTTGAACGAGGTGGGGACGACGATGCCGGCATCGCGCAGCGCCTGGTTCTTCGCATCGGCCGTCTCGGCCGCGCTCCCGGCTTTGGCTCCGGCGTGGCCGAACTGAACCTGGCCGGGCAGGACCTTCGCGCAGGTGCCGGTCACCCACATGACGAGCGGCTTCTTGATCTTCCCGCTCTTCACGGCCTCCGCGATCTGGACTTCCGCGGTGCCGCCGAGCTCGCCGAGGCAGACGAGCATCTTGATCGCCGGGTTCTGCTCGTAGCGCAGCAGATGGTCGAGCAAGGTCGAGCCGGGGAAGGCGTCGCCGCCGATGGCGATGCCTTCGTAGAGCCCGTCGGTCGTGCGCGAGATGATGTTGTACGCCTCGTTCGACAGGCCGCCCGACACGGAGACGAAGCCGACGGACCCGGGCCGGTAGAGCTTGGCCTCCTTGATGTTGTCCATCGTCCCAGCCGTGTTCCCGATCTTGAAGCAGCCGGCCTTCAGGCCGCCGACGGTCGCGGGGCCGATGATCCACTTGCCCTTGGCTTTGGCCGTCGCGGCCATGATCCGCGTCTGCCGTTCGGGGATGCCTTCGGCGATGACGGCGATCGTGCGGATGGTGTCCGTCGCGATGGCTTCCATCGTCGAGTCGAAGGCCGAACGCTGCGAGGCGAAGTTGACCATCACGTCGGCCTCGGGCCAGCGCTTGACGGCCTCGGCGACGGTCTTCACCTTCGGGATCGTGACTTCTTTCGTTCCCCAGAAGAACTTCTCGAACCCGCCGCGCTCGGGCGTGATCATCGCCGCGACGCTCGGCGTCTCCTTGCGGCACAGGTAGTCAAAGTCGAGCATGCGCTGCACGGCGCGCGTCTGGTTGCCGTACACGAACGCCTTGGTGTCTCGACTAAAGAGCTCGTAGCTCGAGAGCTCATAGCTCTGCGTCTTTGCCTTGCTCATTGCCATCACTTGCCCCCTTCGAGCGCCATGGACACGACGGCCGTCATGTGCGTCTCCGGGCCGTAGACCTCGACCGGCACGCCGATCTTCTCGCCAGCCTTGCGCATCTTCTCGAGTCCCTCTTTGTAGTTCGGGCCGCCGCGGCGAACGTAGATCTTGACCTTGTTCTTCTGCAGACGGTCCTTGTACTGTTCGAGGGCCTGGATGATGCCGGTGAACGTGTTGGCGACGTCGGTGAAGTTGGCGATCCCGCCGCCGATGATGAGGTACTTCCCGCGGCCCTTCGGATCGGGCTCACGCGTCATCAGGTCGAGGACCGTCTTCGTGTACTCGTACGTCATCTCGGTCGACGGGTCGCCCGAGTACTCGCCGTAGTTGGCGAGCTCCTTGGCGTAGCCGAGGTCGACGACAGTGTCGGTGTAGATGACGCTCGCGCCGCCGCCCGCGACGAGGAGCCACACGCGTCCCTTCGGGTTGAGCACCGTCAGCTTGAGCGACGCGCCCGTTTTCTCATCGAGCGACTTCACGTACGCCTCTTCCTTCGTCATCGTCGTCCCGAACGCCTTCGGGAACTCGAGCGGACCCCACTTCTCGGCGCACTGGTAGGCGGCCGTGTCGTCGAGTTTGGCGACGCAGTCGAGGGGCACCAACTTGTCGCCCGTGAACGTGAACGGGTTGAACTCGAGGTAGGCGAAGTAGTAGTCGACGTACACGCGGTAGAGGACTTCGATGAAGCGTGCGACCTTCTCCTGGTTCGGGATCTTTGGCAGCTTCTTCGCCACGCGCACGTCTTCCGGTTTCGCCAGCACCGGGACGTCGATGTGGACGACGGAGCCCCACGCCTCTTCGACGTTGATTCCGCCCTGCGTCGAGAAGTGGATCGTGTCGGTGTCGCCGTGCGACGTGAACGCAAGGTAGTACTCGACCTCGTGCGGCACGAACGGTTCGATGAGGAAGTGGGTCAGGACGCCCGTCGTCTTGCCGGTCGTCTGCTCGATCGTGACTTCTTTGCTCATCCGCTCGCCGATCCAGGCCTTCACCTCGTCGAAGGTCTTGTCCACGGCGAGGAGGTTGTTCTTGCCGCGCTTTCCGAAGAGCTGGTCTGGCTTGGCTACCAGCTTCGTCGTCTTGAGCCACGGGTAGGTCTTGGGGAGCGCCGCAAGGTCGGTCTCCGGCGTCACGAGGACGATCCGGTCATCGAAAGCGAGCTCCCCGCCGGAGAGCTCGCCCACCGCCTTGGCGATGATCTGCTTCGCGTCGACTTCGCGAATTCCTTTCTGAGCCATCGTTTCTCCTACATCCTCTTGATGATCTCGTCGCCGAACGCCGAGCAGGATAGGAGCGTCGCGCCCTCCAT
>Ga0315284_10004839_pt1 | contig 19144 bp, 16 predicted proteins | sample YL17G09_16_MG_FD_203696 | JGI IMG/M metagenome (GOLD analysis project Ga0315284, IMG submission 203696) | Sediment microbial communities from Yellowstone Lake, YNP, Wyoming, USA - YL17G09_16 | ecosystem: Environmental > Aquatic > Freshwater > Lake > Sediment | place: USA: Wyoming | collected... | reverse complement strand
CCGCCTTCTTCTTTCTCGTTCCCTCCCAAAAACCAGGCGCTCGCCGCTACACGGCAGGCGTGGACATGTGGTCGGCCGGCTGCATCCTCGCCGAGCTGCTCTCAGACGGCCGGCCGCTCTTCCCCGGCTCCTCGACGATGGACCAGCTCGGACGCGTCGTCGACGTCACGGGCTTCCCCGAGGCGGAGGCGGTGGCGGCGCTGGGCTCCGCGTTCGCCGGGAGCATGCTGGAAGGGGTGGCCGCGTCGAGGAGGGCAGGCGGGGGGGGACCGGAGCAGCCCTCGGCCCGTGCGGGCGGCGGCGCGAGCCCCTCGCCGCCCCGCCGGCGGCCACCGCGCTCGCTCGAGGCGCTCCTCCCGGGCGCTCCCCCGGACGGTCTCGACCTACTCCGCCGACTGCTCGTCTTTGACCCGCGCGCCCGGATGTCGGCCGCCGAGGCGCTGGCGCACCCCTACGTCGCCGCCTTCGCCTGCCCCGCCGACGAGCCCTCGGCGTCGCGCCCCGCGCGCGTGCCGCTCGACGACAACACGAAGCTATCCGTCGCGGAGTACCGCGACTCGCTCTACGCGCACGTGGTCGCGAGGAGGAAGGAGCAGCGAGCGAGGCTCAGGGAGAGGGAGAGGGAGGCGCTGCTGCAGAAGCAGCAGGCCGCCGCCGCTGCTGCTGCGGGCTCGAAACGGTGAACAAGAAAAACTCAAACAGAAACAAAAACTCGAAAATTTTACCCTCCCACGGCGAAACGCTCCCTTTTCGCCTTGTCATCACACTGCAGCCACCCTTTTCCTATCGAGTTCTACGTTTTGCTTTCGAGCAGAGAAAGAGAGAGATCTTGAGAGAGGGGCTCTTCTTTCTCTTTCAGTATGGATTAGGTAATGTTACACCCCAACAAATGAAAAAAAAGACCTCTGTCTTTCTCTCCTCTTCCCTTTTTCACCCCGTCCCGTCGCTCAAAGCATCAGCCTGGGCTTCCTCCTCCCGGCCGGAGCGGGGATCCTCCCGGCCGCGTCCAGCTCGGCGAAGGCCGCGGCCACGTCCGCGGGCAGCAGCGCCGCCCCGGGCGCGGCGCCCCTCGCCGCCGCGACGCCGCGCGCCGCCTCGACCAGCTCGGCGACGAACAGCTTCGCGACCCCGGACGCGAGCAGCACCGCCGCGGGCGCGGGCGCGCCGCCACCCGCCGAGGCGGCCAGCAGCTTGCGCACGCCGGAGCGGGCGACGGCGGCGCGCCGGAACGCCTCGTAGCGGTCGAGCTGCTCGTCCGTCAGCAGGGCGGCGACGGCGCGGTTGCGCGCGCCGGCGGCGGCGCGCGCCGCGGCGGCCGCCCGCTCCGCCGGCGTCGTCTCCTCGCCGGCGTTGTCGCCCGCTCCTCCCGCCTCCGGCCCCTGGTGGTCGTGCTCCCTCTCGCGCTGGTCGAGCTCCTCCTGGAAGCGCCGGCGCGCCTCGTCCTGCTCCCGGTCGCGCTCCTCGCGCTGCCGCTTTCTCTGCTCCTTCAGGCGGGCCTTCTCCTGCCGCTGCCGCTCGGCGTCGTCGAGGGCCGAGGCGACGGCAAGGGCATCGGCGGACTCGGCGGCGGTGCGGGGCTTTGGCGGCGGCGGCGGCGGAGGAGGTGCAGCAGCAGAAGCAGCAGGTGGTTGGGGAGCGGCAGCAGCTTCGTCAGCGGCGGCGACATTGCCCGCTCGATCTTCTTCTTCGTCCTCCTCTTCGAGCGCCTGTTCGAGCTCCGCTTCGAGATCTATGTCCTCGTCGTCATCGTCCACCTCTTCCTCGTCGCCTCCAGCTCGAGCTCCTGCTGGATCAGCGCGAGCGCCTCCTTCTTGTTGCTCTTCTTCTTCTTCGTCGTCGTCGTCGTCGCCATCGGCACCTCCGCCTCCGCCTCCTGCTCCTGCTCCTGCATCTTCGTCCTCCTCTTCGTGGCTCATGAGTCCGGCTTCGATCCCGTCATCGTCTTCATCCTCGCGCGAGCGCTTCATTTCTCAGATAAGAGAAACGGAAGCGCGGTGTGCTTTTGAAGAAGAAGAGAGAAAAAAACGAAAAAAGTGAAGAAAAAAAAACTCAATGGTCGATCAGATCATCTGGAAACACTCCGTCCTGAACTTCAGCTACCCCTTTCCTCTCGCTTTTTCCCTTTCTTCCTCCACCCGTCATCTCAGCAATATGACCCGCGTCTACGTGGGAGGTCTCAGCGACCGCGCTAACGAGCGCGAGCTCGATGACGAGGTGAGAAAGGGAGTGAAAAAGAGCTGCAAAGAAAACAAAGGCGGCGACGGCGGCCAGGCTGTTTTTCCGTTCTTGTGCCAACCCCCCTTTCTCTTCCGTCCCCTTCCAAAAACACCAACTCCAGTTCGGCCGCTTCGGCCGCATCAGCAACATTTGGATCGCGCGTAAGCCCCCCGGGTTTGCCTTTATCGAGTTTGAGGACTCGCGCGACGCAGAGGACGCCGTCAGGAAGCTCGATGGTGAGGGAAGAGTTTTGTTGCGTCAAGTTCTTTTCTATTCAATGCAGAGGCTCTTTCGGCCGTTCAAGGGCCTCGTTCTGTCCCGCTCAATCGCTGGATGGAGAGCAGAGGATCGTGACTTGCGAGCAGCCTGCTTTTAAAAGCGATTTTTGAGCGCGTGAAGGAGGCAACGAGGCGGCAAAAAAAAGGGGGAAAACTCACCACCTTCTCTAACTCCCATCCAAACCAACCTCCTCTCTCTCTCCCCCCCTCTCTCTCTCCCTCTCTCTCTCCCTCTCTCTGCCCCCCTCTCTCTCCCTCTCTCTCCCTCTCTCTCTCTCTCTCCCCACAGGCTTCCAGGGCTGGCGCGTCGAGGTCTCCCGCTCCGCGGGACGCCGCGACGGCGGCGGCCGCGACGGCGGCGGCCCCTCCCGCGGCACGGGACCCGGAGGCGAGCGTGTCTGCTTCGAGTGCGGCAAGCCGGGGCACTTTGCCCGCGAGTGCCGCGAGCGCGGCGGCGGCGGCGGCCGCAGGGACGACCGCCGCGGAGGAGGAGGAGGCTACCGCGGCCGCTCGAGGTCGCGCTCCCGCAGCCGCTCGCGCAGCCCTCGCGGCGGTGACGGGGGCCGCCGCGGCAGGTCCCGCTCGCCGAGGTCCCGCAGCCCGCGCCGCAGCCGCTCGCGCAGCCCCCGTGACGACAGGCGCGGCGGCGGCGCCGGGCGCGGGTTGTCCCCGCCGCGCGCAGGCAGCGGCGACCGCGGCGGCGCGCCCGCGCCCGCGGCCCGCTCGCGCTCGCGCTCTCGCTCGCCGGCGCGCAACAACGACGCGTCGCCGCCCCGCGGCGGCGGGGGTGGAGGCGGTGGTTCGGTGTCTCCTCGCCGCTCGGGCTAAAGGTGAGTTCAGCGTTTCGCGCAGAAAGGGAAAGAAAAAAAAGAGAAAAGAGAAAAGATGAGAAAGATGATATGATGTTTTTTATTTTTGCTTCTTCCCACCCACCCCCTTTTCGAGCTCTTTTGCCGCTCCTCTTCCCTCATTCCTTTTTTCTTCGATTCAGGGAGACGGAACCGGCAAAAAAAAGCGCGAGGAGAATGAAACGTTCTTTACGTGTGCCTTCGCTCTCCATTTTCCCTGCTTTCGTCGGTAGAGCGGCAAAACAACACAAGGCGATGATTACGGCAGAGCGGCAAAAGAAACTTCGATAACGACCAACGACAGCGGCTCTTCGTGTGTGTATCTGAGCTTCAATCCTCCCTAGTCGTCTTCGGATTAAAAAAACACAAAAGAAGACACCCTTCACGAGTTTCTTGTCTCCTCTTCCTCTGCTGGAGCTTCTCTCTGCTTCGCCTTCTCTTCTCTCTTCTCTGCTCTTCTCTTCGCTTCTCTTCGCTTCTCTTCGCTTCTCCATCGTCCCCGAAAGCATTTTCTCTCCTCGCTTCCTCGCTTTGAGCTTCCCACCTCCGCGTCGTGAATCGAAAAGCTCCTTTCTTCCTGCCTCTGCCTCCTCGACAGCTTCAGCTTCATCATCCTCCTGCTTCCCCTCGCTTCTCTCTCTCTCCGTCTTCCCTCTCCGTCTCCCGCAGGTCTCTCTCTCCACCGCCCGCCATCATTCTTCTCCTTCCTCTTCAACACACAGCAGCAGCACAAACACTCGGCCAGCCTTTAGAAAACACAAAAAGCAAAAAAGCAGATACTTCTTTGCCTCGTTTTGGTATCTTCTCGTTCTTTTCTTTCGTGTTTTCTTAACAAGAATTGAAATGGAAAAAAAAACTGGTCCTGCAAGCTTCCCTCTCGCTCGCTCGCTCTCTCTTTCCCATCTACCCGAGAATCAGCGCCTGCGCGTCCACCAGCCTCGAGTACTTGCCCCCCTTGAGCTTCGCAAGCTCCGCGTGAGTGCCCGATTCGACGATTCTTCCTTCTTCGACGACGCAGATCCGGTCGGCGGCCATCACCGTCGCGAGCGAGTGCGCGATGACCAAAACCGTCCTCCCTTTCAGTAGAGCCCGCAGGGCCTCGGCGCTCGCCTCGGCCGCGGCGGGCCCGTCGAGCGAGGACGTGTGCTCGTCGAGGACGACAACGGGGGCGTCCTTCAAGAGAGCGCGGGCGATCGCCAGACGCTGCCGCTGCCCGCCGCTGAGGCTCGCGCCCGCCGTCGCGCCCCCCACGCGGGTGGCGTATCCCCTGGGCAGCGCCGAGATGAAGTCGTGCGCCCTGGCAGCCTTGGCCGCGGCGACGACGGCGTCCGAGGCGACAGGAGGGGGGCGAGAGCGGGACCCGGGAGCGTCGTCGAAGCCGAACGAGATGTTCTCGGCGACCGTGCCGTCGAAGAGCGCGATTTCCTGCGGGACGAGCGCGACCGACCGCGTCCAGGTCTCAAAGGGGATTTCCCTCAAGTCGACCCCGCCGTGGGTGATCGAGCCTCGAGTGGGGTTGTAGAAGCGGGCGAGGAGGGAGGCCACGGTGGATTTGCCGGCGCCTAGTGTTTGGTTTTGGTTTTTTCCGACGTTTTGTTGAGAGTGAGTTTTTTCCCCTTTCCTCTCTCTCTCTCTCTCTCTCTCTCTCTCTCTCTCTCTCTCTCTCTCTCTCTCTCTCTTTCGAAGGAGGGACCAAACGCACCAGAGGCCCCCACGAGCGCGGTCACGCTCCCGGCCTTGAGCTCCAGGTTCAGGCCCTTCAGCACCGGGGCCGAGGGTCGCGTCGGGTAGGAGAAGGCGACGTCTTCGAAAAGGATGTCAGCCAGGGGGAGAGGAGCGGCGAGGAGGCGGTGAGGAGAGGGAGAGGGAGGAGGGTCTCCTGGTGTCGAACTCCTCCCATCTCCTCCTCCGCGCACTGTTGCTCCTTGATCGCCTCCGCCCCGCGCGGCCTCCGAGAGGCACTCCTCCGAGCTCGGCAGCGTCGAGAGCACCGAAGGATCCGGGGAGGCGACCGCTCTCCAGTCAACGGCCTCCTCCTCGACGGAAGGAGACGAAGAAGAAGCGGGGGGACCGGACGCGCTCGCCGCCGCCGCCGCCCTCGGCCCCAGCCCCTCGCCCGCCGCCGCGGCGCGCACCCGCGCCAGCGCCGCGGAGGCCCTCCTGCAGTCGGCCAGCGACTGCACCGCCCCCTGCGTCGCGTACACGAGCGAGTACGTGAACCCCACGGCCGACAGCAGCACGCCGGCCGGCAGCAGGTTCCCCCGCACGAGCAGGCCGCCCAGGCCGTAGAGCAGCAGCAGCGACGCGTGGACGGCGCCGCGCGACATCGCCTCGAGCTGCGCCTTGGCGCGCCCGAAGCCGCGCGCGGCCTCGGCGGACGCGAGCGCCGCCCGCGAGAACCGGAGCAGCTCGGAGCGCTCGGCGCCGAACGAGCGCACCGTCGGCATCGCGCCCAGGGCCCGCGCCGCCACCGCGTGCATCTCGCGCGCGGCCGAGGCCGCCGCGGCCTCGAGCGGCTTGGTGCGCAGCCGGTGCAGCGCCGCCGCGGCCGCCGTCGCGCCGATCACCACGGCCAGGACGGGGCCGAGCCTCCAGGACAGCCAGGCGAGCACGGCGACCGCGCCCGCCGCCTCCAGCACCGCGCGAGGGCCCCTGTCCCGCGCCGTCGAGGCCAGGGCGACTGCCCGCAGCGCGTCGAGGTCGTCGGCCGCGGCGCTCGCCAGCGCCAGCGGGGGGCTCGCGTCGAAGAACGCGATCCTCTTGCTGAGAAGGCACCGGAAGAGCTCGACGCGGGCAGAGGCCAGCACGGCCTCCGCGGCGTCGACGGCCGTCGCGATGTAAAGCCGCGTGACTAAGGGTTCCGCCGTGTACGTGAACGCGAGCACGGCGAGCGACGGCAGGAAAGCGGAAGAGGAAGAGGAAGCCGACACCGAAACTGCGTTGCCCGCTGCGGCGCTCGCTGCAGCCTCGGAGATCAGCGAGTCGAAGATCCTGCCCGCGAGCACGGGCGAGCTGAGGTTGCAGGCGGTGCAGAAGAGGAGGCAGCACCCTGCCAGGGCGAGCTTCTTCCACTGCTTTTTTGCCGCTTTGGCCAAAAAGGCGGAGTTGAGGGGCGAGGCGGCCGAGGCGAGGTCGGCGGCGGATACGGGAGAGGAAGAAGAAGAAGAAGAGGAAGAAAAAGGGGAAGAGGTCGAGGTCGCGGCCGAATCGATGATCCGGCGTCGACTTTCTCTCTCTTCTTCTTCTCCTCCTGCCTCTTCCTCGGCTGCTCCGTTCACGAGTGCCGTGGGGTCTGCCGCAGAAGAAGACGAGAACGACGCAGCGATCGTGTTGAGGCGCCGCCTCGAGAAGAGTAGTGCAGGGACGAGCAGCAACAGCGGGGGAGCGGGAGATCGACGAATGCCCCCCTGCCGAGCGAGGACGAGAGCGTTGGAGGAGCGAGCCGACGATGCCGCTGCCATCGTCCGTGGCCGCCTCCGCCGTTCCTCCGCTGCTGCTAGGGAGGCAGAGCTGTCGCCGCCTAGCGCGCGTGAGCGTAATATCGGCTTCATCGAGGAGATGATATCGAACGACGCCCTGTTTCCCTCGTCGATGGAAAGAGAGTGAAATATCTCGCCGGAAAAAAAAACTCGTCTTGAAACTCACGCACTTCCCGAATTTAGCACTCTCTCTCTCGTCCCCAACTGTGGTCTCCATGCTCGCCGTTCGAGGCTCCCTTGTGGTCTGCGCTTCGTCCTCGCCGAAGCGTGATCTCAAGCAGCAGCAGCAGCAGCAAAAGAGAGGGACAGCGCCATCGATAGTCAAAACTCCATCTTCGATTCCTCAGAGGCTAGCTGCCGCCGCACTCGCTGCCGTCCTCGCCTCTTCCACCCCGTTCACCTCCCCCGCCCTCGCCGCCGAAGAGCTGGCGGCATCGCCAATCGACGCCCCCCTGCTCTTCTCCCGGAACTGCGCTGGCTGCCACGCAGGAGGAGGGAACGTCGTCTCCCCGGGCAACACCCTCTTCGAGGCCGACCTCAGCCGCAACGGCCTTTTGAGCTCTGAGAAGCTGTTCGAGGTCGTGTACTCGGGGAGAGGGAAGATGCCGGGGTACGGTCTCGGCTGCGCCCCCAAGGGGGCGTGCACTTTTGCCGCGAGGCTGAGCGACGAGGAGGTGAAGGCTCTTGGGGACTTTGTGCTCGAGAGGGCGGGGCAAGGGTGGAAGTAGAAAAGGAAAAGAGAAGGATAAGAGAGGACGGAGAAGGAGAGAGAGAAAGGACAGAGGCTGTCGTTTTCTCTTTGACGAGAACGGAAGGGGTCTCCTTCTCATGTTTTCCCTCCTTTTTCTCTGAACGAGGAACTGTAATGAAAGGAAATTCTGCTTGGAAATTGTTCACATTTGACGGGAAACGGAAGAAGAAAAAGGAAGAGAAAAAACGAAAAAATCTACTCGCCGTCCGCGGCGGCCTTGGCGAGGGCGGCCTCGGCGGCTTCCGCGGCTTCCCTCGCGGCCTTGACGTCTTCCTGTGGTGTCTCGGAAAGGTCGGATTCATCCTGTTTAGATTGGTTTGCGTTGTTCAGAAATCATGTGAGATACAGGGCAAGAGAGAGAGAGAGAGTTGTTCCGAGGAAGGGGGGGGAGGAGAAGGAAGAAAGAAAGAAAACGAAAGAAACAAACCAACTCTGTCTCTCACCAGGAGCTTCCGCGTGTCGGCCACGATGGCGGCCAGGCGCTGCCTTGTGTCCGGAACCATCAGGGCGGACTCGGCGGCGATGTTCTCCTATTTGTTGGGATCGGTTAAAATAAGGGGAAGGAAAGAGAGGAAGGAGAGGGTGAGAAGAAGAGAAAACGAGAAAACGCCAGACCGGTCGTCTTCGATTTCTTTTTCTTCGTTTCGTTCTTGTTGACCATCGATCGCCATTCAAACTCTTCTCCTTCTCGCTCACCGCGTGCTTCACGTCGTGCGGTTCCGCCCCAGCAGCCCGCATCGATGCCACCTTCGCGGCCGCTGTCTTCGCCTCCTCGGAGTAGTTGGCGAGCTCCTTCGTGAGGCGCGCGCATGCGCCTTTTTTGATGCCGAGGTCGCGGGCGAGAGACATGGTGAACGCGCTTTTTTTTGATTTGTGTGAACTCCTTTCACTGTTTTTCTGTTTTCAGATCAGTCGAGTCGCCCATCACTGCTCCTCTCCCCTCTCTCCCCTCTCTCCGTTTCCCTCTATATTCGTTCGAGAGGAAGAGAGGAAGATTCTGAAGATTGCAGCTCAACACAAAACTTGAATAGAAATGGCAGCAAGAGACGGAGGCGCCGCGACAATGAGCGATGCCTGCTGCTCCGCCGACCACCCCGACTCGGCAGCGGCGCACCTCTCGTCCCGCGCCTCGCGCCTCGAGCAGGAGCTCGAAGACGACCCGACCTTACAGGACTGCTGCCGGCGGGACCTGGAGCAAGAAGCGAAAGCTTCGAGGCAGCAGGCGGCTTTGTCGAGGGTCGACAGGGCCGCGAGGGCCGAGCTCGCGAGGAAGCTGGGAGGCGCCGTCGTGCCTCCTCCCGCTGCCAAAAAAGACAACGGCGACTTGGAGAGCGACTTCGACCTCGAGGACGACGACGACGAAGCCTCCCTCGCCGAGCTGCGCAATCTCCGCCTCTCCCAGATGAAGCAGCGGCGGGAGCAGCACGAGCGGAACAAGGGGATCGGAGCGCCGAGGAGCGACGACCCCGGCCCCGGACGCCTCTCCGAGGTCAAGGCCTCGAACGTCTTCTCGCTCGCCGCGTCGCTTTCGCAGGGATCGACGCGGAAGCGAGAGCTCCCCTTTGTTGTCCACCTGGCGGACGCGGGCTCCCCCGCGGGCGCCGCCCTCGATGAGCTGCTCGAGACGCTGGCGGGGGACTTCGGGGGCTCGCGGTTCGCGCGGGCCGGACCCAGCAGCAAGTCGACCGACGTCCGCGCGAGCGTCCTCGCGGCGGCGGCGATTCCGCCCGCGGTCGCTAGTCGGGAGGGCGCTGGCGGCGTCCTCGCCGTCTTCCGCGGCGGGGGGCTCGTGGGTGCCGCTCCGGTCTCCGCGTTCTGCTCGGGCGAAAGATCGGGAGAGCTGATCGAAGAGTCGGCGGTGGCTTGGCTGAAGAAATGCCGCGGGCTCCTCGCAAAGAAGGCCGAGAGCCGCGCGGAGAAGACGACGAGGGAAGGAGACGGCGGCGCTCCTTCTTCTTCGAGCGACGACGACGGAGGCGGCTCCGGCGCCTCCGACGAAGACGAAGACGCAGATCCGTGCGAGGTCTGCGGCAGGACGTACTTCCACACGCACGTTCGGCCTGTGCGCAGCGGCGGCGGCGGGGGCGGAAACGGAGGGGGGGCAGGAGGAGGAGGCGGAGGCGACAGCGGCGACGACGAGAGCGGGAGCGACTGAGGAGAAGAGAGGTTCTCCTGCTCTTTTTTCTGTCTCAGCTAGTGTAATATTACCAAAAAACTGCACGTGTGCGAACGAAAGCACGTTCTTGAGCCGATGCAAGGACGAGAATTCGAAGGGGTTTTTCGAAAGAAGAAGAATACTCGTTTTTCATTTCCTTGTTTTTTTCTTTCTTTCCTTTCAATCGAGTCTCTTACAGTTTCGATGCCTTCGCGTCGCCGGCGCTCCCGGTCTCTTTCTCCAGCCGATCGCTATCGAAGTCGCAGGAGAATCCGTAGTCGCAGCCCCGAGCGCAATGGCAGGAGATATGATCGCCGCAGCAGCAGGAGCCGGGAGCGAAGTTTCGATCGAGACCGACGAGACGGGAGACGAAGGCGACCTTCTCCTCCTCGAAGAGCTCGCGAGGATCCCGCCACCGCAGCAGCGGCGGCGACGGCGGCCTCGGCGGCGGCGGCCAAGGCGGCCCGCCGCGCCGCGGCAGAGGAGGCCATCGTGACCCAGGAGGTCGAGGCGAGGCTCTCCGAGGAGGTAGCGAGGCGCGTCGCCGAGGCCTCGTCGAGGTCCTCCGGAGGAGAGACAGCGGCACCGGGCGCGGCACCGGGCGCAGCAGCGACAGCGACAGCGACAGCGGCTCTCGCCCTTCACGCTCCTGCTCCGAAAGGAGACTTCGACCACTACTTCGAGGCCGCGGTCCGAGAGGCCGAGACTGCACGCTCTGCCATCCCTGTCGAAGTGGAAGAAGAGCTCGCCTCGGAAGCGCAGCGGGAACGAGAAGCCGCGGCGGAGAGAGAGAGGGCGGCGAGGGAGCAGCGAGCCGAGGAGAGCCGGCGGGCGGCTTCGGCGGCGGCCGCTCTCGAGGCCACCGCCGCAGCCGAGAAGTTGAAGGAGCTCGAGAAGGAAGCCGAAGCTGCGAGGCTGGCCAAGAGGCAAGCGGAAGAAGAGCGCGCCGCGGTGCTGTCACGGTCGAAAAAGGTCAAGCTGTCTTTTGGCGGCGCGTTGAAGAAGCGGTGATTCTGAATTTCGCTGGGACCCAGGGTGAAGTTTTTTTTTTCATTATTCGGAAGGACAAAAAAGGGATTGAAAGCTCGCCTGTCCCCTCTCTTTCTCTCCTCGCGAGACAGCATGCGCCCCTCCGCGGCGCTCCTCAGGGGCAGTCGCCGCCTCCTGCTCTCGTCGTCGCGCGCGAATTGGCGGTGGAGCAGCTGCAGCGCGGGCGAGGAAGCGAGCCGCGGCACGCGACGGCATTCCAAGGTCTCATCGATTGTTTCGGCAGCGGCGGCGGCTTCTTCAGCTTCAACCCCGCCTCGCCTCTCCCCGGGCCTCTACATCGTCGCCACGCCCATCGGCAACCTCGAGGACCTCTCCCCGCGGGCCGCGAGGGTGTTGGCGACGGCGGACGCGGTCCTCTGCGAGGACACGAGGCGCAGCGGGCCTCTCGTTGCCGCTGCCGTCGCCGCCGCAGAGGGCGCGGCCCCTCGCCCCCCTCCCTCGGCCTCCCCCTCCCGCCTCGTCAGCCTCCACGCCCACAACGAGGCGTCGCGCACGGCCTCGGTGCTCGAGAGGCTGGCCCGGGGCGAGGCCGTCGCCCTCGTGTCGGACGCCGGCACCCCCGCGGTCTCCGACCCCGGCGGCGGCGTCGCCGCCGCCGCGGCCGCGGCCGGCTTCGACGTCGTCCCCGTCCCAGGGCCCTGCGCCGCCGCGGCGGCGGTCTCCGCCTGCGGGCTCGACGCCGGGGACTGGCTCTTCGTGGGGTTCCTTCCCGCCAAGGCCGGGGCGAGGCTGAGGAGGCTGCGGGAGCTCGCGGCGGCGACAGGGGGAGGGGGCGGGGCGAGCTCGAGCGGCGGCGGGGGCGGCGCCTCACCCTCTTCTTCTTCTTCTTCTTCTTCGGTCTCCGCCGCCGTCGTCGCCTTCGTCCCCGCCCGCACGCTCGCGGCCACGCTCGCCGACGCGGCCCTCGCCTTCGGTCCCGGCAGGCGCGTCGCGGTGGCGAGGGAGCTGACGAAGCTGCACGAGGAGTGGTGGAGGGGAGGGCTCGAGGAAGGGGCCGCGGTGTTTGCCGCGCGGACCGAGCGAGGGGGCAAGCGGGGGCGCGGCGGCGGCGGCGGCCCTCCCCTTCTCTCTGCTGCTGCCGTCGCCGACGACGACGACGACGGAGAGGCGGGAGGGGGACGCGAGGGAGAGGACGCGGGAGAAGCGGCGGGCGCAGACGGCGGCGCGAGGCCCCTCAAGGGCGAGGTCACCATCGTCATCGAGCGCGCCCGGGCCGGCTCGCCGTCCCCCTCCGCCGCTGCCCTCCCCGCGGGGGCAGGGGAGGGGGGCGCCGCGGGCAGCGGCGGCGACGCCGGCGGCGCCGCCCCCCTCCTGCTGACCCTCGACGCGGACGCCGCGCTCGGCGCCCTCCTGGCCGAAGGCGTCCCGCCCTCCGCCGCCGCCCGCGCGCTCGCGGCCGCGGCCCGGGTCCCGAGGGGCCCGCTCTACTCCCGCGCGCAGAGGCTCCTCTCCGCGGGGGGGGGCGGCGGCGAGGGAGGAGGCGCCGCCGCCGCCAAGAAAGGGGGGAGGAGAGAGCAACGATGACGAAGAGGGGGAAAAAAGCGCACGAAGAAATCTGTAAAGTAGCTGAACGGTTTCATTCATTCATTTTTCGAAATCAAGCAACCTCACTCGTCGTCGTCGCTGCCGCCGCCGCCGCCGCCGCCGCCGCCCTCCCACAGCCTCAGCTCCCCGTCCGCGGACCAGGTCGCCGTCAGGTTCGCCAGCGGGTGCGCGCAGACGCCGATGGGGGCCGCGGCGAGCGAGGCGGTCGGGGCGTGCTTCTTGGCCAGGGCTGCCCCCGGAGCAGAGGGAGCTGCTGCTGCTGCCCTCGGGTCGAGCGCGGAAGCGGCGACTGGGACGACGCGCTCGAGCGAGACCGCCGCGGCAAACTCCGCGTCCGTGCTTTGCTCTTGCTGCTCCCGCTGCTCTTTCTCCCGCATCCCATCTTCCTCGTCTTCGTCGTCGTCGTCGTCCTCTTGGCCGATCTCCCCTCCTCCTCCTGCTTTACTGCCGCTGCTCGGCGGAGGCAGCGAGAAGCAGTAGAGGACCCCGTCCTCGGCCAGCAGCAGCGCCCACCGCCCCCTCCGCGTCAGCGCGAGCGCAACACCGTCCCCCCCCGCGCCGCCGCGGCCCTTCCCCGTCGGGACCGTGCGCAGGGTGACGCCCGTCACGCGCTCCGACGACGATGATGACGCGGCGGCGGCGTCTCCCTCCGAGGAGGACACCGGCGGCGGCGCGAAGGACAGCAGGTGGATCCCCGGGGAGCGCGTCGCGGCGACGACGAGCCCCGGGCGGAGAGGGTGCGGCGCGACCGAGACGACGGCCGGCGGCGACGCAGAGGCCGACGCCGAAGGAGCTCCTCCGCCGTCTTCTCCTCCTTCTTCTGCCGCGTGGATCGCCGGCGGCACGACGGAGGACAGGCACTCGCCCGTGGCCGCGTCCCACCAGCGGACGCTGCCGTCGGCCGAGCCCGTCACGATCGCCTGCTTCCCGCCAAAGAGAAGCATAGAAGGCGCGCTAGCTTTCACACTAGGATCTCTGCTCCTAGATTTGGGAGGACTAGCCCGCACCGCCTGCGTCGCCCAGGCGGCGCACGTGACGTAGCTGGAGTGGCCGCGCAGCTCCTTGAGCACGCGGCCGCTCTTCAGGCCGTGGACGCGGGCGGTGCCGTCGTAGGAGGCAGAGAGCAGGTGCGCCGACGATGACGAGTCCGAGGAGGAGGAGGTCGAGGAAGAAGAAGCCCCCGCCCCCGCCGCCGCCGCCGCCGAGGAAGGGCTCGAGCCCGGCGGGGCGAAGGCCAGCGCCGTCACCCCTGCCGAGTGCGCCCCCTCCATCCTGCGCAGGCACTGGCCCGTCGACGCCCTCCACACTTTCACGCACCCCTCTTTGTCCCCGGAGGCCAGCAGCGCGGAGTCGGGAGAGAAGGCCAGCGAGAGGATCGGCGAGTCGTGCATCATAAACTGCTCCTCCTTCTGGAAGGGAAGGTCCGTGCGCAGGGTCCCGAGGGGGCCGCCGCCTCCGCCGCTGCTGGTGCCTCCGCCGCCGCCGCCGGTGCTGCTGGAGTGCCAGAGCTCGATGAAGCCGTCGGCGGAGCCCGTGGCGAGCGTCGTCCCGTCGGGCGAGAAGGCGGCCGCCTCCGGGTGCGACTTGGCGCCAAACCTCAGGAGCTTCAGGAGCCTCGAGGCCGAGGGCGCGGCGTCGGGCAGGCCGGGTGCGGAGCCCTGTCCCGACAGAGAAGCCGCGGCTCCCAGCAGCAGATCGTAGGGGCCGAAGACGAGGCGCGGGAGCTTCGCCGAGGGGGAGGGCGCGCCCTCCTCGCCCTCCTGCGACGACGAGCGGTGGCGGTGCCGGAGCGCCTGCCCCAGCAGCGTCAGCAGCCTCCCGGGAGGAGGCGCGACCACCTCGGCCGCCAGCGAGTCCGCCAGGGCCGCCCTCCTGGCGTCCCGGAGCGCCCTGGGGGAGGTTCCCGCCGTCTCCCCGCCGCCCCAGAGCATCGCGGGGTCGAGGGGGGCGTTCGAGCTGGAATTCTTCGTCGAGACGGCAAAGGCCGCGGACTCGAGCCTCGCGTACGCAAACCCTCCCCTCTTGCCCTCCCTCTCGCGCATCGATTTCAGCACGCTCGAGCCGTTGAGCAGGGCCCTGGCGGTGTCGCCCTCCCCGGCCTCGCAGAGCTCCAGGACGACCTGCTCGTACAGCGCCTCGAGCTTGCGGCGCGGCAGCTTCATCGCCGCCGCCAGCGGGAGGACGTCGCTCCACCTGCCGGAGGCCACGTCGGCCCGGAAGGCCTCGACCGACGGCACGGCGTTGAGCGACACTCCGGACTCTTCGCTGAGGGCGTCGGCGGCGTTGCGGAGGCCTGACTCGCGGAGGAACTGGAGGACGACCTTGACGACACTGTTTTGAGTTTCGAGTGTTTTTTTGTTTTGCCCAGAGGGGAGAAAGGAATTGGGTTGAGGTTGAGTTTTTTCTTCCTTTCTGACGGCGAACGAATCTTCGCCCTCTCTTTCTTCTTGTATTCACTCACTCTGTGGCTTCCACTTGGAGCGTGGGGCCTTGCTCGTCATCCTCAGCTCCAGCTGCTGCTGCTAGTGCCCTCGGCGCTGCGCCAGCAGCAGCAGCAGCTGAAGCAGATGCAGCAGCTGGCTCGAGGGACGCCATCGAAAAAAAGGCAACAGCGGAAAACAATCGACGGCGATGAGAGTGATTGAAGGAAAGTCATTTTTTTTACTCTCCCGTCGAGCAAAAAAAAGAAAAACTATGCAGCGCCGCGCTGCCCTCGCCGTGGCGCGAGCCCTGCGCAACAACAGCACCAGGCAAGGAGGATGCTGTGGCAGCAGCACCAGCAGTAATAGCTCAGCGGCAGCAGCAGCAGGAGCTGCATCGTCGAGCGGGAGGACATCAACGGCATCTCTCCGCCTTCGATCGGCGTCGTCGTCGTCGGCGCCGACGCCTCCTCCACCTCCGCCTCCTCCGCCTCCGCCTCCTCCGCCTTCGAACGCCTCGCGCCTCTTCGACAACGTGCCTCCTGTGGCAGGAGCAGATGCCGTTCGAGGAGCCTCGGCAGCAGGAGGCAAGGCGTCCACCAGCGGGCGAGGAGGAGCAGCAGCAGAGGCAGCAGCAGCGATGGCAGCGGCAGCGGCCGCGGCGGCGTCGCAGCAGGCGCATGCCCCGCCCTCCTCTCCCGCCCTAACCGCGGTCCGCCGTGCCCTGGGCTTCGCCGCCCTGGCCACTGGCTCGGCCGCAGCCTGGCTCACCTGGGCCAAGACCCTGGACGAGGTCGACGAGATGGTGGCGGCGCTGGAGAAGGAGGAGAAGGGGGAGGAGGCGTTGCCGATCGCCTCGGAAAAAACAGCCGTCGCCGCCGACGCGACCTCCCCATCCTCTCCTTCCCTCGCCGCCCGCCTCCTGCTCCCGCCGCTCCGCTACTACCGCGACAAGCGCGCCGCGGCCAGCTCCACCATCGCCAGCTACGCCGACCCCCCGACGGACCGTCTCCTCCCCGATCTCCCCCGAAACGCGGCACACGTGCGCACCCTGGTCCTCGACCTCGACGGCGTCCTGGTGCAGAGCGACTGGCGCCGCGGGCGCGGCTGGCGCACGTTCAAGCGGCCCGGCGTCGACGCCTTCCTGCAGGCCGCCAGCCAGTACTACGAGCTGGTGCTCTACACGGACCACCTGCCGACCTACGCGGACCCGATCCTCGACCGGCTCGACCCGCGCAGGCTGATCCAGTACCGCCTCTACCGCGACTCGACGCGCTACGTGCCCTCGGCGGCGGGGGGGGCGGGCTCGGGCCCGCAGCACGCGAGGGACCTGGCGTCGCTCAACCGCGACCCTCGCCGCGTGTTGTTCGTGACGGCCTCGAAAGAGGCGGCGCAAGGGCCCTCGGCGAGGGAGAACGCGGTGCTCGTCCCAGAGTGGGGCGACAAGATGGACCCGGCAGACACCGGGCTCCTCGACCTCTTGCCCTTTCTTGAGGCGCTCTTCAGGACCGACGTGCCCGACGTTCGGCCCGTGGTCGAGAGCTACGGAGGGGAGCCCGTCGGTCCTGCGTTCCGGAGGAGGATGATGGAGCTGGAGGCGAGGAAGAAGGGCGCCGGCAGGAGAGGCGGCGCGAGCGGGGGCACTGGAGGAGGCCAGGGGCGGTTTGCCTTTTTCCGGAACTAATTGAGAGAGAGAGAACGGAAAGACAAAACTATTGAGAGGGGGGGGGCTGCTTTTTCGCACGCGCGAGAGAGAGCGAGAGAAAAAGAGTGAAGGAGAAGATTGAAACTTGTTACAACGAGAGATATACGCTGCTGCCGTTTTTTCTTTTACACTTTTTTTTCCTTTCTCACCTCAAGAGGGCTTCTGGTTCTCCTTCGAGGTCTGTAGAGGGGGGAGAGCTGCTGTCTCTGTTCTCGTTCCCTTCCGTACCGCAAGAGGAGCACCGCGAACGGGGCTCGCCTCCGCCGAGGAGCAGGGCGAGGAAGAGGTCGGAGACGGAGACGCTGCCGCGGAGGCGGCAGCGGTCGCCGCAGCGGCGACAGCTGCGGCAGAGCCCCGCCTCCTTTCTGGGGAGGCTCCTCCCTCCTCCCCCCCCCGCCCCCTCTCCCCCTCCTCCTCCCCCTCCTCGGCGTTCAGGCAGAGCATCTCGCCCACGAGCTCCTGCAGCGCACCCACCTCCCTCTGCGCCGCGTCGAGCTCGCGGGAGAGCCTCGCGCGGTCCACCGCGGCGAGCTCCAGCTGCCGCAGCAGGAGCGAGACCGTCGCCGAGTCGCTGTCGTCCTTGTTTTCGGCCTGCGGTCGCTCTTCTTGCTCTGCGCCCGCGGATTTCTCTTCCCCTCGGGCCGCTGCTTCCTCCGGCAGGGCGGAAGCAGCTGGAGCAGGAGCTGCTGATGCTGATGCCGATTCTCCTGTTCGTCGTCGTCGTCCTCCTCCTCCTCCTCCTCCTCCTCCTCCTCCCCCTCCCCCTCCTCCTCCTCCCCCTGCTGCTGCTTCTTCCCTTGCCCCCCTGTTCCTCGCTCTCTCCTTTGCCACCGCGGCTGCCGCCGCGGCCGCGACCGCCGCCGCCGCTGCCTTTGACGAAAAGGAAGAGGGGTCGTACTGCTGCTGCTCGCCTCCTCCTGCAGCGACGCTGCTCCGCCTGCGCAGCATAAACTCCTCGAAGGTGCGCTGTCCCGCCGTGCGCGCGTCGTGGCGGCGTTGCTCCTGTTCGTGAGGAGGAAGCAAAAGAGCGAGGTTGAGTTTTTTTTCAAAAAAAAGGCGAAGAGGTGAAAAAGAAAGGAAAACGAAGAAGGAGAAGGAGAAAAAATGATATAAGTCTACTCTCAAACGCACCTTTTCCCTTCGCTTCTGGGCTCGGGCGGCTCTCCTCGCTGTTCTCGCGACGTCCTCGGAAGCGGCGGCGGAGGAGTCGGGAGGGGCAGTCGCTGCTGCGGACGTCGAGGCCAGCGATTGAAAGGATTCGTCGACAATTGCATCGTCGTTGGCGTCGGGCAACATCGCTCTCTTTTTTAGACCTTTCCTCCGTCTACCGGCGTCTCAATTCGCCGTTGGATCCAGCTCAATTAGCGAAGAGGCAGGGAGGTACTCGCTTCAAGTGTTTAGATGCAAAAAGAGAGAGAAGCGGCGGCGAACCGCGCTGCGACAGCTGCAGAGGTCGGGCGAGCGAAAACGAAAAAATGAAGGGGAAAAAACTCGAAACTCCACTTTTTCTTGGTTTCAGAAGGCAAAAAACTCAACGCTTTCGATCGGCTTCGTTCTCACGGTGCTCTGTTCCGAATCTCCGAGTTCGACCCAGCGCTGGTGAGAGCCTCTGCAGAATCTGCGCCGCAGCTGAGGCGAGAGAAAAAAGGGAGAGAAGGGAAAGGCGAAGAGAGCTTAGACGATCGAAGCGACGGGATTCCTCTCAAAATCAGTCCCACCCCCACCTCCCACCCCACCCCCTCCCCCTCCCGCTTAAGCTATGATCGAGATCGTCCTCAACGACCGCCTCGGCAAGAAGGTCCGCGTCAAGTGCAACGAGGACGACACCGTTGGCGACCTCAAGAAGCTTGCGGCCGCACAGACGGGGACGAGGCCGGACAAGATCCGGCTGCAAAAGTGGACGACCGTCTTCAAGGACCACATCACGCTGGCCGACTACGAGATCCACGACGGGATGAGCCTGGAGATGTATTATAATTGATGGAGCGGTTGGTTGGTTTTGGTGGGAGCGGGAGGTGGAGAATGAAAGAGAAAAAAAAGAAAAAGAGAAAAAAAATAGGGGGAAAAACGAGGGAAAGAACGAGTCGTCCCTCACACTTGACCGTGTTTTGCCTTCACTTTCGTCCTCCTTCCTTCCCTCCTTCCTTCTCGCTTCTTCAAACCCCTCTCTGCCCTCTTGTCGTTGCTTTTGTCTGCTTGCGCTTGTAGCTTGCACGCCTCCGCACCTTCCAGAGCTTTGCCCAGAGTCTTCGTTTCTTTCAGCCACTATGCAGCGAATTGCTATTGCTTCGCCCTCGCGCGCCCTCTCCCCCTCCGCCTTCCGCGACGCACCCGAAAGGAAGCAGCAGTCGGTGAGCACTTGTTTTGAGAGTGTTTTCGTGACCCTGTTTCGAGAGCTTGAGAGGCAATTAGAGAGGGGAAGAGAGGGAGATCTCATAGGATACAAAGGGAGAATGTAGCCGTTGAAACGGCGGTTTGGCCTTCTCGATAGCATCCTCTCACCCTTCCTTCCTTCTCTCTCTCTCTCTTCCCTTCACAGTTCGACCGCTTCATTCCTAACCGCGCCGCCATGGATTTTGAGGCCGCTTCTGACGCTCTGGGCGTCGGCAGCAGCAGCGACGAGGGAATGGGCGCCGCGCGCATCCTTGCGTTCAAGACCAAGGTGAGTCCCTCCTAGATTCGTTCTCCGTCGACGA
>Ga0315284_10004837_pt1 | contig 19147 bp, 17 predicted proteins | sample YL17G09_16_MG_FD_203696 | JGI IMG/M metagenome (GOLD analysis project Ga0315284, IMG submission 203696) | Sediment microbial communities from Yellowstone Lake, YNP, Wyoming, USA - YL17G09_16 | ecosystem: Environmental > Aquatic > Freshwater > Lake > Sediment | place: USA: Wyoming | collected... | reverse complement strand
GTGATAGCGTATTTTCTTTCTCATAAATAATTATTTAAAAAATGGAGGAGTTAATTAAAAAAGTTAAAAAGGAATGATATGCAATGGTAGAAACTAACGAGAAAACTACTAATACTGAAGGAAATGTAAGAATATTCGTTGCTGTCTGTCAATGAGGTATAAACGTAGCAGAAATTATTGATTGTACTGCGTTGGCAAATTTTGCCAAAACTCTTCCTAATGTAGTAGATGCTTCTGATTACATTAGCCTTTGTACCGAACCCGGTGCGGAATTTATCAAAAAGAAAATGACAGAATTTAACGCAAATAGATTAATTGTTGCCTCGTGTACTCCTAAAACTCACGAACCCGTGTTTAAAAGCGTTCTCGAATCGATGAAAATGGATCCCTCTTATTTAGAATTTGTTAACATAAGGGAGCATTCCAGTTTTGTTCACAGATTAGATAAACCTGGGGCTCAAAGAGTAGCTGAAGACGCAATACGCTCTGCAGTAGCAAGAGCGGCGGTTTTAGAACCTATATTAGTGAAAGAAGTAGATATAACGAAAAAAGCTTTAATTATCGGTGGTGGCGTTGCTGGTTTAACGGCAGGTATTGATCTAGCTGAACAGGGCTTTGAAGTACATCTAGTCGAAAAATTGCCGACTATAGGTGGTAAAATGGCAATGTTAGATCGTACTTTTCCAACCGACGATTGTTCCATATGAATTTTGGGGCCAGTAATGCTTCAAGCCGCTAGAACGCCCAAATTAAAGCTTTATACTTATAGTGAAATAGAAGATATTCAAGGATTTGTCGGAAATTTTACGGTTAAAATAAGAAAAAAAGCTCGGTTCGTCACAAAAGACTGTAATGGCTGCGGTGCGTGTATAGAGAGCTGTCCTGCGGTCGGATACAACGAATTTAACGAAAAAATGAATCATAGAAAAGCGATTTACGTGTCGTTTGCTCAAGCAGTTCCATCGCTCGCCCAAATAGATATGGACAGGTGCATAAAATGCGAGCTATGTAAAAGTGCGTGCGAGCTTGATGCTATAGATTTTGATCAAGAAGACGAAATTGTGTCTCTAAATGTGGGATCGATCGTGGTAGCTACTGGCTGGGACGAGTACGAACCGAAAAGAGGAGAATTTGGCTTTAATCAATTTTCAAACGTAATCACGCAAATAAAACTGGAAAGAATACTTGCTCCTAATGGGCCAACGTTAGGACACCTTGTACGCCCATCCGATGGCAAACGACCTAAAAAGGTTTTATTTATTCAATGCGTTGGTTCTAGGGACTTACATAAACAAACATATTGCAGTGCTGGAGTATGCTGCATGATCACCATAAAGAACTCTAAACTAATTAAACAACATTATCCCGATACCGAAATAGTAGTAGCTTACATGGATATTCGAGCAGCAGGTAAGGATTACGAAGAGTATTATCGTAGATCTCGCGACGAAGGAATCTTATTTGTAAAAGGACGCATTGGAAAAATAGAAGAAGATCCAGAAACCAAAAATCTGAAAGTACAATTTGAAGCTGTTGCTGCTGAAACTATGCTTTATATGGAATTTGATCTGATCGTATTGTCCTGTTCTATGGTTCCTGCAAAGGGTATAGAAAAAATTACAAAAATGCTTAAAATGGAAACGAGTCAAGATAAATTTTTCAAGGAATTTCACGCTCGATTAAATCCAATTGATACTAAAATACCTGGAATCGTTCTTGCGGGTGCATCACAAGGTCCAAAAGCAATTAACGACTCTGTAACTCAAGGACGAGCTGCAGCAGCATCGGTAGCGCGACTAATGAGCAAAGATAAATTTAGAATTCTTTTAATCAGAGCAACCGTAGATAAAGAAAAATGCGCAAAATGTAGATTGTGCGAATTAAATTGTCCTTACGGAGCAATTAGTACTTTAGAACCTGGCGCAGAAGTAAACGAAATTTTATGCCGAGGATGTGGCAGTTGTCTCGCAAATTGTCCTTCGGAGGCAATTACTTTGCGATATTATCGTGAACCACAATACGAAAAGCAAATTGATGCCATTTTAGAGGGATTTAGCTAAAGAGGTGTTTAAATGTCGAAAAAAAATAATATTAAAATTATCGCTTTTTTGTGCTGGAAATGAGGATACGGCGCGGCAGACATGGCTGGGACGATAAGAGCACAATATCCTGCTACTATTAGACCCGTAAGAATAACTTGTACGGGGAGAGTTACTCCAAGCTTAATGATGCGAGCGATAGGAAAAGGTGCCGATGGCGTTGTAATCTCGGGATGATATCCGGGAGAATGCGATTACGAATCTGGTAATCTTGTGGCCGTAAAAAATGCCGAGTATGTGCGAGAGATCTTAAAAACAACGGGATTTGCCCCCGAAAGAATCCAAACGTTTCATTGTAGCGCCGCAGAAGGTCAACGATTTCAAAGCGAAGTTATCAGAGTTTCAGAAATAATTGAAAAATTAGGCAGCAACCCAATAAAAGAATCTTTTGCTTCGGATAAAGAAGAACAAGATTCTAAGAAAAAAAAGCAAAAATAATCCGAAAAGAATGACTCCTGCGATAAAAATTTAGTCTCAAGAGGACTAGCCTTGCAATGGATTCGGATATTATTTAATTTTTTATCAGGTTTTTATTTTTATTTTAACATTTGATTTTTAATAAATAGGTTAAATTCGAATATATTAGAGATGTTATGCACAAAGATTATAAAGAAGAAACTGAAAAATTACTAAACAAAGCAAACGTTTATTTTGACGCTGAAGATTTTCGAAAAGCTGCTAAGTATTTTAACCAGGCAGGAAATATTTTTTTTAAAGAAAACAAATACGAAGAGGCTAAAAATTGTTATTCTAAGTCCGCAACATCTCTAATTAATGTTAGTAAATTCGATTTTGCAATAGGAGCGCTTCGTAACGCTGGAGATTGCTCCCTTTTTAATAATCAATATTTAGACGCTTATAATTTTTTTAAGAAAGGTTTAAAATATATTCAAAATTTACGAAAAGCTGAAGATCAAGATTATATTTACGTATTATTGTCTACCTTATCGTATTTAAGCTTATTCCCTGAAGCTAAACAAGACGTAGGCCTGGATCTCGTAAAGCAGGTAAAAAAACAGATAGACGATTCTTATTTTAAACAATCACCCGAAGTAAGTCTTGTTAAAAATTTAACAATTGCTGTTAGAGATAAAAACGAAGATTATCTGAATAAAATTGAAACAGATTTTAAAAAATACGATTTTAACAACGCTGAAAAAAAATTATTAAAGGAAGTATTAGCTTTAGCTAAAACACATATATCTCTAAAAATAACAGCAAATATTGATAAAAAACAATATATTATTAAAGAAAACATAAAATATACCTTGATCATTGATAGCTCACCTTTACTTTCAATTTCTCAAAACAGTTTTTACGATTATAAAATAAATAAATTAACCATTGAAAGTGTTGTATTAGAGACTTCGGATAATATTACGGCTCAAAAAAAACCAGAAACGCCAATATCTTTAAAGATTGGAGAAAAAATCGAATTGGATTACGTATTAAAACCCCATTTTCAAGTAGAAGAACCAATTATTGGACCTATAACTTTAGATTGTAAAATTAACGATAAACTTATGTTCCACCGTCAAGATAAAGAACTAATAATAAAACCAAAAATAATATCTCCGCTTCCTTCGTTAGATGTCTCAATGAAAGCTCTAAAACCTCCTCTTATTGATCAAACGTTTCCTATGGAATTTTTAATTGAAAACAAAAGCGCGGGAGACGCTTTGGAACTTGAATTAAACGCCAATTTTCCAGAACAACTTAAAGTCATCAGAGGTACTATTAAAAAACAGATTTATTCGCTAAATTCAAACGACAAAATGACGTGGGAAATTTCGCTTAAACCAACGGAACCAGGAGATTACGTAATTAAAATGAACATATCGTTTAAGGATCCAGACCAAAATCAAATTCAAGAAATAAAAGAATTTCCTTTTTCAATAAAATTATAGCCTTAAAACAAATCCTTAAATCTTCGTTCAGGTGTTTTGGATCCTTTTAAAAAATATTTATCTAATTTATATTTAAAATTCCGGAATTTATACACGCTTGATAACTCTAATCCTTAATACGTTAATTGAAAATATTTTAATACTTTTGTTAAATTCGGTTGGATTCTTTTTAAAACCAACTTTTCTAATCGACCTTTCTGCTTATTACTTACAATAGCGTATGCAAAAATAGTTTCTGGATTTACCGAACCTTTTCCTATAATGCTTCCTTTTTGAAAAACGACTATATATTTACTGCTTTCGATATATTCAATAAAATTCATTGAAAACATTCCTTTAACGAAATTTATTATTCCTGTTAAAATGGCAGTCTTTAAAATTATATCTAGTTTATTTTGATTTGACGGAAAGTAACTTGTGCAGACTAAAGGATAACCCCTTGCCATTATTCCTACTTCTAAAACTCGCAAATATACGGCTCTTTCTTTTTAAATTATATTATCCAGTAAAAGGAAGCTTTTATTAGTAATAAAAGAATTCTTTTTTATGTCTTTGCCCCCGAATTTTTTTATAATTAAATAGCGATAGCTATTTAAGTTAAAAATTATAAATTTGAGATAAATCACAATTATATTAATTACAATAAGTGATTATGAAGGTAAAAATATGAAGCTAAAGGTAAAAGGAATAAATTTTGAAACTGGTAATACAAATGTCATTGTTTTAAATCACAAAGATGCAGAATTGCTCGGTAAAAGAGCCGGCGATCGCGTTATCCTTAAAGCTATTAATTCCGATAAATTTAAGACGCTGATTGCGATTTTAGACATAACTTATTCCGATTCCATTGTTGCACCGGGTGAAATTGGAATTTTTTTAGATATTTTCAAAAATTTAGAAGGTGCAGAAGTAATTTCAGTAAAACCCGCAGACGTACCGGCTTCTTTTAAATTTATCAAAAATAAAATAAAAGGAAACAAATTAACCGCAATAGAAATTAATCGCATTATCGAAGATTCTGTTTCTGGAAGTTTGTCTCAAATCGAAATAGCTGCGCTAATCACAGCAGTTTCGATAAAAGGGATGGATAACGAAGAAATGACGGCGCTTACGTTGGCAGAAGCAAAGAGTGGAACCGTATTTAATTTCGGGACCGAAGTATACGACAAACATAGTACTGGTGGTGTGCCCGGCAACAAAGTTACTCTAATAATCGTTCCAATAGTAGCAGCTGCAGGTTTATTAATTCCAAAAACTTCAACTAGGGCTATTACTTCGCCCTCGGGAACGGCAGACTCAATGGAATCTCTAGCTCCCGTGACTTTTGAAGCGGAAGAAGTAAGAAAACTGGTAGCTAAAGAAAAATCTTGCATTATATGGGGTGGGGCGTTAGAGACATCGCCCGCAGACAATATTTTAATAGAAATCGAGCGTCCATTGCAGATGGATCCCATTGGATTGATGATTCCTTCTATTTTGTCAAAAAAATTATGTATGGGGATTCGAAAAATGGTGTTAGACATACCTTGCGGAGGCGGAACGAAATTCCCAACTCCAGACGATGGAAAAAAATTTGCCATTCTTTTCAAAGAGATTGCCCGTAGCGTAGACATAGAAGCCGAATGCGCTTTAACGCTAGCTCATCAGCCTATAGGACATACAGTGGGTCCTGCGATTGAAGCAGTTGAAGCTCTAAAACTCTTAATGGATTATTCAATAGGGCCAAACTCTCTTATCGAAAAATCTACTGAATTGGCGGGAATTTTATTAGAAATGGGTGGAAAATCTCAGAGAGGACAAGGACAAATCCTTGCTAAAGAGATATTAAAGTCCGGTAAAGCTTACGAAAAGATGAAGCGTATTATAGAAGCTCAAGGGGGGAACCCTAATGTAAAACCAGAAGATATCCAATTAGGGCCTTTTAAGAAAGAGTTTTACTCTTCAAAATCGGGTCATATCACAGAAGTTAACAACGCGATTATTAACGAGATTGCTAAAGCTGCGGGTTGTCCTTTTTCGAGAAGCTCTGGGGTGGATGTAATTAAGAAACAAGGAGCTTTAATTAAAGAAGGTGATTTGATATTCACAATTTACGCAAACACGCAGTCCAATCTAAAAAAAGCTGAAAAGATTTACAACTCAACGGGGGGTCCCATTATCCTTGGTGGGATGATGATCGAGCGAATTTAGGAAAATTAGAACAATCACCTATAGGTCATTGCTTAGGACCTGTAATCGAAGCGTAGGATGCTTTAAATTTATTAATGAATTATTCAAACGGACCTAATTCTCTTATTCAAAATTAAATGAATTCGCAGGGATACTACTAAAATGGCCGAAAAATTAAAAACAAATCTATTTTTCTAAACTATTGGCAATCTAAACAGAGAAAAACCAGAAAATGCAAATTATTAATATTAATAAGATTTTAATTAAGTTCAACTAATGATTTCAAAAATATGATTATGGTAAAGAAAGCATTTATTCTAATAATTTTTATAACAATAGCGGCATTCACTTGGGAATTTATTAGCCTTATAATATACTTATTAATAGGTGTCTTAATCTTCTGGCAAGTTGCCTCAATTCTTATTTCTGTCGCTTCTCTTTTACTTCGCTTTTTTTTTATAGATATAGAAAAATTTTCGTCCATAATTACAGAAACAGACTTATATTCAAAGAAAAAATTGTTAAAATCAAAACGCTTTTTAAACTTAATGCCAACAGCTATGGTTACATGCACTTTAGCCGATATTATCATTCCCTTTTCATTTATTGCTGGAATGCTTATTTTTTTAATTGCTCAGCTTTTAACTATTTTAGCATTTTCAGGTATCGTTCATATCAATCCTAAAATTGCGTTTTCTGGAAAAAATAAATATTTATCAATAATTTCTACTGTTGGAATTGTTGTTATTATTTTTTTTATATATCTAACGTTGTTATATTCATCCGAAGATTTTACAACAATACTTATTATTCCATATATTGTAGTTCTTATAATTATGGTAATTATAACATACATTGGATTAGGATACAATTCTAGATCTTTGAGATTTCGATTAGTCCTTTGCTTAGGAGCAACTCTTTTTCTTATATCTGACGCAATTCTTGCATATAATCGATTTAACACTCCAATTAATTATTCTCACTTATGGATAGGAGGATTATATTTTTTGGCTATTTTTTTCCTTCAATTTGCAATGTTATTTTTAAATTCTAAAATAAAGCGAATTGAGGGAGATTAATCAAATTTTTATTTAATTTCAATTAATAAAGAATTATAATAAATTTTTTAAGCTACTAAACCTTGAAATTTTTGATTCGTTCTATTGTGTCGAAAATGTAAAAAATCGTGTTATTTATTAAAAGTTTTTAATTTAATATACTAAACAATTAGGGGATTTATTTTTTGCCGTTTAAAGAGTTATCAAGTCTTTTAAAAAAAAAAGGATTTCGCGAAACTTTTGAAATCTTAAGTTCCTACAAAGAATACGAATGCGAACGCCGTGCGTTTTATAAGCAGTTAAATCAGTTTAGCTATTACAATTCGTTCTTCCGTATAAAAGACGAACTTGTCAATCGAGGTTTAATTGAAATTGTAAAAAACAATGGGAAAAAAGCTATTAAACTTACCAAAAAAGGGACAGAAATTTATAACAGGTTGATTGAAATCAACGATATAATCAACAAGAATTAATAATTCGTTTTTTTTATTTTTTTTTTTTTTATATTATTAATAATAAATTATTTTTAATACGCTCTCTATTCGTTTTCTAGATCCATTAAAATTGTTATAATTTAAATTCGTAAATTTAAAAAACTTCTATAACGATTAAAAAACAATGGAAACACCTCTTGGAATATTTCAAAAATATTCTAATAAAGGATTAAACAAATCGTCTGCTGTAGAGCAATTGATCTTTTTGATCGAAAATTCAGACAATGTTAAAACGAGAGTCGATAGTATCGAAATATTAAAGCAACTAAAAGCCAATAATGCAAATGTTTTTGCAATCCTAGAGAATTTATTAATATCAGATTCAGAGCCACTGATTAGACAAATTTCAGCTAATACAATTTTACACATTTTCTTTGAAAAAGCATTGAGCCCAATGAAATACGCGTACGAGCACGAAACGTCCGTCATAGTATTACTCGCTTTAATTAATAATATAAGCAAAATAAACAACAAAAATTCGATACAATTTTTAATTGATATAATAAATAACATTGAAAATCGCCAATTTAAAAAACATATTAAAAAAATTCTAAAAATTAAAGACTACGAGAGCTTAAATAGCTCGTATTTAGCAAAAATAATTGAAAATTATGTAATTATTAATTATTTCGAAGAAAAATTCAAAAATTTTATCTATTTAATCGATACAGACGCATTAGTTAGAGAATTAGATCTATCGTGCGTAAATAATAACATTTTTGGATGGAACACGTTAAAATATTTACCTGAATTTATTGGGCGCTTTAATTCGCTTAAAAAATTAGACGTAAAAATAAATAAAATAATAAACCTACCTCGTTCAATCGGTTCACTTTCTCTTCTTGAATATTTAGATTTGAGTTATAACCTAATTAAAAAAATTCCAAAAACTATTGGAAATCTCACTCTTTTACAATTTTTATATCTAAGATATAATAATTTAGAAAAAATTCCTAATGCAATTGGATTTCTCAATTCGTTACAAATATTAGATTTAAGACATAATAAATTAAATTCTATCCCAGATTCTATAGGAAAACTCGCGAAATTAAATGTATTAGATTTACACGGAAATAGACTAGAAAGCCTACCAGAATCTATGAAGAATTTATGTTCCTTAAAACAACTTGAACTTGGTGTTAATAATTTTCTAGAGTTCCCTAATCATTTGAAATCACTTTCTTCTCTTGAGAAATTAAGCGTAGGAGGGAATGTAAAACTAAAGAACTTTCCAGAATGGATTATCTGTTTAAAAAATCTGAAATACTTAGACTTATTCGATTTAAATCTACAATATCTACCAAGTTCGATTGGAAAATTAACTTCTCTCGAAGAACTGAATCTAAGAAATTGTCAGATTTCGGATTTACCCGATTCGTTTATTAATCTTAAAAATTTAAAAATATTAAATTTAAGTTGGAATAATTTTAAACAACTACCGGAATGGATTGGAGATCTTTCGTCGTTGCAAGAGTTAAATTTATGGGGAAATTCTCTTGATACGCTTCCAAGTTCGATAAAATCGCTTTATTCTCTCAAAATTTTAAATTTGAGCTTTAATAAAAGTCTAGAAAATTTGCCAGAATGCTTAAAAGAGTTTCAAAAGAAAGGTTTAAAACTTATAAAATAGCTAAATAAAAGAAATGAAAAAATAATGGAACAAACGCCGCAAAAAATTTTCGAGAATTTTTTAAATAAAACTATAGATAAAGCGACTTTGGTAGAAAATTTAACGTCAATTATTGAAAATAGCGATAATTTAAACGTTAGAAAAGATTGCTTAGAAATATTAAAAAATATCAACTTAAAGGACGAAAATACCTTTAAATTTCTAGAAAATTTGCTTATATCAGATAAATTCGAAGTTATTAGAAGAATTGCTGCAGAATTAATTAAACAAAAGTTTATTGAAAAAGCAATTGAACCAATGAAATGGGCATTATTTCACGAGGAATCTCCAGAAAATCTCCAGATTATATACGATATTTTAATTGAAATTGTACGTAATTTAGGAAAAGAAGATGATTCCACCGCAAAATCAATATTATATAACGAAATAACGAAGATCGATCAAAAAGAATTTAACCTTGGATTGGAAAATAATCGTGAATTTGAAGTATTTGAAAAATTTAAAGAAGCAAACTTAATTGATATTTTAGTTAACTATTATACTCTTATTTTTTTAAAGAAAAATTTCTGGAGAGTAAAATATAAAATTGATAATTGTACAGTTACCGAATTAGACTTTATTTTTAAGGGATTAACATCTATACCTAACGCGATTAAAAACCTATCGTCAATAAAAGCGTTAATTTTTAGATACAACCAAATTTTAAATTTACCCGATTGGATCGGTTCGCTTTCGTCTCTTGAAAGTTTAAATTTAAACGTTAATAATATAAACAAACTTCCCGACTCAATTGGATCTCTTAGTTCGTTAAAAGAATTATTATTATGGAAAAACGATTTGAAAAATCTTCCGGACTCTATAGGATCTCTCCGTTCGCTTGAATCTTTAAACTTAAGATTAAATCAACTAGAAGATCTTCCGGAAACTATCGCGAACCTGAACTCATTAAAAGAATTAAATTTACACGACAATAAATTGATTGAAATTCCTCAATCAATCGGGCTGCTGCGTTCTTTAGAAAAATTAAATTTAAGTTGGAACGAATTAAGAATAATTCCAAACTCTATAGGCAAATTGTCATCACTTAAAATTTTAGATCTAGGAAGAAACGAGTTAGAAATAATTCCCAATTCAATTGGTTCCTTATCGTCTCTTGAAGACTTAAATTTAAGCGAAAATAATCTAAAAACTATACCCGATTCCATTGGAAACTTAAAATCTCTACAGAAATTAGATTTATCCAGAAACGAATTAATCAATTTACCGGAAAATATAGAAAATCTTAGAGCTTTAAAAGAATTATATATAGGGGATAATAGATTAAATAATCAATATCCAAAAGCTTTTAGAAACTTAGAAGCTAATGGGGTTAAAATTTATTATTGAGTATGGTACAGATCTTTAATTTCTTCTACAGTTGTAACATCTTTCGGCCCTTTTTCTGGACGAAATCTTTGAAATACGGGAAATCGCATCGAATATCCTAAAGAAGAAAACTTCTCGCTGACCGTAATCTCGTCGCCTATAATTTCAATTACGACTTCTGGTTTAAGCCATATATCGGGAGTATCGTCGCATAAGACGTATTTTGGTTTGGTGCCAACTTCGTATTGTTTCACGTCTTTCGTTAATATTTCCATTATTTCGTCGGTCCATCCAGAAGCGACTCGAGTAAACGCTTCAAAAGTATCGTTTTCTGGATCGTATAAGGCACATATATATGTCCCATAAACTCCCGTTCTTCTGCCCTTTCCATAAAACGCTCCAACTAATACTACGTCCACGGAATCTTTTAATTTTCCCCCTTCTAAACCCTTTAACTTAATCCACAAGAATTCTCGATTTCCTGCTTGATATACGGAGTCGGATTGTATAGACTTTGCCATTATTCCCTCGTTTCCTGCTTTTCTTGCTTCGTTAAAGAAATTCAGAAGTTCGTCCGTACTATTTATCGAAACAGACTTTACCAAACGAATTTCGTCTTTTTGATTTAATATTTCTTCTAATTTTTTCCTTCTTTCCATTAGTGGTTTGTCCATAAATGGTTCTTCTTCGTACATTAAAAGATCAAAAACGAATAAGCAAACAGGAACTTCTTTTTTTATATCCGCAATATCGTATTTTCTTCTCCTTTTACTTAACACTTGGAACGGAAGCATTTTTTCGTAAAAGGAATCCATTGCTACAACTTCTCCCTCAATTATAAAAGTTTCTCCTTTAACATTTTCTACGACAGATTCGCAGACGTCGGGATATTGTTCTGAAATATCTAACAATCTGCGAGAAAATAACTTTATTTCGTTACCTTTTTTATGAATTTGAAGCCTTTCTCCGTCTAATTTGTATTCTGCTTTAAATGGAGTCCCTAATCGAGTAATAATCTCCAAATAAGGCACTCGAGAGGCTAACATCATTCTAATCGGAATTCCGAATCTAATCTTTATATCTTTTACTTCTTCCAGACCTTTTTCTGCTAACATTTTTGCAATATCTCCTAAATCAGGATGCAAATTGTACGCGTTCTCAATAATATCTCTATTTTCTTTTAATCCAGTGAAGCCTAACGCTAATCCATCAATGATTGTTTGCGTGGAAACTCCAACTCTTAACGTAGATGTAATTATTCGCAATAAGTATTTTGTTTCTATTGGACTTTTCATTAATCCTCGTAAAATTCCTAATTTCACGTCGTGCGAACCCGATCCAGTTGTTTTAGCAATTTTCGTAAGTTCCGAAAATAAATCGGTAATTTCAAAAGAATTCGATTCTGAATCTTTTTTATCAAATTCCAATAAAGATTTTTGCTTTTTCTTAGTAGATAAAATTAATTCAGCAGCAACACCAATATCACCTTTCTTTACTAATATTTCCTTGATTTTATCTTTTGCAATGCCACAATGTACGGACAAAGCCTCAATTATCATTTTTTCAGCAATACCCATTTTAGGGAATTGTTTTACGTTTGAAACTAATTGTCCTTGTAAAAGATATACGATTTTATCTAAATCGTCGAAATCTTTTTGTTGCTTAATATCTTTAAAAAAATTTGCTAAAAAGTCAATCATTTCGAGTCTTTTTGTAGTGCTTTCTAACTCCGTAAATAGTTTTGCTAATTTACTGAATTTCATGGTCAAACCCTAAAAAAGATTAGAATAAATATTTATATATATGCTCGTTAGTTAAAAAAAACAATAAAAAAAACTATTGTATTAATTTGCTTAATTCAACAAATTTTTTTTGAATTTCTTCTTTTATATTTTGATTTATTCCCGTGAATGAATTTGACGAAAACTTTACTGATCCAGCGTCAGTTATTGAAAACTCGCACAATTTTCCATCCATTATCTCGATACTGTAACCGTCCTTTTTTTTACTGACCCAAATGTCGTCGTAATGATTCATTATAGCTTTCATTACGAAGGCAATTCTCGCTTCTTCTTTAATGTTTTCAACTTTAGGAGCAGCTTCCGATTTTGCTTCTTGTTTTTCAGGATGCGTTGGTTCAACTTTAATTTCGGGCTTAGGAAGTTTTTGGGTCGCTGGCTTTGAGGCAGTTTTTGGTACTGGCATTGGTTCGGCAGGTGTAGATGCGGCGGGAGCACTTGAGGGCACTGCTTTTGATACTCTAACGTCTGTACCTCCTTCAGAAAAAGTAATTACTAATCCCTCTAATTCTCGATACGGTTTATTGAAAAGTTCCATTATTTCTTTATTCGTTTGATCGGTTTCCGGATCTCTTCCAATCTTCCTTTGATCGATTTCTCTAATTCCTCGAATGTCCCTTCCGATAATCGATTTTCCAACTGTATATCCGTGGCCTTTAAGAGATTCAGCTTGCCTTAATGCTGTTCTTCTGGCAACCAGTCCTTGCTTCTTTCCGTTCCAAAGCCAAATAATTTGGTTCGTTTCGTCAAGAATAATTATTGATTTATCGTCCGTTAAAAGCTCCTTCCCCCATTTCGTCGGAATCGACTCCCCTCCCTCTTTTACTTCGAACAGCAAACACATTGGTATAGGCATTTTTTTCAACTATCGTTTATTATTTAGTATATTCATTAGTTAATATTATAAAAATAAAATAGATTTAATACTTATAAATTTTAATTTTAATTAAAGATTAATCAATGCTTTAAATAACATTTAAAAAACCTTAGTATGGTACTCGATGAGTAATAATATATTAAAATTAACGATTCCAAAGGGGAGTTTACAAGATGTTGTAGCGAAATTTTTCGAGCGCGCAGGTCTTAAATTAAATTTTTCGTCAGACAGAGATTATAGACCTTTAGTGGGGGATCCAGAGATATATATTAAAATGCTAAGACCTCAAGAAATTCCTAATTATTTAATAGGAGAGGACGAATTTGATTTAGGAATCTCAGGAATAGATTGGGTAAAAGAAACGAATGCTGACGTAGAATTAGTTTTAGATTTAGAAATTGGTGGCGTTAGAATTGTTTTTTGCGTTCCGAATTCCTGGGAAACAATTAATTCGTTAAGCGATGTTCTTGAGAAATTTTATAAAGAAAAAAGAATACTAAGAATTTCTACGGAATATTTAACGCTTTCGTTAAATTATATTAAAAACAACGAATCTTATAAAAAATTATACGGCAATAAAGAGCCTTTAATTATAACACCTTGGAAATCTTGGGGAGATAACGATAAAATAAAAATCTTTTTATCTTTTGGAGCAACAGAAGCAAAGCCCCCCGAAGAAGTCGATTGTATTATAGATAACACTCAAACAGGAACGACATTAAGAGCAAATAACCTAAAAATCGTTGAAATTCTTGATACTTCTACCGCTTTTTTGATTGCTAATAAGTACGCCCTGAAAGACGAATGGAAGCGAGAAAAAATAAAAGATTTGAAAGTTTTATTAATGGGCGTTATAGAAGCCTCAAAAAAACTTCATATTTTTATGAACGTGAAAAAAGAAAATTTAAATAAACTTCTGGGTAAATTACCCGCTTTAAAGAGGCCCACAATATCTAAATTAGCGGGAGACGATGCTGAAGAATGGTACGCAATTAACACAATTATAAAAAAGGAAGAGTTTTTAAGTTTAATTCCTATTTTAAGGAAGTACGCACAAGGATTAGTAGTTCACGAACCTCGCCAAATTCTCCCTTTTGAACGAATATAGTAAAGAATAGATGATATTAGTGGATTTATTAAAAGTTATAAGTTCAGATCAAATAACGGAAGAAACTATTTCAAAATTTATCCCTAGGATTGCAAGTCAATTCGATGAGATTAGAGAAGATGTTCTCGCAATAATTAACGAAGTAAAAAATAACGGCGACGAAGCAATTCTCAAATTTACTAAAAAATTTGATGGAGTTGAGCTCAATCTTTCTGAAATTAAAGTTGAAGAAAAAGAAATTGAGAACGCTTATAATAACATAGACAAAAATCTTCTTGATGCCCTAAGATACGCGAAAAAGAACTTAATTAAATTTCATAAAGCGCAAAAAAGAAGAAACTGGTCAATAAAAATAGAAAAGGGCGTAAAAGCAGGTCAAATTTATAAGCCATTAGATGTTGTTGGTATTTATGTACCTGGCGGGAGAGCGATTTATCCTAGTACGCTTTTAATGGCAGCTACTCCCGCGTACGTGGCAAACGTTAAAAACTTAATAGTATGTTCACCACCTCAAAAAAGCAAAGAAATCGCCCCCGAAATTTTGGTTGCTGCTCACGAATATAACATTAAAAATATTTTTAAAGTAGGTGGCGTTCAAGCAATAGCAGCAATGGCATATGGTACGGATACGATTCCTAAAGTTCAAAAAGTTGTAGGACCAGGTAATAAATGGGTAAATGCAGCAAAACAACTTCTAATAAACGCGATCGCTATCGACAATCCGGCAGGACCTTCAGAAATATTAATAATTGCAGACGATACCGCTAACATCAATTATTTAATAACGGATTTTATATCTCAAATTGAACACGATCCGGATAATGTTGGTATTCTAGTTTCGAATTCTGACGAAGTTATTAAAAAATTTAAAGAAAAATTTGAATATTTTTTAGAAAACTTAGAAAGAAAACAAATTGTTAAAGATGCATTAAAAAACTCGTTAATCGTCAAAGCTAATGATATAGACGATTGCGTAAGAATCTCAAATATTATAGCTCCTGAGCATCTTGAAGTTTTAACCGAAAATCCAAAAGCGATTGTTCAACAAATCGCTAACGCTGGTGCAATTTTCTTAGGACCTTATAGTCCTGTACCTTTAGGAGATTATAGCGCCGGGACAAATCATATTTTACCTACTGGAGGGAACGCAAAAAAATATTCTGGTTTAAATATTTACGATTTTTTAAAAGTTATAGAAACTTTAGAATGTAAAAAAAAAGGGTTAAAATTGTTAAGTAAGAGTGCTATGACAATTGCAGAATTCGAAGGATTGTTTTCTCATAAAAAATCAATTGAAGAGAGGTTAAAGCCCGATAAAAAAGCGTGTAGTTCTGCCCTCGGGCGAAAATAACACGTGAAAGATTATAAATCAGTATTAAAATTATACTAGCGTTTTCCTATTATCATATTAATTAATAATTCTTTATTAGTTTCGAGATTATATAGGTTTCTTTGGACAATGCGCTAGCAATTCACAAGATCTGCATTTATTGGGATTATCCGTACCTTCAGCTTCGCGTAATCCTAACCAATATTCTAAAGCATATCCTAAATCCTTTTCTGCTTGCTTTTGATCAAATTCTTGTATGAATACATTTATTTTATCGTAATATAATTTAGACGAACTTTGTGTAAATAATTCTTTTCGAAAAAACTCTTCAGCAATTTTCTTAGGTAATTCTTTGAGAAAATTACTATCCTTTATTTCATGAGGTAATACAACAATTACGTAGAAAAGAGAAGATGTATCAAACCCACTCTCTTTTAATAACAATCCATAACTTTCTGCTTGAACATGTTGACCGGGAAAAGAAGTAGTATAGGTAGAAAACTTGAATTCAAAAAGCAGTTGTGGACGGGAGTTAACGAATAATATTTGATCGGGGCGACCTACGATAAATATGTTATTGCATCGCATAATAAAAGGGGTTTCTGCAATCCATCGCCATCCTTTTTCTGAAATATGACGCCAAAGATCTTCCAAATCTACTTTTACAAAGTCCTCTACGGCTTTTTCATGACCCTCTGTACCAAATAACATTTCTTGAGTCTCCATCGTACCATAAATATACGCTAATTCTACTTTCTCTTCACAATAAAATTGACTCCCGATTTCGGAGGATCCTACTGCCCGCTTTTGAAACTTTAATAAATTGGTATTGTCGCGAATTTGCTCCTTTAATGCCATTTGTCGTCTATAAGAGGGTTCCCAGTTCTTCATGGTATCCAAAACCTTTGTTGTAGTTTTAATTACTAGATCCTTTAAAAAATGATCTCATTGATGAAATCTGTTCTAACTTTATCAACTTTATTTTCATCTGTATTAAGTAGTTTTTTCTCCTTTCTTTCATAAACTACTACATCATAAGAAAATAATTATTTTAATTCCATGTTATATATTATTTTAATTCCATGTTTTTAATTTAATACTCTTGTTTTTGTTTTAAAATATAAAATGGAGACTTCTGCGAATAAAACCAGGGTGATAGATCTTCAAATTAATAGGGTTAAAACGAATGTCGGCAAGGAGTCTTTGTTTTGTAAATTGTAAAATAATACGTATTTCTCGGTCAGAAAGATCGTGAGTAGCTTCTAATTGTTTAGTTAGAAAACGCATTAATCAATACATTTCCAAAATAGGGTACTATTTTTGGACCAAACACGTCGAAAGAAACTTCTGCTTTAAAATTGAATATGCTAATTGCTTTGATCAAAAATCCAAAAGGAAGACTTAGCTTTTTTAAGCTTTTTTTAATAAAGTTAATTCGTTCACATATATTTATGGAATTTTTAATTACCAAATCAGATTTCGTTAAAAACACGAAGACAATGAAGTCTCTTTCTAATTCTTTTGTTGCTTCAAATTTCTTGAAGATCTCAAGGATTTGGCACAAAAAATCAAGCGATTCGCTGAAGTTTTCCGAATTATTAATGTCGATTAAATAAACCAGTTCCCTAGTAGAAGGAAAGTACATATCACGGTTTATTAAGAACCTTTCTCTATATATCATAACGCCGCCAAAATCCCATACGTAATATCCGTTACCAAATTTTCTAATATTAAGTCCTCTAGTCGGACGCAAATTAAAACCATCTACTATTTTATTGTTTTCTAGAACATTCAAAATAGAGGTTTTTCCCGAGCAATCAAGACCAGTTAAAATCACTTTCTTTATTAACATTTTAGTTAGTTCCTTTAGATCGTTGCATACACTAACTTATTCTTTACATTGAGTTAATTCTCTTAAAGAAACGGATTTTATCGTTTTTTGTTCAATTTAGTTTTTTGTCTGCAAAAAATATGTCCTTTTGTAGCAAAAGGTATAAGGATAGATTAATATTTAACTTTTTGTACAATTCAGTTTCATTTATGTGCAAAACGCCAAACCTTTGTGCAGAAATTTATTATAAAATTTTTAAATTTATTAAAGTTGTTTCCAAAAAAAATTTGTCTTGAGTTAGCTTCTTTTTTCTCTTCCTCCTTAGACGAATTAGAACAGATCCAAAAAGAAAACGAGCGATTAGACCAAAAATGCAGAGAACTTAAAGAGAAGCTTAAAACTGACAATATTTATTTAACCGATCTTTTACATTGCGGTACTAACGATCTAGATTTTTTAATAGAATTGATTCGTTTTTTTTTATCCTCTTAAGAGCTTTAAGTGTATTCTTCTATTTTGCTACTAAAACTATTATCCAAATTATAATTGAAGTTTAAGTTATACGGCCTAAATTTTTTAAAAATAAGTATTTTTTGTATGTCGTTTTTATGAGTAATGGATTGGATTTTATTTACGACTCCCACAGAAAGACAAGCGTTTTCGATTAGTATCCATTCGTTATTTCTAAGTTGTTCTCTAGAAACCTCACCAATTATTTCACTATTGTCTTTCAAAATAATTTTGCATACCAATTTTTTATCGTTATTCATAATTTTTTACTCCTCTTACGTCTATTTAAAAGAAAAACAATTTAAACCACTTTTTTTTTCAAGAAAAACAAGTATACTTATATTTTGGATGATATTGAAAAAGATTGCCCAGTGAAAATAAGCGATTAGAAATTTTATTTGATTAAAATTATTTGTTTTTCAGAACTTGATAAAATAAAAAGAGCATCAATTATCATCATCGATCTAAACGTATCCAAATCGCATTGTTTAACATTTAATTGGAGGAAATTTTTCGGTTAAAAATTGTAAATGGACACTTTCTACATTTTTATTAACTTCTCTTGATATTTTTGGAAAAATAATAAACACCATCCATATAAGGTTTATTTTCTCATAAAAAATCAATTGAAGAGAGATTAAAGAATAAAGAATAAATTTTTAGAAATAATTTTTTATATAAAAGAACATTAAGAAAATTCATTTTACTAATTAAATCAACATTTTTTTTTAGGTAATTCAGATGGATTTAAATAAACTTTTTAGAGAAACTCTAAAAAACTATAGTGCATACGAACCTGGAGAGCAATTGGGCGAAGGCTGGATTAAATTAAACGCTAACGAAAATCTTTATCCTCCAATACCTGAAGTATTAGAGGAAATTAAAAGTGCAGTAAACGATAAACTAAACTTATATCCAGATCCATTGGCTCTGGAGGTTCGTAAGGCAATCCTTAATCAATTATTGTTAG
>Ga0315284_10004834_pt1 | contig 19152 bp, 16 predicted proteins | sample YL17G09_16_MG_FD_203696 | JGI IMG/M metagenome (GOLD analysis project Ga0315284, IMG submission 203696) | Sediment microbial communities from Yellowstone Lake, YNP, Wyoming, USA - YL17G09_16 | ecosystem: Environmental > Aquatic > Freshwater > Lake > Sediment | place: USA: Wyoming | collected... | reverse complement strand
AAGGCGACGGTTTCGCGTCCCGATCCCACGGCGCCGGAACTGACCATCAAAACTTCATGGCCTTCTTTTACTAAAGCGGTCACCTGGCGCACGATATTTTCAAGAATCACGTGGTCGAGCTTCTTGTTTTTCCCCACCAGCACCCCCGTGCCTATTTTGACGACGATACGCCTGCTATTTTTCGCCATAAAATCGTTTTACTTCTTTTGCCAAATCCTTGAGCGGTACTTCAATCGCCTCTTTTTTGTCGCGCTCCTTCCATTCGGCCGATTTCTTTTCCAAAGTCCGTCCAGACAAAACCAAGCGCAGCGGTATACCAATGAGATCCGCATCCTTGAACTTCACGCCCGCGCGCTCGTCGCGGTCATCGAAGAGGACGGTAATGCCGGCTTCTTCAAGTTCCTGGTAAACTTTTTCGGCTTCATCAAGAACTGCTTGCTCGGTGCCAAGGCTGATGAGATGCACATGGTAAGGCGTAACCGATTTGGGCCAGATGATTCCGTTTTCATCGTGGTGGACTTCCACGAGCGTGCCCATGGTGCGGCCCACGCCGATGCCGTAACAGCCCATGTAAAAGGGTTTTGTTTTTCCGTCCTGGTCGGTAAACACGGCGCCCGCCATTTTGGAAGAATAATGGGTGCCAAGCTGGAAGATATTCCCCACTTCGATGCCACGGCCTTCAAGCAGTTCTTTGCCGTCTTCCGTTTTGCAATCCGCGGGAGGCAGGGCAATATCCGCCAGAATATCCACCGTAAAGTCGCGCCCGTAGTTCACGTTCAGCGTGTCTTTTTTAGCCGCATCGGCGCCGGTATAAAAGTTTACGACGGTTTTAAGCGAGGGGTCGCCCACTTTCCTCAGCTTCAGTTTTAAAGGCGAAACAAAACCGACGATACTGCCAAGCGCCTGAATTTCCTCCGGAGTGGCCGGGCGTAACTGGGCGGTTCCCAAAGCACGTTTCAGTTTAGGTTCGCTAATATCCAAATCGCCGCGCAAAGAAGCCAGGATTTTTTCGTCTTTATCGATGACATAGACGATGGTCTTGATCTGGCGCCATGCCGGCTGGCCATACAATTTAACCCCCGCTTCGATGGTCGTGCCGCGGGGCGCGTCAACAACTTCCATCGGCAACGGTTTCTCCTGGGGATTCATCATCTCACGCTTGAACTTTGCCACCTCTTCGTGCGCGGCGTAGGAGCGGTCTTTCGTCATCAGGTAACGGCTTTCGCCGGCATCGGATTCCACCACATATTCATGGCAATAATCCCCGCCGATGTAACCGTTATCGGATTCGATCGGGACGGTATCCAGCCCAAGGCGTTTGAAAATGCGGGTGTAAGTATCGCCCATGTTTTTGTATTCCTTCTTAAAATCCTCTTCGGTGGCATGGAAGGAATAGGCGTCCTTCATCAGGAATTCGCGTACGCGAAGCAGCCCGCCGCGGGCGCGCATTTCATCGCGGAATTTTTGCGAGAATTGGTAGATGTTGAAAGGCAGGTCCTTGTAGCTGATGTTGTATTTCCGCACAAGATCAACCATCATTTCCTCCGCAGTTCCGCCGAGCGCGAAAGAGGCGCCGCGCTGGTCTTTTATCGTCATCAATTCGAAACCCACGGAATTGGTGCGATTGGTTTCTTCCCATAATTCCAGCGGATGGAGGACGGGGGTGATCATTTTCTGGGCGCCCGCCTTGTCCATTTCCTCCTCGATGATTTTGACGATTTTATCCTGGACGCGGATGCCGAGAGGCAGGAAATAATACCGCCCCGCCACCGATTCGCGGATGAAGCCGGCCTGATAAAGGAATTTGTGGCTGACCAGCTTTATTTCCTGCGAGACTTCTTTGACGCTTTTTCCGAATAATTTTGAATATTTCATTTAAAAGAGGTTACGGATGGATTTTACCGATTTTAGAGGTTGCCGTAAAGCTTCGGATTTGTTACGATGGCCTCAATGAAAATAAATAAAATTATGAATAAAATTTCGCGAATATTTCTCAAGCTGGCCCATTGCGTCGTTACGGGTACGATTTTAGGGATGTTTATCATCATTCCGCTGACTTTCGCCCAAGGCGACAATTTTGCGCCGCCTACGGCGCTTCCGGCCGAAAACACGGACCTTGGCGGTTATGGGGACGTATGTATCGGGCTCGCGGATAAGATACGGACGGGTGACCTGCATCTGCGGGAAATCTCCTGTTTTATTAAATATTTTTCCCAAACCCTTATCGCCATCGCGGGGAGCCTTTCCGTCATCTTCGTCATGGTGGGCGGTTACCACTACATTATTGGATCAGCTAGCGACGACAAGGATTCTGCCAAACGCACCATTACCTATGCCCTCGTCGGCCTGGCTGTTTCCCTGCTCGCCTGGGTGCTTGTGGATATCGCGCTGCAACTCGTTACCGAATAGCCCATGAGCCTCCTTGTCAGCGAAATTTTCTATAGTTTCCAAGGCGAAGGCCCAAGTATCGGGAAACCCGCCGTGTTTTTGCGCTTAAGCGGATGCAACCTGAAATGCGCGTGGTGCGACACGAAATACGCGTGGTCCGGCGGCAAACGAATGGCGGTGGAAACGGTTATAAAACAAATCAAACGCTACCTGTGCGACCGGCTTGTAATTACGGGCGGTGAGCCGTTACTGCAACAGGATGATTTGATCCCCTTGCTCAAAAAACTGAAGGGATACCACATCGAGGTTGAAACCAATGGTTCGGTGCCATTAAAAATCGGACAATATGTTGAACAAATAAATTGTTCACCAAAGCTGAAAAACAGCAAGAATTTGGCTTATAAACTGGCTATTCGGCCTTCGGCGAAAATCGTATATAAATTCGTTGTGCAAACGCCCGCCGACGTTGCCGACGTCCGGCGTTATATTAAAAGCAACCGGATTCCAGTTCCCTCCGTTTACCTGATGCCGGAAGGCACCAGCCGCGATGTTATCCTTAAACGATCGAAATGGATTGTTGAAGCCTGCAAAAAACAGGGCTATAATTTTTCACCCCGGCTCCACATTCTTTTATATGGCTCTCAGCGTAAAAAATAACCAGACGATTGTGCTCCACTCCGGCGGGCAGGATTCCACAACCTGCCTGGTGTGGGCGATGAAAAAATTCAAGAAAGTGCTTGTCGTCAGTTTCGACTATGGCCAAAGGCATAAAGCGGAACTTGCGGCCGCGCGGATAATCGCGAAAAAGCTGGGGGTGAAATATGAGGTCATTCCCCTCCCCTTCCTCGGCAAACTGACAAAAAACGCGCTGACGGATAAAAAGATAAAGGTTAAAACAGGGGCTAAGGGCCGGCTGCCAACGACTTTTGTGGATGGACGCAATATGGTGTTTTTAACGGTTGCCGCCATTTACGCCAAGCAAAAAAACATCCCCAACCTTGTGGCCGGCGTTTGCCAGACGGATTTCTCGGGGTATCCGGACTGCCGCGATGACTTTATCCGATCGATTGAAAAAACATTGCGGCTCGCTATGGAGTTTCCCTTTAAAATCCATACGCCCCTCATGTTCCTAACCAAGGCACAATCCGTCCGCCTGATGGCCAAACTTGGCGGTATGGAACTTTTAAAGTACACTCATACCTGCTACGAAGGCACCCGGCCCGCGTGCGGGAAGTGCCCCGCCTGTAAGTTGCGGTCAAAAGGCTTCCGGGAGGCGGGGATGGAAGATCCTCTCTTAAAAGCCTGTTGAGTCATCTTTATATCAACTTTATATAAACTTTATATAAAATTTACGTCAGTTTGTTATGATGGCCGGTAAACTCTACACCGAAGGCAAAGATTACCAACAAGTGGATCTTAGTAAAATCCGCCAGGTTTTGAAAAAGAAGGCGCCGCTCATCGCTTTCCGGTTCAAGCCGCTGACGAAAACGGAGCAATGGGTTTCCATCACTTCGCCGGAGCTGACGGCGATATGCCCGTTTTCCGATTATCCGGATTTCGGAACGGTAACCATCCGCTACGTGCCGGACAAAATGTGCGTGGAACTTAAATCATTCAAGTTTTACATCAATGCTTTCCGCGACATCAAAATCTTCCATGAAGCCCTGGCAGAAGTGATTTTCGCGGATTTTGTGGAGGCGGTGCATCCAAAAAAAGCCCACATATTGGTGGATATGAATCCGAGAGGAAATGTAAAAACCATTTGTGAGAAGAAATATAAATGCTGAATAAAGAAAGAGAGGCGGTTGGTACCTGCCCCTCCATACTGCGCGAACTGTAGTGTAGGGTGTCGTGGACCGTCAACTATCGTATCAGCGGCATGACGTGGGTCCTCCTATTGGAAAACAGTTGAAAGCGCGAGCTTCTGTCCGCCCGGGCGGTTTTATAGTGCCGCCGGGAAACTCGAAGACGTTGTTAATTGTAACATAAATCAAGAAAATGTCAATAGCAAAATTAATCCTTATTTTCCTTTCGCCAAATTCCCCATTTGGAGGAGGAGTTCCGCCGCCGCCCTTTCCCATGAAAACGCCTTAACGCGCTCGTAGCCTTTTTCAATAAGCTGCTCCCTATACGCCTCATCACGATACATCTTGTGCATGGCCTGTTTGAGGTGTTCAAGGTCGTTGGGATTGATGAGCATAGCCGCATCACCCGCCACTTCGGGCATGGCGGTGCAATCGGAGGTGATGACAGGCGTGCCACATTGCATCGCCTCCAAAATAGGCAGGCCGAAACCCTCGTAAAACGAAGGATAAAGGAAGGCGAGCGCGTGCTGGTAAAGCAGGCCCTTATCCTGCTCGTCCACAAAGCCGGTGCGGTAAATGTGCGGGTCGTTTTTGATGAAAACGCGGTTGAAAATCCCGGGGAAATCCTGCCCCGCCAAAACCAGCGACACATCCGCCCGCGTTTCTTCGCGCCATTTGCGGAAAGTTTCAATGACACCCGCTAAATTCTTCCTTGGTTCCAAAGTGGAAAGGAAAAGGAAATAGCGATCGGGCAGTTTGTATTTCCTCTGGATGATCTCGAAACTGCGGGGAATGGGAAGCGGGCGGATGCCAGGGTCGGCCGCCTCGTAAATGACAGTTATTTTTTCGGGCGCAATCCCATATTCATCCTGCAGTTTTTCTTTGGTAAACTGGCTGACGGCGATAATATGATCAGCTTCTTCTGCCTCCTTCCTTGGCCGCAGGACTTTATGCCACAAGCGGGTTTTCAGATTGAAAGCGTGGCGGAAATCCACAAATGAAAGGTCGTGGAAAGTGACCACTTTTTTGCAATGCGGCGTAACGGGCGCGGGGCGCGGATCCGGCACCCAGAGGATGTCAATTTTTCCACCAATCAATTTATCCACCTTGGGCCACCGCAATAAGCTCTGACATAGGTTGAGGATTTTGTTCGGTATCCGCGTCCGCTTCCACTTCACGTTCGGATAATCGGTTTTAAGGCGTATGGAAACGGGCTTAAAGGCGTTGTACCACAAAATATACTGGTTGGACTTATCCAGCTCGAAAAGGGCTTTCGCCATGTTGCTGATGTAAACCTCCACGCCGCTGATTTTGCCGGCCATGAGCGGCCGGAGATCGATTGCTATACGCATTGTTTTAATTTTAGCCTACAAAAGCGGGAAAATCTAATTTGCCTTAATATTAATAAAATGGTATAATGATAATGTAAAAATAAACACCAATGTTCAAAGAAAGTTTCGAAAAAACCGAAATCAAACCGCCTACACCGCAGGGGAAAGAAGTGGCGTGGGGTTTGCTTGAAACCCCTGCAGATGCCATGGAGCTTTTCGAGCTCAGAGACGCCTTTGGGGATATCGCTGATGTGCGCAGGTATTTCAAGGACAACAAAGAAGCCTTGAGCGGCATAGGTGTCACGGATGTGATCGGCGATACAAAAAATGCGATGGACAAAATCGGGATTGCCACGAAAAAACTCGCGAAAGGGAATAAGGCGTTGGAAAAAATGTTGGCGACAAAATTGCGGTTCAGCGCCGATTTTCTCGGGGAAACGATCAGGGAAATCAACGGCGTCCTGGAGGATTTGGACGGCATAGTGGTATCTCTTTTTCGGGATGTCGCCGAATCCATGGAGGATCCTGATTCCCTGATCGGCCGCCTGGTGGGGGAACAAAAGAAAAAGGATCTGATCACCTTCAACCTGTTACTGAAAAATTTCGGGGAAGCCGCCAAGCCGTTCCAAAGCCATTTGTCATCCCTCGTGGACCTGACGCTCACTTCCTACAGCAATAATGACCTTCTGAACCAATACCTGAGGGGCGAAGCGGCCGTCGACAAGTTCATGGCGGTCTACAATGCTATCGAAAAAGTGCGAAAATACACGAAGTACATCCCGGGCTTTAAGAGTTAAGATCCTGTTGAGGCCTTTGTAGGGTGGTACCCGCAGCAGGACTTGAACCTGCGGCCTTTGGTTTCGGAAACCAATGCTCTATCCAACTGAGCTATGCGGGCGTGGTGCGCCCAGAGGGATTCGAACCCCCGACAACCGGTTCCGAAGACCGGTGCTCTATCCAGCTGAGCTATGGGCGCATACCAAAAAAACATTATCAGATTTTTGACCAATCGTCATCCTGTTCCCTATTAGCCTTGCGTCTTTCGCCCCCGTTCCTGCCACATCGTGAGCAAGGGGCTCGCGATGAAAATGGAGGAGTAGGTTCCAATGAGGATACCGAAGATCAGGGCGAAGACGAAATGTTTGAGCGATTCCGCGCCGAAGAAATAAAGCGCCACAAGCGGGAAGATGGTGGAAAGCGATGTGTTGATGGAGCGGGAAAGCGTCTGGTTCAGGCTGATATCCGCGATTTCGCCGAAGCTTTGGGCGCGGCTTTGGTGCTTCAGGTTTTCGCGGATCCTGTCGTAAACGACGATGGTGTCGTGGTTGGAAAAACCGATGAGGGTAAGCAAGGCCGTGATGAACAGGGCGTTGATCTCGTAATCAAGCAGGGCGAAGACGCCAACGGTGGTTATCACATCGTGCGCCAGGGATACGACGGCGCAGACGCCGAATTTCCAGGGGCTTACGCGCTTGGGCACATTGCGGAAAGCGTAAGCCAAATAGAAAACGATGGCGATAAGGGCGATCACCAGGGCGGTAAGCGCTTTCGTCTTCAGGGTGTTGCCGACTTTCGGGCCTATGGTTTGGAAACGGAGCATTTCGTATTTGCCGATTTTGCTTCCGATGGAAGCCCCGATCGCCTTGAGCTGTTCTTCCGTCATATCCTTGGCCTGCACGTTATAAGTGCCCTCGCCGGTAACCGTGATCTGCTCGACGCTTTCGGGAAAGGCTTCGTTGATGGCGTTCGCTAGCGACGGGGAGTCGGTCTGCCCTTCGAACCTGAATTCCATGAGCGATCCGCCCGTAAAATCCATGCCCCAGCGGAGGGCATAGCCGTTATTCACTTCGTTATACACCATGGCGCCCACACCAATAAGAATGGTAATGGCGGAAATGGTGAGCCAAAGCCAGGTGTACTTAATAAATTTGAAGTGTGTTTGCTGCATGGCGTTGAAAAATTAGATATCGAGATTTTTAACTTTTTTGGCGTGCGTCTGGATGAATTTGCGGCGGGGCAGGACTTCGGAACCCATGAGGGTGTCGAAAATCGCGTCGGCCATTTCGGCATCGGCAATGGATACTTTAAGCATGGTGCGGCGGGCGGGATCCATGGTGGTTTCCCATAATTGTTCGGGATTCATTTCACCCAGGCCTTTGTAGCGCTGGATGGAAACACGGGCGGGCGCGGCAGCCTTTTTGGCCTCTTTGCCCTTCCCTTTTTTAGTCAGTTTTTCATCGGCGGATTCTTCCGCCGCGAGCTCTTCGGCCTCTTCTTCCGCCGCAGCCGCTTCATCGGAGATGTCGCCTTTAATCCCCCATTCCTTCAACTTTTCGGCTTTCGCCTCGTCGGTATAGGCGTAAGCCACATCCTTGCCCTTGGCCATTTTATAAAGCGGAGGCTGGGCAATGTAAATGTGGCCGCATTCGATGAGGGGCTTGAAATAGCGGTAAAAAAACGTGAGGAGCAGCGTGCGGATATGGGCGCCGTCCACGTCGGCATCCGTCATGATGACGATGCGGTGGTAGCGGAGCCGGGTGATATCAAATGTTTCACCGATCCCCGTGCCCATCGCGATAATGAGGTTCTTGATTTCGTTGTTGCCGAGCATTTTATCCAGGCGGGATTGCTCCACATTCAAAATCTTGCCGCGAAGCGGCAGGATGGCCTGGGTGTGCCTGTCACGACCTTGTTTGGCGCTGCCGCCGGCGGAATCGCCCTCGACGATGTAGACTTCGGATTCTTCGGGATTGCGGGAGGTGCAGTCGGCCAATTTTCCGGGAAGCGTCATGCCCTCGAGGGCGCCTTTCCGGAGGACCGTTTCCCTAGCGACGCGGGAAGCGAGGCGGGCGCGGGTGGCCAGCATCCCTTTGCCGATGATTATTTTAGCTTCGCCCGGATTTTCTTCCATGTATTCGGCCAGTTTTTCATTCACCAGCGTTTCCACGGCGCCGCGGACTTCGGGATTGCCGAGCTTTGATTTGGTTTGCCCTTCAAACTGCGGATCGCGCACTTTGACGGAAACGATGACGGTGAGACCTTCGCGCACGTCCTCGTTGCTCATGTTTTCGTCCTTTTCCTTTAAGAAGCCCTTGTTGCGGGCATAGGCGTTCATGGTTCGCGTGAGGGCGGAGCGGAAACCCGTGAGGTGCATGCCGCCTTCGGGCGTATGGATGTTGTTGGCAAAAGTGACTTCGGTTTCGTTATAGGCCTGCGTGTACTGGAGGGCGAGCTCGATTCGGCCTTCCGGCATATCTCTTTCGATGTAAATGATTTCGCTGACGGGATCCTTGTTTTCGTTAAGGTGCTTCACATAAGAGCGGATGCCGCCTTCGAAATGGAAGCGGTATTTGTAAACGCCGCCGCCCGCCACCTTGCCCTCGTAAAGCTTGGGGCGCCTGTCTTCAAAGGAAATGGTGACGCCTTTGGTGAGGTACGCCTGCTGGCGGAGGCGGTTTATTACGGTGGGCGTGTCGAAGACGATAGTTTCGAAAACCTTTTTGTCGGGCCAGAACGTGATGGCGGTGCCGGTGCTTTTGGTAACGCCTGTCGCTTTCACATCGCCCTGGGACTTGGCATCCTTGTATTCCTGGCGGTAAACTTTGCCGTCGCGCCTAACCTCCGCGATCATGCGCGAGGAAAGGGCCACAACCACGGAAACTCCGACGCCATGCAAGCCGCCGGAAACTTTGTAACCGGAATTTTCGCCGCCGAATTTGCCGCCCGCGTGAAGGGTGGTCAGGACCGTTTCCAAAGCGGAAAGGCCGGTATCCTTGTGTTTGTCCACGGGAATGCCACGGCCGTTGTCGGCCACGGTAACGCTGCCGTCCTCGTTGATGATGACCATGATCTTGTCGCAGTAGCCGGACATGGCTTCGTCGATGGCGTTATCCAAAACCTCCCACACCAAATGATGCAGGCCGCGGACGTCGGTGGTGCCGATGTACATGCCGGGGCGGCGGCGGACTGGTTCCAGACCTTTCAGTACCTGGATGCTGTCCGCTGAATATTTTCCGCTTTTGGCGGACTGTTTGTCTTTGTCTGGAGTCATTGGAATGGAAAAAAATCGTTTAAAAAATAACCTAAAAGATTGTATCGGATTTAAGGGCGGCAAGCAATACTTTATGGCAAGGGTTCGCCGGCGATTATCTTGAATTCGTCGAAGGTCATGGAATCCACGGTCGCGCCACTGCCCTCAACGGTCACGCTCCTTAGCTGATTGTTGTTCAGGTCCACGTCGAAATCGAACTTCTGGTCCCCGGATCCATAACCGGCAATCCCGATGGTTTCAAAGGGGTAAGAAGCCGTGATCTGGCTGCCGGCAACCGCGATGCCCCGCTTTTGGAGGAAGTCTTCGATGAATTTCTTTCCCAATTCATCCAAATAAGTTTCAACGGTCACGTCTTTCGATTCGAGGAGCGCGTGGCTCGCTTCAGAAAACCGGTTGTTTTTTAGGTCGAAAACCCCGTCAAACTGCAAGGGGAGGGCGACAAATTTCATATCCGTAAAGCGCACGAGATCCCCCCCTCCTTCAACGGCCATGTTTTGCGGATCGAGAATCAGATCCCACGATTTCAGTTGGGCTTCAAATTGTTTTATGGACGCTTGCCTCACTTCTTCCGCGCCCAAAATCATGGAGACCAGGGTGGAAAGATCTTTGAGCGGATGTTCGCCGGCAACTTTTTTCTGATCGGGGGCAATAACGATAGAGGATGCCATTTTCCCTAAGATACTGTATTCAAAATCCACCATAACTGATTTTTTGCTGCCGCCTGAAACGGTGAGAAAGGCCCCTTTTATGCTGAATCTTGAAAGCGTGGCGGGATCCAGCACTTCCACCTGGGTGGAATCGGTCAAATTGACACCGTTCGCGGAAAGGTCCTTGCGAAGGATCTCTTTGGCCATGTCCTGCGCCATGATCTGCGTGCGGAGAGCCTCGTCATTCGCTTCCGTAAAAAAGTTTAATGTTTCATCGGCGGGAGCCTGCTCCCCTTTCGTTTCGCCGCCCTTGGTGAGCACCGCCACCAGATCACGGAGGTCATAATTTCCACGGAGGGGAACCCCCGCAACCGCAAGGTCCTGCACGGCATCGGTCGAATAATCGTAAATGCCGTTAAAGGTGATCGAAGATCCGTCCGGCGCCCTATCGATGAGGCGGGCATTTTTCACGGCAAAGGAAAAGGGATTGTCAGCTTCGGGAGCGATATCCTCCTCGATCACGCTGATGCGTGATGCCGCAAAACGGTCCATCACGTCTTTGGCCTTTGGAACGGAAACGGGAGGCGCCTCCTCTTCACCCACTTGCAGGAAAGTTTTTAAGTTTTCGGAAAGCGCCTGGCTTTCTTTCACATGCTCCAAATAGGCTTTGTAATCCGTCTCATTAATGGGTTGCGCGGCTCCGCGCATCTCCTTTTCGGCATATTCAATGCGCTGCGCCAAATATTGGGCTTCGTCCAGGAATATGGATTTCGCCGCCACATCCCCCGTAAGCTCATCGATCTTCAGGCTTTCATAGCTTTGTCTGAGGTAATTTTTGGCCGCCACATAGCGGTAAGCGGCAACCAGCGCCTTGCTCATTTCCAACCTTTCCTGGATAACGGCGAATAAAGTGTCTTCGGAGTTTTGGGCGCTTGCCAGCCTCATCTCCTCGCTTTGATCAAGCGCGGCAAGAAGGCCGGGGGTCACGCGGTCGGAATAGGAAAGGAGGAGGCTGTGAAACATGCGGGTCTGGTTTTCAAATTCACGCTCATTCCCTGCCACGGCTTTCTTCTGCCACTTTGAAAGCCAGACCGAAGCGATTTTCTCCGCATTGTCGGGGTTCCCTTTTTCGAGTTCATGGTAAATGTCCGAAAAATAGGAACGGAGGATCCGGCTTCCGTCCATCGAAAGCAATTCATCGCGCAAATTATCCTTGATGAGGTAAGCCACAGACGGGAAATCCACGGTCCCGATATCGAAGTAGGTTTCCGAAAGGATCTGTTTCATCAGAGGATCCTGGGGCAGTTTCGCGATCAGCGCGTCGAGTTCATTAAGAAGGCTTTGGGCCAAGGCTTTATCTCCCTCCTTCTGAACCGCCCCAAGAAGATACTCAAGCACGGTTTGCGTGTGCGAAAGGGCAAGCTGGCGTTTGGCTGAAGGAATAACCGTCAACATTTGGCGGATATTGTAGTATTTGTCCCAAAATGAGAACAGCGAAGAAGATTCAATCGTCCGGCTTTTCGCTTCCAGGCGCTCCGTGTCCACGGCAATATTCCGGGAAACCCATTCATCCGAAAGCACGCTCTTGGCGATGGGGGCAAGCTTCAGCTCTTTCCGGAGCTTGCTGGGTTCCAAACGGGCGTATTCCTGAATGATCTGTGTATCGACGAACGCCACCTGGTTGTAATACGGGATGACATAGGTGACAAGCGGTGTGCCCGATTCCCCTTTTAACGTCAGGTCCGCGCTCCCCACGATGGCCATGATGCGGTTCATGGGGGGGATATAACTGAAACTGCCGACGGTATGTGAAAATTCGACCGAACTGCGTGCTGTCTGGATTTCAACAGGATCAAAAGCGTTGACCCACAGGTTTCCGCCTTTGAGGCCAAAAGCCAACCGGGGCACATCCGTTTCATAAGGAAGGGGGCTCCATTCCCTGAAATTGTTTTCCAAAAGGTCCACTTCCGTATTTTCGTCCAGGCGAAGCACATTGTTTTCAAGGACGATTTGGGCAAAACCCCGGTTTCCCGTTTTTATGGATGTCCCTGTGATCAGCGTTTGGCCCAGCCTGGCTTCCACAAATCCGCGGTCGTAAGGCGTTTTCACCAGGACTTCCTGGCCTTCGGAAAATACAAGCTTGGGGGGACCGATGCGATATTCGGCCGGCGTTTTCCAAAGCAAAGCCAAGGCATACCAAGCCACATTGACCATCAGGAAAAGGACACTCAAAAGCAGGATTTTTTTGGAAAAATGGTTTTCGGCGTTTTCCTCCATAAGAAGAAATTAATCCTTATATTATATCAAATTTCCTTATATTAATCAATGACCTTGATGGGTTGCCGGGACCCGCCCTAATACCCTTGACATATGGACTCAATTTGGTATCATGAACGAAAGAGCGGGAAAAACAGTGCGGTTTATCCATAGAAAAAACCGCATTTTTAATAGGTAAAATGCTATTGACTAAAAAAATATTTTATTGTATAATCTTAAAGCTTAAAATAGTTCTTTAAAACCATCGGTCTTCACTGCCCGTCCTCCGCTTTTTACGGCGTTTGATTTCCCTTCTTCCCTGACAGGGAAGAAGAACATCTCGACCTTAGAAGGCGTGGAGTTCCGGGTAGTGAAAAATCGCGGTTGAAAAGCCGAACCCTTCCGAATCGTTTTTGATTTGGACGGGAAGGCTTTTCAACTGATATGGAGGTAGAAAAATGAAACGTTTGATGATTGTTTTGTTGGCGATCGTTGCTCTTTGGGGCACTGTCCAGGGCGTCCGTTACGGCATTATGATCGCGGACCTCGGTTCGCGGGGATGCCTGAACTACGACGGCGCGACTGGTAACTTCCTTTGCCATGTGCCGACCCGCGACCACTCACTCAAAACGATTAAAATGAACGGGGTGAACGTTACCCTCCGCACAAACGCCGCTCAGGCCCTCCTGGCTGCGAACGCGGAGATGCGGGCATCCAACCGCTAACCGACAACCAACCACTAACCCGAAGAAAAAGAAAGGAGGTGGCACCATGTCATCACTCTTCGAACAGTTCCTCGAGAATCTGAAACTGATCAACAAGAAAGAGCAGCTCACGGCCCTTGAGCGACGCCGCCTCGATTTCTCGATCGTGGCGCTGATGGTCGCGGTCCTTGCGGCCTATTTCGCTTTCCAGGGCGTCCGATACTCTTTCCTAATCGGCGAGCTGGCCAAGAACGGATGCCTGAGCTACGATGTCCGCACCGGCAATTTCCTCTGCTCCAAGACCCACTTGGAAAAATGGAGGAACCAGCCCAACATGAGGGTTGAGGTATGCGGGCGTCGGGTCATTTTGAAGGAAGAGGCTGCCAAGGCCTTTCTGGCCGCCAACGCGGAAATGGAGGCGGACTACAACAAGCTCAAGACCGGCGGCTGGTGGCAGAAAGTCGCACATCCCATCAAGTCCGTTAAGGCGGACTGGAAACTCAAGTGCATCCTGGTGAATGCTTCGTTCCGGTCGAATTTCGACCAGCGGAGGATGCAACAGGAGTACGAAGTGGCCGCTCCCCCAGGAATGGGCGGACACGAATGGGGATTGGACGCAGACGTCGCCAACTTCGTGGAGGCAAAGCCGTATCTTACCAAACACGGCTTCTACGGAGGCAGCTGGACAGGGATCTGCCACGACCCCTGGCACTTCAATTACGGGCGCGACATAGGCCCGCAGAAGTGCGGGTGGTTCGAGAACCACCGCTGGTACCTCCAAACCCGGGGGATATATTAAATCCCCTATCCGGAACTCCGAAACACGACCCCCGCGTTACCATTATCCAATGGTGCGCGGGGGTTTATTTATGATACAATAATTTTTGTATAAATTTTTTATACATGTATAAAAATTGTATTCTTGAACAATTTTTTTATACAAAAAGACAACCTTCCCGATCATTCTTGGCTTTATTTAGCCTTGGGCGGCGGCGAGTTTTCTTGATTCATCGTCCATGGAAAGCTTTTCAATAATGTCGGAAATATCGCCATCCATGATGCCCGGCAAATTGCCCCAGTTCTGGTGGATGCGGTGGTCGGTAACCCTATCCTGCGGGAAGTTGTAGGTGCGGATTTTTTCGTTCCGGTCTCCGGACCCGATCTGATTGCTTCTCGTCTCCCCCCGCTGTTTGGCCTGACGATCCTCTTCGGCCTGGTATATGCGGGATCGCAGTAAGCTCATGGCGTTGGCGCGGTTCTGGATTTGCGAGCGCTCGCTTTGGGAAGCGACAACAACGCCTGTGGGGATATGGGTGATGCGCACTGCCGAATCGGTTTTATTCACATGCTGGCCGCCGGCGCCGCTGGCACGGTAGGTATCAATCCGCAAATCGGACTGTTTGATGTCGATGTCCACCTCCTCGGCCTCGGGCAGCACGGCAACGGTGGCGGTGCTGGTGTGGATCCGCCCCTGGCTTTCGGTTAAGGGAACTCGCTGGACGCGGTGCACGCCGCTTTCATATTTCAGCCGCGAGAAAGCCCCCGTGCCGATGACGCGGAAAATGATTTCCTTGATGCCGCCAGCCTCCGCTTCCGTCTTGCTGATCATTTCCGTTTTAAATTTCGCCTCTTCCGCGTAGCGCATGTACATGCGGGAAAGTTCCGAAGCGAAAAGCGCCGCCTCCTCGCCTCCCGCCCCCGCTCGGATTTCGATGATGACGTTTTTTTCGTCGTTGGGGTCTTTCGGCAGGAGCGCGACTTTAAGTTCTTCCTCGATCTTTTCTTTTTCCTTCTTGCCGTCACCCAAATCCTCCTTGGCCATGGTTACAAGATCCGCGTCGCTTTCGGTATTCAGTATCGTTTCCGCCTCGCTGATCTTTTTTGAAACCGCCTCATATTTTTTGATGAGTTCCACAATGGGGCGGAGGTGCGCTTCCTTTTTGCCCAGCTCCCGGTATTTTTTTTGGTCGGAAACAACTGTCGGATCACCAAGTTTTGCCGCGGTCTCATCATATTCGCCTTTGATTTTCAGGAGTTTGTCGAGCATCGGTTTTTTACTGTTGAATTTTAGGTAAAAATTTGGTATAATACAAGGATTAATCAAAACTGAACAAGATGGAAAACGAAGCCGGCCCTAAGCCCGACATGACCTCACCGGAAACCAATAGCCTTCTTTACTGGAAAACCCCGGAATTCATCCCTATGCCCCGGGGGAAAACATGGTTTACCGTAGCCAGCATCATCGTTATCAGCCTGATCGCCTACGCCATCTATACGGACGCGGCCACCATGGCTATTGTTTTCATCCTTCTCGCGGGGCTTTTCTTCATGACCCACAACAAAGAGCCCCGTATGGTGGAAGTCCGGATCACGCCTTTGGGGGTCCATTACGACGACAAATTCTACGCTTTCAACACCATCAACGCGTTCTGGGTTGTTTACCACGAACCCTTTGTCCGCGTCCTTTATTTGCGGATGGGAGTCAAAACCCCGTTCCAGTACGTCAAGATCGAACTCAATGGCCAAAATCCCGTTGATGTCCGCCGGATGCTTGCCAAAGAAATTCCGGAAGCGGAAGGCATGGGCGAACGGATGATCGATATCGTTACCCGTATTTTCCGCCTCCAGTAAAAATTAACCCCAACCTCCCCTTTGCTCAAGCGCTTTGAAAAGCATTGGCCCCTCTCCCCTTCCCTGCTGGTTTACATGGGCAAGGAAGGCGCACCCGAAGCTCCGACTCCGGAGCAGGTTGCCGAAAGTTTCGCGAAAGAAATTGAAGTCACCGCCGACGAACAACCGCAAGACGTCTGGAATAAGATCCTGGCAAATTACGGCGCAGACCCTTACCAAAAAACCATCCGGGATTATGTGCAGGGGCTCATGCCCGAAAACACGGATCAGGCGACCATCGACAGCCTTGTCGGCGAATCTCCCGCGAACCACGAAAAATTCCTGGCGGAAACCAAATTAAGTTTTGACCAGACTACCGGGGACGTCGTGAAAGCGTATCAGGAAACGCGTGAGAAAATCAAAGTAACCACCTTAACTAAACTCAAGGAAATTAAAGCCACAATCGCGAAACCCGAAAAAGCGGCCCCGGCGCAGGAAAACGCGGAGCCCCTGGGCCTTGATCCTGAAAAGGACAAGGGTGAGATTGAGGGGCTCAGGAATGAGATGAACGCGCTCATCACCGAGCTCAACGGACAGTATATCAATTTGAACGCGCAGCAGAAAAAACTGGGCGAACTCGGCGCTTCGTACTACGTTTCCAAAGTCCCCCTCCTTGGCCCGCTATTCAAAAAAAATGATCCCATTACCGTTTATAAAAAGCTGTCCGACAAATTCCAGGAGGACATGCGAAGCCGCCTGACGGCCCGCTTCAATCTGCAAGCGAATGACAGGAAGCTTACCGTCCAATCGTTCGATACGTTCAAGCAGGAAATCCAAAACAAGTACAAGGAAATCGCGGACCAGGACAATACCCCCGAATCTATTGATTTTGAGGACCTTGTGCGGACGGAAGCCCAGGCTTTCCCTAACGTGGATTTGGGCCAGGTCGTCGACACGGACCCGGACGAAGCCAACATGCGCCGGCTCGATTCCATGCATCTGATGAACCGCGAAGCGTGGGTGGCCATGGCGAACGGCACGGCGGAAAGTATGGTGAACGAAGCGGAGCGGGACGGCGTGCAGGAACTTTTCATCAAGGCGGCGAATGATTACAAAAAAACCCAAGGCCAGCCCGCGGACATCAAGGATTTTAGCGACGCGGCGGATTACTTCGAAAACGCCGTGAAAACCGCCTCCGAAGCGGGAGTGGATGAAACTAGGGCGGTGCTCAGGCATTTCCGGCAGGCCTTTGAGAACCCCACCGTCAAAGATATTGAAAACATCCAGGCCAAGCCGTTCCAGAGCCTGGTTTACCAGGAATACAAGTTCCTCCTCGTACGCCGGAGCATCCCCGAAAACGACGCCGAAAAACTGGTGCAGGATTTTGTGGGCGCAACCAGCCGCGAAAACCGCGAAAAAATCCTGAAAGAAAGGCCCGATGAGCTTTTTAAGGCCATCCGAAACATCCAGACCCATTATAAAGCCGACTACGACAAACGCATGCAAAACCTGGACCCGAACCATGTGCGGATCGACATGACCGATTCTGAAAATCCAACGGCCCATATGAAAGCGGCCCGCGTAAAGGCCCTTATCCTGCTTTCGAACGAAGCGGAATGGCTTGTGGGGAATTACAGCCAAAACAAGGAATTCAGCGGCCTTAAAGACGAATTGGATAATACCAAAGAGGATAGCGTTCCCCTCACTCCCGGCATCAGATTCCATGATGCTTTGAAACACGCGGGCGATGTGCAGGAATACCAATCCCGCCTGCGGGCGCAGGGGTTCAATACCAAGGACCTTGCCATTCTCGGCGTTAAAATCTTTTCAGCCATCACTTTCATCGCCAACCTGCTCAATTCCGTAAAAGGAACCAAAAGCGTGGATGAGGCTATTGAACATATAACCAAAAATCCGATGCTCGCGGTTTCGGCCGGCGCCTTCTACACTTCCAACCATCCCCAGCTGATCAAGGCCCCTTTTGTCAGCGAATACGATCGCGACGTCATGCTCACGGGCCTTACGCTGGAGCGCATTTCCAAGAAAACCGGACCAGAAGCCCTGCAGGGCCTCATCAACGATCCGGCGGAGTGGGAAGCCATCGAAAAAATGAAACCGGAACAATTCCAGGCGCTTGTGGAAAAAGCGACCAGCCGCGATTCCCGAACTCCCATGATCGGCCGCCCGGATCTGCAAGGTGTGATCACGGACGAAAAAGATTTCCCCGCGTTGCAGGAAAGCCCCCGGCGCGCCCAAGCCCGCTTTTATTTTTACCGCAGTTTTCTCGCGAACAGGTCGGTCAATACGGGCCATCTGAAGGAAATATGCCGAAAAGCCTCTTACTAACCAAAACCCCATGCCCCTGGGAGAAATGCCATCATCGGGATACAGCCACCAACAGGCGCAACAAGGAGTGCCTCAACGCGCGGGCGCTGGGGGACAAAAAACGCCTCCCCCTTATTACAGCCAATCCCGCGTGCCCCCTTCCCCCCAACCGCAAACCGAAACGGCCGCGCCGGCCAAAAAGAAAAAAATGAGCCCTGTGACAAAAGCTTTCCTTATCGGCGGCGGCATAACCCTTACCGGAACCGGCGCCGCATGGCTTCTCCTCGCTTAAATGAAAATGAAAAACCTTACCCCAAAAACCATCAAAGGCCTGGCCCTCTCCCTTATCGCCACTTTCGCCCTTTGCGCGTTATCGCCGGCTTTGGATTATAAATCCCCAGCCACCGCCCCATCAAAACCGCAATACGAATCGGTGAACGCCAAGGTCAATTCCTGGATCCCCTCCGCTTATGCTGCACCTGATGACCCGCCAGCAACTCCCCCAGCGGGAGGCGACGCGACGGCAACTCCAGCGGCAGGCGGCGCGGCAGGCACCACGGGAGAAACAAAGCAAATCCTCAATTTCAAAGATCTTCTTACGACGGCCGCGAATCTGGCGCGGTACGTGAATTTCGTGTTCTACCCGATGATTAATTTCTTCGCGTTCCAGATAGGGAACTTTTTGGGCACGGATTACATCTACACGGATAAGATGGGCGAGATGCTCCATGACATCTGGGTGGTGAGCCGGAACATCGTCAACATCCTCTTCGTCCTGATCCTGCTCTTCCTGGCCCTCAAGGAAATCTTCAGGCCCGGCGGCGAAGGGGGCGACATCAAGAAAACCTTGGGCACTTTCGCCCTCCTCCTTATTGCCGTGAACTTTTCGTGGCTCGCCACCAAAGTGGTGCTGGACGCGGCCAACGTGGCCACCAATGTGGCCTTCAGCATTCCCTCGGGCGTGGCGAGCACCGGAGTCCTTCAGGGAAGCGGTTGTGATGTGAAATATGTGGATGGACAATGGAAGGCCGAAGG
>Ga0315284_10004832_pt1 | contig 19154 bp, 23 predicted proteins | sample YL17G09_16_MG_FD_203696 | JGI IMG/M metagenome (GOLD analysis project Ga0315284, IMG submission 203696) | Sediment microbial communities from Yellowstone Lake, YNP, Wyoming, USA - YL17G09_16 | ecosystem: Environmental > Aquatic > Freshwater > Lake > Sediment | place: USA: Wyoming | collected... | reverse complement strand
CTAGTCCACGCACTAAATCCAATCTGTGCAAAGGTTATAGCAGTAGTTACCGCTGCAAAGGCAAGTGATAATCCACCTGGTCCACTTAATGAAGAAAGTAAATTTTTACCTAATGATTGCCCAGTAGCTGCCGCCTCTTTTTTAGCTGCTGCTAATGAATCTACAAATGGTCCGATGTTATTCGCAATACCTATGAACCCATAAGCCGAATCACTCACAATACGAGATAGATTCGTAATAGAATAACTAGCACTATTAAGCTGCTGTGGCATCTTATTGATGGCACCACTTGTAGCAGTTATCTGCGTCTTTAATCCTGCAATATCTGTCTGTAATTTCTTAGCGTTCTGTGATAACCGGTTAAACTCTGAACCAGTACCTACTTTGCCTAGTTCTGACTGTATATTCTTTAACTCTTGCTCAGCCTTTCTTAACTCAGACACAAATGCTTCAGTATTGGCATTTATATTTATGTTAGCCTGTAATCCTTGTACATCTCGTAGATTGGTCTCAATGAATTTCTTTATGTCAGCAATGGAGCTTAAATTAGCTGTAATAGGTATCTCTACCGGAGGAATGCTCTCTAATTGATTCTCGGCCTGTGCTACACTTGTCACCAACTGATTAGCATCAGCCGTAATAGGGATGGGTATAGACTTTAGGTTCATCAGCTCACTCTCAACCTTACTTATCGTACTGTCTATCTGAGTAGAATCAGCCTTAATAGGGATGGGTATAGACTTTAGGTTCATCAGCTCACTCTCAACCTTACTTATCGTACTGTCTATCTGAGTAGAATCAGCCTTAATATCTATCAATGATATTGATGATCCTATTGCTTTTAACTCTGCCTCCGCCTTTAAAAATGTAGCATCTAATTGAGACGCATCAGCTGTAATCTTGACTTGTGAGGCATATCCTTGAAGTATCTTTAACTCATCCTCAGATTTCTTTATCTGAGCTATCAGCTGCGTATTATCAGCTGTAATATCTATTGGAGGAAGTTGTGTCTTTAGATTGGAGATTATATTCTTAGTCTCAGCAATCTTCTTATTCAATTCGTCTATCTTCTTACTATCACCTGTATTATTGAGCTGCGTCTGAAATGCCTTTAACTCACTTTCTGCTTTCTTTAATTCTGCCTGCAATTTACTAGTATCCGCACCGACTACTATCTTAATTTCTTCAGCCATCTTACTTAACTTTTATATTATGTCTGTTAATTATCGCATCATATTCCTCTTTATTCATTGGCTGCACATTCTTTGGCTTTTCATCATCAGCCATCGGCCAAAACCTCTCTATGTTACCTATCGCCTTACTACCTGCCATAGACTCAGCTATACGAAAGGAAGCAAACCTCATCAACTTAGCCGATTCGGTTTGCTTCTCAATATATCCCTCACAGGCTGCGTAAAACTCTATCGGCAAACTTGTATAATATTGATACGCAGACCAACCTAGTTTACCCAATGCAAACTTTAAGCTGTCAAAGCATTGCTCTTTAATACTTTTTTTTTGCCACCTTCTAATATCTCCTCACCACTCTTTACGAGTGTCTTCCATATCTGCGTCTCTGTCATGGCGTTAGTAACCATTGTGATTACATTAGCTTTATTCTCCAACGCATCAACCCAATCGCATACATCCTCAAAAGTATAATCCGCCTCTTCCTGTTTAACATAAGTATTGCCCATCAATCCTCCGTAAAACATGGCATACATAAATGCTGATTGAGTAGTACCGTTATTATGCTTGCTAATTAATTCTATGGCAAGCTGGTTAAACTTTAACCCCCTCTTTTTGCCTCCGATTTCAATTTGTAGATAACTCATTTTATTATTGTGTGTTTGGTTTAGAAATATCGTATGGCTACAGCATCAAAAAGATTTGTTAACTTATCTTCAGATGTATCTGCATTATTTAAAGCATTTCTTACCCATACATTATTTGTATTAGTAAAATCTTCAGTACTAGTCCAGTAAAATGTAAAGCTTAATGCAGGGAAATACCCGTTTAAATGTTGTGTTATGATTTGAGCCATTTCATCATATGAAGGCATAACCCAATCATTGTAACCATAAAATCCGCCATTAGCACATGATAGAGCTGGTAATGATGTAACATTAGCAATAATGGCAGCTGTATTAGCTGTACCATCACCTATACCAAATCCATATGCTGATGTTGGAGTATGTGCTATCGCCCAATTATCTGTGGCTACAGAAGTTCCATCTCCATAAACTACAAAGCCATGCTGTCCTGTGCCATCAATATAGGCAATATTACCTCCCTGATATGATTGTCCAATACTTAATGATGGACCACTAGGCACTACCGTTATAGTAGGCAAACCATAAGGACTTATACTCATCGTAAAAACCCCAATAGTGTCATAAGAATATGTGCTACTAAGTTCTGATATGAATCCAGTACCTTCCTGAATCTCATCCCCAGCCACTGGACTTGCAGGACTTAACTTCCATCCTATAGTCTGTTCTGCTCTTAATAGTTGTAATAAGTTTGAGCCACTTATACTACCTGCATTAGGATCTTGTAAGTGCTGACCTTCAAAAGATATTGATACCTCAACAGTGCCAGGACTCTTATCAGGTCCGCAGGCGGAGGAAGCATCAACAACTGATACGCTGTCATTGCTAGAAACAGAAGTGAGACAAACTACTGTATCGTAATTTGTCCCACCTGTTGGATCAATGAAGAGTAGCATATCGCCACCCTGTATCTTATGTTCTGCCATTTATTATGCTGTAATAGTTATAGAAGGAGTTCCAAACGGCTGCAAAGTCAAACTGAATGTGCCGATAGAATCGTATGAATACGTACTACCTAATTCAGATATGTATCCTGTGCCTTCCTGAACTTCATCCCCTGTAACTGGAGCAACTGGACTTAACTTAAAGCCAACAGTAGCTTTGTTTCTCAACAACTGACGGAGATTAGTACCCGAAATTTTACCACTCGCAGGATCTTGCAAATGCTGACCTTCAAAAGTATAAGAAATCTCAATAGTACCAGGACTCTTATCAGGTCCACACGCACTTGATGCGTCTACTACAGATACTGCGTCTGCTGTTGTCAAATTGGTAAGACATACGACTGTATCGTAATCAGTACCTCCAGTTGGATCGATAAACAGCAACATCGTACCACCGGCTACCTTGTGTTCACTCATTTTTTTTAATTTTTATATTTGTTATGAAATTACGAAAATATCTTGTTGAAAAATCAATACACGTGAAATAAATATTTTGCCCCCAATCTCACCATATCTATCCGTTCTGTCTGTCTGTACATTCAAGTTCATCATCTGTAATCCAAAGGCTGATAAATCTAAAACAGCGTTACTATCTGGCTTTACAGCTGCATATATTAAAGCACACGCCTCATTTAACGCCTTAGAATTATTATACTTATATTCCCATGAATGAACCGATATCTGTATCGTAGTGCTAGTGTCTGAGCTATTGCTAGTTGATGACTCAACATTTATGACATCACTCAGAACAGCATAGATCTTATCCTTAACATCATCAGGCTCCTCGCCCTCATAAATTGGTATGTTAACCGTACTGATGGCATTATAATATGCCGTAAGTAGTGATGTATTAATATCTATCATTTGAATATATCTTTTATATTACCAATTAATATAGGTAGGTTTTTGTTAATAGATGGATATAAAAAAGGTCTTGGTTTTATACCATCAATTAATATTTTTCTAGCTATTGGATACGCCGCCTCTTCATCTATTCCTTTTCTTTTACACCATTCAGTTATATTTAATAACATCTCCTTAAAATTACCACCGCCACTCATAGGACCTTTAAAAGTTCCAGCAAAGGCTTGCCAGTCTGTGGGTAAACTACTTACATACTCAGCCGCAAACTTTCGTGTGCCAAATTCAATATAGGCTGCATACTTAGTATTAGCTGTTATTGTAACTGAACCGCTGCCATACTCAGGATTAATATTCCTTAGCAAGTTGCCCTCATCAGAGCTGTTATTCTTAACTAAATTCTTAGCATCTCTTACTACATCATCAGCAAAGGCATTAAGCTCAGACTGCACATCATTCTGCGCCTCGTTAGCTAATTTATTAAACTTAGCCAATAACGCCTCTATGCCTGATGCCTTTAGATTTATCATGGTAACGCTGCTGGGTAAATAATAAAATCAATAAATGTAGTCTTTAATAAATCATCTGATAAAGTCCATACCTTATCTTTTACACTCATCCTTATATTATCAGAATCAATCTTAATAATAGTATAGCTATTAGTACCACTATTCATAGACAAATTAAAAAATACTTTTGTCTGCTCAGGCACCTCTCCTGCAAACGCATCTACCAAATATCCATTATAAATACCAACACTCACATAAGTCCATAATATCGATCCTATCCTATTCTCATACTCATAATCAACAGTAGGATCTGATGTTGCGACCTGTGTCATTGATGTCCTATATTGTAAACCTGGATTGACAAAATTTGTCAAGTCACCTACTGTCATACTGCCCTCCTCAAATGCTGGTCTTAGACCAGGTATAATATCCCCAGCCTGTAACGCTCCTAAATTAGGTAATAAATTATATGGTATTTTGTAGCTCATTAATTAATAGATTCGTCTAGTTTAGTTGCCGTAATAAACTCCCAATCTCTAGCCGCCTCACTTCTTATCTGTACACTATTAATCTTATACTGATAGCCATTATACTCTATTACATCATTACTCCTAGTAGGTCTCGCAACTTCGTACCTCATCACAAAGATTTGGTCATACGTCCACTCCCTTTGCTGATAGTCATTTCTAGGACTGCCATTCCTATCCCTTACCTCCGACCACTTAGTCCAACTTGATGTATTATCAGCTACCAACCCCCCAAACTCATTCTTTGTGGTTGTATATCTTTTTATAGTAATCCTGCGGTTTAACTTATACACGTCTGAAAGGATTTAATAATGATTTAGCTATTGGACTTACCTCATCCATCGCCTGACTTCTATTGTCATATAACCAATATATTTGGTTAAGCAACGCAGTCTTTAATGTCTGTGGTAATACATCATAGCCAGTAGAATAATCTATAGTTATATTATTCTGTCTTGGATATTCTAATCTCTTAAAGGATTGACCTGATAATTTATAAGTACTATCCAATACTAATATATTCCCATTAGCATCAGTTACCTGATTAATAGCTAGCAAGGGACCATAAGGGATGTAGATATCCCCATTAGAATTATTCAAGGTAGCAACGGCATTATGTACAATAAATCCTACACCGGTATAAGCCTCACAATACAACCTCGCAGCTGTTATTAAGGCAGTTATAATATCATCATCAGTGTTTATATCTACTTTACAGAAATCCTTTGCTTCATTTAATGTGACTGGTTCTACAATTATTCCATCGTCAAATTGTATATCTAAAACAGAATTATAATTTATCATCTTTTATATTTTAAAAAGGCCCCTCTCAGATGAGAGAGGCCCGTTATCTACATTACCAAACCACAACTTTAAGGATCTGTGTATAATACTTGACTATCCTCTGTCAGTAAGTCATCCCCCGCTTCAGTTTGAATCGGCTCGGAGCTTACTGTTAATCTAAAAAAATTGCAGAAGTAGGAAGCATTAAGTTCAACTCTTCTTGACACTCAATTCTAGCAGTAATCAAGTTCTTTGTGAAATTGTCTGCATCTTCTAACGCAAAAGTAATGTTGACAGCTTCAGTCTCTACTCTCTCGATATAATCCATGTCGAATACTAAGTAGGTACTATCTGTTGCCCATGACGCAGATACTACTGGAGTACCAGCAATAACCACAGCACCACTTGCTACAGAACTAACACCAGCCGCACCAGGATAATATCCGTTAGTCAATAATGTTCTGTTGATTAATCCTAAAGTCTTAGGACTTACCACAACGTAAGAAGCATTAAAGTTAGATGACTGTTGGTTAGCTATCAAGTCCATGATAATCTCAACAGGATTAGCACCAGTAGTAGTATTATCACCAGTTGCTCCACCAATTACACTAGCATAAAAATTAGCATTCTCAGTCTTATAGAAATCACGAGTCAACAAACGTGGTAAAGTAGTTTGCATATATGGTAATTGCTTAGCCATTTGCTTAGAGAATCTTGCAAAACCTGCAATGTAATTCTCAACAACTTTAACCTCTGTGAAGTCATACTGAACTTGAGTCTTAGCAGCTCCTTCAGTCTGAACACCCATAGCCTGTACACCTGAAGTCTCACGATACTGAACATAAAGACCAGTAGGAGATATAGCTGTAGAGATAATGTCTCTCATGTTTACTTTCTGTGATGGCAACAAAGCCTGACGTGAACTATAAGAAGCCACACCACTTAAGTTACCATTAGGATCTAATGAACCACCCAAAGTCATATCAGCCTTAATCTCCATTTTAAAAGATTGCCCTTGCTTTATTGACTGGATAGCATCAAAGTTCTTTTCTAACGCTGCACCAAAAGCCTCATCAAAAGTGATGATTCTATTGTCAGACTTGTTAGTGCTTTTTACTCTTGTTTGAACAATATCAAGTGCCTTAATAGTTGCAGCCATATCAGCTTTAACCTTAGCTACTTCTTCATTCATAGACTTAACTGCATCAGCAGAGTCATTACTTGCAAAAGCCTCTAGCTTTGCGTTTACATCAGCTAATACTGATTTCAATTGATCAGCGATTTCGCTCTTAGTCTTTTCAGTAATTGAAGTCTCTAATGTTGACTTCAACCCCTCCAATTCTACTAATAATTCTTTCTTTTCCATATTGGATAGTTTTTTATTTATTAAGATTATTGTTAAACTGCCTAATTATATCCGCAACACTTTCTTCTGGCTGAATGGCGTTAACCGGTTCAGTAGTACTCTTCATATCTAGGATTAATTGTGCTAATTGTTTACTGTGCAATAACAGCATCTGTATAGTATCATCAGTAGCTGCCGTATTTCTGCAAAACTTCTCAATCGCCTCATGCTTAGCTACCAACAAGTCAACATCATTAAGTGACTTAAGTGATGTTATAGGAGTCAATGGATTTGCTCCCCATGCCGTAAGTGAACTTCCCTCATACAACTTTATCTCTGTAATCTCATACTGCCCTCCTGACGGATTCTTAATATAGTTTTCATAGGATTGGATCTGATTGCGTTTGATAATCTTGAACCCAATAGAATGCTCCGTAATAAGTCCGCTCTCAACCATCTTGATAAAGTCCTCACCGCCTTCATGACTTCCTACCTGTGACTCATACGCTAAGCCATAGCTATCCTCAGTCAATGACTTTAGAACGCCTAACGGTAACGATGGATCGTGATTAAGAAGATGCTTGATTCTAGGAAGTGATGACTCTGGGCCATTCTCTCTTATAGTCTTAGTAAATGCACCTGGTCTTATTATATCCCCATCAGCATCCACGTTATTAAACTTAGAGAAGTACCCAGTAACTATCCCCTGCTTAGGGTTTAAGTCCATTATCTCAGCAGATAAGACCTCTGTTTTAATGTTTAGGATATTGTTCACTTGTATAAAGTTAATTTATTTTAATTTATTTACAAAAATATCTTACGCTCTAATTATTCTCCCATTCCTATCCCTCTTAGCTTGGAATGCAACTGTACATCTACAATTCACTATCTCAACTGCTGGAACAGCTAACCCATTAGGCTGCGTTCTTACTCCAGGCTGTTGCATGAATATATCTCCTAGCTTATTACTCTGTAATTTAAAAGGCTCCTCATAATCAATAGTAGTGCCATCAATCGTTAGATGATTTGCCCACTGATTATGCCTCGTTCTATTATCCTGAATACTTAGCCATATCTTCTTCATCTGATAGCCTGACTTTTTAGCGTATATCATAGCCGCACCATTGGCAGCCGTCACAGTCTCAGTCCTTGCTATCCTTCTCGCTCTCATCCTGCCTAACTCAGAATTAGTTGTTAAACTCCTTACTATCTCATTAATACTTAACCCCTCCATTGATGCTCTTTGCAATGTACGCTGTATTACTTCACGAGTATAAGCCGTAATCCCCTCAGCATCATTTAGTAAGTCTATACCATAATACTCATTCATCAACGCAACTATCTCCTCATTAAATCCCATACGCCCATCTGCCTTAATACCATCCATTCTTACCACCCTTGCCCATGCAGGACCTACCTTCTTATAAAGTTCTATCAATGTTGTGTATATTGGAAAGGATGGGATAGCCATTATATCCTGTGTCTTTAAGAACGCCTCTAACTGTATCTTTAACGCACGATTAAACCGCTTCTCAAAGTATCTCTCATACTTTTGTTGAAAGCGGTTCCATTTGCTCATATACTCATTCTTCTCCTTATTCGTCATATCTGTATTGTTATGCCCATACCGGGATGACCTAACCTAGCTGCTAATGTTTTCTTCACCTGGTCTTTCTTCCATTTGTTCTGATCCCTCTTTCTAGGACATGATGGATCAGGTAGCTCCTCCATAAGCGTAAACATTATCTTCTTCTCGATAATGCTAACTATCTGCTCTATTGATTTTACTTCACTCATTACTCAGGCATTGTTACATCTGGCACAGCTCCTAAGTCCGTTAACAACTGCTTGCCTCCGTCTATTATTATCTCACTCATCATAGGCTCATCCAATTCCTCAAATCCCATCATATCTCTCTTCTCATTTGGTGTAGTCCACCACATACTATTTAACGCATCAGCTTGCATCTTCATATCCTCCTGCAATGCAGGTATCTCCGACAAGTCTATCTCTATTGTTCTCTTTACCCCATCAACTGAATACATCGGAATAACTCCCTTAATTATTGCATCTCTGAATAGATAGATATTAGGTAAGATAGAATTAGTGTATAACATCTTTTCAGCTGATGCCACATTATTATAAGTTGAGCTATCCTGATTGTTTAATAATATCTCAGGGAACTTGTATGCGTTACACAACTTAGTAAAGTCGATACCAGCAAGATTACTAACATCCATATCAGCGAGTGATAACCCCAATGCAAGATATCCCATTTCTCCAGCCGCAAAGTAAGGAGCGCCCTTATTCGAGCTATTACGTAAATAATTAGCAAAGTCATTTTTTCTCTGTCCTAAAGTTTCTATTGCAAAATCGCTTTTCTCATACACTATACCTGGTACACCCCCATTCTGCATCTGTGCTACTGACGCATTCAATGAGGCATTCCATCTTGTTAATCTCTTACTCAATACCTGCAATGGACTAAGTCCCCTCCACTGCTGACCATTCATAATAGTCGGATTGTAATACTTAACGTGTATTACATCATCTGTAGTCAGGGACCCATTAAATCCTGTATCAAAGTACTCATATCCTATAACCCTTTGAGGAAAGTACTCACTAACCTTAACGATTACATTCTGTCCCTTCATAGGATGTAGTATTACCTTCCCTGCATTAGGTCCCAACTCTATCACCTCCTTATACAGGAATAACTCACCACTGATGTATAGTATCGTGTAATACATCACTAAGTCCTCATAAGTAAGATTACGCAGAAACTCATTAAAGTTATCCTGCTCCGGTAAATCCTGCATCGCCTTAGACTGGTAATGCTTACCTAATAACGAAGTCTTTGAGTACTTCTTCATTGACTTCATAGCCATATCATCTACCACCTCATACCCATACATCGGAACTCTAGCCGCTGTCTGTGCTAGATACGATACGATAGAGTACACATCATCAACTGTGATGTATGTCTCTATATTCTCAATATTCTGCCAACTTGGATAGATAGATGTTGATACGCTTATTACATTCGATAGGTTTGTCCTTTGAAGTGCCTTGACCTGTTTTTGTAGATTCTCTACTGTCTTCGTCTTTCCGAAGAGTCTATCAATCATTCCCATATGCAAACACCATTTTAGGTTTTAACTCAAATATCTCACGCATCATGAACATATCTAATAAATCAGGTGAGTCTCCATTTAATTTAATCTTCATCTCATCTTTGCCGATAATCCTCAGCTTCCCATCATTATCAGCTCTATCCCTCTTTATAGCCTTTCTCTCATACATGAACCGCTGTCTTATCGTCATTGTGTTATCATACATCTTATCAGCAACCTTCTTATTAATCTTCATCTGTCCATCACTAACCCTACCGCCTGAACGATAAAAACATTGTGTCTTTAGGTTGAAGTAATTCTCTTTAATAAGCCTTCCTGATGCCTCATCCTTAACCGCCAATGCTGAAGTTCCACCATTAAATGGTACAGCTCCATGTATGAATCCGTCTATGTATGAACCAACCCCATCACTATCGTAACAAATATAACGATTTTCTACAGAATACTTACGTGCCATGTTAGAGATTAATTCTATCACCTGCTTCCCATCACTCTTATCCATTATCTCTATATCACACAACTCCATCCCCTCCCAATATCCAACCACTAACTTATTACTTCCCTTCATCGCAATATCTGCTGTGATATATTTACCCAACTTATCTACGTTCTTTAGATTCTCAAACAGTCCCATAAACACCTCATGCTCGTACACATCCATAGGACTATTCGATACTTTCCACTTTCCTTCCAACAACTGCCGCCTGGTATCTTCATCCTGACTTAGCAGATTACCAGGATATGATGGATCATACTCCAACCCCTTTTTATTGTCATAGATGCTACCCGATACAAATGTCAACGACTTAATAAAATCTTCTTTTCTTAACCCTGAGTCTGTCATCATTGGACTAATAATATGCTCAGCCTTCTCATACACCTCGTCATAGTTATCTCCCCATATGTAATCACTGCCATACTTTATAAAGTACCGCAGCTTACCTCGCCTCTCCAATATCGGGAACCCAGTATCTGCATCTATCCACCAACTAATCATCTTATACACCCAACTCTCAGGATCAGGATTACACGTTGCCCTTACATATGGCTTAACTCCACACCCTGACCGGTTACGTGATAGCAGATAGAAGAACATAGACTCAGTGAAGTGAGTCAGCTCATCGAATCCTAAGAAAGGTATCTGCGCACCCTGCCAATCATACTTATTTTTCTCATACTCCAGATGGCGAAAAGATATCTTTCCTCCTGATGGAAATTTCCAGTCTAAACTAGACTCTCTAGCCTCAGCGTTAAGTAATGGGTATAACTTCACCGATGTATCCCATAGTCCGCCCTCATTCCTTATCTGCACAGATGTACGCCTAAAAATTACCCCACCAAAGCCAGGCACAGTAACATGACGCAATGGATCTAATAACAGCGCAAAGGTCTTACCCACAAAAGCAGCCGCACCACCTATCACGATATCCGCCTTACTACTAAGTGCTATCTGTTGGTAGCCTACCTGTGGCTCTATGTATGTTATGTCTTGACTCAATTAGATGAAGGTAACTCGTTATCTATGTCGTAGCCATCCCGTCCATTGTCAGGTAGTCTGATTATCTGAACGTGCTGCACATCAGCATCTATCTCTATGTCGAACTTTTCTCTAGGCTTGCCTGCTGCGTGTTCCCATACGAACTTAACTAATGATGGCTCATCAGTCTGAAGTAATGCTTTAAAGCCATCTAGAAGAGAGCCATAGTGATCAGTAATAGCCTGTATAGCTATTGAGCATATACCTAACTCCTCTGCCCTTGATTTACGTCCTGCGCCTAATCTAGCGCCTCCTTTACCTGCCATTGATTTAAATTGAATATTCGATATAAAGATACTCATTTTCTACTAACTACATTAATTAGTATAAAATTTTCCACTAATTACATTATTTAGTATAAAATTTTCCAATAACGACCACGAATAACTCTGAAACCCTTGCTGTATCTTTGTTACATCCTATGAAAAACCTACTAACAAGCATACTGCTGCTATGCAGTCTTTGCCTATCCGCGCAATGCAAAGATGTCTTTGGTAATTCTGCTGAATGCCCAAGTGAGGAGGATAGCCTCACTCTTTATAACAATGCCATCAGAGTAGTCCAGTTCTACGACAGCAACAAGCTATACCACCTCACCAATACCACAAAGCTAGAAGGTAAGTCAGATAATATGGAAGTCTTTGAGGATCTGAAAGAAGCTCGTAAGATGTTCAATATAATCAGGAGAGAATTAAGAAATATGCCTCTAGATAAATTTACCACAGGTAAGCCTAATAAGGACTATAAGGACATCACCTACTTGCAGTACTACGATAACATCGATGAGTATAGATTCTATCAGCGGGAGCTAGAGAATCAGATTGTAAACGTAAATGCTCCCATGTCTATGTATGACTACAGGATAGCACCGGTTATTGTTAACACTTACAAATGTGATGATACTGCATCCATATTTTATAATGACCTGGTAAACATCCCTCTTTACATCCCGGTAGTAGTGAAGCCATTTGCGCTGTTAACAGAGCCTGAGATGCGGATAAGGAATAAGATACTAAATCTGCCTATGCCTATGAAGACAATTAGAAAGGCTGAGTATAGGGATTCAACTCCTGTTAAGCAGGTGTATGCAATAAGAGATACCATTCAACCTCCATCAATAGACTTCTATTCTAATTCAGGTCCTAGACTTCCTGTATATCTGTATAATTCCTATGGATCAGCCTGCGTGATAGGTTTTATGGTAGGACGTAAATTTAAAAAGTTAACCCATGAGCAATATGCTGATTATGCTGTATCTACATTTGCAAGATCTGTACTGGAGGATGATATCGCTCTGGATAAAATACTTCGAATAAAGTTTGGAGGCTACTATGATGGGTTACTCCAATGATACTTCTTTTTTCTACCTGCCTTACTTTTTACGCCCTTATTAACTACCTCTGTTAATGTTCCATTGCAATAGATTTTATAAGTGCTAGAATCGCCTTTAAATCGCTCAACAATAGCCTGTAAAATTTCTATCTGATTCTTAGCTATAGAAGTGCAGGAATAGAACAATATATTGTTCTTAAAAACCTTGTAATGATACTTAGGTTTTCCATACCAAAGAGGGGTTTGGTACGCACTAACGGATTTAACGGATTTTTTCATGTTTCTATTATATATTATTAATTAATTACTAAAGTTATAAAAATTACTAAAATAGGTTAGATACGTTAGGGATTTTGTAACTTATTGGTACTCATAGCATATTTCACTAACCTATTTTTTAAAAATGCGTTAGTAGCTAAAACAAATCCGTATTATCCGTTAGTGAATTAGCTATATTATTACTTTTTTTTGTTATCTTAAACATCTTAATGTTATTATGTTGCCAGTTTTTCTCATCAATAAATTCATTTCCTAACACATCTGATGCAATCACTAACCCTTTCTTAAATCTTTTTAGGGAGTAATCTTTTTTGTCTAATTCGTTGCTATTTAGGTATGATTTCCACTCATCAGTAACTGATACTAATCTGCCTGATTCTATGTCATCATAGTAGTCCAAAAACTCCTCTGTAAACTGCTGTTTTATTTGCTTACGTTTAAGCTTTTCTGAGTTATCCACCTGGACTATCCCATTGTCAAGATATGACTGTACACATATGAACATAAAGTTGTAGAACTTAGACCACTCATCCTGATCCCAGTCATCAAAGAACTTATGCCCAAAATGATCTAATGGAGTATATTTACTATTAAAAAAAGGAGCAAATTCTAGTACTCTTTGTCTCCTCCTACTATGTTCAGAGTTATTACTTATAGTATAATTAGTTGTAAAGGCTATTTTAGGTGATTCTGCAAAGTTTAAAAATAGCTCGTCTTGGTTCTTCTTTTCAATAGTTATACCCTCTGTAATAGTCGGATAATACTTCTCAAAATCTACATTTTTTGGACAGTCCTCAATAATCACTAATTTAGTCCCTAGTGTTACGCGCTGAAAGGCGAAGGTCTTATCAGGCTTAAAGTTCTTACCGTCTATTCTTACGATTGGAATAAGTTTACCTATGGCTTGAAAAAAAAGACCTTTACCGGTACCACCACCCTTACTCTCATCATCTGTCTCTTCAGCAAGTATGGGAGCGAATGGTTTGGACGGATCCTTATAGCTATGTAGGATATAACCTATAAGAGTCATAGCATAATGTACGCGCTGTGGATCATCAGCAGAAATCTTACATAGGAAGTTAAAGAATACACAGGATTTATGCTCAAAGTCAGGATTAATCTTGACATCTCTGTCAATAATCTGCGATTCCCAGATGTATTCATCTATGCTACCATAATTAATAGTGTCGATGCTATCCTTAGTGATAGTGATAATATTATTTTTAAATGGAAAGTAGCACATCTTTTGCTTATCGTGTAGGATGTTAACTTCGGCCTTATCAATATACTCAAAAAAAGACTCTGTAAATAGGCTTGTAGTGTGTTTCATTACTTGCTCCATAACATCAAGATGATTATGTTTAACTAGTTGTTTCTTTACGAATTTCTTAATGTCTTCGGCATATACCTCAGATATTTTTTTATTATCAGTATGTACTAGGCGATATGCTCCTGACTTTTCATTGTGAAAGTATAACTGTACAAAGTTATCATGTAGCCACTCCTGAAGCTTGTATCTTACTATAACAATGCCACGCTGTGTATTATTCCAAAACCAGCCATCATCATTATTCGTCCCATATATCTCAGATAATTGTCTGCAAGCTTTTTTGTAATCACCATTACACTCCAGATGAGTATAAAGAGCGAAAGGGTTATAACCTTTATTATGAAATGTCGTAGATGTGGTATGAGGGTAAAAGATACGCTTGTCCTTAAAGATAACGGCAGATGTTACACTTGATGTTTGTCCTGGACGCAGCAGATAAAATCTTTCATTATCTTCACGAACTACACTCCATCCATGTTTTTTTAGTAAGACAATAATATCACCACGCAGGTTATAATCATCCCATACTGATAGATTACTACCATTAGTAGGCATCACTGGTTGTTTAATATTCTCAATAAGTTGGGTAAAACTTCTAGCAATGCTGAGCAATAAATCACGCTCTTCAATCGTTATGATGGGTATATCATTACTATCCAATGGCTGATACCCTTCAGATGGCGGAGCTATGACATAACCTGCCTCACCTCTAGTCTCAATAAGTACGAATTGTTTTACGTTTGGATTAATAAATTTCTCATCTTCAGTAGCTGGCCTTTCTGCGAGCTTTTGGTTGCCTTCTATAACCTCACACTTATAATAGATGTGATAGCCATTAGACACAGTGCGGATGATTTTTAGCCGTCCATAAAGCTCAGGGTGAGCGTCTAATATTTTTGCTTCATACTCTTCCCATTTAATACCATACTTGCAATCCACGTCAATCACTTCAAGATTACCACTAACGGCACCGCATATAACGGCTATGCCTTTAGCTTTTGGAGTATTGAACATTTGCTCTAGTTCCTGATCAGTAGGTATTTTTGTTTGGTACTTTTTCCAAGCAAATATGGATGTCTTGGAGTTATCAGTTGAGATTACCGATAATCCTTTGTTGGCGTAGTTTTTCGCTGATTGTAATAAATTCATGTTGTAAGTCTTTGAGTGATTTGGTAATAAATACGAAGAATCCTGCTTCTATTAATTGTTTATGTCGATAGTGCTGTAGTTCAGATACTACTCCTTTCTCAGACTTTACTTCTATAAAAATGGTAACGCCTAGTTTATGTATCTGAAGGTCGGGCCATCCATTCTTATTGGTTTGTATAATCTTAACTACTAACCATCCTTCCTTTTCTAGCCAATGGATGATCTGAGATTGGATTTGTGATTCACGCATAGAATCGCAATATTAAGATAATTTTTCTTCCTTTTTAAAATATGATAGTGTATAATTTTTTTTATTAGTTACTGCCTTGTAGATTCTATCCTCAATACCACCTTTCGCAAATACCCAGTGTACTTCTGCTGTTCTGTCTCGGTCTTTACTTTGCAGCCTTGCTCTAACTTGAAAGTAAGTAATAGCTGAGAAGTCTATGTTGATACAGATGAGAGCATCAGCACTGGATAGGTTCACTCCCTCCCTTCCTGATACGAATTGAGACGCATATATCTGATTGGTATCTGAAGCATTAAACTCCTCAGCGCTGTTAGTGACGGTTAAACCCGACATCCTGCACACTGTCTCAATCATAAGTGCCTCTGCCCTGAATTTATAATAAATGGCTATTTTGCGCCCCTTAAACTTGTCTAGCACCCATTTTACTTTTGTATCGTCTAAAATCGCTCCATCTGCGCTGACAGCATTGTCATAGATAATAGTGCCACTATACAGCTGATGTAATTTATTGAGTAGCTTTACTTCGGTATCAGCCTCGATAACATCGCCATCTTTCCCGGTAAGTACTTTGTCAATACGTAGTCTGTTCGCGATCTGCATAATCTTAGGAGACATCTCAATATGGTGTACAGTCTCATGTACAAGTTCAGTGAATCCAGCCTCTTCCTGAGTGTATGGGATAAATAGATGTTTAGTAATGTCCTCTATTTTCTGTCTATTTGCGTTACTATAATCGTTTATTTTCCGATTAAAGATATATTTTTCAGCAATGGTGACATAATTCTTTGCCCATTCGTAGAACCGATGCTCAGCAAATGGAGAGAAGCTACTAACCCAGAACTGATGGAACAGCTGGGAGTAAGACTCAGGCGATGGCGTACCCGATAGATAGATAATGGGTAACTTACGACATAAGTCCTTCAGCTGTTGAGTACGTAATGACGCAATAGGATATTGACCTAAGGAGTGAGCCTCATCAATTATGAACAGATCAGGTCGCAGGTCTTTAATCTTGTGTAGTGATTCGAAGTTAATAAGATAGCATTTAAAGTCGTTGACATAGTTGTCAAGGTAATCCTGTTCAACTGATGACATAGCTTTCTTTTTTGTTACAAAGACTATCTCTTTTACCCCTAACTTCTTAACAGTCTCGAAGGCAGTAATAGTCTTACCAGTGCGCACCTGCATATTAAGATATGCAATTCTATGTACTTTTAGCATCTCACAGGCAGCAGTTGAGATGTTAATTTGATATTGGCGTAGTATCATTATCTTTGTTTTAATTGTTATCTATAATTAAATAGGCGAAGTTAATTGCGTGAATATATTAGTTATATGTTATTTTTTCCCACGCCACACTGCATATCATTTTTAGGCTTGACGTTCAGCATTTCAACTTCCATTAATTCGATAGCCTTAAAAATTTCAAAAGCTACCTGTGGCACTATTGCGTTTCCTCCTGCTTTGATACTTTCTGCTCTCCACTTTCCATAAGAAATGGTTGTAGTGTCCAATCCTTGGGGAAGCCCATCATTTCCATTATAAACAGGGGATTGAGTTGGGAAGTCTTTCCAGTCTGGTCTAAATAACTTATCGTATCTCTCAAATTGTTTGTTAATGGGTTGTGTCCTTTCCTGGGAACTACTCTGCCCCCCTTCTCGTCTGATGCTGTTGGCGTTGGAAGCAACCCCATTGCTGCATATCTGCTCAATGTCATTGAGTGCATACTTCCTTCTTTCACCTGGGTTGATTTCATATTGGCTGTTGCCATTGTGCAATCCATTGCCGTTACGGTAGGCAATAAACCAAACTCTATCTCTTCTATGTGGTGCGTTTTTGGAACAAGCTGGAAGTACATACGGGAAAACTTCGTACCCCTCAACTTCCAAGTCAGTTTGCACTTCGTGGAATACCAATCCCCCATTCCAATTAAGCAAGCCGAGAACATTTTCACCCACAACCCAACGTGGTTGAACTTCTCTAATTGTTCTAAGCATTTCGGGCCATAGATGGCGTTCATCTTCTTTGCCTTTTCTTTTACCGGCTTGTGAATAAGGTTGGCAGGGGAAGCCTCCTGTAAGAATATCAATTCTGTTTGCATATTTTGTAAAATCTGTTTTTGTAATATCTCCAAATCCTTCTGCTTTTGGGAAATGATGCCTTAATACTTTTTGCCCAAATTCATTCCACTCACACCAAGCAATGGTTTCCCACCCCATCCATTCAGCCGCTAAACTAAATCCACCAATTCCTTCAAAAAGTCCTATATGTTTCATACTCTTTTATAATTTGACGAGATGCTCCGCAGCACAAAAAAAACAACATATAACAAACGGTTTTGTGCAAGTGGGGCAGAAGTGCCAAACTCATCTTTTGTAATTCTATCAATCATCAGTTTATATTTTGAACATTTGTAATTCTATTTCCCCACCTGCACAAAGCCGCAAACGTTATAGCTCATTTAAAGAATCAACAGTCCAAATAATAAAATGACTTGGATTCATTGAATAGTATTTAGTTTGTGCTTCTGTTTCAGATGTAGCCATTATTTCAACCCATTCAGGATTAGAAGTTATTGTTCTTGTAATTTGCAACCGAAATAAACGAGTTATAACATCGGCTTGGCAAGATTGGGGGTTCTGTGGTAAATGGCTCATCTGTATTTCTATTTAAAATTTGTACTAAAATTGAGCGATTGTGCTTCTAAGTCCCCAACCTCGCCAAGCCGAGAACCGTTAGCAGTAATGCCAGCCGACCCACAAGCCGACTGACATACCACCATAATTTTAGTATCTAAGATTAACTTTTTCACGTCTGCGATAATTGTATATTTCCTCAATTAGCACTTTGTAATTTGTAACATTTGTGCAATCCTGCAAAGCAGTAGGTTGTATCTTTAATTTTTGCAATAACTCGGTAAATTCAAAGTTTTCGTTTTTAAACAAAGACATCATAGTATAAATAAAAGATCTCCTTCTAACTGCATTGTAATAAGGTTCAATCATCATTATTTTTTCAATTACATCTTCAGCATTTTTTAAAGACTTTACTTTAAAATCGCCACGATAAAAAACATCTATATCAATCTTATTTGGAATGCCTGATAAAAGCGACATTGTTTCATTATGCCCTAAATTATACTTCTCTTTAAATGAGGAGTATTTTAAATAATCATCATACCCAAGATTACAATACCCAGTTAAATAATCATCAGAATTCCAAGTCTTTGAGTTTTGGTTTAAAATATGAACTTCATTTAATCCATAACCTTTGCAAACAATGTAATATAATGGCAATTTCAATTCCTGTATTACATCAAATCGGTGTTGCCCATCAATAATC